>Ga0075364_10000789_pt1 | contig 16672 bp, 13 predicted proteins | sample EndMetdeltDD1764_FD_71517 | JGI IMG/M metagenome (GOLD analysis project Ga0075364, IMG submission 71517) | Populus endosphere microbial communities from Tennessee, USA - Endosphere MetaG P. deltoides DD176-4 | ecosystem: Host-associated > Plants > Roots > Endosphere | place: USA: Tennessee...
ATCGACCGCTCCCCCAACCCGCACATCGCGTTCGGCGCCGGTCCGCATCGCTGCCTCGGTTCCAGCCTCGCCCGTCAAGAACTGCACATCGCCTTCGAGGAATGGCACCGCCGAATCCCGAACTATCGCATCGCGGACGGCGCCGAGATCCTCGAGCACGGCGGCCAGCTCGGACTCGACCTGTTGCCGTTGGTCTGGGACGTCTGAGCCAGGGCCGGCACACGCCGAAGCATCACACGATCACGCCGCCGTCCAGCCGGCGTCGGCGGTGAGGACAGCGCCGTTGACGAACGACGCGTCGGGCGAGGCGAGGAAGGCGACAACCGCAGCGATCTCATCAGGGTTGCCGAACCGCAGCATGGTGCCCAGCACGCCGGAGAGCCGCTCGACGCCGGCCTCGCTCATCCCTGACGCACTGGCGCCGATGTTGGTGGTCACACCGCCCGGGCAGACCGCGTTGCAACGGATTCCGTCGGCGGCGTGCATCCACGCGACGCTGCGGGTGAGCCCGACGACACCGTGCTTGCTCACCGTGTAGGCCGTCCCCGCACGTCCACCGCCGAGCCCGCCGGCCGAGGCGATGTTGACGAGGCTGCCGCGGCTCTCGCGCAGTGGGGCGATCACGCGGCGGGCAACGTTGAACGGCCCGGTCAGGTTGACCCCGAGCACGCGTTGCCACTCGTCGTCGCTGATCTCTTCGATCGTGCCCATGTTGTCGAGCACTCCTGCGTTGTTGACGACGACATCGAGGCGATGGTGGCGGGCGATGACCTCGTCGATGCAGTGATCGACGTCGGCGGAGGACGTGACGTCGAGCCGCATCGCGAACCCGCCCCCAGGCGATTCCGCCAGCATCTCGACCGTACCCGTCGCCGTGACCTCGTCGATGTCGGTCGCGATCACGGAACAACCCGCAGCAGCGAGCCTGAGGCACGAAGCCCTGCCGATGCCCGAACCGGCTCCGGTGACCAGCGCTACCCGTCGTCCCTCGTCGTTCACTCGCTCAAAATACTACAAATGACAACCTATTTGAGGCATAGTGGCGAGATGCCCACACGAGAACCCGCACTGCGCGTGCACAAGACCGGCGAGATCGTCGCGGGCATGCTCCGCAGCCGGATCGTCAGTGGTGAGCTGGCGATCGGTGCCAAGCTGCCGACCGAGGAGGAGCTGACCGAGACCTTCGGGATCGCCAGGACCACACTGCGAGAAGCACTGCGGATCCTCGAGTCACAGGGCCTGATCCACATCAAGCGCGGGCGTGGAGGTGGTGGCACGGTGACGATGCCGGACCTGTCGCGGCTGTCGGAGTCGTTCGCCGCGGCACTGCAACTGCGCCGGACGTCCTTCGCCGATCTCGACACGGCGCGCCGGCTGATCGAGCCGGAGCTGGCCGCATGGTTGGCGCGCTCGCACACCCAGGACGACATCGACGTCCTCGACGACATCGTCCGCCTCGCCCGGCGGGCGGCCAACGCCGGCGACCGGCGCGAGTTCGCAGCGGCGGCGAGCTTGTTCCACCGCACGATCGTCGACCGCGGCGGCAACATCACCCTCTCGTTGTACTCCCAACTGCTGAACGAGATCGTCGACAGCCGCTACCTGCTCGGCGCGCTGGCCACGTCACAGACGCTGATGCAGCGCGCCGCCCGGTCGTACGCCAAGCTGGTCAGGCTGATCGAGAGCGGCGCCGACGACGAGGCTCGCAGCCACTGGCAGAAGCAGATGACGTACATGATCGAGAACTCCGAGCACGACCTGATCTCGTTCTACGACGAGGAGACGAGCGTCGGCCCCGGCCGCAAGCTCCCGAGCAGCACCACCGGCGCGACGGCCACGACGCGCCGCGGCGGTTCCCGCGCGATCAAATAGGTCAATGTTTTGCCCCCAGGCGACCGGAGATGGTTAAATAGGTCAAGTATTTCGGGGGATCGAACCGAGGGAGGCCAACCATGTTGCCCAGCGATGCGCAGCTCATCTCCGTGGACGATCATGTGATCGAACACGCCAACGTCTGGACCGACCGACTGCCGAAGAAGCACCTCGATCAGGGCCCGCGCGTGATCACCGACGATGAGGGCCACGACGTCTGGCACTTCGCGGGCGCGCAACACGTCAACATCGGACTGAACGCGGTCGCCGGACGTCCGAAGGAAGAGTTCGACATGGAGCCCACCTCGTTCGGCGACATGATCCCCGGCTGCTACGACCCGGTCCAGCGCGTGCGAGACATGGACCTCGACGGCATCCAGGCCCAGCTGTGCTTCCCGTCGTTCCCCGGCTTTGCCGGCACGAAGTTCGCCCAGATCGCCGACAAGGAGCTCGGGCGGGCATGCGTCAGCGCGTACAACGACTGGATGATCGACGAGTGGTGCGGATCGGCACCGGATCGGTTCATCCCGCTCGTGCTCGTGCCGTTCTGGGACGTCGACGCCAGCGTCGCGGAGATCGAGCGCACGGCAGCCAAGGGCGCCAAGGCGATCTCGTTTCCCGAGAACCCGGCGGCGCTCGGGTTCGACTCGTTCCACTCCGACGCATGGGATCCACTGCTCGCCGCCGCGCAATCCACGCAGATGCCCCTGTGCATGCACTTCGGAACGGGCGGGGCGCCCACGACCACTCCGGGAGCGCCGTTCGCTGTGGCGATCGCCCTGTTCGGCACGAACTCGCAGTTCACGACGACCGAGCTGCTGTTCTCGCCGGTGTTCACGAAGTTCCCCGATCTCAAGGTGGCGATGTCGGAAGGTGGGATCGGCTGGATCCCCTACGTGCTCGAACGCTGCGACTACACATGGGACCGCCATCGCCACTACCAGCACCTCGACCTGAAGGTGCCGCCGTCGGAGCTGTTCCGTGGGCACATCTACGGGTGCTTCATCTCCGACGCCGCCGGGCTGGCGAACATCGACCTGATCGGCGAGGAGTCGATCATGTGGGAGTGCGACTACCCGCACTCGGACTCCAACTGGCCGCACGCGCGCACGATGCTGGAGAAGTCGTTGATCGATGTGCCCGATGAGACCGCGCGCAAGATCGCCGAGACCAACGCCCGCGAGCTGTTCCACTTCACCGGCGGTCGCTGACGTCGGTCGGTCAGGTGATGACGCCGGCGATCTTGAGGTCGATCACCTCGTCCATCGAGCGCCCGGTCGACATCACCAACTCGTCGGTGTGCTCGGCGAACAGTGGCGCCCGAGTGATCGTGAACGCGGTCTCGTCGAACTGCACCGGGCTCGCGACCAGCTCGCGAACGTTTCCCTCGGCGTCTTCGACCGGCACGATGTAGCCGTTGGCGCGCACCTGCGGATCGGCGCCGACCTCGAGCGCATCGTTGTTCGGGGCCCATTGCCCCGACAGCGTCTTGAACCGCTCCATCCAGTAGGCGTACGGCCTGGTGGCGATCGCCGCGGCGACGTGCGCGCCTGCGCCGGCGGCGTCCGCCATCAGCTTCTCCGCTGTGTCGAAGCGGGGATCGTCGATCAGGTCCTCGCGATCGATGTGCCGGCACACGTCAGCCCAGTAGCGACCCGGCTGGAGCATCGTCAGGTTGACGAAGCGGCCATCGGACGTGCGGTAGTTCCCGATCAACGGGTTGAAGGTGAGGTGCGGCGCGCCGCCGCCGGGCGCCCTGGGGGGCGCGGCACCCGTCAACAGCGCCGTGTTGACCGACAGCGCTGTCGCCCACGTGCCGAGTCCGAGCAGCGACACGTCGACGATCGAGGTCTCGCCCGTCCGCTCGCGAGCGAACAGCGCGGCCGCGATGCCGCCGGCGATCGTCATGCCGCCCAACGAATCGCCGTACGCGCCTGACGGTTGGTTCATCAGCGTCGGGGAGTCATCCGGCGTGCAGCCGATCGCGCTCCCCCCACGCGACCAGAACGCGCTCGAGTCGTAGCCGCCCAGGTCGGCGTCCGCGCCACGCGGACCGTGGGCGCTGCCGCGGACGTAGACGATGTCGGGGTTGACGGCGCGGATGTGCTCGACGTCGATCTGCAGCTTGGCCCGCGCCGACGGCAGGTAGTTGGTGAGGAACACGTCGCACGTGCGGGCCAGGTCGTACAGCACCGTCCGCCCGGCGTCGGTGTCGAGGCCGAGGCCGATGCTCTTCTTGCCCCGATTGGGGTGCTCCATCAGCGGCTGGAACGATCCGGCGGCCGCGCCGCCTGTGCCGATCTTGAGCCCGCGCTGCGAATCGCCGGTCACGTTGTGCTCGACCTTGATCACCTCCGCTCCCCAATCGGCGAGCACCGCACCGGCCGCTGGGGTGAAGGTGAACTGGGCGACCTCCAGCACGCGCACGCCGCGCATCGGTTGGGTGGTCATTGCTGCCTCCTCACGTTCGCGTCCGCCGGGTGGGTTCAACCGGTTCGTTCATGGGCACCTGCGCCAAGATAGGCGACCTCGAGCCGCCGCGGATCGGTGCGGATGGCGGCCGCGTCGCCGTGCAGCGACACGTCGCCGTGGACGAGCACGAGTGCCTGATCGGCGATCTCCAGGGCCAGCTGCACGTGCTGCTCGACGAGCACGACTGCTGCCGCCGTCGAGTCGGCCACCTCGCGCAGCGTCGGCATCAGCTGCTCGACGATGATCGGGGCCAGACCCATGCTCATCTCGTCGACGATGAGCACCTTCGGGCCCTGCACCAGGGCTCTGGCCACCGCCAGCATCTGCTGCTCGCCACCGGACAGCATGCCGGCGCGGACTCTGGTGCGCATCGCCAGCGCCGGGAACCGGTCGAACACCTCGGCGACCGGCATGCCTCGCGGACGCTTGGCGATCTCGAGGTTCTCGCGCGTCGTCATCGCCGTGAACAACGCACGCGAGTCCGGTACGAGGACGACACCGTCGCGGTTGAGACGGCGCGCCGAGCCCCCCTTCACGACGGCGCCGTCGAGCGTGATCGTGCCGCTCATCGGCGTGAGCAACCCCGCGAGGGCAAGGATCAGCGATGTCTTGCCGGCGCCGTTCGGACCGAGCACGGCGAGGATCTCCCGCTCGTGCAGCTGCAGCGAGACACCGCGCACGACGGACACCTTGCCGTAGCCGACAGCGAGGTTGTCACAGGCGAACACGGCCGTCACGCGACACCACCCTCGATCGACGTGACCGTTGTGGCCGACTCCACCCGCCGCAACTCGGCGCCGGGCTCGCCGGCACTGGAGGTCGTGCCCAGATAGGCGAGGGCGACACGCGGGTCGTCGCGTATCTCGGTCGGCGTACCGGAGGCGATCACCCGCCCGAAGTCGAGCACGTGGATGACGTCGCACAGGCCGAGCACGAGCCCCATGTCGTGATCGACCAGCACGATGGTCACGCCCTGATCGCGGATCACCCGCAGCTGCGACGCCAGCCACAGGCTCTCCAGCGTGTCGAGCCCGGCGGCGGGCTCGTCCAGGAGCAGCACCTTCGGGCGGGCGACGAGGGCACGAGCGATCGAGACGAGTTGACGCTGACCCTGCGACAGCTCGGAGACCGGCCGCTCGGCGAGCGTGCTCAAACCCAACGATCCGAGGAACTCGTCCATGTCGAGCGCTCCGTCGCGAGCGGTGTACCTGCCGACCGCGACGTTCTCGGCGACGGAGAGATCCTCGTACAGGTCGAGCCCCTGGAACGTGCGCCCCAGTCCGAGCTGAGCCCGCCGATGCGGGGGAAGTCCATCCAGGGGCGCGGCCCCGATGACCACCCGCCCCGACGATCGGGCGAAGCCGCACAGCGCGTCCATGGTCGTCGTCTTGCCGGCGCCGTTCGGTCCGATCAGGCCGACGATCGCACCGACCGGCACATCGAAGCTGACCCCGTCGACGGCGACGACACCGCCGTAGCGGACGGACAGCTCGCGGACGGCGAGCGCCACCGGGCCGTCGAGGTCGACCACTCCGGGGGAAGGATCAGCCGTCGCCTCCGCGCTGCGCAACACCGGCGGCGGGCTGCTGCCGAGGCGCTTCAACCGCCGCGCGGCCAGTTGCGCGTGAGCGGGGCCGACGATGCCCTCGGGGTTCTTGATGACCGTGAAGATCAAGAACAGCGCCGTCACGATGGCATACCACTGCCCCAGATGCACGTGGCGATCGACGACGACGAAGAGGATGCCGCTGGCGCTGATGACCCCGGCCCACATCGCTCCTGCCACCGACGTGATGCCGGCGAGGTAGGCCGTGAGGAAGACGCCGAGCGCGGGCAGCGCGCTGAACGACTCGAAGCTGACGTTCGTCTGCTTGTACGACAACAGGCAGCCACCCAGGCCGGCGATGAACGCACCGATCGCGAAGCCGATCATCTTGATCCGCACGACGCTGATCCCGGCCGCGGCGGCAGAGCGCTCGTTGGCGCGCACCGCAAGCATCGCCGAACCGAGGCGGCTCGTGCGCAGCTTGGCAACTCCGAGGGCAAGGCCGACGAGCACGGCGAGGCACAGCAAGCCGAACTGGACGCGTGGATACCCTTTGCCGAGCCCGACGCGGAGGTCGAGACCGAACAGGTACGGGCCTTTGACCGGGCTCCCACCACTCCCTCCGTTGAAGTCGTTGTTGCGGAACCACAGCGCTTCCAGCGCGACGGCAAGGGTGAGGGTGACGATGCCGACCAGCAGGCCGCGGATGCGCAGCGCGGGCAGGCCGACCACGACCCCGATGACCGCCGCCGCAGACGCGGCGATGATCGGCGCGATCGGAAACGGCACGTCCCAGTGCGCGGTGAGCCTCGACAACAAGAAGCCCGCAGCACCGGCGAAGGTGAGTTGGGCCAGTGAGATCTGCCCGCAGTACCCGGTGACCACCACGAACGACAGCGAGATGGTCGCCATGATCAACGACGTGATCACGGCGGAGCGATAGCTGCCGTGCAGGACGAGGAGGGCGAGCACCACGACGGCTGAACCGATGAGGGTCGGTGCCAGCAGCCGATACGGTCGTGGTGCTCGCCCGAGACCCTGTTCGAGGATCGATCCCCGCGTCGGCAGCGGTCGACCGCGGACGACCAGCACGACGAAGACGAGCACCAGGGGGACGAGCTCGGCTGCGCCGGCGGACGGGAACCAACTGAACCGGGTCTGCATGAAGACGGCCAGGGATTGCAGCACACCGATCGCCAGGCCGCCGAGCACCGCGGGAAGGAACGAGGAGAACCTCCCGAGCACCGCCGCGGCGAGGGCCGGCACGATGAAGAGCGTGTACGTGCCGGGCACCAGGGGGACGAGCGGCGCGATGAGGATTCCCGCCGTGGCGGCCACCATCGCGCTGATCGCCCAGTTGACGAGCGCCACCCGCTCCGGTGAGATGCCGCTGACGAGCGCACCGAGCTCGGTTTCCGACGCGGCGCGAGTGGCCATGCCGAACCGTGTGAAGCGGTAGACGGCCGCGAGGGCGAGCGCGATCGCGACGATCGTCACCGCCAGCCACATCCGGTCGGTGGGCACGGTGATGTCGCCGATCACGTCGGTCTTGCCGCGCGGAAAGATCGGCGCGACGAGCACCTGGGTCGCGCCGGCTCGCTGGCCGACGAGCCCGGTCAACAGCGAGGCAACAGCGAGCGACGCGACGGCCTTGGCGACCGGCGTGGCCCGCCGCAGTGGGCGGAAGACGACGAGCCACAGCAGGACACCGATCAGTCCCTCCAACACGATCGCGATCACGAGGGACGGAATGAACGGCACCGGCCCGCCGACGCCGATGAGACGTGGGAACGGCGGCACCGGGTTGAGGAACTGGCCCTTGCGCAACAGGGCAAAGGTGTACGCCGCGTGCAGGGCGAGCGCGCCCGTCGCGAAGTTGACGACACCCGAGCTGCGATAGCAGACCACCAGGGCCACGGCGAGGGCGGCGAACACCGCCGCGTTGCCGACACCCAACAGCATGAAGTTCAGGTAGTCCGTCACAGATCCTCGCTCGGGATGCCTGCGCGGTGGAGGCCGAACGCCTCCACCGCCGGCTCGGTGGTGCCTGGTCTCGTCAGCCCGTCACGTACAGCGCCGAGGCATCGACCGGCGCCAGGTCCTGCGCCTTGCCGCTGCTGTCGACGGTCCCGATCTGGAACTTGGCCGAGCAGACGTTGGGCAGGATCGACACCGCCGATCCGTCGCACGTGAACGTCAGGCCGCCCGAACCCCAGATCGGCACGTCCTTGGCGGCTTTCACCTGAGCGATCACCGCCGCCGACGTCACATCGCCCGACGCACCGTCCATCACGTTCCAGAGGTTCATGACGGCGCCGACCCCTGCAGAGACGCCGGCACTGATGTTCGGGTCGGGATCGATGTCGTCACTGCCGTACTTGGCCACCATCGCCGCGTAGGTGTCGGTGTCGGGACCTCGCCCGGCCGTCGTGGCGAGGATCGATCCGTCGAGGACATCACCGAGCGACTCGATCACGGTCGGGTCGATGCACGGCGAGATGATGTACTTCGGAATCGTCAGACCGAGTGTCTGGTAGGCCTGGAAGAACGACGTGCAGAAGGTGACGTCGCCGGTGACGCCGAGCGCATCGGCGCCGTCGCTCACCGCGGCCTGCAGCTGCGAGGTCAGGTCGGGTGTGCCCGGTGCGACCGGGATCGCCGAGTAGTCGACCTTGGCGTTCCCGAACACGATGCCACCGAGGGTCTGTGCGGCCTGCGTCGCCGACGGAACGTCGGTCACGATCATCGCGAACTTCTTGACGCCGTTGTCCTTGGCGTGCTGGGCATAGGCGCCGAGCGTGCCGGGGTACCCACCGGTCAGGACGAACACGTTCGGGGTCGTCAGCTCCTCTGCGGAGGAGCCGCTGACTGCCAGCACCGGGATGCCCGCCCCGGTGATGATCGGCACCTCCTGCGGGCCGAAGCCGGTGAACGGCCACACGACCGCGGCGACTCCTTGCTCGACCATCTGGTTGGCGCAGTCGGAGGCACCGGCGGGACTGGCCTTGTTGCCACAGATGAACAGGTCGATCGGATGGCCGCCCAAGCCGCCGCGGTACTCGTTGACGTAGTCGACCGCGATCTGCGCGCCCTCTTCGGTCAGCGCCGACTGCGAGCCGATCGCCTCGCCCCCGCTCTCGGTGATGAGGCCGATCTTGACGGGTGCGCCGGAGGCCGCTGTCGGTGTGCCGAGCGGATCGTCACCTGCCGCGCTCGTCTCGGGCGCGTCGTCGGTCGACGACGGATCGGAGGCCTCGGTGGTCGCGCTCGAGCCATCGGTCGACTCGGGAGCCGACGTGTCCGCCGCCGTCGCCGAGCTCGTGTCCGCAGTCGTGTCGTCTGTCGTGTCATCTGTCGTGTCATCAGTGGTGTCCGCTGCGCCGGTTGTCGTCGCCGACGCTGCCGCCGTTGTCGCCGCCGCAGCCGATGTCGTCGGTGCGCCCGAACTGGACGACGTGTCGTCGTCGCTGCCACACGCGGCGAGGACCATGGTCAGCGCCGCGGCCCCTGCGAGCAGGCGACGGAATCGCGTGGAACTGTGCACGTACTTCCCCCTTGTGTCGACAACCGGTGGCGCATCGATCCGCACCGCCCGTGTTGAATCTGTAAACATTAACCTATTAAAAGTCGCGCGTCAACTCAGCTGGCTGGGGATTTGCCGGCCACGCCGGCCGAACGAGCGACAGCCGAGAGCACAAATAGGACCCTTCTTGTGTGAGCTCGCTCAGCGGATCGAGAAACCGGCGTCGAGTGGCAGGGCGACGCCCGTGATGAACCTGGCCTCGTCCGAAACGAGCCACGCGACAGCGTTGGCGATGTCCTCCGGCTGCAGGATCTCGATCGGCAAGGCGTTCTGCATCGCGGCCATCGAGCCGTTCGGATCCGCTGCCAGTCGCAGCATCGCCTCGTTCATCACCATGCCGGTCGCCACCCCCGTGGGGTGGATGGTGTTGACGCGTATCCACTGCGCGGCGAGGTCGTTGGCGAGCACTTGCATGTATCCGACCAGGCCGCGCTTGGCCGCTGTATAGGCCTGGGCGCCGGCCTTGTCGCTGGCCGTCCCCTTGAGCCCGGCACTGGAGCTGGTGATGACGATCGAACCGCCGCGCCCTCCTGCCTGCATCGCCGGCAGCGCGGCGCGCACGGTGTTGAACACGCCGGTGAGGTTCGTCGCGATGATGTCGGTCCACTCCGCGTGAGGGTCGATCTCCTCGGTGAGGCGGACGATTCCGGCGTTGGCGATGATGATGTCGAGCCGTCCGAGCCGGCGATGGGCCGACTCGAACGCGGCGGCCAAGCCGACGGCGTCGCGCACGTCTGCCTGCGCCGCGATCATCCGCCGGCCCTCGCGCTCGACGAGCGCGACGGTCTCGGCGAGATCGTCTGCAGTCGCGTTCGGGTAGTCCATCGATGCGATGTCAGCACAGATGTCGACGCCGATGATGTCGGCACCGTCGCGCGCCAGGCGCACCGCGTGAGCCCTGCCCTGTCCCCGTGCAGCTCCGGTGATGAAGGCGACTCGTCCCTCCAGCGATCCGACCACAGCTGTCCCCCTCTACTCGGCGATGATCGTGCGGTTCAGCAGATCGGCGATCTGCTCGGCGTCGTAGCCGATCTCGTCGAGCACGGCGCGCGTGTGCTGCCCACGCAGGCATCCGGGCCCCACCGTCGCCACCGTGCGCGACAGCGTCGCCGACGGCGCGAGACGCGGGTGGTCGCCGAACGTCGGATGCTCGACGTCGACCAGCAGGCCCGCTGCCCGCCCGAACTCGGCCGACTGGAGCACCTTCTCCGGCGGTCCCGAGTCGATGACTGCGGCGCCGACATCGTGCGCTCGCAGCAGCTCCACCCATGCCGCGGCGGGCCGGGTCGCGAACGTGCGACCCAGGACGCCCGCAAGCGTCGAGTCGTTGTCGCCGCAGCTGCGTCCGCTGTCGGCGCACACCCCGCTGAGATCGACGTGAGGGCGCAACGCGGCGACCAGCCGCGGCCATTCCTCAGCCGATGGCGCCGCCAGGAAGAACCACCCATCGGATGCCTCGTACATCCGGTAGCACGGGCCGTAGCCGTGCAGCTCGGCATCGGCGACCGGCACCGGCGGCCGAGCGTTCCACTCCACCATCTCGTCGCCCAACGCATGCGCCGCTGACGTCAGCATCGTCGTCAGCATCCCCTGCGCGACACCGGTGCGATCCCGGATCAGCAGCCCGAGCAGCATCGCGGTCGCCGTGGTGATCGCGGCGACGCCATCGGCCTGGGCGAACTCGGTCGCGCCGGACACGCTGAGGCGCACGATCGCGTCGCACATCTCGGCGATCGACATGTCAGCGCGCTCGGGAACCGAGCTGCCGAGGTTGCGCATCACGAACCCGGCGCCGGCACCGATCGTCGGCGCGTAGGCCGGACGATCACCGCACGGCCCGTCCATCCCGTACCCCGGCGCGTTGAGGTAGACGATCGAGGGGTTGATGGCGCGCAGGGTCGCGGCATCGATCCCCTGACGCGTCGCGACGCCGGCACGGAACGACTGGAGGACGATGTCGGCCTGCGCGGCGAGGCGGTGCACGATCGTTCGGCCCTCCGCGGTCCCGAGATCGACAGAGACGCTCTCCTTGCCCTGCATCACCTTCGCCGCGCCGGTCTCGGGGAACGGCAGCAGCGAGCGCATCGGCTCACCCTCGATGGACTCGACCTTGATCACCCGCGCCCCGAGATCGGCGAGGATGCATCCACCGAACGGCGCAGCGAAGAACGTCCCGAGCTCGAGCACGGTGACGCCCGCCAACGGCCCAGAGCCGGATCGGTCGCCGGCGAGCGGCGCAGGGACCGGGCGGGGCACCCACGGCGAACGCCTGATGTCGTTGCCGTGCTCGTCGAGCCGCGGCGCGCCCGTGTCGATCATGGCCGGCGTGTCGTCCATCATCACCAGCGCCGCCGGCATGCGTACCGAGCCGCGCTCGGAGTCGGTGATCGTGATGGCACCACCGAGGTGAGTCATCTGCGGGTGGTCGAGCAGCTCGCCGCCGCGCCGCATCGTCTCGGCCCAGACGTCGTGATCGCGCTCGAAGATCTCCTGCCATTCGGCCAGCGACTTGCGCTGTGCCGCGGCGAGGAGGATCTCCCAGAACTCGGCGCGCTTGGTCTCGTCCTCGATCGCCGGGGCGGTGCTCCACTCCGGCTGCTCGTACATCGCCTCCAGATCGAGCGCCCGCATCAAGGCCCGGAACAGGTGCGGGCGCACCTGGCCGAACTGCAGCCACCGTCCGTCGGACGTCAGGCAGATGAAGAGCATGAAGAAGATCGGCGACGTCGGCAACTTGGCATCGGTGAACGGCGGCTGCGCGGTGAACGCGCCCGGATACTTGTCGGTGATCACCCGCACGAACCAGTTCCACGTTCCGAGCGTCGCGACGCCCTGGACGAGGCTGGTCTCGACCCGCTGGCCGTGCCCGCTGCGGTGCCGTTCGTGCAGCGCGGCAAGGATGCCGTGCAGCGCGGTCTGCGAGGCGGCGTAGGCGCCGAACGGGACGGAGATGAAGGCCGGTCCGTCGCGTTCCACCATCCCGGAGACCGTGGAGAACCCGCCGAGGGCCGCGATCACGAGCGCCTCGTAGCCCTGCAGACCGGAGAGCGGGCCGTTGCGGCCGAACCCGGTGATCGAGGCGTGGACGACGCCGGGGTTGTCCGCCGCGATCGTGTCGTGGTCGAGCCCGAACCGCGCAGCCACGCCGGGGCGGAAGGTCTCGACGATCACGTCCGCGCCGCGGGCCATCGCGACGGCCACGGCGCGATCGTCGGCGTCGTGCAGATCGAGAACGATGCTGCGCTTGCCGCGGGCCAGGAAGGGATATGCCGCGTGCCGGCGCAGCGGCGATCCACCGGGTCGTTCGACGTGGACGACGTCTGCGCCGAAGTCGGCGAGCAGCTGCGTCGCTTGCGCGCCGGGCGGGGTGGTCGACAGGTCGAGCACGCGCAGGCCGTGCAGCGGACCGGGTGCGCCATCGATCGTCATCGGGGCCGGAACCGGGGGATCGTGACTTCGTCGTCGACGTCGTCCCAGACGACCTCGACGTGCTGGCCGATCGCGACCGTGTCCGGATCGCAGTCGACGATGTTCGTCATCAGCTTGGCGTTGCCGGCGTCGGGCAGGCACACGACCCCGATCACGTAGGGGACGGTGTCGATCTCTGAGGGGACGACAGGGTGGCGGACGACTGTGAACGTGTAGACGGTCGCCTGGCCGGACAGCTCGATCCATTCGACCGACCGCGACCGGCAGCCGGGACAGAAGCCGGTCGGGGGGACCTGGAAGCGACCGCAACCGGTGCAGCGCGCCGCGACCAGCTGATGCCGGCGAGCGGCCGCCCAGAACGGGGCCGTCCACGCATCGGGGTGGATGGTGGCGACGGCGTGGCTGGCCGCCCCCTGATACGGACCGCGCACTGTCCTCCTCGCGCCGGTCATCGCTGCAGCAACAATCCGCTGACGGGGATACCGGACGGTCCACCGGTGACGAGGGCGATCTCGGCGCCGGCGACCTGGTTGATCGCAGTGCCGCGGATCTGCTCGACCGCCTCGACGACGTGGGTCATGCCGATGATGTAGGCCTCGGAGAGGTTGCCGCCGTGGGTGTTGACGGGAATCGTCCCGCCGATGCGGATGTTGCCCTCGGCGACGAACGGCCCACTCTCACCGCGGCCGCAGAACCCGTAGTCCTCCAACTGCAGCAGCACCATCGGGGTGAAGTGGTCGTACAGCAAGGCGACGTCGACGTCTTCCGGGCCGATGCCGGCCCGTTCGTAGAGCAACTTCGCAATCGCCCCCGCGCCGGCGGTGGCGAACAGCTCGTCGGGCATGCCCATCCACCCGATGCCGCGGCCCCATCGTCCGTCCCCTCCGCTCGCGGCGGCCATGACATGGACGGGTGGGTGGCGCAGGTCGCGGGCACGGTCGGCGCTGGTCGTGATGACCGCGACCGCGCCGTCGCTTTCCATCGTGTAGTCGTAGAGGCACAGCGGATCGGAGATCATCCGGGCCGCGAAGTACTCCTCGCGCGTGAGGGGCCCCTTGTGCAACGCCTTCGGACGCGTGAGCGCGTTCGTTCGCTGAGTGATCGCAACCTCGGCGAAGTGCTCGCGCGTCGTGCCGTACTCGTACATGTGCCGTTGTGCGATCAGTGAGAAGAAGTGCCCGGGCGCGAACGCTCCGTACGGCGCGATGAAGTCTCGCTCCGGAGTCGGCGGGCGGTAGTAGGGCCCGGACTGCACCGCCATCGCTGCGCCCAGGCGGTTGCCGGGTGCCTGCTGCAAGGTCATCAGGCTGACCACGACGTCGGCCTGGCCGGCGGCGATTGCCGTCGCGGCGAGGCCGACCGAGCCCGCCGATCCGCTGCCGCCTCCGGTGAGGCTGGCCGTGAACTTGATCATCGGGATGCCGAGAGCCTGCGCGAACCAGCCCGTGTCGAAACCGCCGGAGTAATAGGCGAACCCGTCGATGTCCTCGACGGCGAGCCCGGCATCGTCGAGCGCGGCGAGGATCGCGACCGCGGCGAGCTCGTTCGCCGTTTGGGGCAGCGACCCGCCGCGCCGGTAGTACTCGGTCGACCCGACTCCGACGACTGCTGCGCGACGCGCCTCGACCATCTCGTTCCCCTCCCTTCGGCGACGTTGCTTCCCGGGCCTCACAGTACAAATTCGTCACCTATTTGGCAATGATGATTTCAAACTATTTGAAAATGCCGTTGTCAAACCGCGCTGACACGGTCTACTGTCGGCACGATGAGCATGATCTGGGCCAACTCGGGCGACTCGCACTTCCTCGAACCCGCCGATCTCTGGCGTACCAACCTTCCCGGCGAGCTCGCCGAGCTGATGCCGCGCAGCGTCGTCGACGACGACGGGTTGCACGAGACCGTTCACGTCGACGGGCAGACCTTCCGCCGCCGCCTCCCAGCGGCTGCACAGACCGAGTTCTACGAGGCTTCGCACCGCCCGCCCGGCGCCCGCGATGCCGTGTTGCGCCTCGCCGACCTCGATGCGGAGGGCATCTGGGGAGAGGTCGTGTTCCCGTCACTCGGGATGTGGAACTCGTCGTTCCGCACACCGCGCGCGCTGAACGCGGCGTTGCGAGTCAGCAACGACTGGGCCGCGGACGCGATCCTCCGTGTCTCACAACGGTTCGTGCCGACGGCTCAAGTGTCCATGCTCTCGATCGACGATGCCATCGCCGAGCTCGAGCGCACGGCTGCGATCGGATTCCGCGCCGTGTTCCTGCCCACCACTCCCCCGCCCGCGACGAAGGACTACAACCGCGACGAATGGGAGCCGTTCTGGGCTGCGGCTGAGGCAGCAGGGATGGTGCTCGCGTTCCACATCGGCACCGACCCGATCGACCACGCCGCGGGCGCCAGGCCCGGCACGCTCTACAGCGGACCCGGCGGCGCCGTGCTCAACTACACCGAGACGACGTTCTCCGGCCAACGGGCAGCGATGAAGATGGTTGCATCCGGCGCCCTCGATCGCCATCCGGACCTGAAGGTGCTGATCTCCGAGGGCGGAGCGACGTGGGTCCCGTTCCTCGGCGACCGGATGACCGAGGGCTATCGTCAGCACGACATGATGGTGCGCCCGAAGCTCTCCCGCACGCCCAAAGAGATCCTGTACACACAGGTCTACGCGTCGTTCCAGCACGACGAGAGTGCCGTCGCGGCCGTCACGGCGATGGGCTACCAGAACGTGATGTGGGGCAGCGACTACCCGCACATGGAGGGCACGTTCGGACACAGCCAGGAGACACTGCATCACCTGCTCGACGCTGTCGACGAGGCAACCCGCTACCGGATCACGCGCGGAGCGTTCCTCGATCTGTTCCCGGAGGTCGGCGAGCCGCCGGCGGAGTTGGCGGTGGCGTGAAATCGGACACGCCGACGCCTCCCGCTCCCGACAAGCGCGCTCCCGACAAGCGCGCTGTCGGCCGGCCACGTCACCACAGCGACGAAGCCGAACGCGAACTGATCTTCACGGCCGCGTTCGGGGCGGTCCGCGAGAGCGGAGGTACGGGTGTCGCGATGAACGACATCCTCACAGCGGCCGGCGTGTCGACGCGCTCGTTCTACCGCCACTTCCGCTCCAAGGACGACCTGCTGTGCGCCATGTACCGCCGCGACGCACTTCGGGCCGGTGAGCGGCTCCGCCGGAGGTTGGACGCGGCATCGTCGCCGACCGACGCCGTCACCAACTGGATCGCCGAGATCATGAGCTTCCGCGACCAACCGAAGGCCGAGCGGGTGTCGGTGCTGGGCTCGATCGTCGCCAACCGTGCCGAGGGCTCGGATCGCGTGTACCGGGAGTCGAACGAGCTGCTCGTTGCGCCATTGCGCGCCGCGATCCTGGAGGGCGTCGATTCGGGCGCGTTCGTCGCGGACAGTCCCGAGCACAGCGCGGCGATGGTTGCCGCCGTCGTGTTCGACGCGGCGGGCCTGAACGCATGGCGCTCGTCGTCGAAGGCTCGCCCGGCCCGCCGCGACGTCGCCGCCGTGACCGCGTTCTGCTTCCGCGCGCTCGGCGCCGCGCCGCGATGACTGCGGCCGCGCGACGGGAGGTGTGGCTTTTCGACGTCGACGGAACGATCGTCGACTCTTTCGACGCGCAACACCTCCGACCGCTCGTCGCCGAGCTGTTCCAGGCGCTGCGCGCGTCCGGCGCGATCGTGGCCGTCTGGAGTGCCGGAGGCGTGCATCACGCATCGAAGGTCATCGCGCGGCACGGCTTGGCGGGGCAGGTC
>Ga0075364_10000790_pt1 | contig 16669 bp, 15 predicted proteins | sample EndMetdeltDD1764_FD_71517 | JGI IMG/M metagenome (GOLD analysis project Ga0075364, IMG submission 71517) | Populus endosphere microbial communities from Tennessee, USA - Endosphere MetaG P. deltoides DD176-4 | ecosystem: Host-associated > Plants > Roots > Endosphere | place: USA: Tennessee...
AAGCTCGACCTGACGCAGCCGAACAACGGCATCGCCTACTCGGTCGAGCAGGCCCGCCTCGTCGCCACCGAAATCGGCTTCCCGCTGGTCGTGCGCCCGTCCTACGTTCTCGGCGGCCGCGCCATGCAGATCATCCACAACGAAGCGATGCTGCAGACCTACCTGCTCGACACCGTGCCGGAACTGGTGCCGGAAGACATCAAGCAGCGTTACCCGAACGACAAGACCGGCCAGATCAACACGCTGCTGGGCAAGAACCCGCTTCTGTTCGACAGCTATCTCTCCAACGCCATCGAAGTCGATGTCGATTGCCTCTGCGACGGCTCTGACGTTTATGTCGCCGGTATCATGGAGCACATCGAGGAAGCCGGTATTCACTCAGGTGACTCGGCCTGCTCGCTGCCGCCGCGCACGCTGTCTGCCGAAATGATTGACGAACTGGAACGTCAGGCCAAGTCCATGGCCAAGGCGCTCAACGTCGTCGGCCTGATGAACGTACAGTTCGCCATCAAGGATGGCACCGTCTACGTGCTGGAAGTCAACCCGCGCGCCTCGCGTACCGTGCCGTTCGTGGCAAAAACCATCGGCGCACCAATCGCCAAGATCGCCGCCCGCGCCATGGCAGGCGAAAAGCTGGACGCGACCTTTGCCGCTTACGGTACCAAGCCTGATCCGCGCAACCTCAAGCACATCGCCGTCAAGGAAGCCGTGTTCCCGTTCGCCCGTTTTCCCGGCGTCGACACGCTGCTTGGCCCGGAAATGCGCTCGACCGGCGAAGTCATCGGTCTCGACACCGATTTTGCACTGGCCTTCGCCAAGAGCCAGCTCGGCGCCAGCGTCGAACTGCCACGGGATGGTTCGGTCTTTGTATCGGTGCGTGATAGCGACAAGGCACGCGTTCTGCCGGCAATCCGCATTCTGGTGGAGATCGGCTTCAAGGTTCTGGCCACCGGCGGCACCGCCCGCTTCCTGGCTGAACACGGCATCGAAGCAACCAAGATAAACAAGGTTCTGGAAGGCCGTCCGCATATCGAGGACGCTATCCGCAACCGTCAGGTCCAGCTGGTCATCAACACGACGGACTCGAACAAGGCGATCTCGGATAGCAAATCGCTGCGTCGCGCAACGCTGATGCAGAAGGTGCCATATTACACGACCATGGCCGGTGCCGAAGCCGCAGCAATGGCGATCAAGGCACTGAAGGCCGGCAATCTCGAAGTCCGTCCGCTGCAGAGCTATTTCGCTTAAGCTTGCAGAGATCGAATTCGAAGGCCCGCGTTGTAAACCGCGGGCCTTTTGCATTTCATAGCAGGAAGCGCGACCGCAACACTCAGGCCGCCAGCCGCCCGATCATTACAATATCCTCGCGGAAACGCGCCAATTCCTGCGTCCGCCTGCCCTGATCCGGAATGCGCAGCAGATAAGACGGATGCACGGTCACAAACAGCGTTCGCGCCTCATCCATCACGATGGGTCGTCCGCGCACATCCTCCAGCCGATCCTTTCGATCCGTGAGTGAAAACAGCGCGGTCGCCCCCATCGCTACGATCAGTTTTGGTTTCACCAGATCGATCTCGCGCGCCAGCCACCACCGGCATTGCTGCACTTCGCCCATATTCGGGCGTTGGTGGATGCGGCGCTTGCCGCGCGGTTCGTATTTGAAATGTTTCACCGCATTGGTGACATAAAGCCTGCGGCGATCCAGTCCCGCCAACGACAGAGCCTCGTCGAAAACCCGTCCCGCTGGGCCGACGAAAGGCTGTCCTGCCAGATCCTCCTGATCTCCCGGCTGCTCGCCGACGATCATCACCTGCGCATCCACTGCCCCTTCCCCGAACACCGTCTGGGTGGCGCGACAATGCAGATCGCAGCGCGTGCAGTGGCGCGCCTCCTGCCGCAGCGCATCGAGCGTTCCAGCTTCCGTCTGAGGCTCCGCCGGCATGCGTGCGGCGGCCTCTTGCAGGCGATGGTGGAATGGCAGAGGCTCGCTCGCCTGCCTTTGCCCCATATCCAGCACCTTTGCCTCCGCACCGGCGATCAGACCGGGAATGAGGTCTGCTTCCGGCAGGTTCTTCCAGTATTTTTTCGGCATCTCCGTCATCATCATCTTCACCTTCAACCGCGCCGGATTGAAGATAGAGGCATAATAGGTGCGCCACAGCTCGTCGGTCTCATCGCGGATATCGGGCTTTTCCGCAGGCTCTATCGAGCTGCGCAGGCTCTCGCCGTCCCAGGAAGCCGAGCCACGCGGTGTGGCGATAATCCAGTCCATGTCTGTAAACCGCCGCTGGAAAAACGGCGCTACCCGAGCGACGATAAAATGATCCGGCTCGAACCAAGCAAAAAAGCGTCTTCGGCCAACGACACCATCCAGCAGCGGCAGTTCCTTGAACCGCACGAAAGCCGTCATCTTGTGATAATCGCGCCCCACCGACTTTTGCATGCGATGAGCAGCCACTACATCGGGATCAGACTTGATTTCCAGCAGATGCCGCTCCTCTTTCAGACGAAACAGCAGGCGATAGAGCAAAGCAAACCGGCCGGGATCAGCATGGCAAACGACTGCTTCAGCCAGCCGAAGGAAGGACGTCGGCACGGAGACCGCCTTGCCTGTCACGGCCGGAAGCGTGCTCGCATTCGACGGCATGGTTAAACCAGTATCGAACAGCCCTTGTTCCCCGCCACGAAGCCGCCAGTCGATATTCTGCGGCTCGATACCGGCCAGCAGAAAACGCCGCGCCGCCTCTCGCCATTCGGCAAGATCACCACGCCCGTCGAGAAAACAGGCCTCGCTCATAACAGAGACAACTGTTCCGGCTTCGGCATGAACATGGACCTCAGATCGGTTCGATCGACCAGACGATGCGGCGTCCAGCCTTCCGCCGTGATGAATGTCTGCACCTTTTTCAGCGAAACACCGAGCCGCCCGATGTCCTCCAGCCGCAAACGCTGAAAACGCCGCGCCGACAGAATGGACTTTACCGTTTTGGTGCCAAAACCCGGCACACGCAGCAGGGTTTCCTTGTCGGCCCGGTTCACATCTACCGGAAATTTTTCACGATGCCCGAGCGCCCAGGCCAGTTTCGGATCGATGTCGAGATCCAGCATACCATCCGACCGCGAAGACGTGATTTCACCGATATCGAAACCGTAAAATCGATAGAGCCAGTCAGCCTGATAAAGCCGGTGCTCGCGCATCAGCGGCGGCTTTATCAGAGGCAGGTTTTTCGAGGAATCGGGGATGGGACTGAAGGCGGAATAATAGACGCGCTTGAGCCCGTAACTCCCATAAAGCCGCGCACTGGTGCCGAGAATGGTGGCATCATCGGCGGCATCCGCGCCCACGATCATCTGCGTGCTCTGCCCGGCGGGGGCGAATTTCTGCCGACGCTTCGTCTGCAATGTCGGCTCGGCCATTTCCTCGATTTTCAGGCGCAGATTGCCCATCGAGCGGCGAATATTTTCCGGCCGTTTTTCCGGTGCGAACTTACCGATGCCGGCATCTGTCGGCAGTTCGATATTGATCGACAGACGATCGGCATAAAGCCCCGCCTCCTCGATTAGCTGCGGCGAGGCCTCAGGAATGGATTTCAGGTGAATGTAGCCACGAAAATTATGGACGGTGCGCAGTTCACGGGCAATCCGCACCATTTCTTCCATCGTATGGTCCGACGAGCGGATAATGCCCGAAGAGAGAAACAAACCTTCGATATAATTCCGCCGATAAAACTCCAGCGTCAGCCACACCACCTCTTCCACCGTGAAACGCGCCCGCTCCACATTGCTGGATGAACGATTGATGCAATAGGCGCAGTCATAAATGCAGAAATTCGTCATCAGGATTTTCAAAAGCGAGATACATCGCCCATCCGGCGCATAGGCATGGCAAATGCCGGAGCCCTCCGTCGAACCCAATCCGCCACTCGCAGACGAATCTCTTTTCACGGTACCGCTGGACGCACAGGAAGCATCATATTTGGCGGCATCGGACAGGATGGCGAGACGTTGTTTCAGCGTTTTCTTCATCACAATGTTCACTATATGTTCTTTCGCCGAATGTCAAGAATCCCTGCAAAAGCAACCGCCCCCCTGTGAAACTGCGTCGGAATGTACTATCTCTGATTTCATTGGAATTTGCTGTCAGATTTCTGTTATACTGGCGCAAATAATGATTTTCGGACGGTTCCGGAGTTTTTCTCCGGGACCTCTTTCTTTTTGTGTTCGCGCATGGCGAACACAGGGTCGAGGACTAGAAAATGGTTGAAAAGGTACCGATGACGCCGAACGGTTTCACGAAGCTTCAGGAGGAGCTTCGCTGGCGTCAGCAGGAAGAGCGTCCGCGCATCATCGAGGCGATTGCAGAAGCACGCGCTCACGGCGATCTTTCGGAAAACGCCGAGTACCACGCTGCAAAGGAAGCGCAGAGCCACAATGAAGGCCGTGTAAGCGAACTGGAAGATCTGACGGCGCGCGCCGAGGTTATCGATCTTTCGAAAATGTCCGGTTCGACTATCAAGTTTGGCGCAACGGTCAAGCTGGTCGATGAAGACACGGATGAAGAGAAGACTTACCAGATCGTTGGCGACCAGGAAGCCGACGTGAAGCAGGGCCGCATCTCGATTTCGTCGCCGATCGCCCGCGCGATGATCGGCAAGGAAGCCGGCGATTCGATCGAAGTCGTCGCCCCCGGCGGCTCCAAGGCTTACGAGATTCTCGCCGTTACCTGGGGCTGATCTACCGTGACAACAGGCCGTGATCGCAATGTCGTCAACATAAATGAAGTTGAGGTTATTGCTCCCAATTTCAAACGGCGACTTTCAGGCGTCACGAGCACGATCATACAACTTGTCCCCGTCCAGCGCGCAATCGGCATCAAGATTGCCGCGCTTGGACCGGGCTTGCCCGCCGATATTCCCCATATCCGTTTTCGCGATCTCTTATATCTCTGGCGTCCGCCACATGGGAAATCGAAACGTGTTTGGCATGCCCGTCGCAACGTGGAAATGTTGCCGGCAATCATCATGCGCGACATCCTGCGTATGCCGCTCAAAATCGTCTTTACCTCAGCTTCCCAACGTGAGCATTCGGGATGGACGAAATGGCTGATTTCAAAGATGGACGCAGTTATCGCCACGAGTGAAAAGACGTCACGATATCTGTTGGTGCCTAATATCGTCGTTATGCACGGTATCGATACGCAACGCTTTTCACCGCCTGCCGACAAGGCGGAGGCGAAACGTGCCCTCGGCCTTAACCCGGCCCAGAAATTCGCCGGTTGTTTCGGGCGTGTACGACATCAGAAAGGCACCGACCTTTTTGTCGATACGATGATCGCCCTTTTGCCAAACCAGCCGGAATGGAGCGCAATCATCGCCGGACGTGCAACCGGACCGCATGTCGGATTTGAAAACGAGCTTAAGGCACGCGTGGCATCCGCAGGCCTCTCGGACCGCATTCTGTTTGTCGGCGAACATACCAATATCAATGACTGGTATCGCGCCCTTGATCTGTTCATTGCGCCACAGCGATGGGAAGGTTTTGGCCTGACACCGCTAGAGGCGATGGCGACGGGCGTGCCGGTGGTAGCAACCGATGTTGGTGCGTTTTCGGAACTTGTCGTCACTGGCGATGAAGAAACCGGTGAGATTATCGCACGCGATGATTTGGATGCGATGATAGACGAAGTCGGCACATGGATGACGGACAACGCTCGTCGCGATGCCGCGAGTATTCGATCGCGCAAGGTGACAGGGACAAAATTCCGCATAGACCAGGAAGCCCGCAAGCTTGGCGAAATATACGAAAAAATAAGCCTCTCACGAAACGTTGTTGCTTCTGACCGTTCAGGCTCCGCCAAATAATGACAAATACTTTAGCAACATTTTGGACCGGAAGCCCGTTAAGCACCATCGAGTATATAAGTGCTCTTTCTTTTCGTGAGGTCGGACACCAGCTGATAATCTACGCTGTCGGCGACATCGGAAAAGCTCCGCCGGGCGTTGAGGTGAGAGATGCACGCGAAATTCTAGACACGAATATCGTGAAGCACCGGAAAAGCGGAAGTGTCGCTATCTATGCGGATTTTTTCCGTTACGCATTATTCACGAAAACAGACTTCACATGGGTCGATCTGGACATTGTTGCGATAAAGCCAATCGACATATCCAAGCCTTACGTGTTTGGCTACGAAAACGATAGGGAAGTCAATAACGCTGTATTGAAGCTGCCAAAGACATCGCCTGCGCTAGCAGAACTGCTGAAATTCGGAAGCGATACACATGGCTACCCACCAACGTTGAAGGGTTTCCGTCGACTCAAGTACATGGTCAAATCCTTCGGATTGGGCATGCATATTTCGGAATGGCCGTGGGGCTCGACGGGGCCGAGGGCCTTGACACATTTCGCTGAGTTGTCGGGCGAAATCACTCATGCGCAGAACGTAGATGCATTCTATCCGATAAGCCATCATGACGCCCATCGTTTCGCGGAACCCAATCAACTGAATTTCGAGAGCTTTCCAGAAGAAACCCAGTCGGTGCACCTGTGGGGCAAAGCTTTGAGAGCTACTCTTCGCGACAAGCATGGCGGACGCATTCCGGAGAATTCATTTCTAGACATAGCGCGCAAACGTTATTCTCGCTGGTCCGGTTACAGCATTCCATAGAGAAGATAGCTCATTCCGATGAAAACTTATGTCGTTAATCTCGATGGCAGCGATGACCGTCTGCTTTCGATCTCCAGCCAACTTGAAGATCTATCAATGCCCTTTGAGCGGGTATCCGCAGTTGATGGCAGAAAGTTCGATCTTGATACTTTAGCCGATTATGATTCCCGCAAGGCTAGACGTTATATGGGGCGCTTGCTCGTTGGCGGTGAAATCGGTTGCTATTACAGCCACCTCAAGGTCGCTCGCATGTTTCTCGAAACAGGCGAGCCTCATGCTTTGGTTCTGGAAGATGATGCCAAACCGAATTGCGATATAAACCGGCTTCTCGCTGACGCCTTGAAAGATCTGGACAAGCTGGATCCCGATTGGCTGCTCTTGAACATAGGCAACGACAAGCTCAGGATATACACGCCATTACAGGACTATGCGGTGGATGGTGCTCAGCGGTCGCTGGTGGCGGCGCACTATTTTCCGATGACGACAAGCGCGATCGTTTGGTCTCGCAAGGGCGCACAGGCATTTGTCGACAACCATACGAAAATCTTTGCGCCAGTGGACAATTTTTTACGTCACTGGCTCACCCGTGCAGGTCATGGATATTCCATGTGGCCTTCTCCCGTCGGCACGATTGAAGTGACGAGTGAGATAACTGCGAATAGCGGTAAACACCGCAGAGGTTATGGGCGCGCCTGGTTTTATGGTGCAGCGAAACTACAGCGAATGACAGTGGACAAACTGATCGCCGCAAGACGCAAACGGCGATGAAAATGCCCCTCGCTCAAACCTCAACCAATCCAGCTTTCTTCACCTGACGGATCGTCAGCATCGTCTTGACCGTATCGACATGTTCGTTGGCGGTCAGGACTTCGATGACAAAGTCCTGAAAACGGGCAAGGTTTTCCGAAACGCAGTGCAGCAGAAAGTCACTGTCGCCCGACACCATCCAGGCCTGACGCACCATAGGCCACTGCTCTGTAGCGGCTGCGAAGGATTTCAGATTGGCTTCGGACTGATGTTTGAGGCCGACCATGCAGAATGCCACGAGATCGAAACCGAGTTTCGGCCCGCTCAGCATTGCATGATAACCCTCGATAATGCCGCTCTCTTCGAGCTTGCGTACCCGCCGCAGACAGGGGGGCGCGGAGATACCGACTCGCTCAGCCAGGTCGACATTGGTCATGCGGCCGTCCGCCTGCAGCTCCCGCAGAATTTTCAAATCGATGCTGTCGAGTTCTACGCGGATCACGGCGCTGCCTTTCTGTCTTTGTCACGCAAGCATCCTCTATAGAAATCGAAGGATTCCGCAACAAAGTTTCGGCCCCGCGACGGATTGTTGCACAGAAGGCTCAAGACCTGTTGGAAACGCATGGCTGCCCTTGAATATCCGCATGGAACCATCATAAATGAACCTTCGCTGGCAGTGGAATGCAATTTGATACCCATATAGGGATGCAGTTCACCATCGCAGGCTCCCTGCCGCGGCACTGAATAAGGATCGTCCCATGTCTGCCCGTCACACTCAGGTTCTCATTATCGGCTCCGGCCCGGCCGGTTATACGGCTGCGATTTACGCTGCGCGCGCCATGCTGAAACCGGTCCTGATCGCCGGCATGGAACAGGGCGGCCAGCTGATGATCACCACCGACGTGGAAAACTATCCGGGTTTTGCTGATCCGATCCAGGGTCCCTGGCTGATGGAACAGATGCTGGGACAGGCCAAGCATGTCGGCGCCGAAATCGTCAACGACCTCGTGACCGAAGTCGATACGAGCCACCGTCCGTTTACCGTCAAGACGGATAGCGGACAGGTCTGGACCGCCGACACGCTGATCATAGCAACCGGCGCCAAGGCAAAGTGGCTCGGCATCGAAAGCGAACAGACTTTTCAGGGTTTTGGCGTCTCGGCTTGCGCCACCTGCGATGGCTTTTTCTATCGCAACAAGGATGTCATCGTCGTCGGCGGTGGCAACTCGGCTGTGGAAGAGGCGCTGTACCTTTCCAACATCGCCAAGACAGTTACCGTCGTACATCGCCGCGACAGTTTCCGCTCGGAAAAGATCCTGCAGGAACGCCTGTTCCAGCGCGAAAACGTAAAGGTTCTCTGGAACACCGAAATTGCCGAAATCACCGGCACACCGGCAAAGCCGCCAATGCCGCCGTCGGTTTCCGGTGTGCGCCTGCGCGACACCCGCACCGGCGCTTTCAGCGACAGCACAATTGACGGCGTGTTCGTGGCTATCGGTCACGCGCCGGCCGTCGAGCTGTTCAAGGACAAGCTGAAGCTGAAGTCCAACGGCTATCTGTGGACGGCTCCTGATTCGACCGCAACCGACGTGCCCGGCATCTTTGCCGCAGGCGACGTGACAGACGATACATTTCGACAGGCGATTACCGCCGCCGGCATGGGCTGCATGGCAGCACTCGAGGCGGAACGTTTCATCGCCGGCATTCAGCCGATAGCAGAAGCAGCCGAATAACAACGAAAAGGACTTAAGGCATGGTGGTGCCTCTCGATTGGGACAAGTTGCGCATCTTTCACGCCGCGGCGGAGGCAGGGTCCTTCACCCATGCGGCAGACAAGCTGCACCTGTCCCAATCGGCGATCAGCCGTCAGGTCAGTGCGCTTGAGCAGGATGTCGGCGTAAAACTGTTCCACCGCCATGCCCGCGGCCTTATCCTCACCGAACAGGGCGAGTTGCTGTACCGCACCGCCCATGACGTGCTGCTGAAGCTTGAAACGGTGAAAATGCAGCTTACCGAGACGACGGACAAACCGTCGGGCAAGCTGCGCGTCACCACCACTGTCGGCCTTGGACAGGGCTGGTTGACCGACAAGGTGCAGGAATTTCTGCAGCTTTACCCGGAAATGTCGATCCAGCTGATCCTCGACAACGAGGAAGTCGACGTCAACATGCGCCATGCCGATTGCGCCATCCGCCTTCGTCAGCCGCAGCAATCGGACCTCATTCAGCGCAAGCTGTTTACGGTGCATATGCACGTCTATGCGGCGCCCTCCTATATTAACCGCTTCGGAGAGCCACAGACGGTCGATGATCTCGACAATCATCGTATCATCAGCTTCGGGCAGCCTGCCCCGAATTATCTGCTGGACGTCAATTGGCTGGAAGACGCCGGTCGTTCCTCGGACAATCCGCGCACGCCGCATCTCCAGATCAACAGCCAGACGTCGATCAAGCGCGCCTGCCTCCTTGGAATCGGCATCGCCGTCCTGCCGGATTACATCGTTGGCCGCGATCCGGGCCTGATCCAGCTGGCGATCAACGCCGACATCCCCTCTTTCGACACCTATTTTTGTTATCCCGACGAAATCAAGAACGCGGCAAAGCTCAAGGTTTTCCGTGACTTCATCGTCGCAAAGGCACGCAACTGGAACTTCTGATCGCTCAGACATCCGGCAGGCGAATTTTCCTGCGCGACACCCCATCGAATGAGCAACCTTTGCAAATATGAAGTACGCATGACATAAGCCTTGCACCGAAAGCATGGCTGAGTTGCACAATAAAGCGTTGTGACCTGCACAAAAAACGCTCATATCGCACACAGCTGATGCACATGGTGGCTTTCCTCCCAGTTCCACCGCAGCAGCTGTTCCCCTCTGGAGGTTTTTTGACCTTCATACCTAAAGGGCCCTGGAGCAATCCGGTGGCCCTCTTTTTTTGCCCGCGGATCCCCTTTCGGACGTATCGCAAAAACATTCGTTGCAGCCTCAACAAAAATGACGCTTTGGCGGAAATAGCCCTTGTCATCCGGGCTCAGGCTCCCCATTTTCAGTACGGCCGGCCCCGTTGGCGACGCCCCTCGTCGTCATTGCCGGCTGTTCCCCTCTGGAGGTTTTGAAACCTTCATACCTAAGGGCCGCGGAAATTCCGTCGGCCCATTTTTTTGCCCGCAATTCAGAAAATCTTCGCATCACCCCTTAAAATCGGTTTTTGGCGATTTATATATCGGCAATGACCGATATGAACAAAACGCAGATCACCGCGGAAGACAGGGCGGAAATCCTCAAGGCGCTTTCGCATCCGAAGCGGGTCGAATTCCTTGAATGGATGCGCGCGCCGGAAAACCATTTCTGCAGCCAGGCGCATCCCCTCGATATGGGCATCTGCGCCGGTCAGTTCGAAAAATGCTGCGAGCTGTCGCAATCCACCGTTTCACAACATCTCTCCGTTCTGGAGAAAGCCGGCCTCATCACGCTCAAGCGCGTCGGCCAGTGGTCTTTCTACCAGCGCAACGAAGAACGCATCGCATCCTTCATCGAGGACCTGCGCACCTCTCTCTGATTTTCCCAAAATTCCAAGGCAGCTAAAAGGAGCCCTCATGGCCAGCCTGTTCGACCCCATAAAGATCGGCGATATCGCCCTCGAAAATCGCGTGGCAATGGCCCCGCTCACCCGCAATCGTTCGCCGAAAGCCGTCCCGAACAATCTGAACGTCGTTTATTACGAACAGCGCGCCACCGCAGGCCTGATCATCACCGAAGGCACACCCGTCACCCAGCAGGGTCAGGGTTATGCGGACGTTCCGGGCCTCTACCTGCCACAAGCAATCGAAGGCTGGAAAAAGGTCACAGACGCCGTGCACAAGCGCGGCGGCAAGATCGTCACGCAGATGTGGCATGTCGGCCGGATCTCGCACACTTCACTGCAGCCGAATGACGGCGCGCCGGTTGGCCCGTCCGCCCTGCCCGCCAACGGCAAGACCTACATCATCAACCCGGATGGCAGCGGCGCCTTCGTCGACACGTCCGAACCGCGCGCGCTCGAAAATTCCGAAATTGCCGGCATCGTTGATGATTTCCGCAAGGGAGCCCGCGCCGCAATCGACGCTGGTTTCGATGGCGTCGAAATCCACGGCGCCAATGGCTACCTGATCGACCAGTTCCTCAAGACCGGCGCTAACCAGCGTACCGACGAATACGGTGGCTCGATCGAGAACCGCGCTCGTTTCCTGCTCGAAATCGTCGATGCCGTTGCCGGTGAAATCGGTGGCGGCCGCACGGGCCTTCGTCTCTCGCCGGTCACACCGGCCAACAACATCACCGAGGAAGATCCGCAGCCGCTGTTCGATTATGTGGCCAAGGAACTCGGCAAGCGTGACCTCGCCTTCATCCACGTCATTGAAGGTGCAACGGGTGGTCCGCGCGATTTCACTCAAGGTGGCAAGCCGTTCGATTACCATGCCATGAAGGCGAGCTACCGTGACGCCGGTGGCAAGGGCGCATGGATGGTGAATAACGGTTATGATGGCGAGAGCGCCAAGGCAGCCATCGAAAGCGGTTACGCCGATGTCGTCGCCTTCGGTCGCGCTTTCATCTCCAACCCGGATCTTGTCGAACGCCTGAAGACCGGCGCGCCACTCAACACGCCTGACGTTGCCACTTTCTACGGTGGCGGTGCCAAGGGCTATACGGATTACCCGAGCCTGGAAGCCGTAGCGGCGGAATAAACACAGCGACAAATCCCGAAGGCTCGCCATTGGCGGGCCTTCTTTTACCGGATACCGGCCCAGCCGCGAACAGACCTTGATATACAGGCTTCAGGCCCGCCCAACCTGCTCTCTGTCCTCATCGATCACCTCGGCTTCGGGACGATCACCGCCATCACTATATTCGGTGTGCCAGACGCCCTTGGAATCCTGCCAGCTGATTTCTTCGGGCTCACCACCGACCTGCTGTTCGGCTGCAACGATACGCGCCGCGGTCAATGCGTCCTCATGCGTCGGAAACGCTTCGGAATAGGCTCCATCCAGGCGATAAGCCCAGCCGCCATCGTGCCTGACGACCTGATAGACAACCTTTGTCATGCTTTCCCTCCTTGTTATTAGCCTGTCTTTTGGCGCGCTGACGACGACATCCAATCAGGAGGCAGCCGGCCTGCGCGTGCAGGAGAGAAGCGTCGAGAAGGCCCGAAGTTCCCACCCGTCTGAGAATACTATGACATCAATGCCGCTCGGGCGCAAAACCGGTGCTGATCGCTGCCATAACCGCATTAGACCGCTATTGTTTGACGAATGTCTTTGATGGGGATCATGACCGCCTGAACAGAGCGATTGGCACCTGTAAAAACGCACTCACGCAAGGCAATCAGGCTTTTGACCGACCGCTAATAAGGATTCTAGGCCTGCACGTTGCGACCGGAAGCGGAATCAAATCGGCAAGCGGTTTAATCTCTTTGTCAGCAGCAGGGAGCCCCCCCCGAAGCGGATAAAGTAATGTTGAACGCCGCGTGTGCGGTTCTGACGATACGACGCCCTAGATAAGCCCTGTAGAGACCAGAGCCGATCACGATGAAAGGGAGTTCACCATGACGCGCCTCGCCCGCCTCCTTACCGGCACCATCCTTGCAACCGCTGTTCTTGCAGGACCAGTCCTTGCGCAAAACGCAGCGCAACCAGCCGAGACCAAGGCCGCCAACGCGCCCGATCAAAAACCCGCCTTCGCCAACCAGACGCGTGCGCCACAGCCCGCCCAGATGCCGAAAATCGCCACCGAAGTGGTGGCCGAAGACCTGCCGCATCTCTGGTCCATGGAGTTTCTGCCCGACGGCCGCATGCTGGTAACGGCCAAGGAAGGCGCCATGCATATTATCTCCGAAGAAGGCGAAGCAGGACCGGCGATCAAGAACGTTCCCAAAGTTCTTTCCGGCGGCCAGGGCGGCTTGCTCGATGTGGCGCTGGCGCCGGACTATGAAACCTCCGGCAAAATCTTCTTCTCCTTCTCGGAACAGCGCGAAGATGGCAACGGCACATCCGTCGCCTCGGCAAAACTGGTGCCGGACGATGCAGGCGGCGGCACACTCGAAGACGTCAAGGTCGTCTTCCAGCAGATGCCGAGCTATGACGGCAACAAACATTTTGGCTCCCGCCTCGTCTTCGGCCCTCAGGGCGAACTTTATGTCACGGTGGGCGAACGCTCCGATGCCGAACCTCGCGTTCAGGCACAGGAATTGTCGAGCGGTCTTGGCAAGGTTTTCCGCATCGATGCCGATGGCAAGGCAATCTCGGACAATCCTTTCGTCTCTACCGAAAACGCACTGCCGGAAATCTGGAGCCTTGGGCACCGCAACCTTCAAGCCGCCACGCTTGATGGCCAGGGTCGTCTATGGACAGTGGAACATGGCCCCAAGGGCGGTGACGAACTGAACCGCCCGGAGGCCGGCAAAAATTACGGTTGGCCGGAAGTCACTTATGGCGTGGAATATAGCGGCCGTGCCGTCGGCGACGGTATTACCGAAAAAGCAGAGACCGAACAGCCGGTCTATTATTGGGACCCGGTCATAGCACCTTCCGGCATGGCTTATTATGACGCCGAGGCTATCCCTGAATGGAAAGGCGCATTCCTTGTCGGCGGGCTTGTCTCACAAGGCGTCGTGATCCTGCATATGGACGGCGACAAGGTGGCTCATGAAGAACGCGTGCCCCTCGATGCCCGTATCCGCGACGTCAAGGTTGGGCCTGATGGTGCCGTCTACGCGGTGACCGAGAGCCGCGGCGGCAGTTCGACCATCGTCAAACTGACCAAGGCGTAATCCCACAAAAGCAGAAGGCCCGCCGTTTCCAGCGGGCCTTCGTTTTTTTGTATCGCCGGAGATCGCTTAACGGCAGGAAGCGCAGAAACGCTGGATACGCTTGCAGGCTTCTTCCAGCAGTTCTTCCGAGGTCGCGTAGGAAATGCGGAAGTTCGGTCCGAGGCCGAATGCCGAACCGTGGACAACGGCCACGCCTTCGGTTTCCAGAAGTTCGGTGACGAAGTCCTCGTCCGTCTCGATGACCTTGCCGGAAGGCGCGGTCTTACCGATCAGGCCGGCGCAGGACGGGTAAACGTAGAACGCACCTTCAGGCTTCGGGCATACGATGCCGCTTGCCTGGTTGAGCATGGAGACGACCAGATCGCGGCGGCCTTCGAAGATCGCCTTGTTCTTGGCAACAAAATCCTGCGGGCCGTTCAGTGCTTCGACGGCTGCCCACTGGGCAATCGACGAGGCACCCGAAGTCTGCTGGCCCTGGATCATGTCCATCGCCTTGATCAGTTCGATCGGGCCGGCAGCATAACCGATACGCCAGCCGGTCATTGCATAGGCCTTGGAAACGCCGTTCATGGTGAGCGTGCGATCGTAAAGCTTCGGCTCGACCTGAACCGGCGTCACGAACTTGAAGTCACCGAAAGTCAGGTGCTCGTACATGTCGTCCGTGAGGATCCAGACATGCGGATGCTTGAGCAGAACATCGGTCAATGCCTTCAGTTCGTCCTGGCTGTAGGCAGCGCCGGTCGGGTTGGACGGCGAGTTGAAGATGAACCATTTGGTCTTCGGCGTGATAACGCTTTCGAGTTCTTCGGCCGTCAGCTTGAAATTGTTTTCTTGGCTTGTCGAGATCGCAACCGGCGTACCGCCGCAGATCGCCACCATTTCCGGATAGGAAACCCAGTAAGGCGCCGGGATCACCACTTCATCACCCGGATTAAGGGTTGCCATGAAGGCATTGAAGAGAATCTGCTTTCCGCCAGTGCCGACGATCGTCTGGGCAGCCGTGTAGTCGAGACCGTTCTCGCGCTTGAACTTCTTGGCAATGGCCTCGCGCAGCTGCGGAATACCGGAAACCGGGGTGTACTTGGTTTCGCCACGGTTGATGGCCTCGATTGCCGCCTGCTTGACGTTGTCCGGCGTGTCGAAATCCGGCTCGCCTGCGCCGAGACCGATCACGTCGCGGCCTTTAGCTTTGAGATCGCGCGCTTTCTGCGAAACGGCGATGGTGGCGGAAGGCTTTACGCGGGAGAGGGCATCGGCAAGAAAGGCCATGATGAAGTCATCCTGAGGGTTTGAGTAGGCGGACAAAACTGAATTTTCGCCGTCTGGTTCTATGTCGAATGTGACAGTCTTATTCAAGCACAAAGCAGCCCAAAACGGTTCTTTCGTCGACAAAACTCAGCCTGTCTGACAGCCAGACTCCTTTTATTCGACCACTTAACAGGCCACTGAAAATTGCCATTAACCCGCGCCTCATTCTAGCCGCATTAAAGCCGCGTGCGGCCTCAAATCAGTCTTTATCGGGTCGTTTTTCGGGGTGATCGTGCAGTTGTCCGCAACACAGCGGATAAGCGCAGGAAAGACGATACGATGGACGACAAAACAACAACCGCCAAAACGGATGAGTGCCGTAAGAACCGCACCTCGTTGACCATCGTCGCCCTCACCGCAGGCCTAGGCGCCACACTCTTCATGTCCGGCCTCGCCCATGCCGAACCGATGATATCTGCAGCGCAGACGTTTTCCGAAGGTGGCCTTCTGAAGGAACTCGGTTTTGCAGATGAGCGACTGCTGTTCGGCACGCTGACATTTGGGTTTTCGCTCATGGCCGCCGGCGTTTGGCATCGCAGTTTTCGGGGCGCAACCAAACCAAAACGTCCGTCCGGGCATTAGTTTTACGGCTCTCGAAACAGCCGCGCCCCGGTCAGTTGAGGGCAACAACCTCTAGGTCGAAAACATCGCACTCGCAAAAATTGCATTTCAGACGCTTCCACCGGCCCTGTTCGATGCCGGAAAATCGCGTAAAAAATGCTCATTTTCAGCGGTTTTGTGCCAAAATAGGCCGCAAATTTAGACATTCTTGTCGCTGACGCCTGAATTCCGGTAGAGTTTTGCTCATATTCGTCGCAAAGCCCTGCTGTTCAAGGCTTTCAGCGTTTTTCTCGACCGTGAAATTTCAACGACTGTTAGAAAACTTTTTCTTGCCAATTTACGATAAACACAGCAATCTGCGTCCGTTCGGGCAATTTGCGAGCATGGGAAGACCTAAATAATCAATGCGATCTGGGGGCGCAAACAACCCCGGGCGGAAGACTGGGGGACTGATTTTTGGTGATCTTTCTACCGGCCAGCCGCGGTTACACGAGGCCCCTTTCCTCTATTTCGAACTGCCTGCCGCTGCCCTTCGGGGTAAACATCGTAATGCTGTCCGCCCGCTGAACACGGACAGAGGAAAAAG
>Ga0075364_10000792_pt1 | contig 16666 bp, 14 predicted proteins | sample EndMetdeltDD1764_FD_71517 | JGI IMG/M metagenome (GOLD analysis project Ga0075364, IMG submission 71517) | Populus endosphere microbial communities from Tennessee, USA - Endosphere MetaG P. deltoides DD176-4 | ecosystem: Host-associated > Plants > Roots > Endosphere | place: USA: Tennessee...
GGCGTCAGCCGGCCCCAGTGCGGGGCACGGTTGAGCGAGATGTCGACGTAGCCGCCCCACAGGTACTCGACCGGCACGTCCGCCAGCTGCGGGAACACGGCGCGGATGCGCCGGCGCATCACTCCGCGCAGGTTCGGTGGCGGGAAGCTCGAATAGCTGGCGCGGCCGCCGAACAGCAGGCGGTGGTCGCGGCTGAGGCGGAAGTAGTCCAGCGCCCAGTTCGCGTCGGACACGGCCATGTCGTTGCCGATCAGCGCGCGCGCCGCCGCTTCGCCCAGCGGCGCGGTCGCGGCGATGTAGGTGCCGACCGGCATCACCCGCTGCTCCAGTTCGGGCGCGACGCCGCGCAGCCAGGCGTTGCCCGCCAGCACCGCGAAATCGGCCGCCACCTCGCCAGCAGCGGTCTTCAGCACCGGCCGCGTGCCCCGGACCAGCTGCGTGACGCGGGAGTGCTCGAAGATCCGCACGCCGGCCGCCATCGCCGCGCGGGCCAGGCCGAACACGTACTCGAGCGGGTGCAGGTGGCCGCTGGCCGGGTCGAATACCGCGCCGCGATAGCGGTCGCTGGCGAGCACGCCGCGCAGGCGTTCGCGGTCCCACCATTCCAGCGGATAGTCGTAGCGCTGCGCCATGTCGACGATGTCGGCGCGCAGCTCGCGCTCCTGGCGCGGCTTGATCGGCACGTGCGCATAGCCGTCGCGCCAGTCGCAGGCGATGCGGTGGCGGGCGATGCGGTCGCGCAGCAGCTCCATGCCCTCGCGCGACAGGTCGAACAGCCGGCGCGCGGCGTCATCGCCCAGCAGGTGTTGAAGCGTGGACTGCTCGCAGCCGTAGCCGACGATGGCCTGGCCGCCGTTGCGGCCGGAGGCGCCCCAGCCGATCCGCTCGGCTTCCAGCATCACCACGCGGTAGCCGGCCTCGGCCAGGTCCAGCGCGGCGCTCAGCCCGGTGAAGCCGGCGCCGAGGATGCAGACATCGGCGTCGAGGCGGCCGTGCAGCGCCGGCTGTTCCGGCAGTGGCGCTGCGCTGGCCGCATACCAGCTGGGCGGGTAGGCCGAGTTCATCGCATGCCTCCATGCGCGCGCCGGCATGCTCGCGTGAACCACGGCTCGCAGGCGGGGCGCGCGGCGGATGCGTCGCCGCGCACGGTCGCCCGATCGGCTCCACGGCCGCCGCCGATCCGGCCCTTGGCCCGCCGCGCGCGCGGCACAGGCTCAGACCGTGCGCAGATACCAGGCATAGTCCAGGTCGGTGACTTCGGTCTGGAAATCGCGCATTTCCTTCAGCTTCTGCTGGCCGTAGATGTGGCGGAAGCGCTCGCCGTACCACTGCGCTGCGAAACCGCTGTGCAGGAAGGCGGCGATCGCCTCGGGCCAGGCCGGCGTGCGGGTTTCGACCTGCTCGTAGGCGTTGCCGGTGATCGGCGCGCCCGGGTCGCACCGCTGTTCAATGCCGTCCAGCATGCCGGCCAGCACCGCCGCGGCGACCAGGTAGGGATTGGCGTCGGCACCGGCGATGCGGTGCTCGATGCGCATGTTGGCCGGGTCGCTATGCGGCACGCGCATGGCCACGGTACGGTTGTTGAAGCCCCAGCTGTCGTTGAGCGGCACGAAGGCGTTGGCGACGAAGCGGCGGTAGCTGTTGGCGTGCGGGGCGAACAGCAGCAGGTTGTCCGGCGCGCTGCGCTGCAGGCCGCCGACGGCATGGCGCAGCGCGTCGGCCGGTGCCTCGGGCGTGCCGGCGAACAGGTTGCGGCCCTCGGCGTCGAGCACGCTGACATGCAGGTGCAGGCCGTTGCCGGCCTGGCCGGTCAGCGGCTTGGCCATGAAGCTGGCCAGCGCGCCCTGCTGCTGGGCGATGGCCTTGATGGTGCGTTTGAGCAGCACCGCGTCGTCGCAGGCGGCCAGCGCATCGTCGCGGTGCTTGAGGTTGATCTCGAACTGGCCGGGCGCGTACTCGGCCACGGCCGTGTCGGCGGGGATGCGCTGGGCGGCGCAGGCGGCGGCGACGGCGTCGATGAAGGCCTGGTTGTCGTCCAGGTCGTCCATCGAATAGACCTGCGTGCTCGCGTTGCGGCGGCCGCTGACAGGGTCCAGCAGGGTCTGCGGTCGGCCGTCGGGACCGGGCAGGCGGTCGAACAGGTAGAACTCCAGTTCGACCGCGACCACCGGGGTCAGCCCGCGCACGCGATAACGGTCCAGCACCCGTGCCAGCACCTGGCGCGGGTGCGCGTCGAACAGGGCGCCATCACCGTCCTCCATCGCCAGCAGCAGCTGTGCGGCCGGCTGCGGCGACCATGGCACCGGCCGCAGCGTGCCGGCGACCGGCCGGCAGATGCGGTCCTCGTCGCCGATGTCGTAGCCCAGCCCGGTCTCCTCGACCGTGTTGCCGGTGATGTCGGCGGCGATCAGCGACATCGGCAGGCAGACGCCGTCGCGGTAGACCTTGGACAGGCTCGCGCCAGTGACGCGCTTGCCGCGCAGCACGCCGTTGGCGTCGGGCAGCAGCAGGTCGACGTGGGCCGGGCCGTCCTCGCCGAAGCCCTGCAGGGTCGCGCGGTCATCGGAAGACAGCAGGGCGGAATCGGGGCGCATGGCAGGCACCGGGCCGGGGACGCTGGCAGCTTAACAGGGCCGGGTTTCGTCAAGAATACTCAACGCCCGGTCGCGCACCCGATGTTCCGTGCCCGTTCCGTCGATGGCGGCGGCGCGGGAAGCCGCCGCCGTGTTGTAAAAATAAAACGCCCGGGGTACCTTGCCCGGACGCCATTGGACGCCTCGCGCATGGCTCTTCCGCCGCTGGTCGGCCTGCCCACCGACCGCAAACAGATCGGTCCGCATCCTTTCCTCGCAGCCGGCGAGAAGTACGTCCGCGCCGCCATCGCCGGCGCCGGCGTGACCCCCGTGCTGCTGCCCGCGCTGCTGCCCTCCCTCGACGCCCGGCAATGGCTGACGCGCATCGACGGGCTGATGCTGACCGGCGCCTACAGCAACATCGAGCCGCACCATTACGGCACCGAATCGAGCTGGGAGGGCAACCTGCACGACCCGGCACGCGATGCGACCACGCTGGGCCTGATTCCCGACGCCATCGCGCTCGGCCTGCCGATCCTGGCGATCTGCCGTGGCTTCCAGGAGGTCAACGTCGCGCTCGGCGGCAGCCTGCACCAGAAGCTGCACGAAGTGCCGGGCCTGTCCGACCATCGCGAGCGTCCGGAGGATCCGCTCGAAACGCAGTACGCGCCGGTGCAGGACATCGCCCTGGCCGACGGCGGGCTGCTGGCGGCGATCGCCGGCGGTACGCATGCGAAGGTCAATTCGCTGCACGGGCAGGGCGTGGCCCGGCTCGCGGCCGGCCTGCAGGTGGAGGCCACCGCGCCGGATGGCGTGATCGAGGCGTTCCGCGGCAGCGGCCCCGGCTTCCTGCTCGGCGTGCAGTGGCATCCGGAATGGCAGGTCACCCGCGATCCGTTCTACCTGGGCATCTTCCGCGCCTTCGGCGATGCCTGCCGCCAGTACGCCGCCCGCCGCGGCCATTGACTCCCATCTTCCGGACCTTCCGATGAGTACCCGCCCGAGCCGCCGCAAGCCGACCACCGCCCAGCAGGAGAGCTCGCTGCGGCGCTGGCTGAAGGACCGGCGGATCACCGAGGTCGAGTGCCTGGTGCCGGACATCACCGGCAACGCGCGCGGCAAGATCATCCCGGCCGACAAGTTCTCGCACGACTACGGCACGCGTCTGCCGGAAGGCATCTTCGCAACCACCGTCACCGGCGACTATCCGGACGACTACTACGAACTGGTCTCGCCCTCGGACTCGGACATGCTGCTGCGGCCCGATCCTGAAACGGTGCGGATGGTGCCGTGGGCGGCCGACCCGACCGCGCAGATCATCCACGACTGCCAGACCAAGGATGGCAAGCCGCACGAACTGGCCCCGCGCAGCGTGCTGCGGCGCGTGCTCGAGGCCTACGAGGAACTCGGCCTGCGCCCGGTGGTGGCGCCGGAGCTGGAGTTCTTTCTCGTCCAGAAGAACACCGACCCCGATTTCCCGCTGCTGCCGCCGGCCGGCCGTTCGGGCCGCCCGGAGACCGCGCGCCAGTCGTACTCGATCGACGCGGTCAACGAGTTCGATCCGATCCTGGACCTGATGTACGACTACTGCGACGCGATGGAACTGGACGTGGACACGCTGATCCACGAATCCGGCGCCGCCCAGCTGGAGGTCAACTTCACCCACGCCGGCGCGCTGTCGCTGGCCGACCAGGTGTTCCTGTTCAAGCGCACCATGCGCGAGGCCGCGCTGCGCCACGGCATCTACGCGACCTTCCTGGCCAAGCCGATGGAGAACGAGCCGGGCAGCGCGATGCACATCCACCAGAGCGTGGTCGATGCCAGGGGCAACAACGTGTTCACCGGCAAGGGCAGGGCGCGGCACAGCCCGGTGTTCGGCCATTACCTGGCCGGCCTGCAGAAGTACGTGCCGATGGCGATGGCGTTCTTCGCGCCCAACGTCAATTCCTACCGCCGGCTGATGTTCGGCGAGGTCTCGCCGATCAACGTCGAGTGGGGCTACGACAACCGCACCTGCGGGCTGCGGGTGCCGATGGACACGCCGGAGAACATGCGGGTGGAGAGCCGGTTCGCCGGTTCCGATGCCAATCCCTACCTGGCGATGGCGGCGACCCTGGCCTGCGGCCTGCTCGGCATGCGCGAACGGCTCACGCCGACCGAGCCGCTGTCCGACAGCGCCCAGGACAAGGGCTTCACCCTGGCCCGGTCGCTGGGCGAGGCGCTGGACCAGCTGGAGGGCTGCGCGCCGCTGCAGGAGCTGCTGGGCGAACGCTTCGTGCGCGCCTACATCTCGGTCAAGCGCAAGGAGTACGAGACGTTCTTCCGCGTGATCAGCTCGTGGGAGCGCGAGTTCCTGCTGCTGAACGTGTAGGAGCGGCCCCGGTCGCGACCGCCATCCCGGAGGTGGCGGAGAATCATCGGCAGGGCGATGCCGTGGCACGAATCAGGCAACACGGATTTCCGGAGGAATGATGATCGACCCGATCCAGACGCGGGCCCTGCAGGACCTCGATGCCGCCCATCACCTGCATCCGTTCAACGACAACGCCGCGCTGGCGCAGAAGGGCACCCGCATCCTGACCCGCGGCGAAGGCTGCTACGTCTGGGATGCCGAGGGCAACAAGCTGCTCGACGCCTTCGCCGGCCTGTGGTGCGTCAACATCGGCTACGGCCGGCCCGAGCTGGGTGCGGCGGCGGCGCGGCAGATGACCGAGCTGGCCTACTACAACAGCTTCTTCCAGTGCACGACCGAGCCGACGATCCGGCTGGCCGCCAAGCTGGCCGAGCTGACCCCGGGCGATCTGAACCATGCGTTCTTCGTCAACTCCGGTTCGGAGGCCAACGACACCATCCTGCGCCTGGTCCGGCATTTCTGGACGGTGCAGGACCAGCCGCGGAAGACCATCTTCATCGGTCGCCACGACGGCTACCACGGCACCACGATGGCCGGCGCCAGCCTTGGCGGCATGAAGGGCATGCACCGGCAGGGCGGCCTGCCGATCCCGGACATCCACCACATCGATCCGCCGTTCTGGTTCGCCGATGGCGGCGAGCTGTCCGAGGACGAGTACGGTCTGGTCGCCGCGCGCCGGCTGGAGGAGAAGATCCTTGCGCTGGGCCCGGAGCGGGTCGCGGCCTTCATCGGCGAGCCGATCATGGGCGCGATCGGCGTCTACATCCCGCCGCGCACCTACTGGCCGGAAATCGAGCGGATCTGCCGCCAGTACGACGTGCTGCTGGTCGCCGACGAGGTGATCTGCGGATTCGGCCGCACCGGCGAGTGGTTCGGTTCGCAGCATTTCGGCATCCAGCCCGATGTGATGACGATCGCCAAGGGCATCACCTCCGGCTACATCCCGCTGGGCGCGGCGATGTTCAACGACCGCGTCGCCGGCGTGCTGAAGGCGCAGGGCGGCGAACTGGCGCATGGCGCCACCTACTCGGGCCATCCGGTGTGCGCGGCGGTGGCCCTGGAGAACATCCGGATCCTGCAGGACGAGAAGATCGTCGAGCGCGCCAGGGACGAGGTCGCTCCCTACCTCGCCCAGCGCTGGGCCGAGCTGGGCGAGCACCGGCTGGTCGGCCAGGCCCGGATCACCGGGCTGATGGGCGCGCTGGAACTGGTGCCGGACAAGTCCCGCCGCGCGTTCTTCCCCGAGCGTGGCGCGGTGGGCGCCCGCTGCCGCGACAACGCGCTGCGCAACGGCCTGATCCTGCGCGCCACCTGGGATGCGATGCTGCTGTCGCCGCCGCTGGTGTTGAGCCGGGACCAGGTCGACGAGCTGTTCGACAAGGCCTGGAAGGCGCTGGACGAGACCGCCGCACAGCTGGGCAAATGAGTACGGCGGGGGTACGCTGCCGCGATCGACTTCACACCACCCGAGGATTTTCCACGATGAAGCTGCGGACCCTGAGCCTGGGCATCGCCACCCTCCTGCTTGCCGCCTGTGGCGGCGGTGGCGACGGCGCCGGCGGCGCCGATGCCAAGGTATTGAACGTCTACAACTACTCGGACTACATCGCCGAGGACACGATCCCGAACTTCGAGAAGCAGACCGGGATCAAGGTCACCTATGACGTCTACGACAGCGACGAGATCGTCGAGACCAAGCTGCTGGCCGGTTCCAGCGGTTACGACATCGTGGTGCCGACGCTGAACTTCTTCGGCCGCCAGGTCCAGGCCGGCGTGTTCCTGCCGCTGGACAAGAGCAAGATCCCGAACCTGGCCAACCTCGACCCGAAGGTGATGGAGCGCATCGCCTCGCAGGATCCGGAGAACAGGTACGGCGTGCCGTACATGATGGGCACCACCGGCATCGGCTACAACGTCGACAAGCTGACCGCCGCGTTCGGCAGCACCGAGATCGCCTCCAGCTGGGACCTGATCTTCAAGCCCGAGAACATCGCGAAGATGAAGGGCTGCGGCGTGACCCTGCTGGACACGCCGTCCGACATCATCCCGATCGCGCTGCATTACCTGGGCGAGGATCCGCACAGCGCCGACCCGGCCGCGCTGCAGCGGGCCGCCGATCTGATCAAGTCGATCCGCCCGTACGTGCAGAACTTCCACTCCAGCCAGTTCGTCGGTTCGCTGGCCAACGGCAACACCTGCCTGGTGGTCGGCTGGTCCGGCGACATCATCCAGGCCCGCGACCGTGCCGAGGAGGCCGGCAACGGCGTCAACGTCGCCTACTCGATCCCGAAGGAAGGCGCGCCGCAGTGGTTCGACATGCTGGCGATCCCGGCCGATGCCAAGCATCCGGACAACGCCTACGCCTTCATCAACTACCTGCTGGAGCCGAAGGTCGCCGCGGCCAACACCGACTTCATCCAGTACGCCAATCCGGTGAGGGAAGCGACGCCGCTGGTGGACGCGGCGATCCGCGATGACGCCACGATCTACCCGCCGGCCGAGGTCGCCGACAAGCTGTTCACCTACGCGATCAACTCGCCGGAAACCGACAAGCTGTACACGCGCCTGTGGACGGAGATCAAGACCGGCCGTTGAGGCGCGCAGCAGCACCGGCGACAGGCTGTCCCGCCGCCTCCCGACCGGAGGCGGCGTGGGGACCGGAGTGATCCGGTCCCCGGTGTCCGCACCGTCGCGCGCCTGAGGCCGCGCGGCGCGGACGTGCTGTACAGAAGGGGGACGACGGGGAGGGGAACCCGTGGACGCCTGCCCGTACGGTGGCGTCGTTGAACAACCGACATGCCCTTGGGGGCGCTTGGGAGTCGCAACGATGGAACTGCGCTTGAAGGTGGTGCTGATGGCGGCCGTGCTGGCTGCCGGCTGTGGGGGGGCGGGGGGCGACGCGGACGCGCCGGCCGCGGACGGTACGGCGGGCGGCGGCGTGCTGCACGTCTACAACTGGTCGGACTACATCGCCGAGGACACGGTCCCTGGTTTCGAGAAAGCCACGGGAACCCGGGTCACCTACGGCGTCTTCGACAGCAACGAGGTGCTGGAAGCCAGGCTGCTGGCGGGCGGGAGCGGCTTCGACGTCGTCGTGCCGTCGCTGCAGTTCCTCGGCCGGCAGATCCAGGCCGGCGTGTTCCAGCCGCTGGACAAGACCAGGCTGAAGAACTACGCCAACCTCGACCCGGCGCTGATGGAGCGCATCGCGGTGCAGGACCCGGGCAACCGCCATGCGGTGCCCTACCTGTGGGGCACCACCGGCATCGGCTACAACGTGGACCGGCTGACCGCCGCGTTCGGTAACACCGACATCGCCTCCAGCTGGGACCTGGTGTTCAAGCCGGAGAACATCGCCAGGATGAAGGACTGCGGGGTGATGTTCCTGGACACGCCTTCGGAACTGCTGCCGATCGCGCTGAACTACCTGGGCGAGGATCCCAACAGCACCAACCCGGACGTGATCCAGAAAGGCGCCGACCTGCTCAAGACGGTGCGTCCGTACATCCAGACCTTCCATTCCAGCCAGTACATCGACGCGCTGGCCAACGGCAGCGCCTGCCTGGTGATCGGCTGGTCGGGCGATGTGCTGCAGGCGCGCGACCGCGCCGAGGAGGCCGGCAACGGAGTCAAGGTGGCCTATTCGATTCCGAAGCAGGGCACGGCGATGTTCTTCGACATGCTGGCGATCCCGAAGGACGCCAGGAACCTGGACAACGCCTACGCCTTCATCGACTACCTGCTGCGGCCCGAGGTGGCCGCGGCCAACACCAACTACGTGAGCTACCCCAATCCGGTCAAGTCCTCGCTGTCGCTGGTGGACGAGGCCATCCGGGACGATCCGACCATCTATCCACCAGCCGACGTGGCCGCCAAACTGTTCACCCTGGCGGTGGTGCCGCCGGAGGTCGACCGCCAGTACACGCGGCTGTGGACCGAACTGAAGACCGGCCGTTGACGCACCGGCGACACGGGCGCGTGCGAGGGTCGAAGGCATAACGTGCGGGCCGGCGAGGGCCCGCCGACGGGACTGGAGTGGTCATGGCGTCAGGCAACGAGCGGGTCGGGGACAGCGGGGTCGAGGGCTATCTGCGCATCGAGAGCGTGCGCAAGGAATTCGACGGATTCGTCGCGGTCGACGACGTCACGCTGGACATCCGCAAGGGCGAAATCTTCGCGCTGCTGGGCGGGTCGGGCAGCGGCAAGTCCACACTGCTGCGCTGCCTGGCCGGCTTCGAGACCCCGACCAGGGGCCGGATCATCCTCGACGGCGAGGTCATGAACGACCTGCCGCCGTACGAGCGGCCGATGAACATGATGTTCCAGTCCTACGCGCTGTTCCCGCACATGACGGTGGAGCAGAACATCGCGTTCGGCCTCAAGCAGGACCGGATGCCGAAGGACGCCATCCGCGCGCGTGTGGCCGAGATGCTGGAACTGGTGCAGCTGGGCAGGCTGGCAACGCGCAAGCCGCACCAGCTTTCTGGCGGCCAGCAGCAGCGCGTGGCGCTGGCGCGCTCGCTGGCCAAGGGGCCGAAGCTGCTGCTGCTGGACGAGCCGATGGGCGCGCTGGACAAGAAGCTGCGTTCGCGGATGCAGCTGGAACTGGTCAACATCATCGAAGGCTCGGGCGTGACCTGCGTGATGGTCACCCACGACCAGGAAGAGGCGATGACCATGGCCACGCGCATCGCGCTGATGGACCAGGGCTGGATCCAGCAGGTCGGCAAGCCCGACGACATCTACGAGCAGCCGGCCAACCGCTTCGCCGCCGAGTTCATCGGTTCGGTCAACCTGGTCGACGGCGTGATCGACGAGGACCTGCCCGAGTACGTGACGCTGAAGACGCCGGCGTTCCCGGCCACGATCTACATCGGCCACGGCATCACCGGCTTCGAAGGCCAGCAGGTGGCGTTCGCGCTGCGCCCGGAGAAGCTGGAGATCGGCAAGGACGAGCCGGCGCAGCCGCACAACAAGGCGCAGGGCACGATCGAGGACATCGCCTATTTCGGCAGCCATTCGGTCTATCACGTGCGCCTGCCCAGTGGAATCAAGCTGATGGCCAACTTCACCAACCGCGAGCGCTGGGCCAGCGAAGGCATGACCTGGGGCGACACCGTGTGGGTCAGCTGGCGCGAGAACGACGGCGTGGTGCTGACCTCATGAGCGCGCGCGGGCTCACACGCTTCCTGCCCGGCGGCCGCTGGCTGGTGATCGCCGGCCCGTTCCTGTGGCTGGCGCTGTTCTTCGCGATCCCGTTCCTGATCGTGCTGAAGATCTCGTTCTCGCGGCTGGCCATCGCGATGCCGCCGTACACGCCCATCCTGGAATACGTCGACAACGCGCTGACGATGCGCCTGAACCTGGGCAACTACGCGGCGATCTTCGCCGACTCGCAGTACGCGCTGGCCTATGCCAGCTCGATCAAGATCGCGGCGATTTCGACCCTGTGCTGCCTGCTGATCGGCTACCCGATGGCCTACGTGATCGCGCGGATGAAGCCGTCCACGCGCAACATCGCACTGATGGCGGTGGTGCTGCCGTCGTGGACCTCGTTCCTGATCCGGGTCTATGCCTGGATCGGCATCCTCGACGCCAACGGCATCCTCAACCGCACACTGATGTCACTGGGAATCATCGACACGCCGCTGCGCATCCTCTACACCCCGACCGCGGCCTACATCGGCATCGTCTACTGCTACCTGCCGTTCATGGTGCTGCCGCTGTACGCCAACCTGGTCAAGCTCGACAACCGCCTGCTGGAAGCGGCCTACGACCTCGGCGCCAGGCCGTGGCAGGCGTTCCTGCGGATCACCCTGCCGCTGTCGCGCGCGGGCATCATCGCCGGCTGCATGCTGGTGATGATCCCGGCGGTGGGCGAGTTCGTGATCCCCGAGATGCTGGGCGGGCCGGACACGCTGATGATCGGCCGCGTGCTGTGGGGCGAGTTCTTCAACAACCGCGACTGGCCGGCCGCGTCGGCGGTGGCGATCGTGATGCTGTGCCTGCTGCTGGTGCCGATCCTGATCTTCAACCATGTGCAGCAGAAGCAGATGGAGGGACGGCTGACATGATGAAGCCGGCATTCGGCCAACGCACGCTGAGCTGGGCCGTGCTCGCGCTCGGTTTCGCCTTCCTGTACCTGCCGATCGTGCTGCTGGTGGTGTACTCGTTCAATTCCTCGCGCCTGGCCACGGTCTGGGCCGGCTTCTCGGTGAAGTGGTACGGCGAGCTGCTGCGCGACCGGCAGATGCTGGACGCGGCCTGGGTCAGCCTGCGCATCGCGTTCTGGACCGCGACCGCGGCCACGGTGATCGGCACGCTCGGCGCGATGGTGATGACGCGCTTCCGGCGCTTTCCCGGCAAGACCTTCTTCGGCGCGCTGATCACCGCGCCACTGGTGATGCCCGAGGTCATCATCGGCCTGTCGATCCTGCTGATGCTGGTCTCGGTCGGCGCCGCGCTGGGCATCCCGTCCAAGGGCATGGTCGCGATCTGGATCGCGCACGTGACCCTGACCGTGTCGTTCGTGACCGTGGTGGTGTCCTCGCGCCTGCAGGAACTGGACAAGTCGCTGGAAGAGGCGGCGATGGACCTGGGCGCGAACCGGCTGAAGGTGTTCTTCCTGATCACCCTGCCGATCATCGCGCCGGCGCTGATGAGCGGCTGGCTGCTGGCCTTCACCCTGTCGCTGGACGATGTGGTCATCGCCAGCTTCGTCGCCGGCCCGGACTCGACCACGCTGCCGATCAAGGTGTTTTCCTCGGTGCGGCTGGGCGTGAGCCCGAAGATCAACGCGCTGGCGACGCTGCTGATCATGGCCGTCTCGCTGGCCGCGGTGGTCGGCTGGTGGCTGATGTACCGCGAGGAGAAGCGCCGCCAGCGCGACATGCAGCTGGCGCTGCAGGAGAACGGCTGACGACGGCGGCGCCGGCCCGGGCGCGTGATTCCTGTGCGGGGCGGGGCGATCCCGTCCGGCACGCGGGGCTCCGGTGCCGCGTGCGTGGCGATGCATGCTGCCCCGCGTTGACGCCTTCCACCCTCGGACGGCCTGTGGCGTCGTTTCAGCATCGCAAAGTGATGCGAGTCGCGCCGTGCTTTTGTTTCATTTTTGAAACGATTGATGCTGTGATGGCCGGTTTATTCCATTTGAAGCGGCGGCCATCATCACCGCACCCCAAGACGAGGCATCGCCATGAACACCGCCAGCCGTGAACCCGCCCGCATCCTCCGTCGCGTGGTCGGTCGTGCCGCCTCCGATGGCGCCGGCGTGCGCCTGACCCGCGTGATCGGCGGCCCGGACCTGCCGGATCTGGATCCGTTCCTGCTGCTGGACGAGTTCGGCACCGACAAGGCCGAGGATTACCTCGCCGGCTTCCCGAGCCATCCGCACCGCGGCTTCGAGACCGTCACCTACATGCTCGACGGGCGCATGCGGCACAAGGACAACCACGGCAACGAAGGGCTGCTGACGCCCGGCAGCGTGCAGTGGATGACCGCTGGCCGCGGCCTGATCCACTCGGAGATGCCCGAGCAGGAGGCCGGCCTGATGCGTGGCTTCCAGCTGTGGGTGAACCTGCCGGCGCGCGAGAAGATGACCGACCCGCGCTACCAGGAGTTCGCGCCGGAGAGGATCCCGGTGGTGCATCCGGCCGACGGTGTCGAGGTCAAGGTGATCGCCGGCGAGGTCGACGGCGTCGCCGGGCCGATCGCGCAGCCGGCCACCGATCCGGTCTACCTGGACATCGCCCTGCAGCCGGGCCGGCGCTGGGAACACGCACTGCCGGCGGGGCACAACGCCTTCGCCTATGTGTTCGAAGGCGGGCTGGAGGTCGGGCAGGGCGAGGATGCGCGGGCGCTGCAGCAGCGCGAGCTGGCCGTGCTCGGCGCCGGCGAGCTGCTGCAGCTGCAGGCCGGTGCCGACGGCGCACGCCTGATCCTGGTCGCCGGGCGCCCGCTGCGCGAGCCGGTGATGCGGCACGGCCCGTTCGTGATGAACACCAGGCAGGAACTGATGCAGGCCTTCGTCGACTATCAGGAAGGCCGCTTCTGACGAACGTCGTATGACTTCGGGGCGCCGCGCATGCGTGGCGCCCCGCGGGCTGCGGCTCAGTCCAGCGCGATGCCCTGGGCCAGTGCCAGCGAGCGCTGCAGCGCCTCCGGATCCGGCGCGTCGACCCAGATCTGGGCGTAACGGTCCTTGCCCAGTTCGATCACCGTGACCCGCTTCTCCTCGCCGGTGCTGACGGCGATGTCGGGCTCGTACCAGTACATCTCGTGGCTGCCGATCCGGCCTTCTTCCTGCCGGTTGCGCCGCCGCGGCGAGATCGTCGGCTTGTCGGTGAGCATCACGCCGAACACCTGGCGCCCATCGGTGGCGACCGCGCGGCAGACCAGGAAACCGCTGCCCGGTTGCTGCTCCCAGCTCAACGGGGCGCCAGCTGGCAGCTCCGGGCAGGTCTGCTGGGCCTGGGCGTTCCAGGCGACGCCGGCCAGAGCCAGCACTGTCCACTGCACGATGCGCATTCGATAACCCCCGTCGGCCCCTTGGATGGGCGAGCTCCTGGTTGGCGTGCGTGGCCGGTGCGGTCGTCGCGATGCACCGGCGCGTCCTGCAGCGGCACGCGTTGCATGTCGGCCGTCGATGGCGTTCCACCACGCAGGCCGTCCCCGCACCGGACCTTACCGGGCGCGATGCTGCGTTGCAACGTGGCGGGCCGGTGGCAACGGCGGCGAGGCTGCGCGCTGGCCGGACGCGCAGGCGCCCGGCGTCAGAAGCTGCGTTCGAAGCGGAAGCGCTGCTGGCGGCCGTCGACCACCGCCTCCACATCGATCCTCAACGTGTCGTGGTGGCTGGTGGCGACGATGCCGACGTGGTCGGTGTAGTCGCCGGTGCGGATGCTGCGCAGGGCGACGTCCTGCATCCGGCCACTGAGGTCGCGCACGCGGGCGCTCACCCGCTCCGCGTTGGCAGGCAGCTCGCCTTCGGAGGTCTGCCGGCGTATCGCGACCACCAGCAGCGCGCTGCCGTCGCGGCGCTCCACCGCGTACTCGCGCGCCATCGCGTCTCCCAGAGACAGCGTCGGCAACAGGTTGTAGCGGGCCAGGTGGCCATCGCCGAGTTCGGCCATCGCCGGCTCGGGGGCGAGCACGCGTGCCGCCCGGGGCGCTTCCTGGGCGGTGCATGCGCCCAGCAGCAGGCAGGCGATGCCGGCCGCGAGCAGGCAGGGCAGCTGCCGGCAACGGCGCGTCGCGGGCACGGTGGGCAAGGTCTGCATGGCCGGCCTCTCAGTCGCCGCGCGCCAGGGCCGCGCCGCGCAGGCGGGCGGCATGCACCGCATCGGCGACCAGCGCGCTGAAACCTCCCGCGGCGAAGCTGTCCAGCGCGGCCTGGGTGGTGCCGCCCGGCGAGGTGACGCGCCGCCGCAGCTCTTCGGGGGCGGCGCCGTCCTCGACCAGCATGCGGCCGGCGCCGAGCAGGGTCTGCACCACCAGGGTGCGCGCATCGTCGGCGGCCAGTCCCTCGGCGATGGCGGCGCGTTCCATCGCCTCGGCCAGCAGGAACACGTAGGCCGGGCCGCTGCCGGAGACCGCGGTGACCGCATCGATCAGCGATTCCTCATCCACCCAGATCGTGGCGCCGGCACTGCGCAGCAGCGCCTCGGCGGCCGCGCGCTGGCGCGCATCGACGCCTGCCCCGGCGAACAGCCCGGTCACGCCGGCACCGAGCAGGGCGGGCGTATTGGGCATGCAGCGCACCACCGGGAGGTCGTCGCCCAGCCACTGCTGCAGCCGCGCGACCGGCGTACCGGCGGCGATGGAGACCAGCAGCGGCCGCTGCCGTCGCGCGCTGTCGGCGAGCGGTGCGCAGGCGGCCTGCATGATCTGCGGCTTCACCGCGAGCATCCAGGTGTCGCAGCCGGTCACGGCCTGCCGCGCGTCGTCGAACACCGCGATGCCGAAATCGGCGGCCAGCGCGTCGCGGGTGGCGGCGACCGGGTCGGCCACGCGGATGCGCTCCGGCGCCATGCCCTGGCGGCGCAGCCCGCCGATCAGGCTGCGTGCCATGTTGCCGCCGCCGATGAAGGCGATGCTGCCGTCGGGCAGGCCGTGTGCATTCATGCATCCACTCCGTTGAACGTGATCAGGGGGTTCGCGGCGGGCGCGCGCCGAACAGCGCGGTACCGACCCGCACCATCGTCGCGCCTTCCGCCACCGCGACGGGAAAGTCGTCGCTCATGCCCATCGACAGCGTGTCCACGCCCGGGTACCGGGCGGCCAGCGCATCGAACAGGTCGCGCATCCGGCGGAACGCCGGACGCCGCTGTTCCGGATCGGGATGGGGCACCGGGATGGCCATCAGGCCGCGCAGGCGCAGCGTGGGCTCGGCGACGACGTGCGCGGCGAGGGACGCCACGTCGGCCGGCGTGCAGCCGCCCTTGCCGGGTTCGTCCTCCACGTTGACCTGCAGCAGGATGTTCAGCGGCGCGCGTTCGCCGCCGCGGTGACGCGCCAGCGCCGCGATCACGCTGGGTCGGTCCACGCTCTGCACCCAGTCGAAGGTCGCCGCGGCCAGCGCGGCCTTGTTCGACTGCAGGTGGCCGATCAGGTGCCACTCCAGCCCGGCATCGAGCGTGGCCGGCAGCGCCTGGCGTTTGGCCGCGGCTTCCTGCACGTAGTTCTCGCCGAACGCGCGCTGGCCGGCCGCGGCCAGCCTGGCGACCGCGTCGGCGTCCTGCATCTTGGAAACGGCGAGCAGGTCCGGAACCGGCCGCCGCGCGGCCAGCGCCGCGTCCCGGATCCTGTGGAACACCTCGTCGAGCCGGTTGTCGGGCATGGTCCGTGCGGTCGCTTGCGTGTACGTGTGGAGCGTTATACTGCCGGCCGGGGACAAATCGCACCAGCTCCGCTGAATTGCGGGCTTTCATGGGGAAACGTAGTCATGGATATCGCCGAACTGCTGGCGTTCTCGGTCAAGAACAAGGCCTCCGACCTGCACCTGTCCGCGGGACTGCCGCCGATGATCCGCGTCGACGGCGACGTGCGCCGCATCAACGTGCCGGCGCTGGACCACAAGCAGGTGCACGCGCTGGTCTACGACATCATGTCGGACAAGCAGCGCCGCGACTACGAAGAATTCCTCGAGGTCGACTTCTCGTTCGAGATCCCGTCGCTCGCACGTTTCCGCGTCAATGCGTTCAACCAGAACCGTGGTGCCGGTGCGGTGTTCCGCACCATTCCCTCCGACGTGCTGACCCTGGAGGACCTGGGCTGCCCGCCGATCTTCCGCGAGCTGATCAACCAGCCGCAGGGCCTGATCCTGGTGACCGGCCCGACCGGTTCGGGCAAGTCGACCACGCTGGCGGCGATGGTGGACCACATCAACAAGAACGAGTACGGCCACATCCTCACCGTCGAGGATCCGATCGAGTTCGTGCACACCTCGCAGAAATGCCTGATCAACCAGCGCGAGGTGCACCGCGACACGCACGGCTTCAACGAGGCGCTGCGCTCGGCGCTGCGCGAGGATCCGGACTACGTGCTGGTCGGCGAAATGCGCGACCTGGAAACCATCCGCCTGGCGCTGACCGCCGCGGAAACCGGCCACCTGGTGTTCGGCACCCTGCACACCAGTTCGGCGGCCAAGACCATCGACCGCATCATCGACGTGTTCCCGGCC
>Ga0075364_10000793_pt1 | contig 16657 bp, 17 predicted proteins | sample EndMetdeltDD1764_FD_71517 | JGI IMG/M metagenome (GOLD analysis project Ga0075364, IMG submission 71517) | Populus endosphere microbial communities from Tennessee, USA - Endosphere MetaG P. deltoides DD176-4 | ecosystem: Host-associated > Plants > Roots > Endosphere | place: USA: Tennessee...
CCAATACCCCGCCGTCGACGTTGATCACCTGACCGGTGATGTAGCTCGCGGCGTCGCTCAGCAGGAACACCGCGCAATTCGCGATGTCCTCGACCTCGCCCGGCCGCGGCAGCGGTGTGATATTCGCGTAGTCGGCGCTCAACTCAGCCGAATCAAGCACTGGTGCAACGAGTTCGGTGCGGATGAGTCCCGGCCGGATGCAGTTCACCCGCACCCACGACGCGCCCAGTTCGTCGGCCGCCAACTGCATCAAATGGTCGATGCCCGCCTTCGAAACCCCGTAGGCGCCGAACCACCGGTGCGTGTTGCTCGCCGCGATCGACGAAATACCGATGAAGGATCCGCCGCCACCGCGGACCATGTGCTGTGCGGCGTGCTTGAGCACGTACATGGTCCCGTTGATGTTCAGATCGACCGTGCGCCGCCACGCCTCGGAATCGATCTGCGTGACCGGCCCGATCGTCTCACTGCCGCCCGCGCAGTGCACCACGCCCTGCAGTCGCCCAGACCATGCCGTCGCCGCGTCCACCGCACGCGCGACCTCGTCCTCGTTGGTGACGTCGGCGGGCTCGTACAGCACGTCACCCGGTCCGCCCTGGGCCTTGATCTCGTCAGCCGCGGCCGAAAGCCTGTCGGCATTGCGGCCGACGAGCATCGCGTTGCCGCCCGCCGCCACCACCGCGGCGGCGCAGGCTTTGCCGATGCCACTGCCACCACCGGTGACCAGTACCGTTTGCCCCGTCAATGACAGCTGCACCGCAGACTCCTTCGTCCGGTAACTAGAACAGGTTCTAGTTATACGTCACGGCTCGTCATAACGCGCAAGCTTGGGGGCTCCCAAAGTGCGCCAGTCCGGTACGTCGGGCGGCAGGCCGACCGGGTACCGGTTCTCGTTTGCCGCGGCCCAGTGCGCGTGCCCGAGCTCGTGGATGTGGAACGCGTGCCGGAGCGCCTCGGTGAAGCCCATCGCATCTGCCGCCGCGTTGACCGAATCCTTGACCAACAGCGCCGCCATGGTTGGCCGCTCGGCGATGCGCCGGGCGAAGTCGAGCGTCTTGTCCTCGAGGTCGGCACGCGGGAAGACCTTCGACAACATTCCCAGCCGGTAAGCCTCCTCGGCGTCAATCGAATCACCGGTCAGCAGAAGCTCTTTCGCCTTTCGAGCGCCGAATTCCCATGGGTGCGCGTAATACTCCACCCCGGGCATCCCCATTCTGACTGCGACGACGTCGCTGAACTTCGCGTCGTCTGAGGCGACGATCAGATCACACGCCCAGATCAGCATCAGGGCAGCCGAAATCGCGTTGCCCTGCACCTGGGCGATCGTGATCTTGCGCAGATCGCGCCAGCGGCGAGTGTTCTCGAAGAAGTAATGCCACTCCTGCAGATACGTCTTTTCCGCGACAGCGTGCCTCGTCGCACCGTTGATCGAGAACGTCGGGTGCTGGCCGGGGCCTGGCTGGCGCTCCAGCAGCGCGGCCTCCGAACCGAGATCGTGTCCGGCCGAGAAGTTCTTGCCCCGGGCCGCGAGAATCACCACCCGGACCTCGTCATCCGCCTCGGCCCGGCCGAATGCCTCGTCCAGCTGAACCAAGAGGGTTCGCGACTGGGCGTTCTGAGCCTCGGGCCGGTTGAGCCAGATGCGTGCGATACGCCCGTCGTCCAGCGTCTCGTAAGTGACCTGTTGGGGCGCTTCGCCTCCGGCGGGTTCAGCACTTGTCACATCAGGGCTAGCCACAGCCGACCACCTCGTTCGCGTAGTAAGACAGCTTGCACATTACGGTGCTGGGCCGAGCGGTCGCTCAGCGGTGCCACAGGTATCGTCCAGCGAACTCACAGCCCAATGAAGGACCAAAGTCAGAAAACCCACTCACCGCGCTATTCCCTTTGATACGAGTACACTTGAGCCGCCCAGAGCGCAGCGCAGGCAAACTTCGTCATCGCTCTGCAGACATACAGCAAACTACAAGAAAGTGCGAAGAGATGGCCACACAGCGGATCACCGCAGCGCGACTCATCCTGGCCGGCGGATTCGCGCTGGCAGCCCTCACCGCGCCCGTCATGACAGCGTTGGCGACGCCCGAAGCATCTGGGGTTGCGGCTTGTCCCTCAGGCGAATCCGAGGATCTGTTCACCACAACATGCACCCCGGAACTCGTGCCCAACCAAGGGGGGCCGAACGCAGGGTCGGCGTACTCGACGATCCCGGGCAATCCGGACATTCCGGCGATCGACGGAATCCCATGCGCAGGCCACAATTCGGGTCAGTGCATCGGCCTCGCCGAGGAGCAGCAGGCCCAGACTCCACTGGTTCAACCGCATACGAGCGTGAGCTCCAGCCCGTAGACGGGCGCCGCACGCCACCCAGAAGATCCACAGAATCGCGCCGCCATCACTAGACTCGCCGCATGGCCTCTTCCTCTTTCGCGATCCGGCGACACCTTCTGATCGGCGCCTTCGTCGTCGCGGCTGCCGCCGCGCCTGCGGTCGCCGCGTTCTCGATGCCCGAACCCGGCGTCGCACAAGCCCAATGCTCGGGTGGCGAGGAGCCTGATCAGTTCACGACTACCTGTGTTCCGTTCATGGTGCCCAACGCCGGCTCCCCGTTCACCACGACGGCGGCCAACCCGGATGTGCCGGAAATCGACGGCATTCCGTGCATCGGACACAACTCGGGTCAGTGCATCGGTCTGGCGGAGGACCAGGCGCTCATCCCGAATGTGACGCCGCGTTCAACGTTTAGCTCTAGCCCCTAGGCAGCTGCCAAAAGGCTGTGAACCAGGGAACTCACGGAAGCTATGCAGAAAGTTGGCAGCTTCCATAGAATCTTGCCGACGACACGGTCTAACTAGAGAAAGCGTGACGATGGCGACCTTCCAGCTCTCAGCTCGACGACTGATCCTTGCCGGTGGCTTTGCGGTCGCAGTTGCCGCAGCCCCCGCGATCGCCGCACTCGCGGTGCCGGCCACCGAAATCGCCCCTATCGCCCAGGGGTGCCCGGGCGGTGAAGAGTCCGACCAGTTCACCGGCGTCTGCGTTCCCCACACGGTTCCCAACTCGGGCTCCTCGCCGTACTCGACCACGCCGCAGAACCCCGACCTGCCCACGGTCATGGGTATCCCGTGCGCCGGCCACAACTCGGGCCAGTGCATCGGTCTGGCCGAAGAGCAGCAGGCCATGACGGTGACACCGCCGCCGGCGCCTGTCTTCGGCAGTAGCCCGACCGTCACCAACTAGTCGGAAGCCTCCGAACAGGGGCGACACCGTCGTCGCCTAGAGTTGTCCTATGCCTGCGAAATCTGATCCCGCCGAACTCGGCGACGTCGAACCGCTTGCCGACAGCACCGCGCGCCAGGCCAGGCGTGTCGTGGCCGCGTATGCAAACGACGCCGACGAGTGCCGCGTCTTCCTGTCCATGCTCGGTATTGGACCCTCGAAAATCGAGGCGTAAATGAGTCGGGGGGGCGACCGGAAGGTCAGCTCCGGGGACTCCGACTTCGTCGTGGTGGCCAACCGGCTGCCGATCGACATGGAGCGGCTGCCCGACGGCACCACAACGTGGAAGCGCAGCCCAGGTGGCCTCGTGACCGCCTTGGAGCCGCTTCTCCGCCGACGCCGGGGCGCCTGGATCGGCTGGCCAGGCATACCCGACGCCGACCACGAGCCGATCGAGCAGGACGACATGCTGCTATGCCCGGTCAGCCTGTCGTCTGAAGACGTCGCCGAGTATTACGAAGGCTTCTCCAACGCGGCTCTGTGGCCGCTGTATCACGACGTCATCGTCAAGCCCATCTACCACCGCGAGTGGTGGGATCGATACGTCGACGTCAATCGGCGGTTCGCCGAGGCAACGGCGAAGACCGCGGCCGACAACGCCACGGTGTGGGTTCAGGATTATCAGCTGCAGCTGGTGCCGAAAATGCTGCGAGAGCTTCGGCCCGACCTGACGATCGGCTTCTTCCTGCACATCCCGTTTCCGCCGATCGAGCTGTTCATGCAGATGCCTTGGCGCAGCGAGATTATCGAGGGACTGCTGGGCGCCGATCTGGTCGGCTTCCACCTGCCCGGCGGCGCCCAAAACTTCCTGATTCTGGCCCGTCGGCTCCTCGGCGCCAACACCTCGCGCGCGAACATCGGTGTCCGTTCGCGATTCGGTGAGATCGAGGTCGGCTCGCGCACCGTCAAGGTCGGCGCCTTCCCCATCTCCATCGACTCGACGGCTCTCGATCAGCAGTCGCGGTCACGCGCTATCCGCCAGCGGGCCAAGGATATTCGTGGCGAGCTGGGCAATCCACGCAAGATCCTCCTCGGCGTGGACCGGCTGGATTACACCAAAGGCATCGACGTTCGGCTGAAGGCATTCTCCGAGTTGCTCGACGAGGACCGCGCGAATCGTGAGGACACCGTCCTGGTTCAGCTCGCGACGCCGAGCCGGGAGCGCGTCGAGAGCTACATCGCGATGCGGGAAAGCATCGAGCGTCAGGTCGGCCACATCAACGGCGAACATGGTGAGGTCGGTCATCCGATCGTGCATTACCTCCACCGGCCGATACCGCGCGAAGAGTTGATCGCCTTCTTCGTAGCGGCCGATGTCATGCTGGTGACGCCGCTACGCGATGGAATGAACCTCGTCGCCAAGGAGTACGTGGCGTGCCGCAGCGACCTTGGCGGCGCACTGGTGCTCAGCGAATTCACCGGCGCCGCAGCCGAACTGCGTCAGGCATACCTGGCGAATCCGCATCACCTCGAAGGGGTCAAGGACGCCATCGAGGCGGCGCTGAATCAGACCCCGGAGGAAGGCAGGCGCCGCATGAGAGCGATGCGCCGCCAGGTGCTGGTGCACGACGTGGACCTATGGGCGCAGTCATTCCTCGAAGCGCTGACCGCGACTCGGGACGACTAAATCGGCGTGATGTAGTTGATCAACCACTTGCCGTCGATCTTCTGATAGTCGACGCGCAGGCGCGCACCGTCATAGATCGGCTGCTCTCGGTTTGTCTTGTCCGACACCGTCCGGTTGATGTAGACCATCACCGCTGCTGAATTCCGCTGTGCATCCAGCACTCCGACGCCGACCACGTTGGCTTGGCTCACCAATTCCCGCTGACGAGCCTGCGGAATGATCTCGGAGTTCGCCCGGTCCTCGAACTCCTTGCGGTAGCTGGGCGTGAGCATGTTGCCGGCATCGATAAGGTTGCGCTCGACGGTCTTGTAGTCGTAGGTGAACACGCTCGGAATCTGTTTCTGCGCAAGCGGTCCGAGCTCAGCGCGGGCCGCTTGCTCACTGCGCGTCTCTACCCGCTGCCAGTACAGTCCACCACCCACCGCGGCGAGGCTCACGAACGCGACAGCCACCAGCGCGACGATCACGCGCACGACCCAGCGCATCAGTTACCGCCGTTGGGGTAGTTGAGGTCGTAGGCAGTCATCCGGCCGTCGTCGTCCTCGTGGACGATGATGCGCAGACGATAAGGCTGCGACGGCCTGTTGTTGCCGTTCATGTCACTGGCCGTGACCCGAGCGGACACCAGCACCGACGCGTTGTTGCTGACGTCGTCGAAGCTCTCCAGCGCCGCACCGTTGATCACCGTCTCGGAGCTCCCGCCGGTCTGCCGAAAAATCGCCTTGAGGTTGTCGACATTGTTGTTCTGGCTGAACATGTCCCGAAGCGGCCCGCTGGTGCTGTCGTAGAACTGGTTGACGCTGTCATCGATCGAGTCCGGCTTGAAGCTGAACATGTTCACCACGGTCTGCGTCGCGGTGTCGACGAACTGCTGATCCCGCGCCTGCGCTTCTTCCGCGTTGTTCCGCGCGACGATCAACGCCGCCACCCCGGCGCCCACGATGGCGGTCGCAACCAGCCCACAGGCCAGCGCCACGCGCGTGACGAGTCGTCCGTGCGCCAACCGGCGAGACGGCGCGGCCACAGGCTTGACGACCTTGCGAGCGGCCGTCGCACTGACCGGGTCGGCCGTCGGAACTCTCACGGCGGTGGCCTCGGGCGCCTTGCCGTTGGTCGGACCTGCCGGCCGGGAAGCGCGCCGCCGCACGGGCTTCCCCGGCGGTGTCGGGGTGGACGTCATTACACCTGCTTCGGATACAGCATCAGATCAAGCCAGTTCTCTGTTGGCCGCAGATCAGCGGCGCCGGGCGCATACACCCCCGTACCGCCGGCCGGGTCAACGAAGACTCCTGTGTGCTGATCGTACGTCCCGTAGGCAGCCCCATTGGCCGCAGGTGGCGTTCCCGCAGGTGAGGGGGCCGCAGGCTCCAGTCCCGCGAGCGGCGCCGCCGCGGGCGGCAGTCCCGGAGGCGGCGGTGCCGGAGCAGGCGGTGGCGGTGGACCGTAGGGCCCGGCGAAGATGTCCGGCGGGTTGGTCGGGTTGGTCGCCCAGCCCGGCGGGATCGCAGGCGGAGGCCACGCGTTCGGATACGGTGCCGGCGGAATCCACGCCGTATACGGAGGCGGCGGGGGTCCCGAGTTCGGCGGCGGAATGTAGGGCCACGGCTGATGGGGCGCCGGCCCAGGGCCCCTCGGCACGTCCGGCGGAAGGAGACCCGGAGCGACGGGATAGCCCGGATCCGGATCCGCCTCCGGCGGGATGTACGGGAACTTGTTGGGCGGCAGGATATTTCGCCCATCCTCGGGTGTGTCATCCTCCATGACGTCCGACGGAGTACCGATCGGCACCGGCGGACCGCGCCATGGGTTGTTACCGAGCGGCACGTAGCCGGCCGGATCGCGGCACAACTGGATCGTGGGGGCACGCTTACCGGGGAACTCCTGGCACGGGTAGTTCCTCGCACCACGAACCACGCTCGGATCGTTCTGCGGGACCTTGCAGTACAGGTCCGTCGGCAGGTCGCGAATGGTGGTGTCGCCTGGCGTGCGAATGTCGGCACCCGGCAGGAATCCGGTGGTACAGGGTGGCGGGTCGTTGATCGAGATCTTGAAGTCCTGCTTACCACCCTCGCTCACGGGGAGCTGGCCGCCGATCGTCATCAGCGAGGCCTGCAGCGCGGGGAAGACGACCAGCGCCTGTTCGATCGACTTGTGATAGATCACGCCGACGCGGCCGAAGTTGGCGAGATTGGCGGCGAGCACCGGGAACGACGGGCGGATGCCCGAGAACGTCTCGCTGGCCTCGGCTGCGGCTCCAGGCGCGGTCTCAAGCAGGTTTCGCACCTGCGGGTCGGCGTTCGCGATTTCGGTGGTGAGGCGCGCAAGTCCCTCGGAGAACGACCGGATGTCGTCGCCGCTCTGGATCTGAGCGTCCAGGAACGGGCCCGCCTGGTCGATCAGGGTCGAAGTCTGCGGCCAGCTCGCGTTGGCCTCGTCGATGAGCGACCTGGCCGACGAGAGCAGGCGCGCCAGTTCGGGTCCGGACCCGTTGAACGCCGCGAACGTCTCACGCAGCAGGTCCTGGAGGCGGGTGTTGTCGAGGCTGGTCACCAAGCTCTCGGCCTCTTGCAACAGCTCGGCGACGTCCTGCGGTATCGCCGTCCGATCCTTCGGGATTGTTGCGCCGTTGCGCAGCAGCGACTGTGCGGGATCCGCGGGCGGAACGAAGTCCACGTACTGCTCGCCGACCGCCGACACGCTCTTGACGGTCGCGGTGGAGTTCTCCGGGATCTTGACATCGCTGTTGATCCGCATGCGCGCCGCGACGCCGTCATTGGTCAGTCTGACGGACTCGACCCGGCCGGCCTGCACACCCCGGAAGGTGACATTGGCGTTCTCGTACAGTCCGCCGCCCGCCACGAAATTCGCCGTGACCTCGTACGTACCGATGCCCAGTCTGGCTGGGACGCGCACGTACAGCAGGGCGATCGCACCGACGGCGAAGACCGTCACAATGGCGAAGACCCACAACTGAATTCGCGTAGTTCGGCTGTACATTACTCCGCTGGCACCTCCTGGCCCGACGCGGTGCCTGCCGGGATACTGAACGGGTCAGCGGCCTGCCCTGACAAGTTCGCCATCTCTCCGGTGAGGAATTCCGGCGGGTTGACGACTTCGGAGAGGCGCTTCATGTTCGAGTCGAAGAACGACGTGGTGAAGATCGTCTCGCCGAGCCGGCGGATTGTCAGATCGAATGTGGCGAAGACGTTGAAGTAGTCGCCTCTCGCAACCCTCGGCAGGTTCTTACCGGGGAACGGGAACGTCGCCAGGCTGTCGAGGCTGGACACGAGATCCGCGCGGTTGTCGTTGAGCGGCTTGATAACCGAGTACAGGTCGATCATGTCCTGCGTGAAGTCTTCCTGGGTCTCAGACAGGATGCGCGACGCGACCGTGCCGAGGCGCTGCAGTCCGGCGAACGCGTCGACGATATGGCCCCGGTTCTCGTTGAGCACCTTGAGCGCATTCGGCAGGGTGTCCAGCGCGCGACCCAGATCGTCCTTGCTGCGCGCGAGGACGCTGGCGAATCGGTTCAGGCCCTCGGCAGTCGCGATGATGTCGTCGGTCTGACGGTTCAGCGATGCGGTCAGTTCGGCCAGCCGCGGGATCAGACCGGCAAACTGTCCCTCGCGGCCAGCGACCGCGTTGTAGAGCTCCTGCGTGATGTCTTGCAGCGCACCGAGATTGCCCTTGTTGACGACCGTGCCCAACGCGGACAGCACTTCCTCGGTCGTCGGCGCGCGGCTGCCGTCACTCAGCGGAAGCTGAGCACCCTCACGCAGTTCGCCGACCGGCGCTTGGTCCACCGGGGGCGCCAGCGCGATGTGCTGTGAACCCAACAGTGACGTCTGCCCGACCCGAACGGTCGAGTTCTCCGGCAGTTTGACGTTCTCGTCCAGCGACAGTTTCACCGCCGCATAAAAACTGCCATCGGGACGCTGTACGGCCTCGATTCCAGAAACGCTGCCGACCGTGACGTCGTCAACCAGCACCGGCGAGTTCTGCGGCAGCGTGGCCACGTCAGGCACTTCCACGGTGATCGAGAACGATCCCCTGCCGTGCCCCGCGGTGCCGGGCATGTTGAGCGAGTTCAACCCGCCGAACTGGCAACCCGCCAGCAGCACTGCGCCGGAGCCGATCACCAGCGTTCGGGTGGTCGCACGACCCGCTTTGATTCGCATCAGCTTGCGCGTCACTGTCCACCTCCATGCGGGACGCCGCCGGCCTCGGCGGGAAGCGGACCGGGCATCGGCGCCGGCGGCGCACCCGGAACCGGACCAGGCGCGGGCGCTGGGCCTGGCGGCAGTATCACCGGGCCGAGCGTGTACGGCTGTGCCGGCGGCGGCGGTCCCGGAACCGCGGGCTGCGGCAGCAGCAACGCGCTGGGATCACCCGGATCACCCTGCCGGGGCGGGAACCGACCGTCGGCCGGTATCCACTCCAGGTACGGGATGTACGTCTTGGCCTTGGCCTCGGTCGCCGGCGTGTCGTAGATGACCTGGCCCTTGTATGCGGTGATCGTGTTGATCCCGTGCTCCATGAACGGCGGGAAGTTCATCGCGAGCCGCTTCAGCACCGGGGCCATCCGCTGACGGCAGATCTCGGCCCGCTTGTCGTAGTCGGGCATGCCCGCGCCGTCGAAGTTGCCGCAGATGAACTGAACCGGGTTCTGGAACTCCGGCAGGCCGAGCAGACCGTTGGCGGTGCCCTGGGCCGGGTTGTAGATGTTGTAGAAGTTCACCATCGCGTTCGGCAGGACGTGCAGGATCTGCTCTACGTCATCGGTCTGGTTCGTCAGGATGCTGGTGAAGTCGGTCAGCCGGTTGATGCTGTTGACCAGCGTCTCGTTGTTCTCGTCGAGGAAGCCACGGACATCCGACAGAGCCTGGTTGAGGCTGCCCAGCGTGCTGTCGAGACCTACCGTGCTGTCGGCCAGCACCTGAGAGACCGAGGCCAAATGCCCACTGAATTGGACGATTTGCTCGTTGCTCTTCGAAAGCGCGTCGACGAGGATCTGGAGATTCTTGATCGTGCCGAACAGGTCGGTGCTCGAGTCACCCAACCGTCCAGCGGTCTGGGACAGTTCGCGCAGCGCGTTCCGGAACGAGTCGCCATTGCCGTCGAAGGTATCGGCGGCCTGGTTGACGAACTCACTCAGCGGCCCCTGAACCTGGCCCGCCGACGGCCCGAGCTGCTGGCTCAGCCTTGTCAGCTCGGTCTTGACGTCGTCCCACTCCACCGGAACAGCGGTGTGGCTCAACTCGATGGTGCCGCCGTCCTGCATCTCCGCGCCCTGCTTGTAGACGGGGGTGAGCTGAACGAACCGTGCGGCAACGATATTCGGCGACATGATCACCGCGCGTGCGTCGGCAGGGACCTTGACGTCGTTGTTGACCCGCATGGTGATCTTGACGGCCTCGGCCTCGGGCGTGATCGATTCGATCTTGCCGACCGGAACGCCGACGACGCGGACTTCGTCGCCCGGATACACACCCGCGGCCGAGGCGAAGTAGCCGACGACCTTGTACGTGGTGACCCGCGGCCAGATCACGTAGAGGCCACCGATCAGCGCCACCACCAGGGCGCCGATCACTCCGTAGCGAATCAGGCGGCTCATGGCGACTTCGGCTTAATGATCAGGCGCTCGTTGATGAACCCGCGCAGGAGGTCAGAAAGACTGTCAGGAATCTTGCCCGGCTGGAAGTAGATGTCCAGCAGCGCGGCCTCCTGCGTGCTGTTCGGAATCGCGTTGGGCAGGTTGACCATGAAGCCCGACCCCGAACCGACCGACTCACCGAGTGCCGTGGCGTACGGCGGCAGGCGCCTCAGCGCCTCGCTGATGTGGTCACGGCGCTCGAGCAGGTTGTCCAACACCAGGTTCAATTTCCTCAGGGCCGGTCCGAATTCGCGACGGTTGTCGTTGACGAAACCCGAAAGCTGCTGTGACACATCGTCGATGCCCGCAATCAGGGTACTCAGGGCGGCGCGTCGCTCATCGAGCGCGGCGAACAACTGGTTGCCGTCGGTGACGAGTTGATTCACCTGACCGGCGCGGTCAGCGAGTGTCCCGGTCACCGACTTCGCGCGAGTCAACAACTGACCCAGCGCCTCGTCGTTGGCGTTGATGCTGCGCGACAATGTCGCCACGCCGTCGAGCGTGCGGCGCAGCTCGGGAGTTGCATCGCGGAACGAGTCGGTCAATACACCCAACGCCTGGGTCAGCTGCTCCTGGTCGACCGCACTGGCGTTCTGGCCGAGGTCCTGCAGGGCCTGGTTCAAGGTGTACGGAACTGTCGTGCGGGCCACCGGAATCGAGGTCACCGATCCGCCGCCCGCCGGCGAGATACCCAGCGACCGCTCGCCGAGAACGGTGTCCGTCCGAATCGCTACCAGGGTCTGATCGCCCAGCCTGATATCGCGGTCGACGGTGAAGTTCACCTTCGCGACCTCTCCGGCGAGGCTGACGTCGGTCACCTTGCCGACCGTGATGCCCGAGATGTTGACGTCGTTACCCGGCGAGATGCCACCGGCGTCGGCGAAGAACGCCTCGTAGGGCTTGCCCTGCGGATAGAACGGCAGGCTGCTGTAGCCGAACGCCACGATGAGGATCATGACCACGACCGCGACGCCGAAGATGCCCGCCCGGAGAGTCTTATCCATTGACTGAACACCTGCCCTTCGAGAGGTCCGGGACGCCGCCGATCGGGAGGAGGATGTCGCTACCTGCCGGCCCGTTGAACTTCAGCGTCGTCGCGCAGATGTAGTAGTTGAAGTACGACCCGTACGCGCCAAGCGAATTGAGTCGCAGATAGTTCTCGGCGAGCGGCTCGATGACCGCGTTGACCTCGGCCTTACGGTTGTCGAACTCGGTGGCCAGCGGACGAAGGTTCTCGAGCACGCCCTGCACCGGCCGGCGCGAATTCGCCAGCATTTCGGTCAGATTCGTCTCGGCCGATGCCAGCGGCGGAATCGCACCGGCGATCGGATCCCGGCCCTCCGCGAGTCCGGTGATCAGTTTCTGGAGTTCGTCCACGCTGGCATTGAACTCGGCACTCTTCGAGTCGATGGTCCCCAGCACCTGATTGAGGTTCTGGATCACCTCCGAGATCACCTGGTAGCGATCACCCAGCGTCTGGCTGAAAGTTCCAGTGTTCGAGAGCAATTCAGACAGCGCACCACCCTGGCCCTGGAGCAGCTCGAGGATCGCATTGCTGATCTGGTTGACCTGCTCGCCATCGAGGCCCTTGACCACCGGCCGCAGTCCGCCGAGAAGCGCGTCGAGGTCGAGGGCCGGCTGCGTGTTCCCCTTCGGAAGGGTGGCGCCCTTGGGCAGCTTCTTGAGATCCCCCGGGCCCGACGTGATCTCCATGAAGCGGTCACCGACCAGGTTTTCGTACCGGATCACGGCGCGTGTCGACGTATACAGCTGGTACTTCTTGTCGAGCGTGAATGCGACGTCGACGGTGTTGTCGGGGTTCAGCTTCACGGTTTCGACCGAGCCGACCGGAACACCGGCAATCCGTACGTCGTTGCCACCCTCGAGCCGTGACGCATCCGTGAACGTGGCGTGGTAGCGGTTGGTCGACGCGAACCGGAACTCGCCGAAGATCACGACCAAACCAGCGCTGACCAACAGCATCGCCACCACGAAGATGCCGACCTTCGTCAGGATCCCTCTGTTGCTCATCAGAAGTCGTCCCGTTCTGCAAAGGCGCCATTGAAGAGGAACTGGAACGTATTCGGGGCGTCGACCTGCACCTCGGTGAACGGCTCATACGGAATGAGCGCGTTGTCGGTGACCAGGAACGGTGCCCGGAAGTAGGAGCCACCGAACTGCATGCTCGGGATGTTCGGCAAGCCACGGCAGTTCGGACCACCGGTCGCGTTCACGATCGGCAGACTCTCCGGATATGTGTACGACGGGACGCCCAACACGAAGCTCGAGCTGACCATCGCGCCGGGCTTGTAGCCACCGAGGATGTCCGCACCGCGCTGGCGGCCCTTCGCGACACCCTGGACGATGCAACCGAGTACGGGCGAGTAGTCGTGGAGCACCTTCAAGGGAGCTCGTATCCGCTGGATGCCGGCGATGTAGTCGTCTGCCCCCGGCTCCAGCGTGTCGGCGCCCTCGTTCGCCAAACCGATCGTCGCGAGCAACGTGGCGTTCAAGTTCTCCTGCTGATCGACCACCGTCTCGCTGATCGCCGGCGCATTCTTGATCACGGTCACCAGGTCGGGGCCTGCATCGCCGTAGATGTTGGCCACCGTGTTCGTCTGGGCGAGCAGCGACTCCACCTGCGGCAACTTCGGATTCAGTTGTGCGAGGTACTGATTCAGTCCAGCCGTGCTGACGCCGACGTCGTCACCGTGACCGCGGAGGCCCTCGGCGATCGCCGACATGGTCGCGTTCAGGTGGATCGGGTTGACCTTGTCCAGCACGTCGATCAGCGTCTGGAACAACGTGTTGGCTTCCAACTGCACGTTCTCGGCCGCCACGACGGCCCCGGCGCGCAACGGCGTACCCGAAGGCTGGTCCGGCGCAAGGAACTCCACCGACTTCGCGCCGAACACCGTCGTGCTGCCGATACGCACCGGCGCGTTCGACGGGACGTAGCGCAACTCGCCCCTGTTGATCGCGAGCGTCAGCTTCGCATCGCTACCGGTATACGAGATGCTTTCGACCTTGCCGATCTGGATCCCGCGGTATTTGACCTTGGCATCGCGGTCCATGACCAAACCGGCCCGCGGCGACGTGACCACCACGCTCTCGGTCGGGGTGAACGCCGCGGAGTAGGAGAGATAGGTGAACACCGAGAACGCCACGATGATCGCCGCCAGCACTACGGCGGCGATCCTGATCGCGACTGTCCTCGACATGGTTTCTCTTTCCCCTTAACCCGAGAGGTTGAAGTTTCCGGTGGCACCGTACACGGCCAGGGAGATGAACAAAGTGATGATGACGACGACGATCAGCGAGGTCCGGACCGCCTTGCCCACCGCGACGCCGACACCGACGGGTCCGCCGGATGCGTTGTAGCCGTAGTAGGTATGGACCAACATCACCGCGACCGCCATCACGATGGCCTGAGCGAAAGACCACAGCAGATCCGTCGGGATCAGGAACGTGTTGAAGTAATGGTCGTACAGCCCGCCGGACTGTCCGTTGACGAAGACGGTGATGGTGCGGGCCGAGAAGAACGCGGCCAACACAGCGAGCGAGTACAGCGGAATGATCGCGATGAGCCCGGCGACGATGCGGGTGGACACCAGATAGGACATCGAGTGCACGGCCATCGATTCGACGGCGTCGATCTCCTCGGATATGCGCATGGCCCCAAGTTGGGCCGTGGTGCCCGCACCGATCGTGGCCGCGAGCGCGATGCCGGCGATGATCGGCGCCACGATGCGCACGTTGAGGTACGCCGAGAGGAAGCCGGTGAGGGCCTCGATGCCGATATTGCCCAGCGATTCGTAGCCCTGTACGGCGATGACACCGCCCGAGGCCAGGGTCAGGAACGCCGCGACGCCGACCGTGCCGCCGATGAGGACCAGCGCGCCGGTGCCGAGCGTCATCTCCGCGATAAGCCGGGTCGTTTCCTTGCCGTAGCGCCGCACGGCGTTCGGCATGTACCGGACCGATTCGGCGTAGAACAACGCCTGCTCGCCGAAGGTGTCGACGGCCTTGGGGAACCATCCGAGTGCCCGCCGCATCCTCAGCGTCACGTCGTAGCTCATCAGCCGAGCACCCGAACGCCGATTGCGGTCATCAGGACGTTGATGACGAACAGGCAGATGAACGCATATATGACGGTCTCGTTGACGGCCTCTCCAACGCCCTTGGGTCCGCCCTTGACGGTCAGGCCTCGGTAGCAGCCGACGAGGCCTGCCATCACACCGAACAACAGGGCCTTGACTTCGGAGATCACCAGCTCGCCCAGGCCGGTCAGGATCGTCAGACCGTTGATGAACGCACCGGGGTTCACTCCCTGCAGCAGCACGGAGAACACGTAACCGCCGGTGAGACCGATCGCGATCACCAGGCCGTTGAGCAGCAGGGCGACGGTGGTCGAGGCCAGCACACGCGGAACCACAAGGCGCTGAATGGGATCGATGCCGAGCACCCGCATCGCGTCGATTTCTTCACGGATGGTGCGGGCACCCAGGTCGGCGCAGATAGCGGTGGCGCCGGCGCCTGCGATCACCAGCACGGTCGAGATCGGCCCCAGCTGGGTGACCGTGCCGAACGCCGTACCGGAGCCAGACAGGTCGGCGGCGCCGATCTCGCGCAACAGGATGTTGAGGGTGAACGCGACCAGGACGGTGAACGGGATCGAGATCAGCAGGGTCGGTATGAGCGCCACCCGCGCGATCATCCACGTCTGATCGAGGTACTCCCGAAACTGAAAGGGGCGTCGAAATATCTTGACGAAGGTGTCCATCGACATTTCGAAGAAGCCGCCCACGGCCCGAGTCGGTGCCGCGAGCTGTTCGATCAACCTCGGGCTCCGTTTCTCGTACGGTGGCGGGCGGCGGGCTCGCGTGGCGAAGAATGCGGATCTCGTCGTCGACGCGGGCTTTACACCCATGGTTTAAGCACTGCTCTTAGTGAGCCGGATCATACTAACTAGAACAAGTTCACAGTGTCAAAGAACTGGAAAAAAGGTCCAAATTGTTATATCACCGCTGGTCAGAGGCGGTGTGACACAGGCCATGCTAGAACGTGTTCTAGTCCCTCGCGCCAGGGGCAGTAAAGATAATCGACGTTATGAATTCATAATGTCGGTCGCTGCGAAATTCGCATCCGAGCCACGTCCAGCAAAGTAGTCCCGCAACGTAATTGACAGGTCCGCAGGTTTCCAGGCGTCGTCCAGCGCGCTGAACTGAGCCTCCACCGTTGGCGCCGCAACTAGCGTCACAGTAGGACCGTAAACGATGAAGAGCTGTCCGTTGACACCTTCGGCCGCAGGCGATGCCAAGAACTGCACCAATGTGACGACGTGCTCGGGCGACAGCGAGTCGATCTGCCCCTCGGCCAGCTCCGGCGCATCACCGAAAACGTCGGCCGTCATCGCCGTGCGCGCACGCGGCGCGATCGCGTTGGCCCGCACGCCGTAGCGCTCCAGGGCACGCGCCATCGTCAGTGTCAGCGCGGTGATGCCGGCCTTTGCCGCACCGTAGTTCGCCTGACCAACGGGCCCGACCAGACCGGCCTCCGACGACGTGTTGATGACGCGCCCATAGACCTGGCCGTCGTTCTCCTTGGCCTTCGCCCGCCAATAGGTGGCAGCGTTGCGGGTCAGCAGGAAGTGCCCCCGCAGATGAACCGCGATGACCGCGTCCCAGTCCTCGTCGGTCATGTTGAACAACATGCGGTCTCGCGTGATGCCCGCATTGTTGACGACGATGCTCAAGCCACCGAGGCCGTCGGCAGTGGACACCAGCTCGTCGGCCGTCGACCGCTCGCTGATGTCACCGGCGACCGCGACTGCCTTTGAGCCCGCGGCGACGATCTCGTCGATCACGTCGGAGCGATCCAACGCACCTGCGATGTCGTTGACCACGACGGTGGCGCCGGCACGCGCCAAGCCGATTGCCTCGGCGCGGCCCAGCCCCGCCGCCGCTCCGGTCACGACGGCAACGAGGCCGGAAAGATCAGTCGCATCTGCAGTCATTTATGAATACCTCTAGTCTCTGCGGATCAGGGCTGCTCGAGGGCACTCGGCGATCGACTGCTCGGCCAGGTCCTCCTGGTCGGCG
>Ga0075364_10000794_pt1 | contig 16653 bp, 12 predicted proteins | sample EndMetdeltDD1764_FD_71517 | JGI IMG/M metagenome (GOLD analysis project Ga0075364, IMG submission 71517) | Populus endosphere microbial communities from Tennessee, USA - Endosphere MetaG P. deltoides DD176-4 | ecosystem: Host-associated > Plants > Roots > Endosphere | place: USA: Tennessee...
TTCTGTTCCATCTGTTGGCGCAGGGCACGTCGTTGTTCGGCAGCGCTGTGGCGCTGCCGTTCTTCTTCTGTACGTGGCTCGATGGGCGGCACCGGCGTAGGCCTGCCCTCTGCATCGACGGCCACCATCGTGAAATAGCAGCTGTTGGTGTGCCGCACCAGTTGCTTGCGGATGTCCTCGGTCACGACCTTGATCCCGATCTCCATTGACGATCTGCCGGTGTAGTTTACCGAGGCAAGAAACGTCACCAGTTCGCCCACCTGAATCGGTTCACGAAAGACCACTTGATCGACAGACAGCGTGACCACATAGTGGCCGGCATACCGGCTTGCACAGGCATAGGCCACCTGATCCAGATACTTGAGAATCGTGCCGCCGTGAACGTTGCCCGCGAAATTGGACATGTCCGGCGTCATCAGGATGGTCATCGAGAGACGATGATTCGAAGGCTGTTCCATGAAGGCCTCAGGGCAGGGTGATGGCGCAGGGGGCACCAGAACGGCAGGCGTCCAGCGCCTGCGCTAGACGCTGGATGCCGAGCCGGATCTGCGACTCGTCCATCGTCGCGAAGGACAGGCGCATGGCATGACGGTCTGCCAGACTCGCGTCAGAATAGAAGACATGCCCGGGGACGTAAACCACCTCATGTTCGATGGCGTACGGCAGCAGTTGCGTCGCGTCGATCGTGCCGGTCAGGCGACCCCAGAGAAACATGCCCCCCTGCGGCCGCACGAACGTCAGCGCATCGGGCAGGTACTCGGTCAGCGCGTCGACCAGTGCACGGCAGCGCGAGCCGTAGGCGGCGACGATGCGCGGCACATGGTTTTCGTAGTGCCCATCCTCCAGATAGCGTGCCACGATTTCCTGGGTCCAGGCCGGGCAGGCCATGTCGTCCGACGCTTTGGCCATATGACAGCGGCGGCGGATCGCGGCCGGCGCCACCATCCAGCCCAGCCGCAGGCCCGGCGCCACCGTCTTGGACAGGCTGGACACATACACCATCCACGGGCGGGTGCGCGCGTCGGCCAGCGCGATCAGCGGCGGTACGGTATCGCCTTCGAAGCGCAGTTCGCCATAAGGGTCGTCCTCGATCACCAGAAACTGATGTCGGGCCGCCAGTTCGATCAGACGCAGGCGTTGCGCACGCGGCATGGTGGCGCCGCATGGATTGGAAAAACTGGGCACCACGCACACGATCTTCGGCCGGACGGTGATCAGCAGTGACTCGAGCGCGTCCAGATCTATGCCGTGCGGTCCGGATGGCACGCTGTGGACCGTGGCGCCGGTCTGCTTGAGCGCATTGACCGTATTGGGAAACGCCGCGCTTTCCACGAAGGCATGATCGCCCGGTTGCAGCATGACGCGCGCGACCAGACTGAGTGATTGCTGTGAGCCCCCCGTCACGCCCAGTTCGGTGTCCGGGTCACAGGTGATGCCGCGACGGGCCGACAGCGCGGCCAAGGCACGGCGCAGGCTGGCCTGGCCTTCAATGTCCGAATACTGCAGATAGTCGCGCAAGGATGCGTTGACTTTGACGTTGGCATTGCGCAGTCCGTCCACGTCGAACAGCTCGGGCGCCGGATAGCCTCCAGCCATGGAGACCGTGCCGGGCCGGGTGGCATAAGGCATCAGCGCGCGGATCGACGGCGCGCTGGGCTGGCGGAAAGTATCGGCGAAGACATAGGGGACCGCCGCAGGGGCGTCGACGCTGGACATGCTGCAACCTCAGTGGGTCAGATGAAGGAAGGGGGACCCGGTCCGCACAGGGGCGAGCCGGGCAGGCCGAGCGTCGATTCTACGGCCGACCTACACTCACGGTCTATGATCGTTTTTTTGATGGCGTGGACATGAGCGATTTTTCTTTTCTGGCCGAGCGCCTGGCCGGTTTGCGTCGCGAGATCGACGTTGCCTGCCAGGCAGCGGGGCGGTCGTCCGACGAGGTGCTGCTGCTGCCGGTGAGCAAGACGTTTCCCGTGCAAGCCGTGCGGCAGGCCCAGACGCTCGGCTTGCAACGGTTCGGCGAGAACCGTGTGCAGGAGTTGCGGCAAAAGCGCGAGGCACTCGGGGCCGAGTCGCCCGCCTGGGTGGTGATCGGTCCGGTGCAGACCAACAAGGCCCGCGATGTGGCGCGATACGCGGACGAGCTGCAGACGCTTGACCGCATCGAGCTGGCCGAGGCGCTGGATCGCCGTCTGCAACTGGAAGGACGTGGATTGGACGTGCTGGTTCAGGTGAAGACCGCGGCCGAGGCGACCAAGCATGGCTTGGCACCGGACGCGGTAGACGCGTTCCTGGTGCAACTCGCTCGCTACGACACGTTGCGGGTCAAGGGCTTCATGACCGTGGCCACGCAGTCCGACGATCCGGCCGTGGTGCGGGCCTGTTTTGCACAGTTGCGCGAGCTGCGCGACCGCAGCCTGCAAGCCGCACGGGTGCCTTCCGATGCCACCCGCCTGTCGATGGGCATGAGTGGCGATTTTGAGCTGGCCATCGCAGAAGGTGCGACGGAGCTGCGCATCGGCAGCCGGCTGTTCGGCGACCGCGCCTACGCCTGAACCGCTGACCGAACGGCCATCTGGCCGGAACGCGGCCGGATCAGGCTGGCGCGTGCTGCGGCCAGGATGCTGTGCGTGAGTCCGGCCATGACCTGCGCCTCCATGCGCCAATGCTGCCAATAGAGGGGCACGTCCTCCCAGGCTCGTGCGCGCAACAGGACCAGCTCGCCACTGTCCAGCCTGGGCTGGATCAGCGGCAGCGGGTTCATCGTCCAGCCCAGGCCGCGTAGGGTCGCCTCGACGAACGCGCGTGATGACGGCAGGCTCCAAACGGGCGGACGCCAGGGCGTGTCGCGCATCACCCGCGCGGCAAAACGCGCCTGCAGTGCATCCTTGTTGTTGAACACCAGCACCGGTGCCCGCCCCAGCGCGGCGCCATCCACGCCCCTGGCGAAATACGTGGCATGGAATGCTGGCGTGCACGTGGCCGCGTAGCGCATGCTCCCCAGCGCATGGCGATCGCAGCCTTGCACGGTCTGTGCCGAAGCCGTCACCGCGCCCAGGACCGTGCCCGAGCGCAGCAACGTGGCAGTGTGATCCTGATCCTCCGGATGCACATTCAAGGTCGTGCCTGTGCCGCTCGCGTTAAAACGCGCAGCCGCGTCGACGAACCAGGTTTCCAGACTGTCGTGGTTGACCGCCACCGACAGACTCACCGCAGCGTCGCGTTCGCCTTGCAGGCCCATGCGCCGCCATGCGTCGTGCTGCAGCAGAGCAGTCTGTTCGGCCAGTTGCACCAGAATCTGCCCCTCGGCGGTGGCCAGCGCCGGCGAGCTGCGTTGCACCAGCAGGCGTCCGACGCGTTCCTCCAAGCTGCGGATACGCTGCGAGATGGCCGACGGCGTGACGTGCAGCACGGCGGCTGCGCGTTCGAAACTGCCTTCGCGCACGATGGCAGCCAGTGCCTGCAGTTGTGCGGTGTCGATCGGGAAGCTGAGCGTCATAAGTTCAACTTAACTTGATGAAGAATAATTAGTTTTATTTTATATCCGCACGACGCGAGAATGGCTGCCATCTTCACTTCCGTTGCTGCCATTCATCATGTTCGCCGCCTTCTCCCCCACCGTTCTGTTTTCTGCCTGGTTCAGCGGCATGGCCACCGGCCTGGGGCTGTTCATGGTGGTGGGCGCGCAAAGCGCGTTCATTCTCAAGCAAGGCGTGATGCGCCAGCATCTGGCTCCGGTGCTGCTGGTGTGCATGCTGACCGATCTGCTCATGATCTTCGGCAGTGTGCTGGTGCTGCAGACCGTGGTGGCTGCGGTGCCGGGCCTGACGACCTACATCCGCTGGGGCGGCGTGGCCTTCCTGCTGTGGTATGGGCTGAACTCCGCTGTCCGGGTCTGGCGTCCTGCGACGTCAGCTGCACAGACCCAGGGGCGCCTGGACGGGCGTCTGACGGCCATTGCCGGTGCATTGGGATTCACTCTGCTCAATCCGCACTTCTGGCTGGACATCGTCATCGTCGGGTCGATTGCGCAGACGTTCAGCGATGCCCGACTGGCGTTTGCCTTCGGGGCGGCTACGGCCAGCGCCATCTGGCTGCTGACGCTGGGCCTGGGCGCTCGCCTGCTCTCGCCGTTCTTTGCCCGGCCGGCCGCATGGCGCGTGATGGATGCCATCGTGGCAGGGGTGATGCTGACGTTGGCCGTCGCACTCTCGATGAAGGACTTCTGACGCGCTCCGGCACGCACAGGTCCCGCAGCGGCTCAGTTCGGCTGCGATCCGCCGGTTTGTTGCGCCAGTACCTGAGGCAACGGGGCAGCCTGGGGCTCGGGTGTGCCGTGTGGCGTGACACGAACCGGTTGATGGATACGATCGGGCGGCACCAGACTCTTCTGTCCCGAAGGATTGCTCCAGAGCGGGTCAGGGATTTCGGCAAACACCTGGCGCAGGCGCTCACCCCAGTTGCCGCGGATCATCCTGAAGTATTCGTTGTTCTCGTCGATGTTCGCAAAGTGCGTCACCCGCAGACTGTCGCGTTCGTAAACCATCAGATCGAGCGGCAGTCCGACGGAGATGTTCGAGCGTAGCGTGGAGTCCATGGAAATCAGTGCGCACTTGGCGGCCTCGTCCAGGGACGTGGACGGCACCAGCACGCGGTCCAGAATGGGCTTGCCGTACTTGGCCTCGCCAATCTGGAAGTAGGTGCCTTCGGGGTGGGTTTCGATGAAGTTGCCGGCCGCGTAGACCTGGAACAACCGGCAGCGCTCCTTGCCGATCTGGCCACCCACGATCAACGATACATTGAAGTCCACGCCCTGGCCCTGCAGCGCCTGCGCATCGCGTTGATGCACCTGACGGATCGCGGCACCCACCAGACGGGCGGCGTCGTACATCGTCTTGACCTGCCAGATGGATTCTGGATCCGACTCGTCGTGCTGCGCAAGCAGATTGAGCACCGACTGGCTGATGGCGAGATTGCCCGCCGTCATCAGCACCATGACGCGTTCGCCCGGCCGCTCAAAGACGTTCATCTTGCGAAAGACGCCGATCTGGTCGACGCCCGCGTTGGTGCGCGAGTCCGATAGAAAGACGAGGCCCGCGTCGAGGCGGGCGGCAACACAATAAGTCATGGAAATCGAAGGTGTTCTGGAGTGAACGAATTGTATGTAATTGCGGGGAAAATTGCTTACTGCGCAATGACATCCACGTGCACTTTGACGTCCATGGATTCCACGCCCCCTCCGGTGCGTACGCCCCGTACCGGCGAGGCCGAGTCGTAGTCGCGCGCCACCGCCAGACGGCAGTGCCGATCCGAGGCGAACTGGCCGTTGGTGACGTCCACACTGATCCACCCATGGCCATCGAGCCAGATGTCGCACCAGGCGTGGCTGGCGGCGTGCTCGGCCTCGGTGTACAGGTAGCCGCTGACATAGCGCGCCGGCAGGCCCAGGCTGTGAGCGCAGGCCAGAAACAGGTGGGTATGGTCCTGGCACACCCCGCGTCCTTGTTGCAAGACTTCCGAGGCCATGGTCGTCACATCGGTCGTGCCGGGCACGTAGGCCACGCGGGCCTGGATGGTCTGGGCCAGGGTCAGGACGTCAGCCGGACGCTGCACGCCATTCGGGGTACTGTCGGCGCAGAACGCCCGGATGGAGTCGTCGCTCTGCGTCAGTCGCGTGGGCACGCAAAAGGCCGCCACGGGCAGGCGGCTGTCCTCGTTGCGAATCTGTCCGTCGTGCAGGGGTTGCACGTCGACCTGGCCGCTCACCTTCAGGTGAATCGCGTCGTGCGGCTCGGTCAGTGTCAGCGTGTGCGTGACGTTGCCGAACGCGTCGAGCAGCGGCTGCAGATCACCCGGCGTATCGATGCGCCACTTCAGGACGCGTTGATGCGCATCCTGACGCGGCGTCATGCGCAACAGCTGGATCGTGTAGTTGACCGGCAGACTGTATCGATAATGCGTCGTATGCGTGATCGCGTGCTTCATGTCTGAGCCTTATGCGCTGAGCGGCACCAGGAAATCCTGGCTGATCCGGTTGCCCAGATCGTTGATCTGTTTGAGGAAGCGATCCAGGAAGGGATGCAGGCCGTCCTCCAGAATGCTTTCAATCCGGCCGAACTGCAGCTCGGCGGCCAGTTTGCCTGCGCGTCGTTCGGTTTCTGCCGAGTCGGCATTGGCGATGCGCTTGAGGTCGGCCGATACCGCCAGCACGCAGGCCAGCAGCGAGCGCGGCATGTCGGCGCGCAGGATCAGGAGTTCAGCGACCCGATCCGCCGTGATCACGTCACGATAGACCTTGCGATAGTTTTCCAATGCCGACACCGAACCGAGAATGGCCGACCAGCGGTAGAACTCGCTGTGCGCGGAGTGCCGGGACGGTGCACTCTGCACCTGTTCGGTGCGGCTCAGGTTCAGTTCGCCCTGTGCCTGTGCCTCACCCTGCGCCTGTTCATGGAATTTCACGTCCAGCAAACGCGCCGTGTTGTCCGCACGTTCCAGATTGATGCCCAGCCGCTGGAAGCACATCGACTCGTCGGCCATCATCGTGCCCTCGGTCACGCCACGCGCGACCTGGGAGCGGAACTTGACCCACTCGAAGAACTCGCCGGGATGGCGTTCGGGCTTGCCCTCGGCCAACAGGCGCTGCAGCTCCAACCAGGTGAAATTATGCGTCTCCCACAGGTCGGTCGTCAGGCTGCCACGCACCGAGCGAGCATTCTCGCGCGCCGCGCGCAGGCAGGTATAGATCGAGGACGGGTTGGCGGGATCGCGCACCATGAAATGCAGCACGTCGCGCGGCGTGGTCGAACTGTATTCGGTGTCGAACGCCTGTTCCAGCTCGGACAGACGCAAGATGGCGCGCCACGAGTTGTCGCGCGTCTGGTTGTCCTGCGGCAGCAATGACATCTGCAGGTTCACCTCCAGCATCCGGGCGGTATTCTCGGCGCGTTCGAGGTAGCGGCACATCCAGAACAGGTTGTCGGCGGTACGGCTCAGCATGATTCGTCCTCCAGCACCCAGGTGTCCTTGGTCCCACCGCCCTGGCTGCTGTTGACCACCAGCGATCCTTCACGCAGGGCCACGCGGCACAGTCCACCCGGCACCGTATTGATTTCCTTGCCGCACAGCACGTATGGCCGCAGGTCGACGTGGCGCGGTGCGATGCCCGATTCGACATAGGTCGGCACCGTGGACAGCGCCAGTGTGGGTTGTGCAATGTAGTTGGACGGGTTGGCCCGCACCCGCCGCTTGAAGGCCTCGAGCTCGGCCTGGGTACTGGCCGGTCCCACCAGCATGCCGTAGCCGCCCGCGCCGTGCACTTCCTTGACCACCAGCTCGTGCATGTTGGCCAGCACATAGGACAGTTCATCGGGCCGCGCGCATTGCCAGGTCGGCACGTTGTTCAAAATCGGTTCTTCGCCCAGATAGAACCGGATCATGTCAGGCACGCCGAGATAAATCGATTTGTCATCGGCGATGCCGGTGCCGATGGCGTTGGCCAGCGTCACGCGGCCGGCGCGGTAGACCGAGAGCAAGCCGGGCACGCCCAGCACGGAGTCGCCGCGAAACGCCAGCGGATCCAGGAAATCGTCATCCAGCCGGCGGTAGATCACATCGACGCGTTGCGGTCCGTGCGTGGTGCGCATGTAGACCGTGTTGCGATCAACGAACAGGTCGCGTCCTTCCACCAGTTCCACACCCATCTGCTGGGCCAGGAACGCGTGCTCGAAGTAGGCCGAGTTGTACATGCCCGGCGTGAGCACGACCACGACCGGATCGTCGCTGCCACGCGGAGCGCATTCGCGCAGGTTGTCCAGCAGCAGGTCGGGATAATGCGCCACGGGCTCGACCTTGATGCGGCTGAATGCTTCGGGCATGAGGCGCATCGACATCTTGCGGTTCTCAAGCATGTAGGACACGCCGGAGGGCACGCGCAAATTGTCTTCCAGCACATAGAACTCGCCGGCGCCTGCCCGCACCACGTCGATGCCGGCAACGTGGCAGTAGATGTCCTCTGCCACATCAATGTCCTGCATCTCCGGACGGTACTGGGCATTGGTGAAAATCTGTGCGGCCGAAATCTTGCCGGCGCGCACGATGTCGTGATCGTGATAGATGTCGTGGATGAAACGGTTCAGCGCCCGGACCCGCTGTTTCAATCCCGCATCCAGGATGCGCCAGTCAGATGCTGGAATCACACGCGGAATCAGGTCGAAGGGGATCAGGCGCTCGGTGCCGGCCTCATCGCCCGCCACCGAAAAGGTGATGCCCACGCGCCGGAAATTGATGTCGGCTTCGAGTCGCCGCGTCACCATCTCTTCGGCCGACTGCTCCGAGAGCCAGCGTTCGAAAGCACGGTAGTGCGGCCGCACCGTACCGTGTGCGTCCACCATCTCGTCGTAGGCACGCGTGCTGGCGGGGGTCTGGTCCTTCATGAACGGCTCCTGTGCAGGACGGTCCTTCTCCAGTCAGGACCCCCCCGATTTTTGTCATTTTCGTTGCTGAGCCACCAGTGCACCGCTACGTTATTCTCGCGTAAAGCAATTTCCGTGCCGAGGTGCATGTCTCTGCGTCATGATGTGCGTGCGGCCTCACAGCCGTGTCGAAAACAGGCTGCGGGTCGGCGCGCGCACCGGCTCACCCGGGGCCGAGGGGGTCCATCCGTCCTCGGTCAGAATGGCGTCCAGGCGCTGGTCATGCGGCGCCGGACGATAGTCGGCGGGTAGCGTCGCATTGGCCCAGGCCAATCCAATTGTGGTCGGCTCGCATCCCTGGCCGCGCAGGCCGGCCAGCGTGCGATCGTAATAGCCTGCACCGTAACCCAGGCGCTGCCCATCTGCTGTGAAGCCCAGCGTCGGAACCAGGATGACATCGGGGCGCACGGGATCGTCGTGCGCGGGGCGTGCGATGCCGAACGCGCCATCCACCATGTCCGAGGCTGGCGTCCAGCGATGAAAGACCAGGGGCGCATCGCGCTCGACCACCACCGGCAGGCACAGCGTCAGTCCCGACTCCTGCACCCACTTGTGCATCAGGGGCCGCATGTCCGGCTCTTCGGGCATGGGCCAGAAGGCGGCGATGCAGCGGGGGGGCGCCTCGCCTTTCGCCAGCAGGCTCTCGCGCCGGTTGCCCAGCCAGGTGAACAGGCGAGCACGCATCAGCAGGCCGCCCCGGTCGCGCTGCGCAGGCGTCATCGCCTGGCGGGCAGCCTTCAGTCGGGCCCGTAGCGGCGGTGCGTTATCCTCTGAGTTTCGGGTGGTCATCGAATCGGGTGGACAATGAAGTTTTGGCACAAGCAGTCACGGTATCAGAATTCCGAGCTGCCGCGTTCGAGTCGGGCTCAGGCCTGTGCGGCTGCGGTACGCGCGGCAGGCGCCCGCCACGGGATGCGCGCCCTGATGCCTCTGGCGGCGGTCTGGTTGGTCGCATGCTCGAGCGTGGACGCCAAGCCGGACGCGGTTTCGCTCGATCCGGATGTCCGCGCGCAGGCCAGCACGGCGCCTGCCCGCTCGCTGCCCGAGGCTGCGGCCCTGATCACCCCCATGGTGACGGCTCCCACGCTGCAAGCGGTGATTGCCGCGCGCGAGGCGACCAATCGGCGTGAGTGGTCCTTGCTCGGTTCGCTGGTGCCGCAGGCCGAGGAAGACATCCTGGCGATGTACCCGCAGTATTGGCTGCTGCGATACCAATTGTGGAATACGCCTTCGTCCAGCTGGCCGGTGGACGCCTTTCAGCGTTTCATGTCCCGCCACAAAGGCACCTACCTGGCCGACAAGCTGCGTGGCGACTGGCTGCTGGCGGCGGTGCGGGCGGGCGATTACGCCACGGCGCTCAAGCTCGATGACGTGCAGGCGACCAACGCCCATATCGAGTGCGCGCTGATCGAGGCTCGCCAGGCACGCGGCAAGGCCGTCGCAGCTGGTGAAGTCATCGCGCGCTTCGAGCCGATCAACGCCTGCTGGTCGATGCTGGATCGCTTGACCGCTGCACAGGCCGTCAGCTTTGACGACGTACAGTTCCTGATGCGCGCGGCCGTCGAGCAGAACAAGCAGGGCGAGGCCAGCCGCCTGTCCGGCTACTTGCTGGGCGCGGATCAGCGCAAGCTGTTCGACCAGATCTACAAGGATCCCATGCGGTGGGTCGCGCGCCAGTCCGCGCCGCGCGATCAGGCCAGCCGTGTCCTGGTGTCGGTGGCGTTGGCGCGTCTGGCACGCACCGATCGGGACGTGGGCGATGGCTACATCCGTCGCGAATGGGCTTCGCAATTGCCCAAGGAGGATCTGGACTGGGTCCGCAGCCAGTTCGCCATCATCGCTGCGCTCAATCTCGATCCGCGTGCCCATCCCTGGTATGTCGAAGCCGGTCACGTCCCCATGACCGAGTACAGCCAGGCCTGGAAGGTGCGCTCGGCCTTGCGCCAGCCGCAGATCGACTGGAAATGGGTCATGGCCTCGATCGACTACATGCCGCGCTCGCAACAGGAAGAGTCGGTTTGGGTGTATTGGAAAGCGCGTGCTCAGGCCGCATTGGGTCGTCCGGACCAGGCCCGGGCGGGCTATGCCAGCATCACCGGTCTGCACGATTTCTATGGCCAGCTGGCGCGCGAGGAACTGGGCGAAAAAATCTTGCCGCCTCCGCGGCCGCGACCGCTGACCGAAAGCGAAATCCAGGCCGCCCATCGCCATCCGGGGCTGCAACGCGCGATCGCGTTGTATCGCCTGGGCTGGCGTGCCGAGGCCGTGCCGGAATGGAACTTCTCCCTGCGCGGCATGAGTGATCGCGAGCTGCTGGCCGCTGCCGAACTGGCCCGTGCCGAAAGCCTGTTCGATCGAGTGGTCAACACCTCGGAGCGCACCGAAAAGGAAAAGGACTTCACGCAACGCTACATCGCCCCGTTCGAAGGACGGGTCTCGGCTCAGGCCCGCAAAGTGGGGGTGGATCCGGCCTGGGTCTATGGCCTGATCCGGCAGGAGTCGCGCTTCGTGATGAATGCGCGTTCGCACGTCGGCGCCTCCGGTCTGATGCAGTTGATGCCGGCTACGGCGCGCTTCGTGGCGCGCAAGATCGGCATGCAGGATTTCCGTCCGGAAAACGTCAATGATTTCGACACCAACACCTTGCTGGGCACCAGCTACCTGCACATGGTGCTGACCGATCTGGACAACTCGGAGATGCTGGCCACGGCCGGCTACAACGCCGGTCCGCGGCGTCCGCACACGTGGCGCGCCAGCCTGACGCACCCGGTGGAAGGCGCGATCTTCGCCGAGACGATACCGTTCACCGAAACACGTTTGTACGTGAAACATGTGATGTCCAATGCGGTGTATTACTCGGGCTTGTTCACCGGTCAGCCTCAATCGCTCAAGGCCCGTTTGGGTCAGGTGGTGCCGCGCGGTCCGGAGACGACGGACCTGCCATGACGCGCCACGCGCAGCCGCACGATCAGGATCCTGCCGTGCAGGGCCTGCAGGTTTATGTGGTCGGCGGTGCGGTCCGCGATGGCCTGCTCGGCCTGACGCCTGGCGACCGCGACTGGGTGGTGGTGGGTGCCACGCCGCAGGACATGGCGCGGCGCGGCTTCATACCCGTGGGCGGCGATTTTCCCGTGTTCCTGCACCCGGTCACGAAAGAGGAATTCGCTCTGGCACGCACCGAGCGCAAGACGGCCCAGGGTTACCAGGGATTCAGTTTTCACACCGGACCCGACGTCACGCTCGAGGACGATCTGACGCGCCGCGACCTGACGGTCAACGCTATCGCATGCGATGGGCAGGGTCGGCTGATCGATCCGATGGACGGCGCAGCGGACGTGCGCGCCCGCGTCTTGCGCCACGTGGCGGCTGCATTCTGCGAAGATCCGGTCAGGATCCTGCGCCTGGCACGGTTCGCGGCACGGTTTCCAGACTTCACCGTGGCAGACGAGACCTTGGCGGTCTGTCGCAGCATGGTCCAGAGCGGCGAGGTGGACGCCCTGGTGGCCGAACGCGTCTGGAAGGAGATGGCACGGGGCCTGATGGCCTTGCGGCCGTCACGCATGCTGGATGTTTTGCGCGTATGCGGTGCGCTGCCCCGTGTGGCGCCTGAGCTGCATGACGATGCCGGCTTGGCTGCTCGTGTGGATCAGGCCGCCGCGGCCGATCTTCCCTTGGCTGCGCGCTATGCCGCGCTCTGCCTGCACTCGCCGCAGCGCGAGGCACTGGGACGCCGCTGGCGGGTGCCTGCTGTGTGTGCCGACTACGCACGGCTCCTGCCCGAGGTGTTGGGCGGGGCGCATGCGGCTCACGCAGCGGATCGCCTCGCGCTGATCGAAAAGGCCGACGGGCTGCGCAAACCGGAGCGTTTTCTGGAATTGATTCAGGCCGCGGCAACGGTGGCGCCTGCCGCAGTCGATGTCCCCGGGTGGCAACGGACGCTGGACACGGTGCGCGGTGTGGACGCGGGCGCGATTGCGCAAGGGCTGGCGCATGATCCCAAAGGCATCAAGGCAGCCGTGCATGCGGCGCGATTGGCTGCCCTCTCGAGCGAGCCGACCTGAGGCGGCGCCAACGGTTTCGAGCACGCTGGCGCTGCGGTATGATGACTGTATAAATACCCAGTCGCTTCACCCGCCGCAGTGGCTTGACCCGCCACAGTCGCATCACCGCCCCATTTGGCCGCGCCATGACGCACCCCGACCCCGATTCTCCGACCCGCCCGCCCAACCGCGCTGATTGCGCCGGGCGGCATCGCCGCTGAGCTGCCGTGTCCGTTTCCGACACCCACCGCTTCTACTACCTGCACAACTTCCATCAAGCACTGGCGTGGCTCACGCAGCGCTACGACGATGTGCTGCGTCCCGAGGAGCATGCCTTCATCAGCCGCTTCGGTGAGCTGCCCGAAGCGGCGCGTGCGCTGTTCGTGCGCATGATCATGCGCAAAGGCCCGCTGTTTCGCACCAGCAAACTTCAGTACGACGAGATCGGCTGTCCGCTCGCGGCTGCGCGTCCGCTCGTGGCGTGCGGATGGGTGGACGATGACCCGGTCCTCGCCCTGGACGACGTGCTCGACGTGCTGACGCGGCAGGAAGCGATGGCAGCGTTTCGCGACAGCCTGGGCACGATCACCCGCAAGCGCGACATGGCGGCCACGCTTCTGGCGCAGAACGCCGAGCCGCGCCGCTATCGGCAGTGGTGGACGCAGGCGCACGATGGCGTGCTCAGCGTGCAAGCCACGGCGCTGTGCGAGCGCTTGCGGGCGATCTTCTTCGGCAATCTACGCCAACCCTGGTCGACGTTCGTGCTGGCCGATCTGGGCGTGCATCGCTACGAGAGCGTGGCGCTGGGACCGCAAGCACGCGCCTTTGACCGGCCGGCCGATGTCGATCATTTCTTCACGCTGCACGCCTGCCGCGAGGCGCTCGAGCAGGGCGCGGTAACGCTTGATTCACTCCTGGCCTGTCTGGACGATCTGCCGCCACTGAACGACTGGCTGGCACGGCGCGCCGCGCGCATCCGATTCCTGCTGGGCCAGTGCGCCGAACGGCAACAGGATTGGCCCCTCGCGCTGCGGTGCTATGACTCCAGCACCTATCCTGGTGCGCGCCTGCGGTTGGTGCGCGTACTGGAGCGTTCGGGTGACGTGGCGCGTGCGCTGACGCATGCACAGACCGCCCTGGGCGCTGCGCAGAGCGAGGAGGAGCGCCAGTGCCTGACGCGGATGCTGCCGCGTCTGCAGCGCCTGGGCGGCGCGGCAGGCCGGCCCGCACGCGCACCCGCGCTGGCGGGCGCGGTGCCGACCTCCACCATCACGCTGGACCCGCTCGATGGCACGCTGTCGGTCGAGCGCCTGGTCCAGGCGCACCTGCATCGCGAGGATGCCCCCGTGTTCTATGTCGAGAACACGCTGGTGAATGCCTTGTTCGGACTGCTGTGCTGGGATGTGGTGTTCGCTGCGGTGCCGGGGGCGTTCTTCCATCCGTTTCAGAGCGGGCCGGCGGATCTGCTCAGCCCATCGTTCCGGCTGCCGCGCGCCGAATTGATTGCTGCGGCGCTGTCCGAGCTGGACACGGGCACGTGGCGCGACACCATCCGGGCACGCTACGCCGAGAAGCACGGCATCTTTTCTCCGTTCGTGTCCTGGCGTGCCCTGACGCCCGAGTTGCTGGAGTGGGCATTGCAGTGCGTGGCGCCGCAGCACCTGCGCGCCTGGTTCGAGCGATTGCTCAGCGACATCAAGGCCAATCGCACGGGTTGGCCCGACCTGATCCAGTTCTTTCCGGACCAATCGCGCTACGAATGGATCGAAGTGAAGGGGCCAGGAGATCGGCTGCAGGACAACCAGCGTCGCTGGCTGGACTTCTGCATGCGCCACGACATGGCCGTGCGCGTCGTGCATGTGACGTGGGCGCGGGCATGAGCCTGACAGTGGCCGTGCGGGCGCTGTGCGAGTTCACGGCTCGACAGGGCGATCTGGATCGCCGCTTCACGCCCGCCCCCACGGCCTTGCAGGGCATCGAGGGGCATGCGCAGGTGACCGGCCGGCGCGGACCGGAGTACGAAGCCGAGATCAGTCTGCAATTGACCCATGGCGAGCTGACCGTGCGCGGCCGCGCCGACGGTTATGACGTGCAGGCAAATCGATTGGAAGAGATCAAGACCCATCGGGGCAGCCTGGACGCCATGCCCGCCAACCAACGTGCGCTGCACTGGGCACAGGCCCGGGTCTATGGCCATCTGATGTGCGTGTCGCGTGCACTGGACCATATCGAGGTGGCGCTGGTCTACTTCGATATCGGCACGCAGGCCGAGACGCGTCTTTGCCAGACATGCACGGCGGCCGAGCTGGCCACATTTTTTGCCGAGCACTGCGCCCGCTACGTCGAGTGGGCTCGGCGCGAGGCCGTGCACCGCGCTGCACGCGACGAGGCGCTGCGCACGCTGGGCTTTGCACATGCCACGTTCCGGCCCGGCCAGCGCACGTTGGCAGAAGCCATCTACCGGGGGGCGCGCGACGGTCGGTGTGTGCTGACACAGGCGCCCACCGGTATCGGCAAGACCATCGGCACACTGTATCCCCTGCTCAAGGCCTGCTCTGCCCAGGGGCTGGACAAAGTGTTCTTCCTGGCGGCCAAGGGACCGGGCCGCCAGCTCGCACTGGACGGCGTGGCGCGCATCGCGGCGGTCACCGATGCACCCTTGCCCCTGCGCACGCTGGACATGGTGGCACGCGACAAGATGTGCGAATACCCAGGTCGGGCGTGCCATGGTGACGCCTGTCCGCTGGCGCGCGGATTCTACGACCGCCTGCCTGCTGCCCGCGTGGCGGCGCTCGCGCTCGATGGCGTACTGGATTCGGCCAGGATCAAGGGGGTGGCGCGCCAGCATGACATCTGCCCGTACTACCTGTCGCAGGAACTGGTCCGATGGTGTGATGTCGTCGTGGCGGATTACGCGTACTACTTCGATTCCAGCGCGATGCTGTACGCACTGACTGTCACGCACCAATGGCGCGTGGCCGTGCTGGTGGACGAGGCGCACAATCTGGTGGGACGCGCGCGCAGCATGTACAGCGCAACCCTGGATCAGTCTGATCTGAAAGCCGCACGCCAGGCGGCTCCTGCAGTGATGCGCCGCCCGCTGGACCGCCTGGCCCGGCAATGGCGCAAATGGAACACGGACACGGCACAGGCGCAGGGTGCGTCGTCCTGCGGCGTGACCGAACGCCCGGACACGCGTTCACGCGGGCAGGCGCCCGTCCCCTCATCGGTCGCCGCCGACCACCCGCCTGCAATGCTGTGCGATGCCCTGCAAACCTGGATCAGCGCGACGACCGAACTGCTGGACACTGTGGCGGTCGATGGCCCGGTGCTGCAGTTCTACTTCGAGGCCCTGCAGTTCCTGCGACTGGCCGAATCCTTCGGCACGCATGCCTTGTTCGATGCGCGTGTCTCGCAAGTGGGCGGGCGCACACGCTCGCAGCTGGCGATCCGCAATGTGATCCCGGCACCTTATCTGGCCGGCCGGTACGCTGCAGCCCGCTCAGTCTGCCTGTTCTCCGGCACCCTCAGTCCGATGCATTACTACACCGACATGCTGGGCCTGCCGGCGTCCACCATGCAGTTGGAGGTGGATTCCCCGTTCCAGGCCCGTCAACTGGCCGTACACGTGGTTCGGGACGTATCCACCCGATTCAAGGACCGGGCCGGATCGATCGATCGCATCGTGCAGGTGATCGTCGATCAGTTCGAACAGCGGCGTGGCAACTATCTGGCGTTTTTCAGCAGCTTCGACTATCTGACGCAGGTCATGACGCGGCTGCGCGCCCAACGACCGGATCTGCCGGTCTGGGCACAGTCTGCCGGCATGAGCGAGTCGGCACGAGCTGAGTTCGTGGCGCGATTCGCGCCGGCCGGCGCGGGCGTGGGCTTTGCCGTGTTGGGGGGCGCATTTGGCGAAGGAGTGGATCTGCCGGGGGATCGTCTCATCGGTGCCTTCATCGCCACGCTGGGTCTGCCCCAGGTCAACGACGTCAACGATCGCATGATGCACGCCATGTCGGACCGCTTCGGCGCGGGATCCGGGTATGACTACGTCTATCTCTACCCGGGACTACAGAAAGTCGTGCAGGCCGCAGGCAGGGTGATCCGCAGTGAAACCGACGAGGGCGTGGTGCACC
>Ga0075364_10000795_pt1 | contig 16652 bp, 15 predicted proteins | sample EndMetdeltDD1764_FD_71517 | JGI IMG/M metagenome (GOLD analysis project Ga0075364, IMG submission 71517) | Populus endosphere microbial communities from Tennessee, USA - Endosphere MetaG P. deltoides DD176-4 | ecosystem: Host-associated > Plants > Roots > Endosphere | place: USA: Tennessee...
GTCCCAGGTGGAACATCATGCCGACGAAGTTCCACGTCCGTCGTATGGTGGGTCGGGTTGCTGGGTTCGCGCGATCGGAAGCCTCGGATGCGATGCCTGCAAAGCTTTGGTGCGCACACGTTCGATTCCTGCGACCTGAAAAGGCGCCGCGCCATCAAAGGCCAAGAGGCGGATCGACCAGTTCCGCGGTGCCTCTGTATATAGCAACGAAGCTGGTGGCCCGGCGGTTGAAGATTTGGGCTACTAGGTCGGCAGCCGGGCCTAGGCGGCGGTTTGTTGAGGTATAATGCTTGCCGGCGGCTAGGGCCAAAACGCGCCCAGCCCACTGGGCTGGCATCATTCGAACGGATAGGCTAGCTGGGCGACGCACTATCGAAGCAGCGAGCGACCCACCGGCACATGGTCGCGCCCCGCAGCTATAACGAGAAGCCTCCAACGTGACGGCGATACCGGACATCAGTGCGGAAATATCAGTGTTCCCGCCGGGCAACGCGAGTTCGTCCGCCCGGCTTTGCATGCTCGTGCTCAGTTCCTTGAGCTTCCGGCGCAGGTCGTCATCCATAGTCGCTCTCTGTTTTGAGGCCCGCACAGGAACGCGCCCGTAGACAACCAGTTCCGCCTTGCTGGCTATCAAACCCGCGTATTTGCAACGGTGACGCTTGAGCCGGAAAAAGGTCAACGCCGACGGCAGAGGATGCCCAAACGCATAGTCCGAAGGCTGTCGCGAAGGAGATCAGAAGGGCGGTCGCGATAGGCAGACGATGCATGGCGGGGCTTGTCCTCCTTGTTGCAGACCCGCCCACAACCTTCTGCAACCTGATATGTTCTCCACAAAGTGTTTACCCTGATGGGATGGTTAAAGAACTGTTTCGACCCGTTCGTGCTGGTGCCCGGTCGCCCCCTACGCGTGGATTTCGGCTTCACGGCCACTGACGCGGCATTCTTCGCAGCCTCGCTCGCGGCCGCGACGGACGGGAGTTCGGTTCGAATCGCTTGTGTATCGCGACTGATCCCCGACCTGGGGCTCAGCGTTTGACTGACGCGTCGGATTGAATCATTGCAAGCTCCTGCTTCGCGCAGCAAACGATTGGCCGTGGCAGGTCGAAAGTGTCGACTTTGTCCACGACCGATGAAAGAGCAGCGCCGGTTTAGCCAGGTGGATCCTTGGCCTTTGTTTTTCGGGGTTTGGGATTTCCTAGCAGCGGCGCCTGAGAGCCTGGAACAGGTCAATCGGATGACCAGAGGTTGCTCATACACAAGCCCGTGGGCAGCAACGTGCTTGTCAGATGGCGGTCGCGATTGATAGGCGATGCATGGCGGGGCGAGCGCTCTTTGTTGCAGCTCTGTCAACCACCCGCAATCTGACCGTTCTCCAATGCTAGCTTGCCCACTCCGTTCGCCATTTCAGGTCGACGCCCTGGGTCACGACTTCGGCGTCGTAGCCGCATGAGGCGGCGGCTTTCGCAGCCTTGACGGCGGCCAATACGGCATCGCTGTTGGAATCGTATGGGTATTCCTTCCCGTCGTAACGGATCTTCCAGCGGTCCCCCTCTTTGAAAACGTAATACTTCGCAGCCGTAATAGCTACTCCCCGGAATGAAGCTTGAAACACTTTCATGCAGCAAATCATGGCAGTAACCTCTCTACAAGTTGGCATCCGTCCAGAACGAAGAAGACCATCCAGGCCCCTCCCCCAAAGGATATCAGTTTTGGAAAGCGCATCAGCTCTCACGGCCGCGGCCCGATATTCGTCAATGCGGAATGGGATGCTGGACGCCAATATTTCCAATGAGTCGACGCCGATGCCCACCCCGCAATTTCGGGTGATCGGCCGTGTATATCAGCCGCGAAGATTTTTTCAGCACATCACCAGCCAGTACGAGGAAATTGTCCGACGAAGGAATTCAATGGCGCCCCCCGCGAATCTGGGTGAACGCCAACATCATCGCGCGAGAAGCCAGCTTGCGCAGACGTGCTTGCCGGCTGCGGTCGCCCACTGCCATTCAAGACAGTGTCCTCCTGGTCCGAGACCTTAGCGCTTCCAACTCGTCATCAGGGAACCCTTGCTTCCATATAAGGGGTCGTTACGAGGACGAACAACGGTTGGGATGGTCGCGACCGCATCATCGTGTTCGTCCTTGGTGGTGCATTCGTCGTAAGTGCCGAACCGAGGATATGCGCCTACAACCAAAAAATCATCGGATGAAGACAGACATTGGTGCCCGGTCCCGGCTGGGAGAATCGCCACGTCGCCGGCCTTCACCTTCAACGTCCGCCCCTTCTTGCCGCCAAACCGGACCTTGGCCGTCCCGCGCGCCACCCCTAGGACCTCGTGTATTCGCGAATGGTAGTGGACGTAGTCATAGATGCCATTTCGCCAGCTATCGCCCCAACCGTTTCTTTTGAAAATCACCTCCATGACGGCCGCCGGATCAAGCCTCTCCGGCAGCTTCACCGCACCGCGATAAAAAACAAGCGGCCATGATGGATGATTGGGCACCAGCCCGTCGTCATCAAACCGGAACTCATTCGGTTTTCGCTGCCTCACGAAGGCGGCGACTTCTTCCTCGCCCGGAGTTGCGAAACCGGTGATGGTCTCGATCGCTTTTCTGGTGGTTTGTAGAATGCTCATCGATGCGGTCTCCGCCGGATAGATGCAAACACGTTTCGGTTTTAACATGCCTACAGGTCCGGCGGTTCCTCCCGCTTTGGCAGGCCGAGCTCCGGTTGCCATCCAATGGAAGGGCTGAATCTGGTGGATTTCCCGACAAAGAATGACAAAGAATGATGACGTTGAAGACCTTTTTTTGCGGCCGGCATGTCCAGCTCAGACGTCCCGCAGCGCTTAACGCCCGATGACCTGACCAATAATCTCGTCGCTGGCCTTCGGTCCGCCAAATCTCTCTACCGGACTTCCGCGCAGTGTACGTTTTTAACCAACGAGTTGCCTGCCGTTCGGGGTGTTGTAGATTTGGCAGGCGGCAACCCCTCAAGAAGCCGTGGTGGCCGACGTGGGACTGGCAGGCTTCACCGGCATTTCCCTCCCCGCGTCGGTCATTCGGGCCAATTGGGCTAAATTCACCGTCAGTCCAATCTCAGCTGCCGGTCTTCGGATTGCGGCGGCAACTCCGCGGTGGCCGTGCTTTACGCGCTGGACGACAAGCCTCGCTGAAAACCTTTGCCTTGGATGTAGAAGAGCGTCACGGCGATGGTTGCATCGAGGTTCACCCCCCTGCCCCGCCCAGTATAGAGGCAACGAAACGCACCGTCGCTCGTTGACGTCGTGCTGGGTTGATCCCTAGCCACTCCAGACCCTGCCCGCTGCCGATCGGTGGCGGGCCTTTTTGAAGAGCGTGACGGAACCCGATTTTTCACAACCAGTTACATACGGCGGCAGCGTCCCCTCGCGCTGCTGGCCATGGGCGTGAAGCCTTGGCCGGGCCCGCATCGCCTTGCCAGTGGTGCGGGCCAACAAAGGCTGGAAGGGCAGCCCATCGGTAGCGCGGATGGCTGAAGATTTCCCGCCATACTTAGGAGGCATTTGCGGGCGATCCAGTTCGTTGGCGGAGGTCGCCAGATTTCGGCATGACAAACGCGGCCCCATGATTTGGATAGCGCGGTTTCTCGCCAGGGCATCGAGCGGCTGCCACCCAAAATAGGCGTCGCCCATGACGCCGTAATGGGGCCGTGCCGGCCGTCGACGGCTATTACCCCCCCGGTGATCGTGACTACAAAGGCGCCTTTACATGCCAATCTTCGCTTGGGGCCGCTCAGCCTCCCGCTGGCGCTCAATTTCCTCTGGTTCCTTCTTGTCGATCTGTGTCAGTTCGTCTCTGGCCGCGCTATTGGCGCGCAACAGTTCGTCCAATTTTGACTGTATGGCCTGGGTATCCCGATGTTCTGCTCTTTGTATGAAAAGGGTCATCGCCCAAGTGGCCAATGTCGCGGCGCCGTGCCAATCAAAGCTGCTGCGTTCGAAAATAATCCACAGCACGGCGTAGACCACCAGGATCAGAAATGCCCATGGCCTCGCGGTCAGTGTACCGGCTTGCGTGATGATGCTGGAGGCATTCATTTCCCGATTCCAATCTTGTTTTTTCAACCAGTTTGGGGAAAGTTTGTTCCGTCGTCGTCCTCGGCGAACTTCCCCATGCGTTGAGATAGAAGTGGGTCCGTACTGCCTGCCAGGGCTTGGTCTGGCCGAATCAGGGCGGTCAAACGCAACGAGCGTTTGACCGTGCGCGGGTTGCTGGATCGATCCGGCAACGCGTCGACGCGAGGTTCGGTTATTTGTCGCCGCATAGTCCGTTGAAAAGATCCGTGGGATGATCCTTTCGACTCCCTTGCTGCTATCAGGCGGCTGCTGCGATGGCCGACGCGAAGTCGCGATATGGGCGAAGTGGACGGCCCAGAAGCGCAGTCACGCGCTCGACGTCGCCGGCCTCAGGCAGCATCCCTTCGGAGAAGAAGCGCTCGCCCATCAGGCGCATGTCGTAGGCCATCCAGGCGGGCAGGAACTGCTTGAGATTTTGCTCAAAGCCTTCTGCATTGTCGCCACCATAATTGATCGGGCGGGCGAGCACGTCGGACCAGATGGCGGCGATATCCGTCCCAGTCAGTGTCTGCGGACCGACGAGGTTGATCCGGTCGAGCGCAAGCGGCTCTACGGACTGTTCGCGGCGCAGCAGCTCAAGGGCAGCGATCTCGGCTATATCACGGACATCAATCATGGCGAGACCCTTGGCGCCGATCGGCATTGGGTAGGTGCCGTAGCCAGTGATGGCGTCTTCGATCATCAGATCGTTCTGGATGAAGTAGGCGGGGCGCAGGATCGTGGCCTTGAAGTCCATCTGCTCGATCATTCGCTCGACGCCGAACTTGCCCGCGAAATGCGGCACGTTCACATAGACGTCAGCGTGGATCACCGACAGATAGACGATGCGCTCGATGCCGGACGATCGGGCGACGTTGAGCGCAATCAACGCTTGGGTGAATTCGTCCGGCACCACGGCGTTCAAGAGAAACAGGGTGGAAATGCCTGACATGGCCTTGCGCAGCGAATCGACATCGAGAAAGTCGCCTTGCGCGACGGATACGCCTTCCGGGAAGCTGGCTTTCGATCGATCGCGCACGAGAGCACGGACATCAGCGCTGCGCTTGACGAGGTGTTCGACGACTTGGCGGCCAATATTGCCTGTGGCGCCGGTAACGAGAATGGTCATGAAATTTCTCCTGTTGGTTGCTTGACACCTCCAATATGTGTGGCTCACTGAGAGCGTAATAGACGGAAATTTTAGACGCACTGTCCCACTCGTGGAACACTCATGGATCTTCTTGCCCTCGCCGATTTCAATCTCGTTGCCCGCCATGGAGGCTTCGGCAAAGCGGCAAGAGCCACCGGACGGCCCAAGGCAACGCTGTCCCGGCGTGTTGGAGAATTGGAAAGCAGCCTTGATCTACGCCTGTTTGAGCGGGGTGCGCGTAACCTGAAGCTGACCGAAGAAGGACGGGCGCTCTTCGAGCGGACGGGGGCGTTGCTCACCGAACTGGACGAGACGGCTTCGTCGATTGCCTCGGGCGGTCAAAGTCCCAAGGGCAGGTTGCGGATCAGCGCACCTTTACATTTTTCGCAGACCGCAATGGGGAAGATCGGCGCGGGGTTTGCCCTCAAATACCCGGAGGTGACGCTTGAAGTCACGACTGAGGATCGGCCTGTCGACATGATCGAGGAAGGCTACGATCTGGTAATCCGGGTCAATCCAGATCCCGACGAAAGCCTGGTCGGACGGGCGTTTCTCCGCGACCGTCTGGTTGTTGTGGCGAGCCCCGACCTTCCTCGCACGACCCGTGAGCGTGCCGCTCCTGGCGTTGCGCGCGGGGCGGGCGAACTGCAAACATGGCACGTAAAGACACAAGGTGGCCGGTCAACAATTACAATCGAGCCGGTTCTCGTTTTGTCAACGCTCATCATGGTTCGGGATGCCGTGCGAGCCGGCGTCGGTGCAGGACGGCTCCCCATTTCTTTGGTTGCCCACGACCTCGCTGACGGCACGCTGGTGAGTTGGGGGGATATTGATGGCTCCGAAATCTCACTATGGACGCTCTACCCATCGCGGCGGCTGCTCAGCGCGCGCGTGTCGGCGTTCTTGGGCTTTTTGAAACAGGCCTTCCCGAATGGCACGCCGGACGAACTGGCCGCGTATATTGGCAGGGGATAACTTAGGGTCTTTTCGCGCCGCCCGACGATTTTAGCCAATAAAACCCTGAAAGCCGGTGAGCGCTCCTCGCCTTGGCGAAGGGCAGGCCGAGGTGGTGCGTCAGGGACAGTGACCCGCAGAATCGAGCCGGGTACTGGTGCGGCGCATCCATGGAAGGGACGGAACGAATTGCATGGAACAATCGCATCGGCGGACCGTTCTCAGGCGATCTTCAGGCTCAGGATTTTCTCGTGTTGCAGCCACCGAACGAAACCCATGACGAGGCTTCGCAGACGGTTTGCGATTTCGCAGAGCGTGAGGCCGCGTTGGGCGATCGACACACCAGCAATGATGCCAGATCGCGACGTCTGGTTGTCGTCTCGAATCGGCTCGGCAACGTACGCGATCTGGCGCAAGCCGGCGGGCTTACGGCGGGCATCCTCGACGCCTTGGCCGAGCGTGGAGGGCTGTGGCTAGGAGCAAGCGAAGAGCACCATGGTTCAGCCGCGAGCGACGAACCGCTCATCCACCTCGAACGCGTCGGCAAGATCGAGACGGCCGCACTGACGCTGCCGCAGCAGGAGTATTCGCTCTACTACAACGGCTATGCCAACAGTACGCTTTGGCCGCTCTTCCACTATAGGCTCGACCTCGTACAGCACCGCAGCGAGTTTCTGCACGCGTACAGGCAGATCAATGCGCGCTTTGCCCAGGCACTCGCGCGCTTGCTGTCAGGCAATGATGACCTGATCTGGGTTCATGACTACCACCTTATCCCCCTGGCTGCGGCGTTGCGGCGGCTCGGATTGGGAAATCGGATCGGTTTTTTCCTCCATATACCGTTCCCGCCGCCGGACCTGTTTGTCGCCACGCCTGACCATGGAGAACTTATCGCTGATTTGCTGCAATACGACGTGCTGGGTTTCCAGACCGCGACCGACGTAACGAATTTTCGACGCTCCGCTCGGGCGACAGGTTCGACCACCTTCGACGCCGGCGGCGTAGCCCAAAGCAGCGGCCGGACCGTCCTGTCGAGAAGCTTTCCGATAGGCATCGATGTCGACGCCTTCGCACGCATGGCAAATGAGGCGGCAGAGGATGTTCAGATCGATTCCATGCGCCGCCAGATTCTTGGTCTCAAGCAGATCATCGGCGTCGACCGGCTGGATTACTCCAAAGGACTGCCCGGCCGCATGCAGGCTTTTGCGCGCCTTCTCGAAAAGCACCCCGAACACGAGCGGGCGGTAACCTATCTGCAGATAGCGTCGCCCACGCGAGAAGAGGTCGCAGCGTATGCCGAAATACGCGCGCAACTCGAGGCAACGGCTGGCTCCGTGAACGGAAAATACGCGGATTTGACCTGGACGCCGATCCGCTACATCCACCGCACCGTTCCGCGCTCGCGCCTGGCCGGTCTGTTGCGCGCCAGTCAGGTCGGGCTTGTCACGCCCCTGCGTGATGGAATGAACCTCGTCGCAAAAGAATACATTGCCGCCCAGGATCCAGCCGATCCCGGGGTCCTCGTGTTGTCGCGTTTTGCCGGCGCGGCTGAAGAACTCGCGCAATCCTTGATCGTGAACCCGTATGCGGTCGACGAGGTTGCTGACGCGATAGCAAAAGCGCTGGCCATGCCGCTTGAGGAAAGAATTGCAAGACACGGTGCTCTGATCGAACGCATCCGGCGCAATGACGCGGCACAATGGCGGAAGTCATTTCTCGAGGCGCTGGCGAACAGGATCTAGCCCTGGCCTGGCGGGGAACCGACCGGACATCCTCATCGCGCACCGGTTCCAGACTCTCTGGCGAGATTTTCGTCAGCGGCATGAAACGAGTGCCATTCTGCGACGTTGCCGCTGCAGGTGAAGATATACGGGAATAGCGCCATGAAGCTATCGCTGTTGCAATTTCATGAACTTGCAGCGCCACGCGGAGAGGGGTTGCATCCGATTTTCTTGCAGCACCGGTTGACCAATCCGCCGGACCTTGTCGCGCTGCCGATTGTTGAGGTTGGCCAGGAACGGACCCCACGCCCCGTGCTCCGCCTGGTCCGACCTCAGTCGGCAGACAGCTGAGGGAGCTCGGCTGGCCGTGGCGTGCGGCTGGGATTTAAGGTGGAGGTAAGTATGACCATGACACGCCAGGACGTTGTCTCGGTCCTCGGACCCGTCGACGAAGCAACGATTGCCGAAATCATCGCGTCCGGTGCCTCGCTCGAGGAGTTGAGAGAGGCATGGGCGTGGACCTTCGGGGATGAGGCGTTGATGAGCCAGGGACGCCCATTGCCAGGAACACGGGTAGCAGGCTTGATCGACCTGATCGAGCCCGATGATGAAGGCGATATCAGGCCCAGCTGAATCCGGACGCCGACGAATGATCAGGGGTTCGGTCGCGCCGTTCAAGGTCTTCTTGATTGTCTCGCAGATTTGGTAGGCCTCGCCCGCTTGAGCCGCGGTGCGATCGGCGGGCAGTGCAGGCCGCCCGTTCATAGACCAGGGCGGCCTCCACCGACCTGGCAGTTCATTTGCAAGCAGCCAGTTCCTTCAGCGCCTTTTCGGCATTGGCCTTGCTTGTATATGTCTTATTGCCGGCATCGGTCAGTTTTGTGCCGTCCGGCTTTTTGCTCACAACCTCGCACTTCTTGGTCGCCGCATCCTTAGCAACCCAGTACTCCGTGGCTGCAACAGCAGGCATGGTGAAAATGGCGACAAGTGCACTGGCAATAGCGGCTTTGCGGATCATTGCTAACCTCCATTCAATGTCAGCCCAAAAAAGGGCGCATTGCATTTTGATCGCCAACGATTTTGGCACGATTTTGACGTTACACCACGGCACGTTTGCGCCTGCGTTGGTCGACATAAAAGGATGAAAGTCCTGAGCCATCACACGGCGCGCTGGGCGTTCCTGTCGAGTCCGAAGCGACCTGCCAACCAGCGGACAGGCACGGAACGTCGCCACGAACGAAGCATACCAACAAGCTTGCGGCGCGACCCGATCCGGCCGGCTCGCCCTCGTTGGCTAAGCGGTGACCCTGACTATCTTGGCTCGTTCGTCATACTCAGGTAAGTTGGGTCAAACTCAGCCATTTGGGCGAGCAGTCGCCAGTCCACGATGGTGACCGTGTGGTTGGCCCAGTTGACGGCCGCCGACTTTCTCAAGCTGCCAATGACTCGATTCATGTGGACCACGGACAGTCCCAACACGTCCGCCAATTCGGCCTGTGACAAGGGTAGATTGAAACTCGTTCCATTCGTGTGCCCGACGACCTGCAGACGTATAAACAATTCGCAGATCAGATGTGCCAAGTGGGAGACTTTCGATCGGCGTCCCATCGCGACAATCCACTCCCGGTGGATGGCCGCGTCAACGAGGGTGTCAAGCCACAGCAACCGACCCAGGTGCGGCGCCTTCTCCGTGATGACGCGCAGCTTGGTGTGGTCCGCGAACATGACGCGGCACAATGATAAGGCCACAATCCCATGGTCCATGGTTTTGAGCAGGAACGCGTGGAGGTCCACAAAGTCTCCGGGCACCTGCAGGGACGTGAATTGCCGGCCACCGCTCTCCAGAACTTTGTAGCGCGCTGCTAGCCCCTCAACGAGCAACGTGCTGTAGATTGGCCGGGAGCCCTCAGACACCAGGTCCTGTCCGACCGAAAATTCCTTTCCGCCCGATACGACCTGCGCCAGCATCGACCTTTCGGCATCAGAAAGAACATCGTGCTGGGCAAGCTGCAGGTACAGCGGTTCAAGCATGGTCAATCCCCAGGGCCCGATTTTGTGAATCTGCCTGCATTTCGCGTAAAATGCCAGCATAACGAGGAACCAGACCGAAGAAGGGGTATTGATCTAGGTGCTCAGCCCAAGCGAGCGTTGAATGGACCGGTATTTCTTTGACATCTACAACAGCGAGGGGCAGGTACTGGACGAGGAGGGCCAGTTGTTTGCCTCTAAGGAAAGTGCCAAGGACGAGGCCTTGCGTGTCCTTCAGGATGTCGCGCGCGACGAGATGCCCGATCGCGATCTTTTCAAACTGACCGTCAAAGTGCGGAGCGAGAATGGAGCAAAGGTGTTTGAAGCATCCCTCATTTTGACCTCTGGCTGGACCGCCAAGCAGCCGTAGGCGCGTTAATCGACAAGTAGCTGCCTCGGTAAAACAGGTCGGTCTCGATCTCGCTTCGGCGGGGACCAATAGCCCGCCAGGTTTCGGAGCGACGTTAGGTCAACGGCGCCACAGAGCCAAAGAACAACCGGACCTGAGCCGCGTGCCAAAGCGTTCGCGCTTTTTCAGATCAAGCTTGATTTCCTAGCCATCCAGTACAGCCCTTCATGCTTTATGTCTGCCATCACGTCCGCGCCACCTCCGGCGACGGCGCGGCCGACCAAGGCTCACGGCTTCATCCAGCGCTCCAAGGAAAAGGGACGCGATTCTGGTTCCAGGAAGGTCCTTGGAAAAGCCAACCCGTGCCCCAGGGAGCGGATCTGTTAACTCATGAAGACGACGGCTGGGCCGAGCGCCGGACGGTGTATGCAAACATCCTGTGTTCGCCGTTGAGCTCTGTCACCCTGATCCACTCATTTTCCTGGCGACGAAGCGTAACTGGCTTCTGAGCATGCCGTTCGGCGGCTTTAAACGGCAGTGCCGCCTCCACTGTCGAGGATGAAACGACAACCGTCCCGGATATGACCTCGACCTTGAAGGTGCGCATACCGGTCCTTGGGGCTGACCTCTGTATTTTCGTAGCGCACGATAATGCGGCTACGGGGGCATCTTGTGAAGCGGCTCCAGGCTCCGATTCTGGAAATTGAAAACGCAGTTATCTCCGCGCCAGCAAGCCCGGCCGGAGCTGGGCGGGCAACTGTCCCGGACGGATGCGCCAAAGAGCTCTGACGGACGTCTCCTTTTGCCGCCAAGACCAAAGTCCGATTCAGATGAGCAAAGGTCCGAGGTCGGGAAACTTTCGCCCGCTCCGTTGGTTTTGAGGGCCGGCCGCTGAGCGGAAGAGAAAACCCATGCCTCTATCTCAAGAACTGCGCGATATTCCGATCGAGTTTCGTTGTCCGATCTGTTGCCATCCCACTGCCAGAAAAGGCTCATGGCTGATAACGATTGGGAGGTTCAAATGCGAGGGCTGCGGAGCAACGGTGCGGATTGGCTACGAAGAGAAGATCGCTATTTTTGAAAGACATCGCATGAACAGGGGTCCTCAACAGAGAAGCGGGAGCATGAAAATATCGTCCACAGCGCTAAACGGCGGTGCGATGCGAAATAGGGGGACTTCCGTCAGCCGAACCTAAGGTCGCCTGCTCCCGAACCGGCCGGGGACGGAAGTTCACCTCCTTCGGCAGGCGGTGGCAAAGGCTGCGCAATGGTCCGCCCAGCGGCCTGACAGGAAGCGCCGTGGCGTGCGTGGGCGTTAGGCGTTCCGAATTTAGGAATGCGGTTTTAGGCCGTCCTAACCGACAAGGTTCTGGTTGCCGTCGTTCGCATTCCGGCATTCGGTGACCTGACAAATTGGCATGTCGCTATGAGGGGACCACTTGTGACTGCGTTCCCTCTGCGTCCTGCGAATCTTCGCGGTCAGCCTCAGCAGTTTCCAAGGCAGGGTGGATAGGGGCGAGCGAATTCGCGTCCCGGAGGTCTGCCGTCTTCTCCTGCTAGCCTATCGAGCGCGCATTGAATGGCGTCTTCGATGTGGCCAATTTTTCGGCCTGACCGGCTTCGTCAGCGTCAAGCTTCAACTGCTGGGCCATTGTCAGAAGAAAAAGCCCGCTCCTGGGGGGAGCGGGCAAATCGGATAGGAAGGTGCTGTCGCGGCGGACAGCAGTCTGAGGCGTTGCGAAAAGCACGCGCCGGAAATTGACGTCGGGCGGATATCCGATTGATTCCAGCTACCAATGGTCGCCGCCGCTAAGACGCCTATCTCCGACCCAAGCTGCCACCTCAATATCAAAAGCTTTAGTGCCACAGTTTCTCGCTCAGCCATTCAAGCAGCTTGTTGCCGCCAATCGTTCTGCGAACCCGTGCGGCCGCCCATTGAGCCTTAAATGTCGTGCCGACGTGGCAACTGCATACGATGCTGTGCAATTGCCGGTCGGTCAGTTCGAAGAACCGCTTGGCTTCTCCATAAGAATCATCCCTCAGGCCCAGCTCCCGCAATACCGGATCCTCGAACGCCACGGTGATGGGCGAGCCCTCACAGCGTGCCGAATCACGGGCCTCCCGCTTCAGGTGCTCGGTGCCTGTAAGAGCGCCCAGGCACCGATCTGGGTCTTTTTCCAGCAGTACTGCCCAACGTTCTATGCGCTGTTGGCGAGTCATGAACGGGTACGTCGACAAAGGCTGAATCTTCGCGACTGTGTGCAGTTGTTCCAGGGTTTGATGTTTCATGGTGGGCTCCTGTGGCTTGAGGTCCCCTACCCTTCAAAAATTATCGCGCACCGACGTCCTGACAAGACCCGGCCCCGCTGCGTATCAGCGACGAAATTGGCATAGCGCGCTCGTTGATGCGGCCGCTGTCACTGCCGGCGCTGCGAACGCTCGTGCTTGATTATCCGTGCGCCGGCCCACGTCAGGCGCACTTCCAGCGGCGCCAGGCGGCATCGAGGCGGCACGACCCTAACGGCAGATCGAATAGAACTTGGCGCGTTCGCTCAACGGACCATGTTTGGAACATATTTTTTCAACCGGTGAAACAAACCGCGCAAATCTCAGTTTCGGCGTTGGCATGGCCGCAAAGATGCCGGCGTGGCCAACAGGAGGTTCAGCATGCTTGCGAAGAAACAGTTCTGCGTTGGGGTGGTGCTGGGAACTCTGATGATCCCGCCCGGTTTTGCTCCCGTCTCAGCTCAGGAGATCCCGAACGATTTCAGCGCAATCGTGCAGCAGAAGCTACCCGCTGTCGTCGCCATCACGACGAAGCAGCTTATCGACGATCAGGCGTCGCTCAACGATTTCCTCGACCCTTTCGACAGTCGCGGCTCGGGCACCGCCCAACCGCAGGTCCGAGAGGCGTTGGGCTCGGGGTTCGTGATCAGTCCACAAGGTTACATCGTCACCAACAATCACGTCGTGGCCGACGCCACCGAAGTTCACGTTGTGTTTTCCGACAAGGAAACCAAGCCTGCTCGCCTTGTCGGCCGCGATCCGGGCACGGATATCGCGGTACTGAAGGTTGATCCGCGGCCCAATATGGCAACGGCTGCGTGGGGCGACTCCGACGCCGTTAAACCGGGCGCCTGGACCATTGCGATAGGCAGTCCCTTCGGACTCGGCGGGTCTGTCACCGTCGGAGTGCTTTCTGCCCGTTCCAGAGACATTCAGGCCGGTCCCTATGACGATTTCCTGCAGACAGATGCATCCATAAACAAGGGGAATTCCGGAGGGCCGCTGTTTAACGCGCGCGGCGAGGTGATTGGGGTCAATACGGCGATCGTCTCGCCATCCGGTGGAAGTGTTGGGATCGGCTTTGCCGTGCCCTCTCGAACTGCGCAGAGTGTCGTTGATCAGTTGATCAGCGCCGGTCACATCGAACGCGGCTTCATCGGAGTGCATCTTCAGGAGGTCACGCCCTCTCTTGCCGAGGCACTTGGCATTACAGGCACCAGGGGTGCGCTAGTCGCCTCGGTAGAGCCCGGTAGCCCGGCCGACAAGGCAGGAGTGCGTCCCGGCGACGTCATTACCAGGTTCAACGGCAAGGACGTTCAAAGCGTCCACGATCTCACTCTCGCAGTCGCCAACCAGAAGCCAGGATCCAATGCGACGCTAACAACAACCCAACAAGGCCGAGAAAACGAACTCAACCTGACAGTCGGCAAACGCAAGGATGAGGGGCTGCGGACGGGTACCGTACCAAGTTCGGGAGCAGCCGAGCAACACCTGGGGCTCTCTCTCAGCCCGATTCCAGAAGAGGCGCGCCAGCAACTCGGCCTTCAGCCGGACGCGACAGGCGTGTTTATTCAAGACGTCGCCCCAAATAGCCTCGGCGCTGAAAATGACCTTCGCCGTGGGGACGTAATCGTCTCGGCCAACAATCGCGATGTAGCGCAGCCGTCAGATATTCAGGAGGAATGGGTTAAATCCAAACAGAAGAACAGGCCTATTCTGTTGCGCATAAATAGACGCGGACAATCGCTTTTCGTCGCCATAGCTTCTCCCTGAGGCCTACTATCAGGAATGAAAACCGAAAATATCGCCGGGTTGCGGATGATTTTAGTTATTCTTTCGGGAAGTTTGCCCAGCACGGTAACCGAGAGAACAACAAGCCGGTCGTCGCCCCTGTGTTTCTTCCACGTTTTTTCACCTAAGTTCGAATGTCAGGGTACAAAGGAATTCCGGCGACCGGCCCAGCTAGGAGCGCACTAGCAGCGGCACGAGCCCTTCATGGCGCTCGTCGAGATAACAAACAATGTGGTCGCCGACGCGCTCGAACGTGAGATCGACTTTCGCCTCCCCAACCGCCAGGTGACGAATGACGATATTGTCGATGCCTATTGGCAACCGTGGCCGGTCGACCTCGATCGCACGGTTCCACCCGTCGATCCGAATTCCCAAACAGGCCTGCAGCATCATGAAGGCCGAGCCGGCGGACCAGGCCTGCGGCAGACACGCGACAGGATAGGCAACCGGTGCATCGCCAATCGCGCGGGTGAACCCGCAGAATAGCTCGGGGAGCCGCATGTTAAAACGAACCGCGGCCTCGAACATGCTGCTCATGAGTCTCACGACGCCGGCACGCTCTTGGTAGCGGGCGAGCCCGGCGGCACAGATGGCAGTGTCATGCGGCCAGATCGAGCCGTTATGATAGGACATCGGATTGAATGGCACCTCGTCGTCGGCCAAGGTGCGGACGCCCCAGCCGCTGTTGAGGTGACCCGAAAAGAGCTGCTCGGCTATTGACGACGCCCGCTCCGCCGACGCTAGCCCGACATAAAGCAGGTGACCGGCGTTAGAAGCGCGCACCGCGCATTGCTTACCTTCCCCGTCTATGGCCAAGGCGTAGAAATTTTGGTCTGGCATCCAAAAATGCCTCTCCACTGCGTTGCGGATACTTTCCGCCAGAGCGCTCCATCGCGCTGCCTTCACCGGGTCGCCGCGTCTGGCTGCGAGTGCTGCCATGCCCTGGTAGGCTGCAAAGGCATAGCCTTGCACCTCAACCAGCGCGATGGGTCCCCTCGGGATCGTGCCGTCGGCATGGAATATGGCGTCGGCACTATCCTTCCAGCCTTGGTTGAAAAGCCCAGTGTCCGCCGCCCTGCTATAGGTCACGAAGCCCTCGCCGTTGCGCGTTCCGACATCCTCTATCCATCCGACCGCCGCACAGAGCGAATCCCACATGCGATTGACAAACAGCTCATCGGCAGTGCGATCGGCGTAGGAGCAGGCGAGGTAGACATAGAGCGGGGTCGTATCGACGCCGCCATAGTAGCGGCCGAACGGCAGTTCGCGCAGCACCGCCATTTCCCCCTTGCGCGTTTCATGCATGATCTTGCCGGGCTCGGAATCATCGAATGTCGAAGTCTCAGTGGACTGATGGCGCGCAAGGAATGCCAGGACCCCGCGGGCAAGTGCCGGGTTGAGCCAAAGCATCTGAAGGGCCGAAATGACGCCGTCGCGGCCGAAAGCGGTCGAGAACCATGGAATGCCGGCGTAAGGATACGGGCCGGTCTCAAGATCGGTGGTCAGCAGTGCGATGTCGGCGCGCGTGCGCGTAAGCCAGTCATTGAACACGCGGCCGGAACTGAAGACGGTGGCGCCCTGCCGCCGCTTCGAGCGCATCGCAAATCGTGCTCGGGCCGCAGCGGCTCGAAAGCGGTCGCTGGAGGGGGCTTCTTCGTCGTGACCAACCTCTACAAACAGCGCCATTGCGTCACGCCTGCCCACTACAATGAAGAACACGGCGTGGTTGGACTGGATCTGGTCAGGCCGCGTCGAGAACGAAATATTCGACTGGCGCGCCAAATTGTCGAGCCCTTCGTAGCGAAACGTGACGCTTGCTTCGCCGATCAGCGCGTCATGGGCGTGACCTCGGCGGCTGCGCGTAGTGCCACGGACCTCGAACATGTCGCGAAAATCGGCGTCGAAGTCGAATCTCACAGGCAGGAGCACTTCGCGCCCAGAGTAATTCGTGAAGGTGACCCGCTCGAACATGCGATTTTGCCAGATGAACCGTGTCCGTTCGACGTGGACGACACCCGGCAGCGTTTCACGACCGTCTGGACCCGTCGTGGCCAAGTTCGTGAGATTGGCGGTGAACAGTATGTTGTCCTGCGACAGCGAGGCGCCAAGCAGGGAAGGAATGCGCCCGCCGATGAACAGACGGAAGCGCGACAGTACGCGCGTGTCGTCGCGGAAAAGACCGTCGCCGGTGCCACGTATGTCGCCGTAGCTGTCCGAGACGATGAAGCAGTCCTCATGCTTGAGCGCAAATTGCCTGTGAGGCTCGCGTGGCGCCGATTC
>Ga0075364_10000796_pt1 | contig 16644 bp, 4 predicted proteins | sample EndMetdeltDD1764_FD_71517 | JGI IMG/M metagenome (GOLD analysis project Ga0075364, IMG submission 71517) | Populus endosphere microbial communities from Tennessee, USA - Endosphere MetaG P. deltoides DD176-4 | ecosystem: Host-associated > Plants > Roots > Endosphere | place: USA: Tennessee...
CCTTCACTGATTTGACGGGGAATGGTTTAAGTGTTTCATCAAATGCGTTAGGTATTAATTTAACCAGTTCCGGAACCACCGGGCTAACGACTTCTAACTCAGGACTTGAAGTTTCATCAGCCGGTCTTACTCTTTTGAAAGGATGTGCTGATGGGCAACTTCTTGAATACACTGATGCGGGTGGATGGGCTTGTGCTAATGATGATTCCGGAGGGGGAAGTGGTGGAAGTTCTAACTGGACGTTAGGGACGAGTACCGGGACACTTCGTCCGAATAACAACACCCTTGACCTCTTGATTGGTGGCACCTCGACGGCGAGTGCAAAGTTTGGCATTCTTAATGTTAATAGTGGTACACCAACTGCTTCTGTCTCCGCAGGAGCAATCGGTGCAAGTTACTTAGCTGCGAATGGTATTTTGGGAACAACCAATAAACAGACCTTAACGCTTGGATCAACTTCCACTGGTAATGTTTTACTTGCTCCAGGTGGAACAACAGTATTGGCAGCGTTTGCAAATGGGAATGTCGGGATTGGTACCACAACTCCAGATACCAATTTAACTGTGATCAAAGATTCAACAGCTCTTGGAACGGGGACGATTGGAAACTATGGTTTCAATGTTGGACAATCGGGTGGTGGTCTTGCACTTGGTGATTTTGGTGTCTTTAAAGCAATCCAAAGTTTTGGCAATACGCCATTGATTCTCAATCCAGCAGCGAGCAATGTTGGCATTGGGTCGACGACGATTCCAACGGCGAAGTTACAAATTAGTGGGACAGGAACACTGCTCAGTGCTCAAAATGCTAATAGCTCATTCTATACCGATGCACTCGGTGTCTCTATTGATAGAGATAGCTCGGTGTGTGGAAGTGAGTATAAATTGATTAATCAAGGAACCGGCTATTGGAAAATGAGAAACTCCACCAATGGCTGTTCAAATCTGGGAAGTTTGTACTTCATCAATCAAAACAATGCGGAGATGCTCTCCCTCTCACAAACGGGAACCTTGGGGCTTAATACCGGCACGGCCAATCCACTTGCAACCTTTGATGTTCGAGGCAATTCTGGTACCACACCTGTTGCTTCTGTTTCTGGCAATACTTCTTTTGCTTCGATGGTAGTTAACAACAGTAGCAATGGCGATATCTTTACTGCCTCTTCAGGTGGGACAACAAGATTTAGAATCGCTAATAACGGATCAGTTCTGTATCAAGGAGATACGCTTGCCGCAATGGGGAGTGGAGGAACGACAACCAACAGTAGTGCTGTTACGAATATGATTGGCGACCAAGGCTCGATGATTCCTAATTCTGGTTTTGAATCCGCTCTCTCAGGGATAACGTTTGCCGATGGCTGGACAGTTGCTGCATCACAATCGGCATCGGCAACTCGTGATACTGTTGATCAAGCGAAAGGAACAGCGTCTGTAAAGATCCTAACCTCAAATAACTCCACTGCGATTTATTCGACTTGTATCCCTTTGGCAGTGAAGCTAACGACATATAACTTAGCGTGGTATGCAAAGATGAACAACACGGCACGTATTAACACAGTTCGGGGTTATCTTGATGCCTATACATCAAAAGCTAATTGCCAATCAAATACCTCCCCAAGCTACTCAGCGCCAATTGGTGCTGCCTTTGCGGTCAATACTAATTGGCAATCGTTTAGCGGGACAACTACTACTGCTGCTTTTGCTGCTAATTCAACCTGGGCACGTGTTCATTTTTTCATTGCTAACGGAAGCGCCAGTCAAACCCAAGTCAATATCGATGGAGTTCGTTTGGTCCAAAGCTCCTTGACCCAAGGTGTTGACTATGCTGAAAACTATCCAGTCGATGTAACCAATATTCCACAACCCGGGGATGTCGTGTCTCTGAAAGCATCTGATAGTGCCACAGTTGTTGTTCCGGCAAGTAAGCCAATGGATCAGTCAATGGTTGGGGTTGTCTCGACACAACCCGGACACGTGCTCGATGACGATAACGTCCCAGATCCTAAGGTCCCTGTTGCACTTGCTGGTCGTGTTCCTGTTAAGATCTCAACCAAGAATGGCCCCATTCATATCGGTGATTACCTTACTTCCTCAGATATTCCAGGTGTTGCCGTCAAAGCAATTGCTGCCGGGCCAGTACTTGGAACTGCAATGGAAAATTACACTGAGCCCAATGCTGATCAGATTGGGAGTGTTGTTATGTTCATTAAGAACACCTATTACCAAGGCGCTTCACCTGTTGATACCGGATTAACCTTACTTGGTGGTTCAAATAACTCAGTCCTCATGCAACTGGCAAACGCACTGAAGGATACTTCTTCTGTAACTGAGCTTGCAACTGAAGGATTGAATTATCTTGCGTCAGGTAAATCGCTAATTCTCCCACGAGAAGAATTGACTGCGATTGTTGCTACTGAAAGCGCAATGCGAATTGCTTCAACGAGTGCTTCTCCTCAGACATTGGGTATCGAAACACTGAGTAGTCTGAGCATTGATGGGCCAGCGACAATTTCGGGAAGTCTTAGAGTGAAAGGCAATGGGCTGATTGAAGGTGTGTTTAATGTTGTCGACACGCTTACTGCGAACAGTTTGATCGTCTCCAAAGTTGCTGATTTCTTCGGTCGGGCTATTTTTCACAATGACGTAGCATTCCAAGGTCGTCCAACTTTTAACAACGATACCGCAGGTTTTGCCATTATAAAGAAAGGAACCGATCGCATTGCCGTGACGTTTGAAAAAACATATGAACAGACACCTGTTGTCTCAGCAACGATCAATTTGGAACAGCATGAGACCGCTTTAGATGAGCAGAAAGACAAAGCAATGGAACTAACTGAGCAACAACTCCTTGCTCATGATATTCGCTATCTGGTGACGAGAACAACGGCCAAAGGATTTGTGATTGTCCTCAATAATCCTGCGACCGAAGATATTCGATTCTCATGGACTGCTTTGGCAATTGAAAAGCCCGCAACGTTTGATGATTCAAAAAAGAGTAGCATTATGATCTCTCCAAGCGTTTTAGGCAGTGAATCTGCAGAGAGAGAGAATAAATGAAAGGGCGTGATGAAAAATGTTAGCACGATTTAATCAAGCACTTCAAGATTGTTTTTTACTGTTGCAATGCACACCTGTTTAAAGAAGACTTGACAACGCTTACTAGCGATGCCAGTATGGAAACGGAGTATTCGTTATGGCAACTAAGCTTGTGAAAAAAAAATTCCTTCTTCCTGTTGGTATCTTGATTATTGTCTGTCTTATTGCAGGCGGGGTCTATGCATTTCTCCAATATCAAAAGGCTCAAGCGCTTCTTAAGAATCCGACGCTTGCAGCTCAAGCCGAAGCTTCCTCGCTGGTTGAAAAAGTTGGCAAGCTTATTGCGTTACCAAGTGGGGAACAACCAACGATTGCAACTGTCTCAGATGTTAAGAAGTTGCAGGGCCAAGCCTTCTTTAACGGTGCCAAGAACGGATATAAAGTACTCATCTATCCTAAAGCAAAACAAGCAATACTCTATGATCCGACAACCAATAAGATTGTTAAAGTCTCATCATTAAACCTTAATCAACCGACCCCAGCAACAGCTACGACGCCTACCTTGACGAAGGTCGCTCTCTACAATGGCACAACTACGGTAGGGCTTACCAGCTCGACAGAAGCCAAACTCAAGACACAGTTCGCCAATGTTAAGGTTGTTGCAAAAGACAACGCTGCAAAGGCAACCTATGACAAAACATTGGTAATTGATTTAACCGGCAAGAATGCCGCCTCCGCCTCACAGCTTGCTTCTTATCTCACTGGGGAAGTCGGGAAGTTACCATCTGATGAAACTAAGCCAGAAGATGCTGAGATATTAGTTATCTTGGGGCGATAAATAGTGTGCATAGGCAACGAAAATTTAAATAATTTGCACTGATGTGCTATAATATCAAAGATTCTCATAGAAAGAATCATTTTCTTCCTGTATTCTAAGCTTGCATAGCAGGTTTTTTACCTCTCCCGATACGCGGGAACACTTAGGATTTGGAAAAACGAAGGGGGGTGAATCCTAAGTGCAAGATCAAATAATTCAATGTAAAGATTGCGGTAACGATTTTACCTGGACTGCTGAAGAACAAGAGTTTTACCAGCAAAAAGGTTTCCATGCACCAGTTCGCTGTAAAGATTGTCGAGTAAAAGCTCGAGCAAACTTTAACGCTGGACACGGTGGTGGAGGTGGTGACCGCGGACCACGACAATCATTCGAGATTACCTGTTCAAATTGTGGTGCAAAGGACACAGTTCCTTTCCAACCCAAAGGTGATCGACCAGTACTTTGTCGAAATTGTTTCCAAAAACAACGAGATCAAAGATAACAACCCAAAAAAGTTCGGCATTATTAATTATGCATTTCGATATAGAGGTTTACCTTTCGATAGCTTAAGTAGTAATACGAACTTTTTTGTTGTTTAAGAAGTGATGATTAATTTACTTACAGTCTTATCTACTCGACTATTTAATTTCTAAGTAAGTCCTAGTTTAGATACAAATTGAAGAACTCTTATTCAGTAAGAAATAGGTTATCTCATCAAGCACGGATATTTTTGTCATGCTGAACTTGCTTCAGCATCTAGGTGCAGGTGCCAACCAAAGAAGATCCCGAAACAAGTTCGGGATGACAAGTTTGGCATTTTACATAAGACAAGATATATTGCTTACTGTTGTGGAGCTTCTGTGGTGGTTGCTTTTTGAGCAGCTGTTGGGCTAACCTTTGTCTGAGCCTTTGATGGAAGAGGTGAGATCGTTGGAGCTGGTACTTTTACCTTTGGATTTCGCTCAGGTAAGTTTGCTGCTGGTTTGTTTACATTCAAGTCTTTCTCTTCATCTTTGTTTGCTTGATCTTCAGCTTTTGGTTGCTCTTTTTGAGCTTGTCCTTTATCTTTGTTTGCAATCTTCTGTTTCAGAGCATTAATCTCTTCATCAATCTTTTGGACATTCTTTTGGTCGCTTTGAACTAATCCTCTGACTGCTCCGTAGATCTCAAGTGCTTTATCCAACTCGCCTTTAGCTTCATAGGCGTGTCCCAAATTGTAGTAGGCGTTAGCATAGTCTTTCTTCAAGTTAATCGCGACTTGGAAATATCTCATTGATTCATCATATTGTCCAAGCTGATAGTAAACGCCACCGAGGTCTACATATTGTTGTGGATTGTTTGGATCCAAAGCAATAGCTTGTTGAATGGTCAGCAGAGTGAATCGATCTGCATTCTGTCCAAATCCGATGATGCTTCGATAGATGGAAGACAAATTGTTCCAGTTGAATGAAGTGAATGGTGAAAGCTGTGTTGCATTTCGTCCGGCATTGATTGACTGTTGGATCAAAGTTACGATGTTCTTTTGTACTTCCGCATTACCTTTACCATCTTTTTGACTCAATGCTAAGGAGTTTGCGAGCGCCAAATTAGTTTGTGAGAATGCTCGGTAGTAAACATCTCGATAAGGGAAGATGTTGATTGATGCAATTTGTAAGTTGTATGTCTCAAGACCTTTATTTTGTGATGCTGCTACTAAGGATTTCTGGAAGGTCATATCTGAGATGAAGAATCTCATTGTCATGTAGACTGGGAAGCCGACAAAGAGCAACATTAAGATGAAGAATCCAACAGGAAGCAATTTACTTAATTTCTTCTCTCGATCATTCTGTGCGAGTCTTTCACCGTCAGGAGTTGCTGCAAACAAACCTTTCTTTAAGGCAACCAGGTGGAATTCTGTGTCAGCATATTTCTCTGGGTTACTGTGAATGCGGACGACTGCAAAGATACCGAGCAAGATAAAGAAGAGGGCAACCAAGGTGAATGAGAATGGAAGAATGAATGCTGCAACAACTGCTAACAGTACAGGAAGGAAGAAGTATTTTTCTTTAAAGACACGGAACACGATGAAGAGGAATGAAACGACTCCCAGAATACCGGTTGTTGCGAGTAACTCAAGAACAAAGCTTGAAGATCGGAAGAAGGTGAATGCCCATAATGTTTCGTTAAGGTTGTATGTCGCTGGTTTGAATCTCGTGAAGTCAACTAAATATGTTCCAATACCGCTGCCCAATAAGAAACTCTTCAATACTTGACCACTATCTTGTGAAATTGCTCCGAGTCCTGTCTGTAAACCAATCTCGAAAGGTAAGATCAATGGTTTTTGCGTAGTAACCAGCATATATACGGTAACTGCGAGAGAGACAGCTGTGATGATGAAGGCAAAGACAAAGGTGAATAATGAACCACCTGATTTTTTGAACACATGTCCTCGTTCAGATTGAAATGGCGATCCTGCTTGTTTGCCAGATGAAAGAGACGAGAGCGTTGCGTACATGAAGTAGCCGCTGATTGGAAGAACAAGTGCCATATAGATCGCTTGATCTAAGAGTGAACCGAATGTGCTAAAGAAAGGAACGTGCGTGTAAGCGAAAGGCAATGGATAGATCTTAAAGAATGAGAAGATATTGACCAGCCCAGCGAGCACGGCTCCTAATACCAAGCTTGAAAGGATGAATAATAATCTCTTTTCGCCTCGAATAAGGTTAACCATGGCGAAGTATAAGAGACAAACAAAGAAGAGTGGTGTAAATCCAATTAATGCGTCATAACGATTAGCGCTGAAAAGAGCAGAGAGGAAACAAACAACAACGAAAAGAACAATCGGCAGATCAAAAGGTGAGTTGCGCAATTTTAATTTTCCATCGGTAAGAATCTTTAAACCAAAGAAAAGTGTGAACACGGCAACTGCGACACTAAGCGCAATTTGTTTTGGCAAAACAAAAGAATCTGTGGTGGTACTTAAGAAGAGTAGGGGAAAGATTACTAAGAAGATTCCTAGAGCTCCTAAACTTAATTTTTCGAAATATAAAACTGTGTCTTTTTTAGTTTGATTCATGGCAGAGAAAAACAGACTACAACATAAACTTTAACAACCACAAAGTATAATGTCAAGGATAAGAATCGAGCAATTTAGCCTCAAGTTGGGACTAATTTACTATCCACCAATTGATGGTAATGTCTTTCTTGACACTGTTTGGAATTTCGATCGTAAATGAGCCTTTTGTTCCGCTCTCTTCAGGTGTTTGTCTGGCAACATATGGCATGACACCTTGGGTATTTGATGTTGCCGTAATATAGATCAAAGAGTCTTTCTCGACGTGTGGACTGGTAATCGTTCTTTGTGTTTGGTTGGCTTTGATAACGGTTGAACCGGCTGAACCTTTGGCAACGGTTTCGGTAGCTGAGGTGTCAGCTTGAGCGCCTCGGACAATCTTCAAGGCATTCGCTGCAATGTCACTGAACTTACCACTCTCTGCTGCCAATTTGCCCTTAACTGTTACGTCTTTTGCGAACGTTGCATTGCCTTCGACGTTTAAGTTGCCTTTGTTATCGAGTTTGAATTTACCAGCAACCATGTCAACACCTCCGATGCCAGTGCTTTGAATCTTTAAGTCTCCAGCCATGGTGTTGATACTTGCAGTGCCATCTTCGCCTAAGCCATTAATCGCGAGAACGCCAGCTGTCATTGTTCCAGTTATTCCTAAGTCGTTGACGGTTGTTTTTCCAAGCACTGAAAGATCTTCGGTCACGGTTGCTTGTTTGACATCCAGGGTTTCAAGGTTTAAGTCAGCTGCTGAACTTGCGGTCAGAGGTGCAGGAGCTGTATTCAGATCTTTCATGAATGCTGACTCAGTTGCTTGAGCAACAAAGATATTCTTCAGTGAATCGATTTGGTTCTGGAGATCTTTCATACTTACTTCATGCGTGTCCACCGTTGTCTTCAAGGCCGAGACCGTTGCTTTTACTGTTTGCAATTCTTCAGGAGTAATTGCTGATGGTGAAGCAACTGATGTTGGTTGCGCACTGCTACTGGCAGCTGCTCCTTCTTTTTTATCTTCAAGTGCGGCCAGTTTTTTCTTTATGGTTTCGACATCCTCAGCAATGGTGATATTGCCCTCAGCCGTCATTTGAATGCTTGGGTTGTACCAGAAGTTGTTGACGAAGACCAAGACGGTAGCTTTGCCTGCGTTTGGATTCCAATCTTCTAAGGCTTTTCCAATTACTTGTCCTGCTTTACTTGCTTTCATTGCTCGACCTGCTTGCGAAGAAGTGGTAATGTAGTCTCCAGCTTTGATCGCAGCAGAATCAGAAGCCATCTTAACAGGCACACGGCCGTTAAGTGCGACTGGCATTGGGTGATCTGCGTCATCATGTCGGCCATGACCTGTTGAAGAGAAGTCGCCATAATTGTTTGAAACGATACCAATGACCTGTGGATCGTATGGCGTTGTGGATTTAACCAGTTCTCGATCGTCGACTGTTGCTCCGTCGGTTGTGAGGTTTCCTTTGTCATCCAATGCTTTTGCTTTGACAGTTCGGCTGCCAATTGTAACTACATCTCCATAACTAACATCCTGAGAAGTTGCATAGATTTCAGCGTAGTCAGAAGTAGGTGAGCCACTACAATCTTTAATGACTTGATCATTGGATGCACCATTGTTCTCGTGACATAAGGCAAAATTGTTGCTACTTCCTGCCAAATTTAATTGGATATTCCCCGTGACATCCAGCCCTCGAGAGGCAAAGATATCAGCCCCATTATTATCAAAGACAAACTGACTGTATTGTGTTCCGGTAAAGCTCGCACCAGACCAGGTTGAAATAACCATTGTGGCACCAGCTGCTTCAACGTCTGTTGAGAGTCCGGATGTTCTCAATCGAACATTTTTGGTAGCTGTAGCAGCATCTTTCACTTGCATGTTACCAATAACATCGAGTTTTTCTGAAGGATTGGTGACATTGCCGATGCCCACATTGCTTGCTGCAGGATTAATAATAAGTGGTGTATTGCCAAAGCTTTGAATTACTTTATATGTATCGAAGTCTCCTAAGGCAAGTCCTCCGGTTGCTTGTCCCACATTAAATCCATAATTTCCAATGGTGCCTGTTCCGAGCCCCGATGAATCTTTGATGACAGTTAATTTAGTATCTGGATTTGTTGTACCAATGCCTACATTGCCATTTGCCAGTGCTGTCAAAGCTGCTGTTCCTCCTGGAGCAAGAGAAACATTGCCGGTTGAGGTTGAGCCAAGCGTAAGGGTTTGCTTATTGGTTGTACCTAAAACTCCGGTGGAAGTTAATGACGTGGCATTGTTTGAGGTGCCGGAGACAGAAGCAGTAGGCGTTCCAGAGTTCATGTTAAGGACAGCAAAGTTTGCCGATGTGGTTGAGGTACCGCCGAGCAAGAAGTCCATGGTTGAATTACCTGCATAGATTGCACCGTTTGCCGAGTTAAAGAGATTTGAAGCAGCTCCGCAGGTTCCCCATGAAGGATTTGCTCCAGCGCCGTTTGTGATCAAACATTGACCAGCAGATCCTGCTGCTAAGGTGTTCATTGTGCCTGTGGCTGAGAAGTAAGGGATTGCACCTTGTGCTACTGCTGACCAGTTTTGGCCGGTGCCGCCATATTGGGTGCCAATTGCTGTTGCATTCCATGTCCCGGTTGTCAGTGTTCCAACCGAAGTAAGTGAAGATCCTATGACGCTTGTTCCCAGGGCTGTGGAGGAGAGAACATCCGTCCCATTAATCTTGTATGTCTTTGTTGATGAGAGATTAAGATTACCGGTTGAATTCACTGTTCCAGATCCATTTCGAGGAGAGAGCGTAATATCGCCGGTTGTAGTCCCGCCAATATTTAAGGCTTGATTGTTGGTTGTTTGCAATGTCCCGTTTGCTGCGATATACGTGCCTCCTGCTGCACCAGCGGAGAGAGAAGCAGTTGGTGTTCCTGAGTTTACATTCAGCACGCCGAATTTTGCTGAAGAAGTTGCTGTACTTCCAACTAAGACATCAAGCGTATTACTGAACGGAGAAACCGCACCACTATTGAGCTGCCAGTAATTAGTCGCCGATGATCCAGGGCAGGTTGCCCAAGCAGGGGTGTTGGCATTGGACATCAAGCATTGTCCACTGGTAACAGTTGTTGCTGCATTTACTACGCCTGATGCTCCTGTGTAGAGAACACTGTTATTGTTGGTTGTAAAGGATGAGAGTGTGGTGTTCTGACCATTAGCAACGGTGAGTCCGGCGTTTGCACTGATCAAACCAGAAGCAGTGACAGTGCCGATGTTGACCAAGTTACCTGTTGCATCGATTCGTTGAGTGCCAGCTCCTGCACCAGAGTTGATTCCTGTTGTTCCGTTGAGTGTTGTACCCGTGATCGTGTTTGCTGTTGCAATTGTTCCGAATCCATTGGTGATCGAGCCACTTGCCAGCGCACCGACACTGGTCAGTGATGAATTTGTTACGCCTGCACCCAATGTTGTTGCAGAGAGAACATCTGTGCCAGCAATTTGATAGGTCTTGCCTGATGCGACATTCATTGTGCCTGTTGAGGTGACTGTGCCAGCGCCGTTTCGAGGAGAAAGAGTAATGTCTCCTGTTGTACTGCCACCAAGTACCAGTCCTTGATTTGCTGTTGTTTGCATTGTTCCGTTTGCAGCGATGTAGAGGGCAGATGTTCCAGCAGAGAGGGAAGCAGTTGGGGTGCCGGAATTCATATTCAAAACACCGAATTTAGCAGAAGCTGTGGCAGTCCCTCCAATGAGAACATCTTCAGTACTATTGTTTGGTCTCAAGACGCCATTACCTTCAGTCCATTTTGAATTAGAAGAAGCAGTTCCTGTTTGCGCGATGGTGATAGATCCAGCTCCGTTGGTGACTGAGATGCCCGCGCCTGCTGTGATGGTTGCCAATGAATATCCTGATCCATTACCGATCAGTAATTGACCGTTTGATGCGGTTGATCCATTAACTCCTGTTCCTCCAAGTGCAGGTGAGAGAGTTGACGCAACTGACCATGTTCCGCCGGAGATTGTTGGAACGCCGGTTGCAGCGGAGGTGTTGATGCCCGTGCCGCCATATTGTGAACCAATTGCCGTTGCATTCCATGTCCCTGAGGTAAGTGTTCCAACGGAAGTCAGTGACGAGTTGGTCACTCCTGCTCCAAGTGTTGTACTACTTAATACATCTACTCCATTGATTTGATATGTCTTGCCTGATGCGAGATTTAATGTGCCTGTTGAATTGACTGTCCCTGCTCCGTTTCTTGGAGAGAGGGTAATGTCTCCAGTCGTGTTTCCGCCAATGAGAAGCCCTTGATTGTTGGTTGTTTGCAGAATACCATTGGCAGTTAAGGAAGTTCCACCTGTTGCGCCTGCTGAAAGGGAAGCTGTTGGTGTTCCTGAACTCATATTCAAAACACCAAACTTCGCACTGCTTGTTGCTGTTCCACCAAGCAGCATATCAAGGGTACTATTGTTAGGGGTTAATGCGCCGTTTGTTTCTGTCCATTTAGAAGAGCCGCCGCCTGTTTGTGAGATAGTGATGGATCCTGAGCCGTTTGTGATTGAGATACCAGCACCAGCAGTGAGGTTTCCAAGTGAGAATCCTGATCCATTACCGATCAGTAATTGACCGTTTGATGCGGTAGATCCGTTAACTCCTGTTCCTCCGAGTGCAGCTGAAAGGGTTGGGCTTACTGACCATGTGCCACCAGCAATTGTTGGAACTCCCGTTGAAGCCGAAGTGTTAATTCCTGTGCCGCCATATTGAGCAGCGATTGCTGTAGCATTCCAAGTTCCTGAGGTGAGTGTTCCAACAGACGTAAGTGAAGAATTGGTAACGCCTGATCCAAGGGTTGTACTACTTAATACGTCGACGCCACCAATCTGATATGTTTTACCGGAGGCGACGTTTAATGTGCCTGTCGAGGTGACTGTGCCAGCTCCATTTCTTGGAGAAAGAGTAATGTCACCGGTTGTATCTCCACCAATGATGAGGCCTTGGTTATTGGTGGTTTGCATTGTGCCGTTTGCTGCGATATAAATGCCAGCTGTTCCAGCCGAGAGCGAAGCTGTTGGTGTCCCTGATCCTACGTTCAAAATACCAAACTTTGCAGAACCTGTTGCCGTGCCACCGACTAAGACATCAGAGGTGCTATCTGTTGGTGAGAGTGCACCATTATTTGATTGCCAATAATTACTTGCTGAAGCGCCAGGGCAAGCAGACCACGTTGGCGTATTGCCTGTGGACATAAGACATTGTCCAGTTGTTGCAGTTGTTGCTGCTGCAATGTTGCCAGAACCATCAGTGTAGAGGACACTATTGTTATTGCTGGTAAATGATCCGAGCGTAAGATTCTGTCCGTTGGCAATTGTCGCGCCGCCGTTTGCCGTGATTGTTCCAGATGCGGTGATTGTTCCGATATTGAACAAGTTTCCTGAGTCATCGATGCGTTGTGTTCCAGCGCCAGCGCCGGTGTTGATGCCGTTTGTTGCATTAAGTGTTGTTCCGGTAATAGTGTTGGCTGTTGTGATTGATCCGAATCCTGCGGTAATTGATCCATTGCTCAAGGCACTGACACCGGTGAGTGACGAATTAACAACGCCTGATCCCAGTGTCGTTGCTGAAAGAACTGATGTTCCATTGATTTGATATTCGTTGCCTGATGTGAGGTTGAGGTTATCATCTACATTAAGGGTTGCATCAGAAATATCAGAGAGAAGACCTTCAATGCCGACGCCTGTACTGGTTGCGGTCAATGCAGTTGTTCCTCCTGGGATGAGTGAAACATTGCCGGTTGATGCGTTACCGACACTTAATGCTTGGCCATTGGTTGTTCCCAAGATTCCATCTCCAGTCAGGGTTGTTGCATTTGTTCCATTGTTTGCGGAGATGTTCAGCGTTGGTGTGCCGCTATCAACATTGATTAAGCCAAACTTTGCTGAAGCAGTTGCGGTGCTGCCGATCAACACATCGGTGCTGTTGGTGAAAGGGGAGAGTGCGCCATTATTTACTTGCCAGTAGTTTGTGCCGCTTCCACCTTCGTCACTGCCGCAAGTCAAAATGCCAGAAACAGTTTCAAGTGAGGAACAATTAGCAAATGCACTGTTGCCCAACGTGATCGAACTATTATCAAACCGTACTGGACCATCTACTTCTAATACATCTTCAATGTATAAATCATTGTCATCAGCAGCGGTATTGTTGCCACTGGTTGAATTAGCAAAGAAGTTAAAGCTGGCTGCACTTGCGCCGCCAACGTTCAGGGTTGTTCCATTACTGAAAAGCACATTGCTACCGGAAGGATTGAGGGTTAAGTCGGTGCTACTATTAATGGTACCTCCATTTACGTTGAGGTTTCCTCCTGTTGTAATCCATCCATTGGCGACGATGTCTCCATTGGTTCCTGAGATTCGGGCTTGTGCACTGCTTGTGGAATTGCCACCAATTAACAAATCATTGTTGGTAGTAGCTGGATAAAGCGCACCGGCATTGGAACCCCAACTACTCAGACCAGTTAATGACACCCAACTGAGTTGGCCTGATCCATTTGTTTGTAGTACAGCATTGTTTGATTGCGAAGAAGGCCAACTATAGGTCTGTCCACCGAAGGTTGTCGTTCCATTGACTGCTAAGTTGTTTTTCACGGAAGTTGTCCCTGTGGAAGCGCCGAGGGAGAGAGCTGTTGCTGCTCCGCCGATATTTACTGTCGTTGCGGTGGTGTTAACGAGGTTAAAGGTGTTTGATGTCGTGGTCAATGAATTCCCGTTTACGGCTAGGTTACTTGCGAAGGTTCCGGCTCCTGCGTTGTTTACAGTGAATTTAGCAACGCCACCTGCCGATGCGCTAATGAGAGGGCCGGTGGAGTTTTGGTTGATGGTAAGGGCTGATTGACCACTTGAGGTGGCGAGGATTGCGAACAAATCGTCCACTTCCACGGCTCCACGGGCTGATGCGATATTGTTACTGTTTGATGTATTTTGAATGGGTTTCTGCATGTCGATAATTCCCTTACCGTCAGGCACGATTTTTACATTACTGTTTGAGCCTGGAGCCGTAGTTAAGAGAAGAACTTTACCCGATAGTGTGAACTGACCACCTGTGGCTTGGAAGGTTGGATTTGCTGATCCACCCATGTTTAGATTTCCCGAGGAATCAAGTGCAAGCACAACGTTAGCAGTCCCAGCGTTTGGTTTGGTAATTGGTAAAAGACCCTGTAGTGTTTCAGCATTGGCTGCAAAGGCAACTGTTGCCAGTTGTTGACGGGGGAGAAGCTCAGTGTCATTGCCGACAGTAACTCCTAAGTAGAGACTTGAGTTGTTTGCAAAGAGACTTTGGTTAATCGCACTGTTCTTACCGAGTAGGGTTGAGAAGATACCATTTTCGTCTGGTGTGATTTTTTGTGTCTCTTGCCAAAGCAACGCTGAGCCTGAAGCAGTCTGGCTACTATAAATGCCAAACCGCAGTGGTGTTGCTGCGGTGAGTGGCGTATTTGATGAATCCGTAAGCCGTCCTTGGAAGGAGAGTATCCTGGGCGGCGAAGTGGGCAAGGCCGCGAGTGCTGGCTTCTGAGACCTTGGCCCATCAAATAATGCTTGATACATACCGACTCCCGTCACTGTTACAAAGATAAGTAAGATTCCAACATGTAAGTAGTGCGCAAAAACGTAGGAATGATATTGTCGATACCAAGCTGGTCGAGTATAGCGGAGGTGATGAAGAAGTTTTTGTGTCCATGGAAGATGTTTGGTTGAGATACTGAGTGGCGCATAGAGAGATTTTGGGAAGTTTTTTATTTTCCCGAATTTCGTTTTGCCTTTTACGACGAGCAATTTATTGATGAGTGCAAGAATTCTAGCAGACGCAAGGGCCACATTGCTTGCAGTCTTTATTGGTACAACCGCTTCAACTTGTGCTGGGATTGTTTCCCCGTATGCCTTTACAACTTCAGGTAATGGTTTAAACACTTCTCTGCCTGCTGCTTTCCAAAGACTGTAGCGAGTAGTTGCGATCGCTTTTGAGAAAGGGAAGATGACGAGCATCTCAAAAAGAAAATTAAGGAACGTTCCTATCTTTTGACCGAAGCGAATGAAGGGAATCCTTGAGTATTGTTTTTTTACTTCCTCAATTGGCTCTTCCTTGGTCTCTTGCATTTGTGCAAATGACTCAAGCGTTACCACAGGCACTGGTTGTACTTCTGGTACTGGTTCAACCTTGTGAGCTTCGCTTGAAGCCTCTGCTGGTGAAGTTGCTGAGTGAATCTCTAGTTCGTTTTTTACAAAGCCTTGATTCGTAATCCACGCGACATATTTACGGAGGGAAGAAAGTTTTCGATTAACCGAAACAGGGGAGAGTTTTGCTTCATGCAGTAATCGGTTTTTGTATTCTTCAATTACTTCAGTTGTTATTTCCCCTAATATTGAACCTCGGTTATTACCGATTGTGGCTGCTTGCGTTGTCTCATATAACCAGTTAAGGAATTGCTGCACATCGATCATATAGTTTTTGATGGTCAGCTTACTTGCTTTGTCTGTGTAGAGATAATTCTTGAAGTCTTTAATTCTCCATGGATCAATCTCTTCTTGTTGTTGTTCTACCGTTATCGCGAAAGGATTGCTAGCGACGATGCCTTGATCAGTGAGGTAGACAAAGAATTTTTTTAACGAAGACAAATATCTTTTTACCGAACTAGGCGAGGCCGAACCTTGGTCAGCTGTACTGGCGCTGATTTGTTTTTTATATTCTTCAGCGATAAGAGGGGTGATTGCCTGTGCATCAAATGATCGTTGGTACTTTGTTTCAAACCAGCGGACGAATTTGCGGATGTCTGCCAGATAATTTTTCACAGTAATCTTACTGGCATTCTTTTGACTAAGTAGATGTTGTTTGAATTTCTCGAGCAGTTCCATGGTGTGAAATGATAATTACTAAATTTTGTGAAAACCTTGTGTAGAGCCTCGAAATTATACAGATTATACCGATTATCCGACCTCTCTATACTTCTATTAATAGATTAGATCAGTAGCGACTACCTTGTCAACCCCTAATCGAGGCTAGGGCGGGTATGGTTTGATCTATTTAGATACACTTAATTTAAGGCTAATTATGCGTGAAAAGTGAGTTTTCTTATATTTTTCTATATCGTTGAGGCTGATTGGTGACAAAAGTCGCTCTTTAAAATACCTGTTGTAAAAATAATTTCTCTTTTGTATGATTAGCCATGTAAGTGTTTGTGTTTTTCAATAAATCAGTGGTGTCTATCTAACAATATGGGACATGCACTTCGAGGCAAGCCCTATTCACGAATTAGGAAATTATTTTTGCCTACTATAACCCACTATTATTTTATCTCCGAGTTAGCCTCCATTTGTCAAAAGATTGGCCTCAGTGCTAGGTTTTGGACAAGTTTGTTTTACCTGTTAAATAAGTCAAAACTTCATTTCACTCTATATTAGGTAAATAAATTGCTTACCTCTCTGCCAATCGGGGATAGTGGAGAGGCATAACCTATGCGTGAAAGATGGGGTGGTTTATAGGGAATTAAATAAAAACTATAACACTCTGCTAGTTTGTCGAATGAGCGTAATTAAGGGGTAATCTTCTTTGCTAATCCATGCTTCTAACCATGTACTGTGAAATGGACACTCTATGTAGGCATAATCATTGCATCTCCTTATGGAAGCTCTCATGACTTCTTAGCTTCAAGGCTTTAGCTACGAAACAACCTGAGCCATGAGTATGCAGTCTTATTATTTGTAATGGGAAGTACCTCTTCACTGTATAGGTATATTA
>Ga0075364_10000797_pt1 | contig 16635 bp, 12 predicted proteins | sample EndMetdeltDD1764_FD_71517 | JGI IMG/M metagenome (GOLD analysis project Ga0075364, IMG submission 71517) | Populus endosphere microbial communities from Tennessee, USA - Endosphere MetaG P. deltoides DD176-4 | ecosystem: Host-associated > Plants > Roots > Endosphere | place: USA: Tennessee...
GCGGGCAACAGCTGACGAAACTTCGGGAACTCCGCGTCAAGGAGTCGGGTGGTGCTGCGCTTACCCTCGCTGCGAATACCGAGCAGGCCCTCTTTGCCGACCGCCGCCCCGGCGCCCAACGACAGATGCACCTCCGCGCCGTCCGCACCGGCCTTCGCGGCTTCCGCCAACGTCTTGGCCGGCACCAGCACCGCGGCCTCGATATCAGCCGATTCCGTCGACCAGATCAGTTCACGCACGGCAAGCCGGAAGCGGTCGGTGGCCGCCAAAACCACCTTCTCGCCGGAAATCTCGACACGGATGCCGGTCAGCATCGGCAGTGTGTCATCGCGGCCCGCGGCCACGGCGACCTGACCGATGGCCTCGGCGAACAGGTCCGACGAAATGACACCCGTCTCGTCGGGCAGCGCAGGCAGCGTCGGATAGTCCTCGACCGCCATGGTCGGCAAGGAGAACCGTGAGCTGCCGCAGGTCAATGACACCCGAGTGCCTTCGACGGCCACATCGACCGGTTTGCCGGGCAACGCCCTGGTGATGTCGGACAACAACCGACCCGACACCAAAACGCTTCCAGGAGAAGCTATTTCGGCAGCAACCTGCACCTCGGCAGAGACTTCGTAGTCGAATCCGGAGATCTTCAGCCCCTCGTCAGACCCGGTGAGCAACACGCCGGCGAGGACCGGCACTGTCGGCCTCGTCGGCAAATTCCTGGCAACCCAGGCCACGGCGTCGGCGAAGTCTTCGCGCACGAGCCGGAACTTCAAATCGGTGAGACCAACGGTTGTCGTCGCCACGTCCATAGCGTCCCTTCGATCTACACCACAATAAGGTCTAACCAGCGGTTTCTCGGTGTCTCACTACGCGTCTCCCCGATGCGTACAACGACCGTAACGGCTGTCGCTGAACCACCGTAGAGCTTTCCGGCTCAACTTGAAAGCTAATCGATCGGGGTGACATCCAGCGTCGCGAACCGGCTTCGCGCCGAGCGGATCGATGTGTCCCCAGGTGCCTTCTTCTAGGGAGAAACTTCAGAGATATACGAGCAACAGTAATAGGGCCTGTGGACATTGGGGATAAACCGTTGTCGGCCCAGCGTGGCAAGTGTGTCGGGTTGTGAGTGGATTGTGGACAATCGGCCAGTGAGAGCGGGTTCGTTGTGGACCCGGGTGCGGTTGTGCACGAGGCGGTCGGTAATCCGAAGCTTGGTCGCAAGTTGTCCACATCGTCATCCACACAGAATCGGTGTGACAAGTGATACCGACGGTGCGGAAGTTTTTTCAAGAATTTTCGTGTGAGCGCATCGATTGCACGCCAGTTCGGGCAGTTGCTCGACGATCGAGCACAAGAAGGGTTCCGTGAAGAGACGCTCAGCGCTTGGAGCGCTGGCGGATTCGGGTGGTGAGTTCCTTCACGTGATCGAAGACCTCGCGGCGTTCGGCCATCTCACCGCGGATCTTCTTCTCGGCGTACATCACGGTGGTGTGGTCGCGGCCGAACGCCTGGCCGATCTTGGGTAGCGAGAGATCGGTGAGTTCGCGGCACAGATACATGGCGATCTGGCGGGACTGAGCCAACGCGCGGGTCTTGCCCGGTCCGCGCAGCTCCTCGATGGTGGTTTCGAAGTACTCGGCGGTCGCGGCCATGATGGCCGCCGCGCTGATCTGCATGGTGCCTGCGTCGGCGATCAAGTCGCGCAGCACGATCTCGGCCAGCGACTTGTCGATCGGTGTCTTGTTCAGCGACGCGAACGCGGTGACGCGGATGAGCGCACCCTCGAGTTCGCGGATGTTGCGCTCGATACTGCTGGCGATGAGCTCGAGCACATCCCCTGGCACGTCGAGCCGGTCCATCTGTGCCTTCTTGCGCAGAATCGCGATGCGGGTCTCGAGTTCAGGTGGCTGGACGTCGGTGATCAGTCCCCACTCGAACCGGGTGCGCAACCGATCCTCCAGCGTCGCCAGCTGCTTGGGCGGCCGATCGGAGGAGATCACGATCTGCTTGTTCGCGTTGTGGAGCGTGTTGAAGGTGTGGAAGAACTCCTCCTGGATGCCTTCCTTGCCCTCGATGAACTGGATGTCGTCGACCAACAGGACATCGATGTTGCGGTAGCTGCGTTTGAAGGATGCCTTGCGGTCGTCGCGCAGGGAGTTGATGAAGTCGTTGGTGAACTCTTCGGTTGAGACGTACTTGACGCGCATGCCGGGAAAGAGCCGTTGCGCGTAGTTGCCTGCGGCGTGCAACAGGTGTGTCTTGCCCAGTCCGGATTCACCCCAGATGAACAGAGGGTTGTAGGCCCGCGCGGGTGCCTCAGCTATCGCGAGCGTCGCGGCGTGAGCGAACCTGTTCGATGCCCCGATGACGAACGTGTCGAACGTGTAGCGGCGGTTGAGATTGACCGCGGTGGGCTCGCCGGCGGTGGTGTTCGGCGATCGGTTGGAGAAGTAGGTCGGCCAGCTTTCCTCGGCACTGGCGAGAGCCTCCGAGTCCTCGTCGACTTCGTCGAGTTCCCCGCTGGGAACGGAGCCGACGAACCCGTTGAGGCCGTCTTCGGGGTTGTCGGCGGCCGGGCCGGCTATCCGGACACCCAGCTCGACGCGCTGGCCGAGCTGTCGGCTGAGCGCGGTGATGATCGGCTCGCGTAGGTGCCGTTCGATCTCGTTCTGCACGAACGGCGTGGGGACGGACAGCAGGGCAAACCCCTCGGTGATGACGAGCGGCTGGACCAGCTTCAACCAGGCTCTTTGCTGAGGAGTAAGGACGGTGGCGGTGGAACCCCCGTTGAGGGGCTCGCCGGTGTCGGTGTCGCCGTTGAGTTCGGCAACCACGTTGTTCCAGATGGCGACGAAGGGGGGATCGGGGTCAGCAGTCAAAGACGAGAACCCCCTTGAGGCCGGTCAAGAGACGACCAAAGGAACGATGACGAACTGTCCACATAGTTATCCACAGGCTGTGGAGACAGGACAGCCGCCGTCGCTCTGTTGTCTACTGGCGAGGACGCCGCTGGCCGGGGCTCGTCACAGTGGTAGCGCGCACTGTGGGCTCGCGACTTTGTGGGCATCCTCGCTTTGTTGTCTGTCGCCATTCCGTTATCGAAACGGCATTGGCAGAAGCTAACAGTTTTCTGCCCGGGTGCCAACCGTTCTGCAACATTGTTCGGGGCTTAGATTTCGGGTCCTGAAACTGCGTGACGGCTGTGGTGGTTGTGAACCGGTCGGCGACGGGTAGTGCGCCGCCGGGCGAGGTTTGACCCAGCGAATTCTCGTCAGTACCCTCGAACAGTCGCTCGAACGTGGCGATACGGCTGCGACCCAGGAGCGTCTGGAGACCGCGCCGGTTAGCAAGCAAGACGGACGAGCTTACCAACGGCAATCGCGTCCACACCGGCATGAGGATTCATCGGCGTGGGTTGCGGGTGCCATACGCAACGAGGAGTGAACAGCCGTGGCCAAGGGCAAGCGGACCTTTCAGCCCAACAACCGCCGCAGGGCGCGGGTGCATGGGTTCCGGCTGCGGATGCGCACCCGGGCAGGCCGAGCGATCGTGTCGAACCGGCGCGGCAAGGGTCGCCGCAAGCTGACTGCGTGATTCGACGCGGGATCTAGCGCGGTGCTTCCGGCGCAGTACCGGATGACGCGGTCCACGGAATTCGGTGCCACGGTCAGCCAAGGGGTGCGGGCGGCGCAGCCCGATCTCGTCGTGCACGCGCTGCGGTCTTCCGGCGGCGGTCCCCGCATCGGTCTGGTGGTGTCGAAATCCGTTGGCACCGCTGTACAACGACACCGGGTGGCCCGTCGGCTTCGCCATGTAGCGCTCACGATGATCGGCGAACTGGACCCCGAGGACCGGGTGGTCATCCGGGCACTGCCGAGTAGCCGAGATGCCATCTCAGCGCGGCTCGAACAGGAACTGCGGACGGCACTGCGCCGGACCCGGCCGCGAAACGGGGTACCCCGCTGATGTCAGCAGATTCGACGGCGACAGGACGCAACGGCTCAGCGCTTGTCCGCGGCGCGATCTTTCTGATCGAGTTGTACCGCCACACCGTGTCGCCCATGCGAATGCCGACGTGCCGGTTCAGTCCGACCTGTAGCCAGTACGCAGTCGAGGCGCTCACCGAGTACGGCTTGATCCGCGGTGGCCTGCTGGCGGTGGTGCGGCTGCTGAAGTGCGGACCGTGGCATCGGGGAGGATGGGACCCAATACCCGAGCGCCGCCGCGCTGCGCACGTACAAGGCAGCGAGGACGCACACGCCGCCGACGATCTCTGGGACACCCCAGCGTTGCGAGGAAAGAGCAAAACGCGTGTTTGATTGGTTCAGCCTCGACATCATCTACTGGCCCGTCTCGGCGATCATGTGGGTCTGGTACAAGGCATTCGGCTTCGTGCTGGGCCCGTCGAATTTCTTCACATGGATGCTCGCGGTGATGTTCTTGGTGTTCACGCTGCGCGCGATCCTGTACAAGCCGTTCGTCCGCCAGATCCGGACCACGCGGCAGATGCAGGAACTGCAGCCCCAGATCAAAGCCCTGCAGAAGAAGTACGGCAAGGACCGCCAGCGGATGGCGCTGGAGATGCAGAAGCTGCAGCGCGAACACGGGTTCAACCCGTTGATGGGTTGTCTTCCGGTGCTTGCCCAGCTTCCGGTGTTCCTCGGGCTCTATCACGTGTTGCGGTCATTCAACCGAACAGTGACCGGGGGGTTCGGCGGTAGCTTCGGGCCGCACCTGTCGGTGGAGCAGAACCGGGCGACGGGCAACTACATCTTCAGCCCGGCCGACGTCGGTCACTTCCTGGACGCGAACCTGTTCGGCGCACCGCTGGGTGCGTCGATGACGCAGATGAACGGTCTGGATGCGTTCACGGAATTCAGCCGCGGCGCCGTGATCGGAGTCGGCCTGCCGGTGATGATCATGGCGGGCATCGCGACGTTCTTGAACAGCCGGGCTTCGATCGCGCGGCAGAGCCCCGAGGCGGCCGCGAACCCACAGACGGCGATCATGAACCGTCTGATGCTGTACGTGTTCCCGTTCGGTGTGGTCGTCGGCGGCATCTTCCTGCCGTTGGCGATCATCTTCTACTGGTTCGCGAACAACATCTGGACGTTCGGGCAGCAGCACTACGTGTTCGGACACATCGAAAAAGAGGAAGAGGCGAAGAAGCTCGAGGCGCTGGAGAGGCGCGCGGCGAACGCGCCGCCGCCCGGTGCCAAACCGAAGCGGACGCGCAAGGCGCAGCCCTCCGCTGCTGACGCCGCTTCCGTCGTCGAGTCCACGGGGACCGAGCTGGGGACCGATGGGGACGCCGCCGATTCCAGTGCGAGTAAGCCGAGTGCGGGCAATACACCGGGCAATCCGGCACCGCGCCCAGGAGCGACTCCGCGCCCCGGCGCGCGGCCCAAGAAACGGAAGCGTTGACCGGAGCAGTATCCGGTGGATTGAGGGAGAGACAGACATGACGGACGCTGAAACGACTGAACGCAGCGACGAGTTGGTGGACGAGGAAAACGGCACCGACAGCGCGCCGGCGAGGACCGACGATCTGGAAGAACGGTTGGTGGCCGAGGGCGAGATCGCCGGCGACTATCTGGAAGAGCTGTTGGATCTGTTGGACTTCGACGGCGACATCGATCTGGACGTTGAGGGCGACCGCGCGGTGGTCAGCATCGACGGCGGCGACGAGCTGACCAAGTTGGTGGGCCGCAAGGGTGAGGTGCTCGACGCCCTCCAGGAGTTGACGCGGCTGGCGGTGCATCAGAAGACTGGTGAGCGCAGCCGGCTGATGCTCGACATCGCCCGCTGGCGCCGGCGCCGTCGCGACGAGCTGGCCGCTCTGGGTGACAAGGTGGCGCACCGGGTGCTCGAGACCGGGGAACGAGAAGAGCTCTCGCCGATGACGCCGTTCGAGCGGAAGATCGTGCACGACGCGGTGGCGGCCGTCGACGGTGTGCACAGCGAGAGCGAGGGCGTGGAGCCTTCGCGACGCGTCGTTGTTCTGCTCGACTAGGAGCAGAGTTACATAGATGTAGTTCGTGCCGCGATAGCCCGTTTCCGGCCCGCGAGATCCGGAGGATGTTTCACGTGAAACATGTAGAGGTGTCCGCGGCGCCACGAGCGGCCGAGGCCCTCTTCGGATCGAGGGTGGATCGCGCCCGTCGGTATGCGGAAATCCTGGCGGGCGCCGGTGTGGAGCGGGGGCTGCTTGGGCCCCGCGAAGTGGACCGGCTGTGGGACCGCCACATATTGAATAGTGCCGCGGTCGAGGAACTGCTGGGTGCCGGCGAGCGGATTGCCGACATCGGTAGTGGCGCGGGCCTGCCCGGGATACCGTTGGCGTTGGCCCGGCCGGATCTTCGGCTGACACTCATCGAACCACTCCTTCGGCGCAGTGAGTTCCTGCGTGAGGTTGTCGACGATCTCGATCTAGAGATCACGATTGTCCGGGGGCGGGCCGAAGATCGGTCCGTACAACAGCAAGTGGGGGAGATGGACGCGGTTGTCTCCAGGGCGGTGGCGTCACTGGACAAGTTGACCAAGTGGAGCCTGCCGCTGCTGCGTGCCGGTGGACGGATGGTGGCGATGAAGGGCGAACGCGCCGAGGAAGAGATCCGGGAGTACCGGCGTGTGATGGCCGCGGCCGGTGCAGTCGATGTAAGGGTGATGAGATGTGGCGCGGACTACTTGGAACCACCCGCGACCGCGGTCGTGGCGCGGCGGGGAGCACCGGTTCGGATGGGCAACCGCTCGCCACGAACGGGCAGGAGAAGCGGATGAGTTCGGTCCCCGAGGGCGCACCAATGTCCGGCGGAGTGCCGGCGGATGTGTCGCCGCCACAAGCGGATGTTTCACGTGAAACATGGACCAACGATGTTTCACGTGAAACATGGACAGACAACGTCGAGCTGGACACCCCGATTGGTGCCGAGGCTCAGCGCGCGATGCAGCTGCTGCACGCCCGGCACGGTCGGCTACCGCGACCCTCGCACCAACGTGTCTTCACCATCGCCAATCAGAAGGGAGGCGTTGGCAAGACGACAACGGCGGTCAATGTGGCCGCCGCGCTTGCGCTGCAAGGGCTGCGCACCCTGGTGATCGATCTTGACCCGCAGGGCAATGCCAGCACCGCGCTGGGTGTCGAGCACAGGGAGGGAACGCCGTCCTCCTATGAAGTTCTGATCGGTGAGATTCCGCTTCGCGACGCGCTGCAACGCAGCCCGCACAGCGAGCGCTTGTTCTGCGTTCCGGCGACCATCGATCTCGCCGGCGCCGAGATCGAATTGGTCAGCATGGTGGCACGGGAGGGCCGACTTCGGACCGCGCTCGTGGAGTTGGCTCAGTACGACTTCGACTACGTCTTCATCGATTGCCCGCCATCGCTGGGACTGCTGACCATCAATGCGCTCGTGGCCGCCCCGGAGGTGTTGATCCCCATCCAGTGCGAGTACTACGCCCTCGAGGGGGTGGGGCAGTTGCTGCGCAACATCGAGATGGTCAAGTCACACCTCAATCCTCACCTGACGGTGTCCACCGTGATCCTCACGATGTACGACGGCCGCACCAAGCTGGCCGATCAGGTCGCCGCGGATGTGCGGGCACATTTCGGCGACAAGGTTTTGCAGACCATCATCCCGCGCAGCGTCAAGGTATCCGAGGCGCCCGGATACGGCATGACGATCCTCGACTACGACCCCGGCTCCCGGGGTGCGATGAGCTACATCGACGCCAGCCGCGAAATCGCCGAGCGCACACCGTCATCCACGAAGGGACAGTCATGACGCAGCCGACACGTAAGAGGAGCGGCCTCGGTCGCGGCCTGGCGTCGTTGATTCCCACGGGCCCTGCCGATGGCGAGGCGGTGGTACCCGGTCACCGGATGGGGGACGCGGCCGCCGACGTTGTCCTCGGTGGTGCCCCGGTGCAGGACGCCACCGATATCGGCGCCGTCTATCGCGAGATCGATCCGTCGGCGATCGACCCGAATCCGCGACAGCCTCGGCAGGTCTTCGACGAGGAAGCACTGGCCGAACTTGTCCACTCCATCCGCGAGTTCGGCCTCATGCAGCCGATCGTCGTGCGCGCGGCACCCGCGGCGCCTTCCGGCGCGCCGCGGTATCAGCTCGTCATGGGGGAGAGGCGCTGGCGCGCGGCCCAGCAGGCAGGCCTGGCGACCATCCCCGCGATCGTGCGAGACACCGCCGATGACAGCATGCTGCGCGACGCCCTGCTGGAGAACATCCACCGTGCCCAACTGAATCCGTTGGAAGAGGCGGCGGCGTATCAGCAGCTGCTCGACGAGTTCGCGGTCACCCACGAGGAACTCGCCGCGCGGATCGGCCGGTCCCGTCCGCTGATCACGAACATGATCCGGCTACTGCGGCTGCCGATCGCGGTGCAGCGGCGCGTTGCCGCAGGCGTGCTGTCGGCCGGGCACGCCCGCGCCCTGCTCGCGCTCGAGGGCACCGCGGAGCAGCAGGAGGAGCTGGCGGCACGCATCGTCGCCGAGGGCCTTTCGGTACGCGCCACCGAAGAAGCGGTCACGCTGGCGAACCGCGAGGACACTGCGACGCCGGCCGCGCCGCGCCGCAAGCCGATTCACATGCCGGGTTTGCAGGACGTTGCTGAACGCCTGTCGACGGCCTTCGATACCCGCGTCACGGTCAGTCTTGGCAAACGTAAGGGCAAGATCGTGGTCGAGTTCGGATCGGTCGACGACCTACAGCGGATAGTCGGCCTAATGAGTTCGTCAAAGGGCTGACCTACGACACGGCGTAATTACGTCACTGTGACACAAACGCCTCCAGCGGCACACTCTCACGGCCTTCACAAAGGAAAATCCATGTGTAGCAACGGGATTCGAACCGAGGTCTGCGGCCAATGAATGAAGCCGGCGAATGCGGGCAGTCGGTGGCGCATCCTTCTATCCTGGAGTGGCCGCCGTGCATTTCAGCACCGCGTAGAACTCGGGGAGTTTAGTGGCAGCGCGAATCACGCCCCTGCGGCTCGAAGCGTTCGAGCAGCTGCCCAAGCACGCACGCCGATGCGTGTATTGGGAGGTGGATCCGTCGACCCTGGGTGCCGACGATCATCTGAGCGACCCCGAATTCGAGAAGGAAGCATGGCTGTCCATGGTCATGCTCGAGTGGGGTTCGTGCGGTCAGATGGCGGTGCACTGCCACGACAGCGCACCGGCGGCCGGCGACATCGATGACCCCGCGATACCACCGGGTGCGGGGGACGGCCCATGCCTGGGGTATGCCTTCTACGCGCCCCCGGGCGCAGTGCCGCGAGCCCGCCTGTTCCCGACGGGTCCGGTGAGCGCCGACGCCGTCCTGCTCACCTCGCTCGGCGTCGAATCCGGCCAGGATGCCGACGGGTTGTCCCGGCACCTGCTTGCATCGGTGGTCGGCGATCTCGTCCGCCGCGGCGTGCGGGCGCTCGAAGCGTTCGGGCACACCGCCGAGGTCACCGAACTGGCGGACCCGCAACTGGTATCGCCAGAGTTGCGCCCCATCGTCGAGGTGCTCGGTGACTGCTCGGTAGAGCAGTGCGTGCTGGACGCCGACATGTTGCTGGACGCCGGCTTTGTCGTCGCCACGCACCACCGGTACTTCCCGCGGCTGCGGCTCGAACTCGAGCAGGGATTGGGCTGGAAGGCCGATGTCGAGGCGGCGTTGGAGCGGCTACTGGAATCCGCGCAGCTGCAACAGCCCGTCGGTGCGGGCGCAAGCCCGTGTTCCTAGGTGACTAGGCCGGGCTGACGCGACCGGCTTGCTCGACCGACAGTTCGTGAGCCAGTAGCTCGGCGAAAGTGAACGTGCCCGTTGGGCGGTCGTTCTTGCCAAGCAGATACAGCCGCTTGACGGCGGCAAGGACGCCTTCGGCGATCGCGTCGCGGGTCTGCGCCTGCACAAGCATGTCCCGGTCACGCGGATTGGTGATGTAGCCGACGTCGACCTGTACGGTGGGCATCCTGGTCAGGCGCAGCAGATCCCAGGTCCGCCCGTGGGTGCGGCAGTCCCGTAAACCGGTGCGCGCCACCACTTCTCGCTGAATGAAGTCGGCCAGATTGCGGCCGATGGTGGATACCGACCCGTGCGAGTTGCCGAAGTGGAACGACGCCACACCGTTGGCAGACGGGCCGGATTGAGCGGCGCACCGCAGGCTGATCATCAAATCCGCACCGACGGTATTGGCCGTCACGGCGCGTTCGACATCGGAGGGGGCGCGGTTGACCGGCCGTGACAAGAACGTCTCCATGCCGATGGCCGTCATCCGGCCCTCAAGCCGACTTCCCAAGTCCCACAAGATGTCAGCCTCGCTGATCGGCCCCATCGGGCCGTTCATGATCAGCCCGTGATCGGCACCGCCGCGGCCGGGATCGATGATGATCCGCTTGCCCGACAGCCGTGGGCCGGAGCGACGGACCAACTCTTCCTCACGGATGGCGTGCGGGGAGCCGCCGGTAACCCGCGAACCCAGAAAGTACAAGGAGCGCAATGTTTCCGGGCCGCAGATCCCGTCGGGATAAAGCCCGTACTCACGCTGGTACGACATCAGCCCGTTGTGCGTCTGCAGGCCGAAATGGCCGTCGACGAGCCCGGTGTAGAAGCCGAGATCCTGCAGTCGGGCCTGCAACGTCGCGACGTCGTCGCCGTACATCGGTGCGCCGAACTGATGATTGAGCGTGCGTGCACCCAACCGGTACGAAGCTTCTTTCAGCGCGCGGAAAGTCGCCTCTCCGACGATGCCGTCTACCAGCAATCCGCGGTGCTGCTGGAACGCGCGCACGGCGTGGTCGAGTTCGCCGTCGAAGACATCCACGGCGACGTGCTTACCGGTGGTCAGATCCTCGTCGGGGCTATCGATCAGCCCCAACGCCGACAGTGCCGCCCGGATCTCGGTGACCGCTCCCCCGCGGTCACCGCGACGCAGACTCGACATACTCGACCCTTTCCCCGCTGTCTTGCGGACCGTCGGTTGTCAGCGGAAATGGCGCAGACGAAGCAAAGACAGGCTAGGCAGCATTGTCGCAGACTGTTCCCGGTTTCGAGAAAACCCCAGGCGGGTGTCAGGGCCGCGAATTGCGGCGTTAGACCACGTCAGCGAGCTCGCGCAGCAGCGCGGCCTTGCCTTTCGCGCCGACGATCCGCTTCACCGGTGCGCCGTCCTTGAACAGGATCATTGTCGGGATCGAGACGACCTGAAAGTCGCGCGCGGTGGCGGGGTTGGCGTCGACGTCGATCTTGGCCACCGTCAGCGCGCCGGCCTTCTCGTTGGCGATCTCCTCGAGCACTGGAGCGACCATCTTGCAGGGCCCGCACCAGGTGGCCCAGAAGTCAACCAGTACCGGGGTGCTGCTCGACAGCACGTCGTCGGCGAACGAGTCGTCGGTTACGGCGACCGTTGCGGAAGTCTTCTCGGTCATAGTTGTGCTCCAATCAGATCGGTGCTGTCATCGGTTGTGGCAGAAGCGGTTTCAGCGAGCCAGCGCTCGGCGTCAATGGCCGCCGAACAGCCGGTGCCTGCCGCGGTGATGGCTTGACGATAGGTATGGTCGACGAGGTCGCCGCAGGCGAACACCCCTTCGACCGAGGTGGCGGTGGTGCGGCCCTCGACGACCACGTAGCCCTCCGGGTCGAGGTCGACCTGGCCGCGCACCAGTTCAGAGCGGGGGTCGTGGCCGATCGCGACGAACACACCGGTGACGGCCAGCAGGGACTCCTCGCCGGTGACCGCGTTGCGCAGCCGCACGCCTGAGACCTTCGGATCGCCCTCGATGGCGGTCACCTGCGTGTTGGTGAGGAACTTGATCTTCTCGTTGGCGCGAGCGCGATCCAGCATGATCCGCGAAGCGCGGAACTCCTCGCGGCGGTGGATGAGGGTGACGCTGCGGGCGAACCGGGTCAGGAAGGTCGCCTCCTCCATAGCCGAGTCGCCGCCGCCGACCACCGCGATGTCCTGGTCGCGGAAGAAAAAGCCGTCACATGTGGCACAGGTGCTCACGCCCATTCCGATCAGCGCTTCCTCGCCGGGCACGCCGAGGTGCCGGGCCTGCGCGCCCATCGCGAGGATGACGGCGCGCGCCTGGTACGTCTCGTCGTCGACGGTGACGGACTTCACGGGCCCGTCCAGGGAGACGGCGTCGACGTCCTCCATACGCAGGTCCGCACCGAAGCGCAGCGCCTGCTCACGCATCTCGTCCATCAATTCGGGTCCGGTGATGCCGTTGCGGAAGCCGGGGTAGTTCTCCACCTCCGTGGTGGTCATCAGCGCACCACCGAACTGGGTGCCTTCGAATACGAGCGGTTTGAGCTGGGCGCGCGCCGCATACACGGCGGCCGTATAGCCGGCGGGACCTGAGCCGATGACGATCACGTCATGAACGGTGGATGAGGAGGTCATGCGAACCTTTCTGCCGTGTCACGTCGGCACGTGTACAAACACCAGCGTATGCCGGGGTGTTCCCCGCGGCCTGCAGGACAGATTACGGACGAGTGACCAACGTGTTGGCCAGCAGGCCGGTGTGAGCTGAATTGCAGCCAGGCTCGACGACCAGGACCCGAAGTGTCCTCGGCGTGTCGGCGGGCAGCAGCATCAGCACCGCGGGCTGCCCGTGCATGTCGACGCGCTGCGCGCCAAGCACCGCTGTCGCCGCCGGGTAGCCCAGTCCGGACAGACAGGACTCACGCCGTTGCCGGTCCGCGAGCGGGCCGTAGTCGGGGCTGCGGGACAGCAGGCCGACGATCTGGGGATCCGACAGCGGAAGGTCGCTCGGAGACCGTGAAACCGTGATGGTCTCGGCCGTCGGCCCCGCAGGGCGGGTCGGCGCGGGTCCGCGCGTCAGCATCATCCCGCCGACGACCGCCCCGACGACCGCTGCGCCGACACCGGCCACCAGCCCGACCACCTGCCACCGCGGGGTGTGCCGAATCGAGTGGGCGGGCTGGCGGGGCGGCCGGTGCGGCGGTGCGGCCTGCAGCGCGGCGCCGATCCGCGCGGTCAGCTCGGCAGGGACCTCGGGTGCGGACGCGTCGTCAGTGCCGAGGTCGGCCAGATCACGACGAACGCGGTCGAGTGCCGTCAGCGTTTCCGCGGCGTCCCGATCGGTGCGAATCCGCTGGCGCAGCTCTGCCGCGGCGTCGTCGTCGAGCAGGCCCGCCTGCAGGTCGGCGAGCAGCTCGAGCGTGATCGGTTCTGGTTCGTGGCCCGCGTCGCCATCCATCGCTGCCCCCGCCGGTTGTGCCACGCCCTGACGCAAGCCAGTCTCCACCACGCACGTTTAGACGCCAGGCCGGCTGTCATGGTTCCACGAATCACTCACCGTGCTGCTCGGCGGCCGCGGTGGCGCCGGCGTTGAAGTATTCGAGCGCCTCTGCCAGCTTGGCCCTGGCGCGCGAACAGCGGCTCTTCACGGTGCCCTCCGCAACACCGAGCATGCGCGCGGTCTCGGCCACCGAGTAACCCTGCATGTCGACCGCGACCACCGCGGCGCGCTGCTCGACAGGAAGCCGCATCAGTGCGCGTTCCACCACGACCGCGGTGTCCACCCGCGGCGTCGGATCGCCGACATGGCAGACGTCGTCTTCGAGGGTGGTGGTGGGGTACGTCTTGATGCGCCGCAACCGGTCGAGGCACGCGTTCACAACGATGCGGTGCAACCAGCTGCTGACCGCGGAGTCGTGACGGAACGCCGGCGCGCTGCGGTGCGCCGACAGCATCGCGTCCTGCAGGGCGTCCGCGGCGTCTTCCGGATTGCGACTGGTGATCCGCGCCAGCCGGTGCAGCTGGCGGTGGTGGCGGTAGAACAGCTCCTCGAACGCGTACTGGTCACCGGCGACGTGTGCCGTCAGCAGCTCGGCGTCTGTTCGATCGATACCCCCGTAGCTCCCCACAGCCGAACACTAAACGGCGCAGGGGGTGGGTCCTGACACAAGTTTGCGGCGCTGGGGATAGCCGTCAGGATGCGGCTTTGAGCGTGATCTCGGCGATGTCGGAGCGGCTCTGGCCGTTGACTTGGCCCAGCGTGGAAACCCACACCAGGACGTTGGACGTCGGGGATGCGTTGTCCACTTTGATCGTGTTCGAGCCGGGCTTGAGGGTGGTGGCCGGCGTCAGCTCGGTGGTGTCCGCCAGCGACGAGGGTGTCGGCGTTTGCGACGAGCGGATCTCCACTGCGGTGCCGGTGCTGTTCAAGTTGATGGTGACCTCGCCCAGCTTGGTGGGCTGCGGCAACTGAAGCATCAGGCCGACGCCGTTCTTGAAATTGGGGAACGGCACGGGATCCGTGTAGGTGTCGATGGGCCACACAGTGGAGGGATTGCCGTCGATCGCCAGTGGAGCCGCCTCGGGTGCGTCGGCCTCGCCCTCGGGTGAAAACACCGTCGCGCGAACGGGTTTCACGACGTTGCCGGAGGAGCCGGAGCCGCTGGACTGCGCGGACGATGACGGCGAGTTCAGGCCCAACTGGTCACCGCCAAAGCCGCCGCCGACGTCACCGAAGATCCGGCTCAACACGGAAGCCAGCACGATCAGCGCGACGACGATTATCGCGCCGCCAACGCCAAGTCCGATCATCAGCCCCTTGCGGCGGCGTGCCGCGGCCTCTTCGTCGTCGGTGGGCGCACTGAGGAACCGGGACGGGGGCGGGACAGCGGGTTCGTCGATGGGCGCGATCAGCTCGGTGCGGTCGGCGATCGCGGTGGCCTGCTGCAGCAGGTTCAGCAGGGTGGGGGCGCTACGGATGCCGCCGCCCTCCTGCACCGCACGGGCGGCCGCCGCCGAGATCTGGAACGGGATGTCGCGGTCGACGGCGCGCGGTTCGATGGGTTGGCCTGCCGAATCGAGCTCGGCGGGCGCCAGCCCGCTGCGAACCCCGGACTCGGGCAGCGGCCACCGGTTGATCAGCAGCGCGTAAAGCGCGGCGCCGACGCCGCGGATGTCGTCTTCAGGCGTGGCGTCGGGCAGCGTCGCCGGGAACGCCAGCGCCACGTCGCCCTCGATGCTCACCCGCACGCGGCCGGGATGGTCGATCGACAGCGCAACACCCGAGCGATGGGCGGCCTCGGCGGCGGCGGCGAGCGATTGGATGGCGCGGGCCCCGCCGATCGCTGACGGCGACGTGTCGGCCACCTCGGCCAGCGAGCCGCCGCGGATCCACTCGGAGACCACCAGCCCGCCGGAGCCGGTGCTGGTCACGTCGAGCACCCGCGCGACGCCGGGCATGTCAAGGCGGCTCAGCTTCAGCGTGCGGGACAGGATCTCCTGCACCTGCTCGTCGGGCAGCGTCGCGTCCGGGTCGACGAAGGTCAGCGCGACCTGCCGGTCGAGTGCGGTGTCGAGCGCCTGCCAGAACTGCAGGTTGGGCGGTCCGCCGTGGAACACCAGCAGCCGGTAGCGGCCACCCCCGATGGTGGCGCCGGGAATGAGGTGGACGTCCTCATCGGACGTCGCGGCCTCGATGGGCGGCTCGTGGGGCACGTCGAAGGGCAGCGATTCGCGGGTGGGATCGCCGCCGTAGTCGGAGGGCGGGCGGCCGGACACCGGCATCGGCGTGGTGCCGTTCGCGGCTTCGGGAAACGCCGCCGTTTCCTCGGGCGCAGGCACGTCGTGCTCGAAGTCATCGGCAGGCAGGTCGGGTCGGAAGCCGTCGGCCTGCGGGCGCGGGATCTTCGTCGTGGCGGTGCCATCAGGGCCAGCGGCGGCGCCGGTCGCTTGGTCGTCGGTCACCGCTGGTCCCTTCCCCATCCAGTCCCCGGCAACCCCTGCCGGAGGCCCGCGCCGGGCCGCCGCAGGGAATTGACGGTGGCGTGACGCGAACGAATTCCTCTGATCAGCGTACGTGAGGGGGCGGCCCGGCCGTGGCCGGTCGGGCCGGGTAGTCGGTGGTACGGCTACCGTCGCACGCCTGCCGAAACGGCGCCGAACGGCGGCAAGGGCGGCAAGTGCGTCGGGCACCTTGGCGGCCACCATCACTCCCGCGATGATCGGCACCATGATGAGGCCGAGCACGAACAACCGTAGTAGTGAGCCGGCGCCGCCCCAGTTGCGGGTAAGGGATTCCAGCCCGAGGAGTTGATCGACGACGTGGGCGGCCAGCCCGGCGACCATCGAGGCGGCGATCGTCACCAGAATGGTGCGCACCACCGCGAGGCTGATCAGTCTCCCGCCTGGGGGATTCAGGCTGGCACGCAACAAGAAGTAGCCGACGGTGGCGCCTGCCAGAAAGCCGAGTCCGTTGGCCAGCCCGAGGTAGCCCGCGACCAACTCAGGGTCGTCGGTCAGGTAGGGCGCGGTCAGCGACGCTGCGATCTTCACGGTCGTGATCACGACGATCAGCAGGATCGGTGTCCACGGCTGCTCGCGGGCGTAGAACACCCGAAGCTGTAGCAGCACAAGGGCATACGGAATCAGCGTGAAGGCCGACAAGGTGATCGCCATGCCGAGGTAGTTGGCGTCGACCTCACCAAAGTTGCCGTACGCGAACAGCGCGCTGCCGATCGCGGGGCCACCGACGGTCATCATCGCGACAATCGGAATAAGCGTGACCATCGTCAGCCGGGTGGCCAGTGACAGGTCGCCGAGCACCGCACGGACATCGTTGGCCGCGGCGTTGCGGCTCAGCCGCGGCATCACCACCGT
>Ga0075364_10000798_pt1 | contig 16632 bp, 14 predicted proteins | sample EndMetdeltDD1764_FD_71517 | JGI IMG/M metagenome (GOLD analysis project Ga0075364, IMG submission 71517) | Populus endosphere microbial communities from Tennessee, USA - Endosphere MetaG P. deltoides DD176-4 | ecosystem: Host-associated > Plants > Roots > Endosphere | place: USA: Tennessee...
CGTCTGCTTCGTCCAGCGGACGAAATCGCCGGCCGCCATGTCCGCCTCGGCGAGCACGCGGTCCAGCAGTGCGCCGCGCGCCCAGGAGTACATCGCCTGTGACAGTCCGCTGGCGGGCGGCTCGGATCCGGGGAGCCGATGGTCCTGCTCGAGGTCGTCGAGGCGCTGCCACAGGGTCTCGGTCTCCGTGAGCGCCGCACGGAAGGCGCCGCGCGGAAGCCCGCGCTCCCCCGGGCCCGCCTCGTCGCGGCGTGGCTCGTAGACCAGGGCGCAGACGAGCGCCGCGAGCGAGGGGGCGTCCAGCCGGTCCCAGATCCCCGACCGCAGCGACTCCGCGACCAGCAGGTCTCGTTCGCCGTAGATGCGGCGCATGGTGCGCCCCGCATCGGTGAGCACGGTGCCGCCGTCCTCGTCGATCCGCACGTAGTCGAGCTCGGTGAGCACCTCGACGACACGATCGAACACCCGGGCGACCGTACCGGTGCGCGTGTTGATCTGCGCCCGGGTCCGGTCGACCTTGCGCTTCAGGGTGCGGTAGCGCTCCGCCCACCGCGCGTGCTGCTCGCGCTCGGGGCAGCTGTGACACGGATGCCGCTGCATCCGCCGGCGCAGGGACTGCAGCTCCCGCTGGCGCGTCTCCCGCGTCGCCCGGGAGGCGGTGGCGTCCTTGCGGTTGAGCTTCTCGAGGTCGCCGAGCGCGGCGCGGATGTCGGCGTACTCCGCGAAGTCGCCACGGTCGCAGGTCATCGCCTCGGCATAGCCGGCCAGCGATTCCTCCGACGCCCGCACCTCGCGGGCGAGCCCGACCACGGACCGGTCGGCCTGGAACTGTGCGAACGACGATTCGAGGATCTCCCGCGCCCGACCGCGTCCGAACTGGTCGATGAGGTTCACGGCCATGTTGTAGGTCGGCCGGAAGCTGGAGTTCAACGGATACGTGCGCCGCGACGCCAGGGCGGCCACCGCCTGGGGATCCATGCCCTCCGTCCACTGCACGACCGCGTGACCCTCCACGTCGATCCCGCGCCGCCCCGCGCGTCCGGTGATCTGGGTGTACTCGCCCGAGGTGATGGCCACCCGCGCCTCGCCGTTGAACTTCTCGAGCTTCTCGAGGACCACGGTGCGCGCCGGCATGTTGATGCCGAGCGCCAGGGTCTCCGTCGCGAACACGACCTTCACGAGCTTCCGTCGGAAGAGCTCCTCGACGATCTCCTTGAACGCGGGCAGGAGCCCCGCGTGATGCGCCGCCACGCCGCGCTCGAGGTTCTCGCGCCACTCCCAGAACCCGAGCACCGCCAGATCCTCCTCGGCGAGGTTCCGGGTGCGGTCCTCGACGAGTTCGCGGATCTCCCGGCGCTCGGGCGCGCTCGTCAGACGCACACCGGATCGCCGCACCTGCTGCACCGCCGCGTCGCAGCCGGCCCGGCTGAAGATGAAGAAGATCGCCGGCAGCAGGGTCGCCCGCGCGAGCAGCTCGATCACCTCGGGACGATCGATGCGCTCGATCTTCCGCGCGTTCGACGATCGGATCGGACGGGCACCGCCCTTGTGCGGCCGCCGGTGCTGTCCGTCGGAGCGGCGGTGCGCCATCGCCTGCCGGTTCTGCTCGTAGGTGTGACCGGTCGCGGAGCGGATGCGCAGCAGTTCCTGGTTCACCTGCGCCGTCGCCACCCCGGCCCGGTCGTCGAACAGGGGCAGCAGGTCACCGCGCACGAGCACATGCTGCTCGAGGGGAACCGGTCGCGTCTCCGACACGATGATGTCGGTGTCGCCGCGCACCGTGTCGAGCCAGTCGCCGAACTCCTCGGCGTTCGACACGGTCGCCGACAGCGACACGAGCCGCACCTCGGGCGGCAGGTGGATGATGACCTCTTCCCACACGGCGCCGCGGAAGCGATCGGCGAGGTAGTGCACCTCGTCCATCACGACGAAGCGGAGATCGCGCAGCGCCGCGGACGAGGCGTAGAGCATGTTGCGCAGCACCTCGGTCGTCATGACGACGATGCGGGCGTTGCCGTTGATGTTCGTGTCGCCGGTGAGCAGGCCCACCTGGTCGGCGCCGTACACCTCGACGAGCTCGCGGAACTTCTGGTTGGACAGCGCCTTCATCGGCGTCGTGTAGAACGCCTTGTCCCGCGGGGTGCTCATGGCGAGGTGGATCGCGAACTCCCCCACGATCGTCTTCCCCGCCCCGGTCGGCGCCGCGACGAGGACGCTCCGCCCCTCCTCCAAACTCTCGCAACCGTCGATCTGGAACGGGTCGAGGGCGAATCGCTGCATCGCGGCGAAAGCGGCCGTCTGCGGATGCTGCTGCGTCTTCGATGCGCGCGCGTAGCGCTCGGCCGGGCTCGGGTCGGTCACTCGGCGGCGCCCGCCAGGAGCAGGGAATCGCGCTTGCGGCGACGACGGTCGACGAGCAGCGAGACGGCTGCAGCAGCGAGATAGAGCACGATGAGGATGCCCGCGAGCATCAGCATCGAGAAGATGTCGGCCGCCGGGGTGGCGAGGGCGGAGAAGATGACCGCGATGAGCACGGCGACCCGCCATCCCTTGAGGATCGCCATCCCGGAGATGACCCCGGCCACGTTCAACGCGACCAGGAACACGGGGAGGACGAACGCGATGCCGACGACCAGCAGGAGTTTGAAGATGAAGTCGTAGTAGTACTGGGCGTCGAAGAAGAGGGCGCCCTGATCGGGCACGAACTGGGCCATCAGCTCGACGATGTGCGGCATGATCAGCCAGCCGACGACCGTCCCCCCGAAGAAGAGCGGAACGGCCGCCGCCATGAACGCGATCGTGTACCGCACCTCTTTGCGGGTGAGGCCCGGGACGAGGAACGCCCAGATCTGCCATACCCACACCGGCGCCGACAGGATGATGCCGATCGCGAAGGCGATACGCAGCCGCAGATCGAACCCGGCCGTGATCGACGTGAAGTTGAGCTTCGCGAACTCGGTGCCGCGGGCCTCGGCGATCAGTTGGATCGGCACGGTGAGCAGGTCGATGACCTGTTCGGTCACGACGAACGCGACGCCCATCCCGACGACGAGCGCGATAGCCGCGATCATCAGCCGCTTCCGCAGCTCGACGAGGTGCTGACCGAGCGTCATCCGCCCGTCACGACGCGACGCGCCGCGACCGTCGATGCGAGCGGGACCTGCCGTCGCCACCGACGGTCAGCGCTGAGGCGAATCGGTCCCGCGGGGACGCGACGCCGCATCGTCGGGAACCGTCGTGCCGAGGGACGACGGGGCGGAGGTGGAGGGGCTCGCGGCGGGATCCGCAGGCTCGTCGTCCTTGCGCATCTCCTTCATCTCGCCCTTGAAGACACGGGCCGACTGACCGAGACTGCGCGCGAGGGCGGGAAGCTTCGCGGCGCCGAACAGCAGCAGGACGACCAGGAGGATGATCAAGAAGTGCCATCCAGTGAGGTTTCCGAGCATGTCGCATTCCTTCCGCGGGTGTGACCTCAGTGTAACCCCTCCCCTTTGCGCGGGCCCGGAACGCGGGTACTCACTCCGAGCCGTACTGCGCGAGCCCCGCCTCCGCCCACTCCGCCGCCGCGCGACGGGCCGCCGGGGGCTCCAGGATCTCGACGTCGCCGCCGCGCCGGGCGGCGAGCCGGCGGAGACTCTGCGCGTCGGAGATCCGCATCGTCGCGATGCACGTCCCCTTCGTCTGCGTGACCTCGGCGTGGTCCAGGTAGTCCCCGAGCAGCGGCGCGACCGCCGCGGGAAAGCGCACCCGGGCCACGGCGTCGAACGCACTCGGTTCGAACAGTGCGGGTAGCGGCTCGCCCGCGTGCTCGATCGGGATGTCCGTCAGGGCGATGTCGCTCACCCGGTCGAGGTGGAAGGTCCGCATCCCCTCGCGCATGTGGCACCACCCCTGCAGGTACCACTGTGCGTCGGCGATGTGCACCTTCACGGGGTCGACGGTGCGGGTGGTCGCCGGCGCGTTCGGCGCCTTGTAGGTGAAGGTGACCGCGACCCCCGCCCGGAGGGCCGCATCGACGGTGTCCCGCGCGGCGTCGACCGGCGCGGGCGCGACGATCACGTCCGCCGGCAGGCCGCCCGCACCGCGGGCGAGCTTCGCGAGCAGCCCGGCGACGAGGTCGCTTCCCGCCAGCCCCGGGAGCGATCCGGTCAGCTGGAGACCGGCGAGCAGCGCCGCCGCCTCGCGCGCGGTCAGCCGCGGTGCGCGCTCGAGCCCGACGGTGTGCGTCAGGGCGATGCGATCCTGCTGGTCGAGAAGGTCCCAGTCGATGTCGAAGAGGTCGTTGGGCAACTGCCAGTAGCCGCCGTCACCGGGCCGGCCGATGACGGTGAGCTTCTCGACCATCTCCCGCATCTGCGCGGCGGAGACGTCGAACGCGGCGGCCGCGTCGACCACGCTCACCTCGCCCCGTTCCAGCAGGAACGGCACGAGCTGCATGATCAGTGCCGCACGTTCGGTGGCCAGCAGTGGCCGGTTCGCGCTCATCCGACGCCTCCGTGACGGGCACGCGCCCCGCGCAGCCGTTCGATCACGAGGTCCCGGAGGCTCGCGGGCTCCACGACGCGCACCTCGGGCCCGTAGGACGCGAGCTCGTCGGCGAGGATGTGCGCGTCCACGTAGGGGATGCGCAGACCCTGCACCGCCGGCACGGCGCGTCGGGACAGGCGGAGGGCCGCCTCGGTTCCGGGGTGCACCTCGACCAGCGCGGTCTGGGACGACGCCAGCCGGCGAAGCCCCTCCAGCGCCCGCTCCCCCGCGCCGCGGCGCAGGTCCGCGTCGAAGGCGTCGCGCGTCACCACGACGGCATCCGTGATCCGTGAGAGCAGGAACGTCCGCTCCGCATCCGCCTCGACATCCACCCCCAGCACATGCCAGCGCGCTTCGTACTCGACGAGGGCGAGGGGCCGGACGCGCCGGAGCCGGGGGGCGCGCTCCCCGGGCTTGAGGTAGGGGAACGTCACGGTGCGCGCCTGCTCGATGGCGCGTTGCAATGGCGCGAAGGCGTGGTCGCGCACGCTGATGCGGGGGGCGTAGCCGATGATCGGCTCGTCGACGGTGTTGCCGAGCGCGCGGATCTTGCGCAGACCGCTGCTCGCCTGCTCCGACATGGAGCTCTCGCTCCAGACGCTGCCGGCGAGGTTCAGCAGGGCGATCTCGGCGGCCGTGAACGCGATGTCGTCGGGCAGGGCGTACTCCGCGGTGGGGACGCGGTACCGCGCCTCACGCAGATCGTCGGGGTCGGCGTGATCGCCGAGGGTCTCGATCGGCACGCCGAGGCCGCGGAGATTCTCCTTGTCGCGCTCGAACATCTTCTCGAGGGCATCCTTCGATGCGCCGGTCTCGGCCTGCTCGCGGTATCCGGACACGGACGACAGGATGGTGTCCTTCGTGAGCCCTTGCTCGGTCGCCATGAGGGCCACGACGAGGTTCACGAGGCGTTCCTCCGGCGCACTGCGCGATGCGTCGATCCTGGCCACGCCCCCATCCTAGGCCGGGGTGACCGGCGCGGCTCAGCCCGCCGCGGGGGCGACGATGCCGAGGATGTCGATGACCTGCACCTGCGCGCCGCCGGCGTCGGATGCGGGAACGACCACCATGATCTGGGACCCGACCGTCTGGCCGACGAGGGCGTCGAGCACGGGATCGTCACCGGCGGTCACGGTGAGGCCCGTCGGCTGGTCCTCCCACGTGGTGCTGACGAGGTTCTTGTCGTCCCATCCGACGATGAGCTCCTGCGCGGCGATCGCATCGCCGTCGGCGAGTGTGGCGCCGTCGCCCTTCTTGACGACCTGCACGACCACGTCGGTCGGGGCCTCGCCGTCCGGCACGATGACCCCGGGCTGACCGCCCGGCGCCCGCACGACCGTCGGCAGACCGTTGCCCTGGTTGAACTGCTCCGCCCCATCGGCGGCCGACAGGAAGACCTGACGCAGATCCACCACGGCGACGACGGGTGCGCCGATCTGGACGAGCTCCGCCCCCGTGGTGAGGTCGTCCGGCGCGAATGCCGCGACGACCCGCGACCCTTCGCTGGCGCACATGAGGGCGTCGGACAGTCCGGGGAGCGCCTGCTCCCACAGGGCGAGAGTGGTCGCACCGGACGTCTCGGGCGTGTACCCCTGCTGCAGGAACTGCGCACCGGTCTCGCCGTTGATGAGCGTGATCCCGAGGTCGAGCACCTGGTTCTGCGCGACGACCTCGGTGCCGTCGCCGGTGACGACGTCGGTGTAGGCGAGCTTCGTCGTCTCGAACGGCGTCGGGACGGACACCTCCGGCGCGTCGCCGACGTCGCCGTCGACCGAGATCAGGTTCTCGAGGGCGCCGGGCTGAGTGGTCCGGTCGCACGTGGCGGACTGCGCCGAGGAGCAGCCGACCAGAGCGACCGCGACGAGTCCGAGGGCAGCGACGGCTGCGGGGAATCTACGCACCGGCTCAGTCTATGCGCTCGGCCTCGGCCGCTTCGTCGGCCGCGGGGTCGCCCAGAGAAGCGTCGCCGGCGGACCGGGCGCCCGCCGCCGCCCGCTGCGCCTCGCGCACGCGCTTGCGCAGGTTCTTGTCGGTGATCTCCCGGTCGCCGACCGCGCCGGGCGTCCACAGCTCGACGTCTTCGTCGCCGTAGCTCGACTTCGACGCCCTGCGCTTCTGCTCGGGCGCGACGGCACCGGGCGCGAGACGGCGCGCGGTGAGCAGGAAGCCGGTGTGCGCCACCATCCGGTGGTCCGGACGGACCGCGAGCCCTTCGACGTGCCACCCGCGCACCATCGTCTCGCTGGCCTCCGGTTCCGTGAACAGGCCCGTGCCGCGCAGGAACTCCGCCACGCGACTGAGCTGCGTCGCGGTCGCGATGTAGCAGATCACGACGCCGCCCGGTGCGAGGGCGTCCGCGACGACCTCGATGCACTCCCAGGGCGCGAGCATGTCGAGGACCACCCGATCGACGCTGGCCGGCGCGAGCGTCGACGGCAACTCCGCGACGAGGTCACCGACCACGAGGTCCCAGTTCTCCGGCGGCTCACCGAGGAACGTCTCGACGTTCGCGCGCGCCACCTCGGCGAAGTCGGCGCGGCGCTCGAACGACACGAGACGCCCGTCGGCGCCGATCCCGCGCAGCAGCCAGAGCGCGAGCGCGCCCGACCCGACGCCGGCCTCGACGACGACCGCCCCCGGGAAGATGTCCGCCTGCGCGAGGATCTGCGCCGCGTCCTTCGGATACACGATCGCCGCGCCCCGCGGCATCGACATCACGAAATCGCGCAGCAGCGGGCGCAGGGCCAGATACTCGTGCCCGCCGCTGTTGGCGACGACCGAGCCGTCCGGAAGGCCCAGCAGATCGGCATGACGCAGCACGCCATGGTGCGTGTGCAGTTCACCTCCGTCGCGGAGCGTGACCGTGTGCAGGCGGCCCTTGGGGCCGGTGAGCTGCACCCGGTCGCCGTATCGGAAGGGACCGCGGGGAGCGGCGATGGTTCCGCTCACAGTGCGGCATCCTCTCTGACGCGCCGGGGATGCCCGGCATGGAACTCGGCGATGTCGGCGATCCCCCGGCCCTCGAGGGTCGGCCACAGCGCGGACGCGCCGACCCCGGTGAGGGACACCATGTGCGGCACGCCGAGGGCGGCCGTGCCCGCCGCGACCGCGGAGCGGAGTCCGTTCGGGGAGTCCTCGATCGCGACCGTGTCGCGCGGATGGACCCCGAGGGCCTCGCACGCCTGCAGATACGGGTCGGGGAACGGCTTCGGGCGGGTCACGTCGTCGCCGGCGACGATGAGATCGAACGCGTCGAAATCGATCAGGTCGACGACGGTCGACGCCATCCGGCGCAGGGACATCGTGACGAGGGCGGATTTCACACCCGCCGCGCGGAGGTCCGCCAGCAGCTCCCGCGCCCCGGGGCGGAAGGGCACGCCCTCGACGGTGAGGGATGTCATGACGCGCTCCGTGAGCAGGTCGACGATCTCGTGCGCGGCCAGCCGCACCCCCGCCTCCTGCAGGATGCGGGCGGAGTCCTCGAGGCCGAGACCCACGAGCCCGAGCGCCTGCTCGTGCGACCAGGTGCCGCCGTAGCTCTCGACGAGCGGGGTCTCCGCCGCCATCCAGTACGGCTCGGTGTCGACGAGGGTGCCGTCCATGTCCCAGAGGACCGCGGCGGGGAGGGGGGCTGTCACCATCCCATGCTAACGAGGCCCGCCATCCGTGCTCGGACGAACGGCGCCGGTGAGGCACCCTGCGCCTATCCTGGAGGGAACCCGCGCCGCGGGGAGAGGGAGGAACGCGTGGAGGGACTCGGACGCCGTGTGCTGGTCGCCGCGTTCGACGGCTGGAACGACGCCGGTGAAGCCGCGTCGGCCGCCGTCGCGCTGTTGCGCGAAGAGGGCGACTACCAGCCCGTCTACTCCGTCGACCCCGAGCTGTACTTCGACTATCAGTACACCCGCCCCCACGCGGCCCTCGACGCCGACGGCCAGCGCGTCCTGAAGTGGCCGGAGACGACGCTCCTGCGCCCCGCGCGCGCCACCCGCGGCACGCAGCTGTGGCTGCTCACCGGCGTCGAGCCGGCGCGGGCGTGGCAGGCGTTCGCCGCGGAGATCGTCGACATCGCGCTCCGCGAGGACATCACCGGCATCGTCGCGCTCGGCTCGATGATGTCGGACGTGCCGCACACGCGGCCCATCTCGGTGTTCGCCGGAAGCGAGAACGAGACGCTGCGGACGGGCCTCGAGCTCGAACGCAGCACCTACGAGGGCCCCGTGGGCATCATGAGCGTCATCGGCCACGTGGCGGACCGCGCCGGCATCCCGACCGCGAGCCTCTGGGCCAGCGTCCCGCACTACGTCGCCGGGCACACCCCGTCGCCGAAGGCGACGCTCGCGCTGCTGGACCGGCTCGAGGACATCACCGGCGCCAAGGTGCCGCGGGCGCAGCTGGCCACCGACTCGGCGGCGTGGGAGGCCTCCATCGACGCGGCGGCCGCCGACGACGAGGAGATGACCGAGTACATCCGGCAGCTGGAGCGCACCCGCGACACCTGGGATTCGCCCGAGGCATCCGGGGACGCCATCGCACGCGAGTTCGAGCAGTACCTCAAGCGACGCGGCGACGGTCCCAGCAAGCCGGGACGCGACGAGCGCCGCTGACGGCAGCGCGTGATCAGGGCTGGATGACCCCGGTCGCGAGCATGACCATCACGAACGCACCGAGCGCGACGCGGTAGACGACGAACGGCAGGAAGCTGCGCTTGGAGATCCAGGCCATGAAGAACCGGATCACGAACAGCGCGACGACGAACGCGACCACGGTCGCCGCCCCGGTCTCCCAGAGGGAGAACGGGGGGTCGATCTCCGGTTCCCTGACGACCTTGAACAGCTGGTAGAAGCCGCTGCCGAACACGGCCGGGATCGCGAGCAGGAACGCATACCGCGCCGCGGCGGCGCGCTCGTAGCCCATGAACAGTCCGGCCGTGATCGTTCCGCCCGATCGGGACACGCCGGGGATCAGGGCGAGCGACTGCGCGAGGCCGTAGACGATGCCGTCGCCGACCGTGAGCTCGGAGATCTTGCGCTTGTGGGCGCCGACGGCGTCGGCGATGCCGAGCAGCACGCCGAAGAAGATGAGCATCCCGGCCACGAGCCACAGCGACCGGAACACGCCCTCGATCTGGTTCTGGAAGAACAGGCCCAGCACGACGATCGGGATCGATCCGATGATGATCAGCCAGCCCATGCGCGCATCCGGGTCGCCCCGCGGGATGCGGCCGAACAGCGCGGCGAACCAGTGGCGCACGATGCGCACGATGTCGCGCCAGAAGAAGATCACCACGGCCGCTTCGGTGCCGATCTGCGTGATGGCGGTGAACGCCGCCCCGGGGTCCTGGGCCGTCGGCAGGAAGGCCCCGAGGATGGCCAGGTGCGCGCTGGAGGAGACCGGGAGGAACTCGGTGAGCCCCTGGACGAAGCCCAGGAGGAGCGCCTCGAGGAAGTGCAGCATCGATGGACCCTTCGGATGGGGTGGAGGTCAGTAGGAGCGGAGCAGATCGGTCAGCACGCGGGTGCCGAACTCGAGCGCGTCGATCGGGACGCGCTCATCGACTCCGTGGAACATACCGGTGAAGTCGAGTCCGGGCGGGAGGCGCAGCGGCGCGAACCCGTATCCGGCGATGCCGAGGCGGGACAGCGCCTTGTTGTCCGTCCCGGCCCCCATCAGGTACGGGATGACCGGCGCGTCGGGGTCGTGACGACCGAGGGCCGCGACCATCGCGTCGACCAGGTCGCCGGAGAACGGCGTCTCGAGCCCCACGTCGCGCCCGACCGTCTGGATCTCTATGCCGTCGCCGACGATGCGTCGGAGGTCGGCGAGGGCCGCCTCCTCCGTACCGGGCAGCACCCGCACGTCGATGAGCGCCTCGGCCCGGTCCGGGATGACGTTGTGCTTGTACCCCGCCGTGAGACCCGTCGGGTTCGCGGTGGTGCGGAGGGTCGCCTTCAGGAACCCGGCCGCCGGGCCCACGGACTCGGCGATCGCATCGGGGTCGTCGACCGGCAGGCCCGTCAGTTCGGCGAGGGCATCGATGAACTGCGTCGTGGTGGACGTGAGGCGGATGGGCCACTCGGTGCGCCCGATGGCGGCGACGGCCTCGGCGAGCGAGGTCACCGCGTTGTCGGGATGCACACGGCTGCCGTGGCCGGCGGCGCCGCGGGCGACGAGCCGGAGCCACAGGAGCGCCTTCTCCCCCACCTGCAGCAGGTAGGCGCGCCGCGATCCGACGTCGATCGAGAACCCGCCGACCTCGCTGATGGCGGCGCTCGCGCCGCGGAACCACTCCGGACGGTCCCGGACGACCAGCGCAGATCCCTCCACGCCGCCGTTCTCCTCGTCCGCGAAGAACGTGACGATGAGATCGCGGGCGGGTCGGTCGCCGCTGCGGAGGATGTCGGCGACAGACGTCAGGATCATGGCGTCCATGTCCTTCATGTCGACCGCACCCCGACCCCACAGCATCCCGTCGCGGATCTCGCCCGCGAACGGGTCGACGCTCCAGTCCTCCGCCACCGCGGGCACGACGTCGAGATGACCGTGCAGGACGAGCGCCGGGAGTGTCCGGTCGCGTCCGGGAACGCGGACCGACACGTTGGTGCGGCGCGGGAGCGGCTCGTAGTACTCCGGAGCGAGCCCGAGCCCCTCGAGGTAGGCACCGACGTACTCGGCCGCCTCCCGCTCCCCGACGGCACGCCCGCCGCCGTGGTTGGTGGTGTCGATCCGGATGAGGTCCCGCGCGACGCGGGCCACCTCGGGAAGCGCCGTCCCCCCGGTGTCGGCGCTCACGGTCATGCCGATCAGGCTACCCGGTCCGCCGTTTCGCCCTTGTTTCCCGCACGCCCCACGACACACGCGGGCGGCGGCGATTCTCGGCCCGGTTCGCGACGTGGTATCGTCGATCCTCGGTTGCGAAACCGAAAACACCCAGATGCGCGGGTGGCGGAATAGGTAGACGCGCTAGCTTGAGGTGCTAGTGCCCGTATAGGGCGTGGGGGTTCAAGTCCCCCCTCGCGCACAGAGAAGAAGGCCCCCGAAAGGGGGTCTTTTTCGTGGCGCCGGCACCTCGCCCCGGAACGAGCCGCCGGCGAGATGACGCGCGCAGCGCGGGCGAGGTCAGCCGACGCCGACCCCGAACAGCAGTCCGAGCACGTAGGTCACCGCGGCGGCGCCGAAGCCGATGAGCAGCTGGCGAAGCGCGCGGCGCAGCGGCGGGCCGCCGGAGAGCAGTCCGACCGCGGCGCCGGTCGACATCAGGGCGATACCGACGAGTCCGAGCGCGAGGACGACGGCGGGCGTCCCCGACAGCCCGACGATCCAGGGCAGGACGGGGATGATGGCGCCGGACGCGAAGAAGAGGAAGCTCGACAGCGCGGCTCCCCACGCCCCGCCGACCGTCTCGTGCGCGTCGCCGCCGGCGTCCGGCAGCCGGTACGGCACCGCCCGATCCGCGGCACGGGCCGCCGCCACGATCCGCCGCGCGCGCTCCTGCGCCTCGGCCTCGCTCAGGCCACGGGTGCGGTAGACGAGCGCGAGCTCGTTGGCATCCAGGTCGAGGTCCGGCAGAACCTCGTCGGCATCGTTGCTCGGCTCGGTCGCGGCCAGCAGCTCCCGCTGCGACCGCACCGACACGAACTCCCCCGCGCCCATCGACAGGGCGCCCGCGAGCAGTCCCGCGATCCCGCTGAACAGGACGAACTGCGCCCCCACTCCGGTCGCACCGATGCCCATGACGAGCGCGAGGTTCGAGACCAGCCCGTCGTTCGCCCCGAAGACGGCGGCCCGGAAGGTGCCCGACAGCCGGCGACGCCCGCGTGCGGCGAGCCCGCGCACCACCTCCGCGTGGATCTTCTCGTCCGCCCGCATCGCCGGCGTGGCGTACGGGTCGTCGTCGTAGGGCGATCGTCCCTCCGCGTTCTGCGCGAGGGCGAGCACGAAGATCGAGCCGAAGCGCCGGGCCATCCAGCCGAGCAGCCGGGTACCCGTGGAGGCGCGGGGCAGCGACGCCGGCTCCCCGCCGAGGAGCTCCAGCCAGTGCTCCTCGTGGCGCCGCTCCGCCGCCGCGAGGGCGAGCAGGATGTTGCGCTCCTCCCCCGTCCGCCGCGTGGCGAGCTGGCGGTAGACGGCGGCCTCCGCGCGTTCGTTGACCAGGTAGCGCGCCCACCGCCGGCGCACCCGCGCGCTCGGCGCGGCGGTCGCGGAGTTCTCGGACACGGGATCCTCTCGATCGGGCGAGGTGATGACGCCCTCGAGGCTAGCCATCCGGGCACGTCGCCGCTGTTCGGCCTCCCGAAGATCGGATGCGGTACGCCGCGCCTCAGCCGCGGACGCGGGAGCGCAGCAGCTCGATTCGGGACTGCAGCTGGGCGACGGTCGCGTGCGACACGGCCGGCCCGCCGCAGACGCGCCGGAGCTCCGCGTGCACCATGCCGTGGGCCTCGCCCGACTGCCGCGCGTACAGCCCCACGAGGCTGTTCAGCAGCTGCCGCTGCTCCTTCAGCGTGCGGTGCAGCGGCGCCGGGAGATCCGCGTCGCTCGGCACCCGCGCCTCATCCGCCCCCTCCCGCGCCTCACGGGCCTCCCGGTGGCGCCCCTGCCTCGCCTGGCGCTGCATGAGCAGCTCGTGCACGTGCTCGGGTTCGAGCAGGCCCGGCAGCCCCAGGAACTCCTCCTCCTCCGGCGTACCGGGCACCGCGAGCTGGCCGAACTCCTTGCCGTCGAACAGCACCCGGTCGAAGTGGGCGTGGGCGTCGAGCGCCTGGTAGCTGCCCTCCTCGAGGAGCGAATCGGATGCCTTGTCCTCGCGCTCGGCCGCGTTCATCGCGTCTTCCTCGGCATCCCACATGTCCTCGGCGTCGCTCTCGCGGTCCAGGGCGTGGTCGCGCTGGCGCTCCATCTCGTTCGCGAGCGCGAGGAGCTGCGGGACATGCGGGAGGAAGACGCTCGCGGTCTCGCCCCGGCGGCGGGCGCGCACGAAGCGGCCGATCGCCTGTGCGAAGAAGAGCGGAGTGGAGGCGGACGTCGCGTACACCCCGACCGCCAGGCGCGGCACGTCGACCCCCTCGGACACCATGCGGACGGCCACCATCCATCGCTTGTCGGATGCCGCGAACTGCTCGATCCGCGCCGACGCCTCCGCTTCGTCCGACAGCACGACCGTCGGCGTCTCGCCGGAGATCTGCTCGAGCAGCGCCGCGTACGCGCGCGCCGCGGTCTGGTCGGTCGCGATGACGAGCCCGCCTGCGTCCGGCACCGTGGCGCGCACCTCGGTGAGCCGCCGGTCCGCCGACCGCAGCACCGCCGACATCCACTCGCCCTCCGGGTTCAGCGCGGTGCGCCACGCCTGCGAGGTGATGTCCTTCGTGTTGTCCTGCCCGAGCTGGGCCTCCATCTCGTCACCGGTCTTCGTGCGCCAGCGCATGTGCCCGGCGTAGACCATGAACAGCACCGGACGCACCACGCCGTCCTCGAGCGCACGCCGGTACCCGTATGCGTAGTCGGTGCGCGAGACCCGGGTGCCCTGGTGATCGGGGTGGTACTCGACGAAGGGGATGGGCGCCGTGTCGGAGCGGAACGGCGTTCCCGACAGCAGCAGTCGCCGGGTCGCCCGCGCGTACGCCTCGCGCAGGGCGTCTCCCCAGCTCAGCGCATCGCCGCCGTGATGCACCTCGTCGAGGATGACGAGGGTGCGGCGATCCATCACGAGCGCCTGGTGCACCGTGGCCTTCACCGCGACCTGCGCATAGGTGACGGCGACGCCGTGGTACTGGCGCGAGGGCATCGCGTGCCGGTTCGAGAAATTCGGATCCAGCCGGATGCCGACGCGCGCCGCCGCATCGGCCCACTGCGTCTTCAGGTGCTCGGTGGGCGCGACGACCACGAGGCGATCGACGACGCCGCGCCGCATCAGCTCGCTCGCGAGCCGCAGCGCGAACGTCGTCTTGCCGGCGCCGGGGGTCGCCGCGGCGAGGAAGTCCCGCGGCCCCCTGCCGACCCCATCCGGACCGTCCAGCGAGAAGTAGAGATCGAGCGCCTCGGCCTGCCACGCGCGAAGTCGCTGCGCCGTTCCCCAGGGCGCACGCTGCGGGTACGTGGGCGAGAGGTGTTCGGCCGCGAAGCTGCCGATGTGCGGTGCGGCGTCGGTGTCCGCGGCGGCATCGACGGGGAACAGCTGCTCGTCCTCGCTCACGATGTCACCTCCGCCTGCACTCGATCGCGACTGTCCACGATAGGCGACGTGGCGGACACGGGGACGCCGCCGGCACGCCCGTCCGCCGCCGTGCCGCGGTGGCGCCGGGGATAGGCTGACGACGAGGTGAAGCGATGACGACAGACCCGAACTCCCCCACCGACGACGCCGCATCGGGCGCCCTGGACGCCGCGGCGGCAGCCGAACTCATCGAGGCGAATCGCACGCCGTACGTGCCCAATTCCGACCCGCACCCGTGGCGTCGCTACGTCGCGATCGGCGACTCCTTCACCGAGGGCATCGGCGACCCGTCCCCGGAATCCCCCGGCGGAAACCGCGGCTGGGCGGATCGCGTCGCCGAGGTGCTCGCGTCATCGGTCGACGACTTCGCCTACGCGAATCTGGCCGTCCGGGGCAAGCTCATCGCGCAGATCGTGGCCGACCAGGTGGAGCCCGCGCTGGCGCTGCAGCCCGATCTCATCAGCATCTGCGCGGGCGGCAACGACGTGATCCGCCCCGGCACCGACCCCGACGAGATCGCCGAGCAGTTCGAGGACGCCATCATCCGGCTGAGCTCCGGCGGCGCCTCGGTGCTGATCGTCACCGGCATCGACACCAACTTCTCCCCCGTGCTCCGCAGATTCCGCGGCAAGGTCGCGATCTACAACGAGAATCTGCGCGCGATCGCCGAGAAGTACGACTGCATCGTGGCCGACCAGTGGGCGCTCAAGGAGATCCAGGACCCCCGCTTCTTCGCCGACGACCGTCTGCATCTGAACACGCTCGGCCACCACGAGGTCGCACGCATGGCGCTTCGCGCCCTGAACGTGCGGAACGACCTCACCCCGATGCAGCCGGAGCCCCTGCCCCGGATCACGTGGCGCGCCGCCCGCGGCAACGATCTCGTCTGGGCCCGCACGCACTTCGTGCCGTGGGTGCTGCGCCGGCTCCGCCACCAGTCCTCCGGCGACCTGGTGACGGCCAAGCGCCCCGAACCGTCGCCGGTGTTCCGCGCCCGGACCGCGGATGCGGGCGACCCGGGCCCGAACGGCTGACGCTCAGCGCGGCGGGTGGGCGAGCGCCCACAGGGCCACCGCGCTCGCCGAGGCGACGTTCAGCGAGTCGACGCCCCCGGCCATCGGGATCGTGACGACCGTGTCGGCCGCGCCGAGGGCCGCGCGGCTGAGTCCGTCGCCCTCCGACCCGAGCAGCAGGGCCACTCGATCCGGGCGGGAGGCGGCGAACACGTCGAGGTCCACGGCGTCGTCGGCGAGGGCGAGGGCGGCGACGTGCACGTCCGCATCGCGGAGGAGCCGCCGGGCCTCGGGCCAGGGCGGCAGCCGCGTCCACGGCACCTGGAAGACGGTCCCCATGCTCACCCGCACGCTCCGGCGGTAGAGCGGGTCCGCGCAGCGCTCGGTGACGAGCACCGCATCCGCGCCGAGCCCGGCCGCGGCCCGGAACGCCGCACCGACGTTCGTGTGATCGACGATGTCCTCGAGGATCATGACCGTGCGCGCGCCCCGGAGCACGTGCGCCGCATCCGGGAGGACGGGTCGGTGCATCGCGGCCAGCGCGCCGCGGTGCACCGCGTAGCCGGTGATCCGTTCCGAGATTTCCGGCGACGTGACATAGACGGGTGCGTCGGTGCCCGCGAGCAGGGCCGTCACCTCGTCGACCCACTTGTCTTGCACGAGCACCGAACGCACCCGGTGACCCGCGCCCAGCGCACGGGCGATGACCTTCGCCGACTCGGCGATGTACAGCCCACCGGCCGGCTCCAGCAGCCGCCGCAGGGCCACGTCGGTGAGATCGCGATAGTCGGCGAGGCGCGGGTCGTCCGCATCCCGCACCCGTTCGATGCGCATGGTTCCTCCGTCCCCCACCTAACCAGCCGCGAGACCGACCTGGAT
>Ga0075364_10000799_pt1 | contig 16622 bp, 16 predicted proteins | sample EndMetdeltDD1764_FD_71517 | JGI IMG/M metagenome (GOLD analysis project Ga0075364, IMG submission 71517) | Populus endosphere microbial communities from Tennessee, USA - Endosphere MetaG P. deltoides DD176-4 | ecosystem: Host-associated > Plants > Roots > Endosphere | place: USA: Tennessee...
GTTCCTCGAGTTCCTGAAGCTCTCTCTCTTAAAAGGTTTCATGAACCAGATCCCTGCGATGGAACTAAAACAATAGGCGAGAAATATTTTTGGGTGGATTCTCCCTCTTATTTTAAGATCGCTGTGGATGGAGATTTTCCTTTCGAGTTAGATAAAGCAGATGATCCAAATGACGTAGAGGCTCCAAGGCTAATACCGAAACAGGTTGGTCTTTTAGAAAGATTTCGAAGAATGTTCGGACTTAAAAAGGTTTTAAAAGTACCCAATACGATTAATAATCTTGGTGTGCTATTCAAACATCAAAAAAATGTAGATTCTCCGAATTATTATAAGTATCTTTGGCATGCCGTTTCTGGCCAACATGGCAATAAAAGGATCCCTTCAGGGCGGATCTGCATGAGAGAAGATGTGATTGGAAAGGGTCAATCCTTTGATCAGCAGCAAGCGGCTGCAGTGGAAGCGGGAGTTGTCATCCCTGAGTTAGGGCACAGAATCCTTTTTAATTTTCTAAGATACGCTAAAACAAAGATCTATCCAGATGGGCACAATCCAAGGACTTACGCACGCACGTCAACTCTTACTGTTGATTTACAGGGAACTGTTCATCCTTTAAATTGTGGGGGTGGCAATTCCTTGGGTCTGTGTGTCAACTACTTCCCCGATGACGGACAGGAATCTGTCGGTGCGGCGGTGGCCCTTGATCACTTGGAATTTATATCAGGACTTTGATTCTTTTATTGTTTTTATGCGGAAATTTGGATTTTGTATTGCATCAAATTTCTTCTGGTAATTGCCTTTTAGGTGAGCTTATGCGATAATCGCCGTCCCTTAAAAGGTTAAGTTGTGACGGGCTATCTCTCTACTTTCAACGATCTAATACGCCAAGACCCTCTCTTCTGGTTTTCCGCGCTTTCAGGATCTTTCTTATTTGTGATTCAGTTTCTGCTCAATTTTTTGGGGGGAGAGGGTCAGCAGGATGAGGGCGGAGGAGAATCTGGCAAGGTCACATGGCTTTCAAAACAGGCAATTACCGGCTTTTTGATGATGTTCGGATGGGTTGGATTGACTTGTAAGAAGGAGTTTGGTTTTTCTTTTCTAGCCACTACTCTGATCGCCTTTGCTGGAGGGGTGCTTGCCCTATTTGCCACTGGCTTGATTTTTAAATGGGCAAAGAAACTGCATAGTTCGGGAACGGTCTTCAGGATAGAGGATGTGATTGGAAAAGAGGCGATGGTTTATCAGCGCATTCCAAAAGGAGGCGTTGGGAAAATCACCCTTTCCTTGAATGATCTTACCTATGAAATCGATGCAATTTCTCATCAAAATGAAGAGCTTTCTTCGTTTATACAAGTTCAAGTTTTAAAAAAATCGGACGAAAAAACAGTTGTTGTCGTCCCCATCAAATAGGTGTATATGGACATTTCTTATCTAGGTTCAACGATCATCTTGTTCCCGCTCTTTCTCGTCTCAACGATCTTTTTCCTAGCAAAACTCTATCGAAGATGTCCGTCCAATAAAGTTCTCGTGGTTTATGGACGAGTCGGCGGTAGTAAGACAGTCCAATGCTACCACGGCGGCGGTACATTTGTTTGGCCACTCATTCAAGGATCAGCATTTCTTGATCTGACGCCGCGTAATATTCACATTCCCTTAAAAGGAGCTCTTTCTCATCAAAATATCCGTGTGAATGTTCCGAGCACGTTTACGGTCGCGGTAGGCATTACTCCCGATGTCATGAATAACGCAGCGATCCGTTTGCTTGACTTGGACCATAGAGGGATTGAGTCGATGGCAACGGAGATCATTGTGGGGCAGCTTCGTTTGACAGTTGCGTCGCTCCGCATTGAAGAGATCAACCAAGATAGAGAGCGTTTCTTGGAATCGATCAAGAAAAACATCGAACCAGAACTGCATAAAATTGGGCTCACTCTTCTCAATGTAAACATCACGGATATTACAGACGAATCTGAATACATCGAAAGCATTGGGAAAAAAGCTTCTGCTACGGCTGTGAATCAAGCGAAAGTCGATGTCGCAGAACAAGAAAAGCAAGGCGACATTGGAAAAGCTCTCGCGGAAAGAGATCGCCGAGTTTCAGTCGCTTCCTTCCATGCAGAGGCCGTGAAAGGGGAAAACGAGTCGAGAGCTCATATTGCCGTAACAAATGCAGCGTTAGCTGAAAAAGAAGCTGAGGCAACGCGCCGAAGCCAGGTTGCAAAGCAACAAGCAGAGGTTGAAATTCAAAAAGCCCGAGCTCTTGCTCAAACACAGTTCCTCGAAGCGGAGCAGGTCGTTCCTGAAGAAATCAAAAAGAAAAAAATCCAGATTGAGGCAGAGGCCGAAGCTCAGAGAAATGTTTTGATTGCCCGAGGAGAGGCTGAAGCCATTCTCGCAATCAAGCAAGCAGAAGCGGAAGGGATTCAAAAGCTTTTAGATGCAAAGGCAAAAGGCTATAAGCTGCTTGTGGAAGCGTGCGGCGATGACGCGAAAAGCGCGTCTACTATGCTTTTGATTGAAAAACTCGAAGAGATCGTCAAGCTTCAGGTTGAAGCAATTAAGAACATCAAGATCGATAAAATCACTGTTTGGGACAGCGGCAATCATTCAGGAGACCCGTCCAAAGGTTCATCGACTTCAAACTTCCTGAGTCAGTTTGTAAAATCATTGCCCGCACTGCATGATGTTGCAGCGATGGCTGGTTTAGACTTGCCTCAGTATCTCGGAAGGGTCACGCCATCTGGCAAAGAACAAGAAACTATAAAAAATAGATAGATTTACTACTGAATAGGAGCTGTTTAAGAAAATGTTAAACAGCTCAGTTACAGCTTCTTGTTGTCGTCTTAATCCCGATTCTCCAGACTCTTTTCTCCAAACTCTTTCGGAGTAGGTTCTTATAAGCTAACCCTCATTGCATCGCCCTAATTTTAAAATAATTCAGTTGGTTGTTTTTTTGACGGGTGACGAAAGATATTTACAAAATGGGGGGGATTTTTTATGAGAAGGGGTACCAACACTCAAAGGAAGGGGCTTGTCCTTTATGAAAAATCATTTTTTAAATTCCGCTGCTTTTGTATTGATTGCGATCGGGGGGATTAATTGGGGCTTTTATGGGGTTTTCGGCTGGGATGTGATTGCATCCATATTCGGCGAGATGTCCATGACAATGAGAGTGATCGACCTATTGATCGGATTAGCTGGCGTCTATCGGCTTGCGCTGTGGGTCGAGATGGCTCGATCGAATCATAAGAAAGGCGAATAAAGCGGCCGCTTTTTTTTAGCTTTGCGTTTGCTCGGCTGAAGGCAGGCTTTCTGGCTTTGGCTGAGATGCGCTTTTAATGTAGCCTTGGCGCAGTTCTGCGCTATAGACCAGCCAGAGTCCGATGCATACGATCCCTGTTGAGAAGAAAATGACAGGAGAAAGAGGCTCCCCTAAGAAGAACCAGCCGTTGAGCGAGGCGAAAATCGGGCTCAAAAGACCCATGAAGGAAAGGAAGGTGGCTGTAAACCTCTTCAGCATCATCCCATAGAGATTGTAGCAAATAATATTTGAAACCAACGTCATCAAAAGCGTTCCTTTGACAAAAGCCCCTAGATTAGAGGGGGCAACGGGCAAGGGATTCCAATTTTCTGAGAAGTAAGAATGGGCAAGGGCCAAAAGCCCCCCGAAGAGCATGCTGACGCCGTTTGCGGCCAGAGGGGATACTGCCTTGTCTTTAACAATAAGCCTCAATAAGACCCATCCGTAGACAGAACAAAGGGCTGCCGCGATCATGCTCAATTCAGGCCAGGAAAGGTAGGCGAAGCTAGAGAGCAGCTCCCCCGCCCCTTTTTGCATTGCGAGCACTGGAATAATCCCGGCAAAGCCAATCGCCATCCCAACCCACTTGCGGCCATTCATTTTCTCTCCAAAATGGAGGTAGGAGAAGAAGGCGGCGAAGAAAGGGGAGAGGCTATAAAGAAAGCAAGTTTTGGCGGCCGTCATGTGCTGAAGGCTCCAAAACTCAAAGGCGTTTGACAAGTAGATGCTAAAAACCCCGAGAAGGCAAAGCGAAAGAATCTGTTTCAAAGTTAGTTTAAGGAGCGATTTTTTGAAGAGGGCAATGAAGCCGATTAAAAGAATTCCTGCAAAGAGCATCCGGGCAGAGGTAAGGAAAAGGGGGGGGCAATGTTCGAGGGTCATTTTCCCGAGGGAAAATACGCTTGACCAAGTGGCGTACATCAAAACGACAATCAAAATCGACATGAAATGGCCCTGCCTTTAGGGGTGCTGAATTGAGGACAGGATACCAGGGGAACCCCATTTAAGCAAGAACCTATCCCACTAAAATTTTTCGTTGAGTTTTTGGATTATTTTGATGGATTTCTAGAGGTTTTCTCGTCAATCCTTTATCCTTGTTCTCCGATGAATGAACTTCTTTTTATTTTTCACGTTTTGGCTGTCATAGGCTTTGTTTTCTTTGCGCTCCGTTTGGGGAAAAACGCTTTGATTGCAATGGCTGCTTTCCAAGCTGTTTTAGCGAACCTTTTTGTAGTCAAACAGATCTGCCTGTTTGGGTTGACGGTCACGTGCAGCGATGTGTTTGCTATCGGAGGGATTTTAACGCTGAATCTGCTCCAAGAATATTTTGGCAAAGAGGCGGCCAAACAGGCGGTCCGCGTCTCTTTTTTTTGCATCCTCTTTTTTGCTTTCATGTCCCAAATGCATTTGATGTATGCCCCGGCGGACGCAGACCAGACACAAGCCGCTTTTAAAGCGATTTTTTCTTCAACTCCCCGCATTCTTCTCGCTTCCGTGTTTGTGTTCTACCTCGTCCAGAAAGCCGACATTCGGTTTTTTGGATGGTTAAATACTTTTTATGAGGGGAAAAAACTTCCCTGGAGGATCGGCATTTCTCTCTTGCTTTCCCAATTTCTCGATACGGTCCTGTTCAGTTTCTTCGGGCTTTATGGAATCGTTGATTCGATCGGGTCCATTATTTTGGTCAGCTTGGCCGTGAAATATGCGATCATTTCTTGCAGCAGCGCTCTTGTCGTCTTTTCTAAGCGCTTTGCGAAGGAGGCGGCATGAAGTTTGAAGTGCTCCACCAATCGAAAAAATCGCGTGCGCGCGTCGGCCGGATCCATACTCCCCACGGGATTATCGAAACTCCGAACTTCGTTGCTGTAGGGACGAATGGGACTTTAAAAGCGCTTGATAACCGGATGGTCGATTCAATCGGCTTGCAGTTGATGTTCTGCAATACCTATCATCTCCTCTTGCAGCCGGGTCCTGAAATCGTAAGACGGGCTGGCGGGCTCCACAAATTCATCAACCGACAGATGCCCATCATCACCGATTCGGGAGGTTTTCAGGTTTTTTCTCTCGCTTACGGATCGGTCGCGGATGAGCTGAAAAGCCGCGGCGCGAAAAAACGGGATGGACATGTTTTGAAGATCAGCGAAGAGGGGGTTCACTTCCGCTCTTACAGGGATGGAAGCAAACTCCTCCTGACTCCCGAAACTTCGATTCAAGCGCAAAAGGCGTTCGGCGCCGATATCATCATCCCTTTCGATGAACTGCCTCCTTATCACATCGGCCCTGAAAAGCTCAAATTATCATTGGACCGGACGCACCGATGGGAAAAGAGGTCTTTGGAAGAACATTTAAAAAACCCTCAGGATCAGGCCATGTACGCAGTTATCCATGGCGGCGTTGATCCCGTTTTGAGAAAAGAGAGCTGCGACTATTTGGCAAATCTTCCTTTCGATGGTTTTGCAATCGGCGGTTCTCTCGGCAAGACCCGTCCCGAAATGGTTGAGATGCTCACAGCGCTCCTGCCCCGTCTTCCGCAAGAGAAGCCGAACCACCTTTTAGGAATAGGCGACCTAGAATCGCTAGAGCAGTGCGTGCCGCTTGGCATCGATACGTTTGATAGCTCGTACCCCACCCGCGCTGCCCGACACGGGATGCTCCTTACGCAAGAAGGTGCGCTCAAAGTGGAAAAAGGGGAAAACGCCAACTATTTCGCCCCGATAGACAGAGAATGCTCCTGCTGGACTTGCCAGCATTACACACTCGCTTACTTGCACCATCTTTTCAAAGCCCGCGAATTGACCGCCTACACTCTTGCCACCATCCACAATCTTCACTTCATGGTCGACCTGATGCGCCGCTACCGCGAAGCCATCCTTAGAGACCTTCTCTAAAAAATAATCGACAAAAAAAATATCGAAATCTAAACTCCGTCCATTTTGTTGGGAATCTGTGGAAGAGTTAAAAATTTTCGCATTCCGCTTTTTGGGAATTCTTATTCTAGCACCCTTGGTGGGATGGCTGTTGTTGCTGTTTATTGAAAAATTCGAAAAAGACTGGAAATCAGGTAATCGAAAAAAGCGTTGGATGGTTTTATCCGGAGTGTTCATTATTTTAGCCGCAACCGGCGGATGGCTTCGGCCTTAATTTTAACAAAATTGCATCAAAAGCACTTGAAAATGATATTTAACCTCAGTCTTGTTTTTTTCATCAGCGCAGAGATAATTGCAGAGACGCTGAAGTAGAGAGAGTATAATGGAACTCAAAACGCGGACGGGGCCTTGCCCGGAGGAGGAGAGAAATGTAGAAAATATCATCTAGTCAAAATGTAGGAAAATTTTATACCAAGATCAGGAACCGACTCATAAAAATCTAGGGCTAGATCTTCTGGAAGCCGCCTATGGCCTCCGGGCAAAGCACCGTCCGCGCTTCGCGATTCCGTTTTACTCTCTACCTCAGCGTCTCTGCCATCTCTGCGCTGATGAAAAAAATAAGACTGAGGTTTTCACTATGCTTTTCATGCAATCACCCCGTGGCCTTCTCCTCTTGCATTTTTGGGAAAATCTGGTAAGTTAGGTTCTTTTTTAAATTTTTGAGGAGATCCTAATGACTACGTTTAAATCTGAAAAAACCAAGAAGAGTCCCATTCCCGTTTTGCTTCATCCTCCGCTTGTGGAAGCAATTTTCGAGCTGCGCTGGGAATTGCAAACAGACCAACAAGCAGGGCGTATGCGCGACCCTTCCTATCCGATGATGTATGGACGGATGTTCGAACGGTTGAAAAAAGATTTTCCCGTTGTAGAAGATCTTCCCAGCACGCAGGCGCACCCAGAGGCGACGCCTTATGTTCCTCGCCACCGCTTGCGCAAAGAGGCAAATGGGTATCCGCTCATCCAAGTGGGGCCCGGAATCATCACTGTCAATGATGCGAAGAGCTATGCGTGGAACGGGTTTAAAACTTTGGTCCTTCGGTTGGTCGATTCAGTCATTGAACTCTATCCGGAAGGGGAACCGAGCCTGAATTTAATCAAATGCGAAATCCGCTATGTAAATGGCATCCGCTTCGACGCCTCCCGAGAAAATCCGCTTGCTTTCCTCGGAGAAAAGCTTCATACAAAAATTGAAATGGATCCTGAATTTTCTAAATTGAACCTCATGAACGACCGGCCGAATTCTCTGGGACTCAATATCTCCTATTCCTTGCAAAAGCCGCTGGGCAATTTGGGATTGAGCATCAATTTGGGACAGTTTGATAACAAGCCTGCTTATTTGGTTCAGACGATGATCCAATCATTTGGGGAAATGGTTCCGAGCGAAACCGATTCTTTCATTCCTTGGTTGGATGAGGCGCACGACGTTGCTGAGAATTGCTTTCAGCTTCTTTGTAAAGGCTCTTTAATGGATAAGTTTTGCGGAAATGACTAAAATAAAAAGAGTTGCGGTTACAGGGAGCGCAGGTCAAATTGCCTACAGCCTTTTGTTTCGGATCGCAAATGGCGATTTGCTGGGGCCGGATCAGCCGATAGCTCTTCATCTTCTCGACGTTTCTGTCGGCATGGAGGCTCTGAAAGGAGTCTCCATGGAGTTGGACGATTGTGTATTTCCCCTTTTGAAAGAGATCAAAGTGGGAAGCTCTGCGGAGGAGATGTTTGAGGGGGTTGATTACGCCCTTTTAGTGGGGGCGAAGCCGCGAGGCCCTGGGATGGAGAGGAAAGACCTCTTAGTCGATAACGGGGCCATTTTTGTCGAACAGGGAAAGGCATTGAACCGGACTGCTTCCAAAGAGGTCCGAGTGCTTGTGGTCGGCAATCCGTGCAATACGAATTGCTTGATTGCAATGCACCATGCTCCCGATTTGCCGAAGACCCATTTTCACGCTATGACGCGGCTCGACCAAAACCGGGCCGTTTTTCAGCTCGCTTCCAAAGCCCATGGAAACGTTGAAGAAGTGACCCGGATGACGATTTGGGGAAACCATTCTTCAACGCAAGTGCCCGATTTTACGAATGCGAGAATTCGAGGCAAGCCAGCTGAAGAGGTCATTCGCGACCGGAGATGGCTGGAGACGGAATTCATTTCCAAAATCCAGAAGCGGGGAGCGGAGGTGATTGCCGCAAGAGGAAAATCCTCTGCCGCATCCGCTGCAAATGCGGCGATCAGGGCCATGCGTTCGATTTTGATTCCCACCCCTGAAGGCGATTGGTTTTCTTCGGGAGTCTATTCCCATGGAAATCCGTATGGAATCCGAGAGGATTTGGTTTTTTCGTTCCCTTGCCGTTCAAAAGGGAAAGGGGATTATGAAATTGTTTCTGGCTTGAAAATCGATCCGTTCTTGCAAGAAAAAATCGCCCTGACGCAAAAAGAGTTAATGGAAGAGCGCGATTTAGTCGCTCATTTGCTGCGGGGGAATTAAGATGCGGGATGGAGTTCTTTTTGAGGTCACGAGAGATTCTCTCGAGACAGGATTGCGCGGAGTGCCGGTGGGGTATTGCACCACATCTCACGTCGATCCGCAGAAAGGGCTCACTTATGTCGGAAGGCCGATCGCAGATTTGGCCCATCGGGATCCGATGGAGGTGATTTATCTTCTCTATTACGGAGAAATGGGGACAAAAGACCAGGTCGCCCGTTTCCAGATGGATTTAGCGAAGAGGGCTCACTGCAAGCCAGAAACGGTCCAAGCAATCGAGTCGCTTCCCCGCGCCGGCCATCCTATGGATGTTTTTGCCGCTGCATTGCTCGTCGCAGGGATGTATGAGGGAAAAGACGATTATCGCGAAGATTGTTTGAACATCATCGCAAAAATCCCTCAGATCGCTGCGGCCGTAATCAACGCTCATGCTGGCTGGGGACCGACGCCTCCTTCGAAGCCTGAAATGGGCTACATGGAAAATTTTGTCCACATGCTGCAAATGCCTGGGGAGAAAAAAGCAGAACTGCTTCAGGTGATGCGCCTTTTTGATGTGATCCATTTGGACCACTGCGGAGGAAATCTCTCTACTTTTGTAGGCAAGGCTGTGGCTTCCTCTCTCGAACCCATGTATGGTTCATTAGCTGCAGCAATGACGGCCCTTGCAGGCCCTCGCCACGGAAGAGCGAATCAGGACTGTTTAGAATTTGTTCAATCGGTCCTCGATGAAATCGGGGAGAGCGCGAAAGCGTCCGATGTCGAGCAGCTCATTCGCCGCAAAATCGAGCAGAAAGAACTGGTTTTTGGGTTTGGCCATGCTGTGCTTCGCGTGGAGGATCCTCGGGCGAGTGTTTGCTATCAATACTGCCAGAAACATTTCCCTCATCATCCTCTTGTCAAAATCGCCCTCCTTTTGAGGACGGAAGGGACAAAAGTGTTAAAAGAAAACCCAAAAATTTCCAACCCTTATCCCAATATCGACGCAATTACAGGGTCGATGCTGACTGCAGTTGGATTTCCCTATCCTGAATATTACACGGTGCTGTTCGGCCTGTCCCGCTGCGTCGGGATCGCAATCCAGATTGTTTATGAACGGATGGAGGCGCGCGAGGGGAAGGGGACTCCGATCATCCGGCCGCTCTACCTCTACAAATCGAGAAAATGAGAACAAAATATCCGCCTTTAGAACCTTATCGCACCGGATTTCTGGATGTTGGCGCGCCGCACCAGATCTATTGGGAAGAGAGCGGCAATCCGAAAGGATTACCGGTGATTTTTCTCCACGGCGGTCCCGGATCGGGGACCGAACCGAGCCATCGCTGTTTTTTTAATCCCCAAAGATACCGGATTGTTTTGATGGACCAAAGAGGATGCGGGAGAAGCTTGCCGCATTCTTGCTTGGAGCGCAATACGACATGGGATCTTGTCGCTGATATCGAAAAGCTGAGGCATCACTTAAAAATTGAAAGTTGGGTTGTGTTTGGAGGGTCTTGGGGAAGCACTCTTTCTTTAGCTTATGCAGAGACCCATCCTTCCCAGGTGAAAGCTCTGATCCTCCGCGGGATTTTTCTCGGCCGAAAAAAAGAGCTTCATTGGTTTTACCAATTCGGGGCCCATCATCTATTCCCCGATGAGTGGGAAAAATTCCTCGACCCGATTCCTCCAAAGGAGAGGGGAGATCTTGTTCGGGCTTATTACCAACACTTGACCTCGAAAAATGAGGCGACGAGAAAAAGGGCGGCGTCGACTTGGGCCGGATGGGAAGGAGCTACTTTAAAACTCATTTTCGATCCGAATCAATACCTCCAGTTCACTCAAGACGATCACGCCGACGCTGTGGCTCGGATCGAATGTCATTACTTCGTCAACCAGTGTTTTTTTAAAACAGATAATTGGTTGATCGAACAAGTGGGAGTCCTGAAAAATATTCCCGCCATCATTGTGCAGGGGAGATACGATATCATCTGCCCAATGGAAAGCGCTTGGGAACTGCATAAAGCTTGGCCTCAGGCTGAATTCGAAATTGTGAAAGACGCTGGACACGCCGCCAGCGAACCCGGGATCACCGATGCGCTGATCCGAGCTGCGGACTATTTTGGACAAACTCTGAAGTGACCGTTTCCATCAACCTTCCCGAATCGATCAGTTTGCGAAGCTGGGCTGTTTTCGGCTCAAACCACAGTTCGCCCTCTCGGAAAAACCGCAATAAAAAATTCTGCATCTTGACTTCGACTTTAATAAGTCCTTCCAAATCGGTCTCGCCTGTTTTTTGGGCGATGACCTCGACGAGATCGAGGTTGTCTGGGCGGATCGAGTAAAAAGAAAACCGGTTCTTTTTTTTGTCTGAAATAAAATTTTTCAACCCGAGCGTGGTCTGTTGGATCCAAGGATGTTTTTTTTCCATCCAATGTTCTCTTTCTTCGATTTTTCCGTCTTTAATGCCTTGGACAAAAAGACGTCTGCCCTCTTTTAAGAAAATATGCAGTTCTTCTTTCTTTTGGGAACAATGATATTCTTGGATTTCCCAATCGAAATTGTAATGAGCCCTCGTCCTCTCCAGGTCCGAATCGGCTTGAACCTCGATCCCTTCAGGGGAAAATTCGAGTTTCCATTTCGTCTCTGTCCGGAAGCTTTTTGAAGACTCGACATAGGAAAATGTTTCAACGCGCGCGGAAGGTTCTGCAATTGTTTGAATCGCTGCCGGGGTTTCAACTTTCGCTTTCGAAGGGATAGCGCCCGCTGCAGCAACCGGGGGGGCTGGCAAACTTGGGAGAATCCGGGGTGAAGGGGGAGGGACTGCGATAAATGGGTCGCTGAGGATTTCCGGATTTCCAAAAGTTTGCCAAGAGAGCCAGACAACCAAATTGACAAAGGGAAATATTGCGAGAACAATTCCCGTGATCAAAAAAACAACCCGCTCTTTCCAATTGAACGAGGCATGAGTAAGGGAATGAAAATCGATTCCCTCAAAAGCCCGGTTCAGCCGCTCCGCGCCTTCCAAATAAGGTTGCAATACAAAGGTAAAGAGTTCTTTCGAACTCATGGGAGTAAGCAGTTGAATCATGGCGGTTTCCAGATTTGAATCTAGGTTCTTGGTCGGGCATAATAATCAAAATTTTTTATTTTCAGCAAGGAGATCGAAACTTTGTCGATTTCTTCTCGTTTTTTGATCCGAAGAGGAGTAGAATTTGAATTTATGAATTGGATCGAATTAGAGCGTGCCTTCACCCGAGCCGTGCTTCTCTCATTTTCCAGAAAGAAGATGATTTTGGCATTTCCTTCGCTGGTCCTTTGCGGAGTCTTGTTTGTTTTTTGCCGCGCGGTTGCTTTCGACGCGAACAATTGGATCTCCATGAGCTTGGCCTTTTTGCCGATCCTCCTCTCTTCGGGGGTGTTGCTCGCTCTCGGTGTTTTGCTCATTCAAGCCCATGATCGAGAAATGAAACGCATCTCTTTCAGCCTTCGCGATTTGGTTTTTAATTCGGCCGATTCGATCATCAGCACCTCTTTCTTGTCGATCCCCCCTATATTGGCTTATCTTTGTTTTTGGATCCTCATGGGCATTTTTTATCTGTTCAAAGAGATCCCTTTCATCGGCGATTTTTTTAGCGTGGTCTTTTCGTTCTGTCCCTTCCTTTTGATTTTCGGCTCGCTTTGCCTTTGCCTTGCGAACGTAACCCTTTTATTTTTCGCAGCGCCCCTTTTTGCTTTTCAGCCCACGAAAGGGATTCGGTTAACGCAGCAGTTTTTGCAGACGATGACAAGTCGTTTACTGACCCGTTTTATATTGCTTGCAATCGCTCTCGTTCCGATTGGATTTGTAGCGGCCCTTTTAAGTTTTGCCGCTGTCTTGACGAAGGAAAGCTTCCTTATCGGGGAGAAATCGATTTCGGTGGCGCTTGAATGGTTTTTTATTATGCTTCCCTTTGCCGCCCTTTTAACCCCCGCGGTGATCTTCTTCTTTAATTTCGCCGCAGAAAGCCATCGGCTTCTTGACCCATCCAGGCGCCGGGGATCAATGCCTCCTTTTGGGCCCTCAGGGGCTTTTTCTGCCTCGCCCCCTCATTCTGAAAAACGATGAAAATCGCTGTTGTAGGGACTGGAGTTGCAGGACTTGCTGTCCTTTGTCATCTCTTGCGATATCCCGGAGTGAGAGCAACTTTATTTGATTCCGGGAAGGGCGGAGCTTCCACTGCATCTACTGGGTTGCTCCATCCTTTCCCCGCACGCGACTGCAAGCGTTCTTGGCGCGCAACCGAGGGGATGGAAGCTGCCGCGGAGCTTTTGGAAGCGGCGGAAAAAGTTCTGGGCTTTCCAGTTTGCGAACGGACAGGCCTTTTGCGGATCGCGGTCACCGAAGAGCAGAAAGAGCATTACAGAAAGAGGGCTGAAGAAGATCCTGAGGCTTTCTGGTTAGATGATGTCCGAAAGAAGATTTCCAAGGCAGCGCCGACTTCCGGGATCTGGGTTCAAAAAGCAATAACGGTTTATTCTTCCTCTTATTTAGAAGGGCTTTGGCAGTGCGCCGAAAAGGCAGGGGCTGAAAGAGTGTTGTCTTCCATAAAAACTCTCGCTGAATTGGACTCGTTCGACGCAATCGTGTTGGCGGTGGGCGCGGGAATCCTTGAGTTTCAAGAGTGTTGCCATCTTCCTTTGAAAAGGACGAAAGGGCAAGCGCTTCTTTGCCGCTGGCCGAAAGAGAAACTAGGGCCGCTCCCATGCAGCCTTTTGTCCCAAGGCCACATCACGCCGACAGCCGATCCGGAGGTGTGCCAGATCGGATCCACTTATGAGCGGACCTTTTCCTCGTCTGACCCCGATCCAAAAATGGCTTTGCCTCTGTTGGAAAAAGCGGCCCTTTTTTATCCACCGGCCCGGGATTTCGAAGTCCTCGAAATCCGTTCCGGAGTCCGAATTTCTCCTTCCTTAGGCTATCGTCCCATCGCAGCCCCAATTGCCCCAAAAACTTGGGTATTTACGGGACTTGGGTCGAGAGGGATGCTCTATCACGCCCTTCTCGGAAAAGAGCTGGCGAAAGAGATCGTCGATCGTTTATCATTTTGAATTTTCCAGGGATGCAGTGACAGGAATGCAGTGAAGGGATCTTTTCTATTTCTAGGGACGAGCGGATCGACTGGAATTCCAGTCATTGGCTGTAAATGTCCGATTTGCACCTCCTCCGATTCCCGCAACCAGAGGCTTCGTCCGGCTGGAAGGGTTTTTATTGGCGAAAAATCTCTCTTAATCGACGCGGGCCCCGACCTGCGGCAACAGGCCCTTCGGGCGGGGATCGACCATGTTGACGGCCTTTTATTGACTCACACCCACTTCGATCACATCGCGGGAATCGATGACCTGCGCATTTTCTATGTCCGCAACAAAAAACCGCTTCCTTGCCTCCTCTCTCAAGAGACGTACGACGAATTAAAAAAACGCTATTATTATTTGTTTCAACCGAAAAATTTAAATAGCGCGCTCAGCGCCCAATTTGAATTCCATATCCTACCCAAAGATAATGGAACGATTTCTTTCGCAGGTCTGGAGATCGGCTATTGTTCTTTTTTTCAGGGGAATATGAAGGTGACTGGATTTCGGATCGGAGATTTCGCCTACATTTCCGATATCCGGAAATTCGATGATTCGATTTTTCCCCCTTTGCAGGGGATTCGCCAACTTGTTTTAAGCGCTCTCATGCCTGATCCGACCCCCTTTCATCTCTCGTTTCAAGAGGCGGTTGAATTTGCAAAAAAAACAGGCGCAAAAAAAACTTGGCTGACCCACCTCGGCCATTTCCTCGATCATGAGGCGGCAAACGCCCTTCTGCCGCCAGAGGTAAGACTCGGATACGACGGGTTAGAATTGGAGATCAATTAATGGAAGAGAGAAAAAAACTAACGCCCGTTGTCCCTTTATCGAAACAGCCGCAAGCCGGACAGGGGAGGCTTCACGATCTGGCTCCTCAGCAACGGCGAGCTCTTTTGATCGGGGCTTATGAGTCGAAAGAGAAAGTAAAATGCGAGGAGCAGCTCGAAGAACTGGAAAGTCTTTGCAATACCTATGGGTTGGAGACTGTTCTCAAACTGCCTTGCCCCTTGCGCGCGATCGATCCCGCTACTTTTATCGGCAGCGGAAAAGTGGAGGAAATCAAACAGCTCGCGGAGGAAAACCTGTGCGATGTAGTGGTTTTCGATGATGAGATTTCCTCCCAACAGCAGAGGAATCTAGAAAAGCTTTTAGAACGGGTAGTGATCGACCGGACTGAATTGATCTTGGCTGTGTTTGCTCAGAGAGCATCGACTCGGGAAGCCCGGATTCAGATTGAACTGGCCACCTTCCGCTATCAAATGCCTCGTCTGCGCCGGATGTGGACCCATTTAAGCCGTCAACGGTCGGGCGGCTCCGGCGGCGGCTTCGTCAAAGGGGAAGGGGAAAAACAAATCGAAATCGATCGGCGGATTGTTCGCCGTCAAATTGACCGGCTCCAAGCGGAATTGAAAGAGGTCAAAAAACAACGGCAGATCCAGCATCGATTGCGCGAAAGGTCCGGCATCCCTACGTTTGCGATCATTGGATACACAAACGTTGGGAAATCGACCCTTTTGCGGGCCCTGACCGATGCCGATGTTTTGGTTGAAGATAAGCTTTTTGCTACCCTGGATACAACCACGCGCAAATTTGTTCTTCCGAACAAGCAAGCGATCTTGCTTGTTGACACAGTCGGGTTCATCCGTAAAATTCCCCATCAGCTTGTCGCCGCTTTTAAAAGTACGCTTGAAGAGGCGGTTCAAACGGATATTTTGCTCCATCTCATCGATGTTAGCAGTCCCACCGCTGAAATGCAGGCGGAAGCAACTTTTGAGGTCTTAAAAGAGCTTGGAGCGGAAAAGAAACCCATGATCACTGTCTTGAATAAAGTCGATCGGTGTGAAAATCGGGCCCTGATCCTCCGGATGAAATTCAAGTATCCGAATACAGTTGAGATTTCGGCTCTCCATCAGACTGGATTTGACGCCTTAATGGATGCGATGATCCGGGAGATTTCCCTGCTTCGCAAAATCGTCAAGCTCCGCGTGCCTCAAAGTCATTACGCGCTTGTGACCGATGTGATGAGAGAAGGGAAAATCCTTTCGTTGGACTACGAAGACAATGATATTCTGCTTGAGGTGGAAATCCCTCAGCAGCTTGAACATAAAATCGCTCATTTTATTGTTTTATGATTGTCAAAGACCTCCCCTCTGAAGAGCGTCCCCGTGAAAGGTTGGCCCGCTATGGAGCGGAGGCCCTTTCCACTGTTGAGCTCCTCGCGATTCTTTTGGGAAGCGGGACCCAAGCCCGTCCCGTGCTCCAATTAGCCGCGGAGCTGTTAGCCCATTTTAAAACGCTCAAAGCGTTAGCGGGGGCTTCCCTCGCCGAATTAAAAACCGTGAAGGGAATCGGATCCGCGAAAGCGATCCAGCTCAAAGCCGCTATCGGCCTTTTCGACAGGTTGGAAGAGAAAAAACAGGGAGGCATCCTCGATTCTCCCGAGGCTGTCTACGAGCTGATTTTTCCTGAATTAGCAAGCCAGAAAATTGAGACTCTAATGGTGGTCTTGCGCGATGCGCGGCGCGGCCTGATCCACAAGGAAATCATCTCTAAGGGGATCCTCAGCGAATTGCTCATCCACCCCCGAGAAATTTTTCACGAGGCAATCCGCCATCGCGCCCATAGCTTGATTATCGCGCACAATCACCCTTCCGGAGATCCCACTCCCTCTACCCGCGATGTGGAAATGACCCAGCTTCTTGTCCAGGCGGGGAAAATGCTCGGAATCGAGCTTTCCGACCATCTCATTATCGGCCACAAAAAATTCATCTCTTTCTATAAGAAAGGACTCTTGCTTAGAAATAATTTTTATTGATTTCGTAGGTGAAATGGTTG
>Ga0075364_10000800_pt1 | contig 16613 bp, 25 predicted proteins | sample EndMetdeltDD1764_FD_71517 | JGI IMG/M metagenome (GOLD analysis project Ga0075364, IMG submission 71517) | Populus endosphere microbial communities from Tennessee, USA - Endosphere MetaG P. deltoides DD176-4 | ecosystem: Host-associated > Plants > Roots > Endosphere | place: USA: Tennessee...
GCAAGATCGTCACCGATCACGAATTGCTCGATAAGGACGAGGCGCGGCTTCGCAAGGTCTACCGGACGATCGGTGGCTGGCTGCACCGGATCGAAACGCTTCGCCGTCCCCGCGTCGTCGGGGAGCGCTGAGAGATGGTGGGGAACAGAATGGGCGCGCCGATCCGGTCTATGCCGGATGACTTCGCCGAATACGTCGACAAGCTGAGCTACAAGGAACTGCGTGTCCGCTACAAGACGGGCGCCGGGACTATTTCGCGTTGGAAGGGCGAGCTGACGGGCGCGCCGGTAATGCGTAGCCGCGCCCTGCCCGCTGACTTTATCGCCGCGGCTGGAACCCTGTCCCGCCCCGAACTGATGGCCCGCTATGCCGTTGGCGAGCGCCTGTTGCGCAAGTGGATCAACACGACCGGGGTCAATCCGCCGATCGCCAAGGTTACGTTCAAGGGTCGCAAGGCGCTCAAGCCCGCGCCTGAGGACTTCCGCGAGGTGGGACCAACCCTGACCATCAAGGGAATGCAGCGCCACTACCACGCGGCGAGCGAGACCGTACACCGCTGGTTGAAGGAAACTGGTGTAGTCCCTGCCGTCTATGTCGCGCCGCCGCGTGAGAAGACGAAGAAGGCCATCAACTGGATACTTCCCTACCGGGCCGCAGCGCCGAAGCGCTCCGACTACGGCCCGCACGATGAAGCCGCTGACATCCTACGTCGCCACTTCCCGACCTACCGCTGCGACGATCGCGGCCGGCAGAACTCCAAGGGTTTGTTCTGGCGCGTCGGCAATGCCGTGGTCGAGCCCGACGAACTGCTGACCAGGGCGCAGCGCTATCGGAGTAAGGCGGCATGAACCCGCGCAATATGATCGCCGAATGCCTGCGCGATGGGCGTCGTTGGGTTCGCAGCTTCCAGTACTTCAGGACCACTCTCGAATCAATGATCGAGGCTGGTGAAGTACACCGCGTCGCACCAGAAAACGGCACTGCTCGAAACATGGTCGAACTGACCGGGCGCGGATGGAAAGTCTATTTCGGCGAGAACCTGCTTGTCACCCGTCTCGACAACTTCGCTGAATTGCTCGCGATGGGGTTTGAGCCTGAGGACGCAGGCAAGGAACTGTTTCTGACAAAGGGGCAGATACGTGCGTCGATGCAGGAGATTGCCAAGCATCTTGGGGCTCAGGCGGCATGATCGCAAAGGCCCTCCGCAAGATCGAACAGGAACTCGCCGACGTCATCGCCAACGCGACCGACGAACAACCCATCGATCCGCATCAACTCAACATCATCGCACGAAAGATCGGCTCTCAGGCCGAAATGCTGGAACAGGGATTGGAAGTTTAAGTGGCAGGCAGCGTCAACAAGGTCATTATCGTCGGCAATCTCGGCGCCGATCCCGAGGTCCGCTCGTTCCAGAACGGCGGCAAGGTCGCAAACCTACGTATCGCCACCAGCGAAAGCTGGAAGGACAAGCAGTCCGGCGAGCGGAAGGAAAAAACCGAATGGCATACAGTTGCGATCTTCGGTGACGGCCTTGTCGGCGTGGCCGAGCGCTTCCTGAAAAAAGGGAGCAAGGTCTACGTCGAAGGCAAGCTCCAGACGCGCAAGTGGCAGGATCAATCGGGCGCCGATCGCTACAGTACCGAGGTCGTCTTGCAGGGGCCGGGTGCGGTCCTGACCATGCTCGACGGGGCTAAGCAGGGGGACAGAGGCGGGACTTCGGCAAGTAATCAGAGTGCACCAGCGCAGTCGCATGCCGATGAACTAGATGACGAGATACCTTTTTAATGCGTCGCGGGGGAAAGCTCAGCCCGTTTGACTGGCCTGCGCCACGAGACCGGATAAATAGAATCCCTCTTTTTTCATGGAGGGCCGCATGAATCACTATGCCCGCAAGCCGCAGCACGCTCCGGACAAGATGACCCGCGCGCACAACACGACTGCGGCTTTCATGAAGGTGACCATGGCACCGCTGCACACGCTGACCGACGCCATGCTCGAAAGCATTGCGAACAGTCACGCGACCGGGCGCGATCGTCCGGCGCTACTTACCGAGCTGCACGCGCGCTTGGCCGAACGCAAGCGGCGGGAGGCAACAGATGGCTGATGCCGATGTCATGACCTTCGCGGAGATGGAAAGCCCGCTGATCGCTGAGCCGTTGTTCTTTTGCGAGCCGGCCCCATCACCGGGGCCGGACCCGAAGTTATGGCCTGAGGAAGAACGCCAGGCGGCGTTCATCGCCTATCTGCTCAAGACGTCATCGAAGGTCACAGCGCGCGCCATCCGTAACGAGGGCAAGCGCGGCTTCAAAGAGCAGCGGTCGATGAAGCGCACCGGACTTCTCGCCGGCACCTTTGATACGGTCATATTCTGGGACTACCGAGACGCCACCAGTGACGATTGCCCCCGCTCGGTAGCGAGTATCGAGTTCAAGGGCTTCGACGCCAAGGGCCGACCCGGCAAGCTCTCGCAGCCTCAAATCGAATATGGAAACGACCTGTTCCGGAAGGGACATGCAGTCGGCTGCTTCTACACGGCGGCGGCGGCGCTTGACTTCCTAAGGCGGCTTGGAGCCCCGGTTCGCGGGAGGGTGACCGCATGAATAGCACGGCACTATACCGGCATTTCGCGGATGACGGCTCGCTTCTATACGTCGGGATCAGCTTGTCGTGGCCCACGCGCACTAAAGCGCATGCCAGAGGCTCCGCGTGGTTCAGTCAAGTCACCAGGGTGGAAATAGAACAGTTCGACACCCGCGAAGCCGCGCTTGCCGCCGAGCGCGATGCGATAAAACGCGAGTGCCCTAAATTTAACGTAATCCATAATGGGGCGGCAAAGAAAGCTGCCCGGTCACGCCCGAACCGCGGCGCTCACTGGCTACAGGATTGCGAAGGCGACACGCTGTTGGCGGCAATCAACGGTCCGAATGCGATAGTCGGGCCGGCATTGGTTTACCGCGAGAATGATATCTCCGTGATGATTGCCCACGGAGAGTACGGCACTGAAGGGCATTTGACCGAAGTGGTGCTCGGGGGACTTGCGCCCGAGGCACCTGACTGGGTTCCCGCCAATGTCTCGGTCATCTTGATGGGTAGGGCCGGCGACCTCACAATGGACCAGGCGAAAGATGCCCGCCGTGACATCATCCAAAAGCTGACTCTGCACCTTCATATCGTGGAGAGCTTCGACACCGATATCGCGTTGGCCGTGGCTTATGCCACTCGCTTCCCGAGCCAAAAATCACGTGAAATCCTTGACCAAGTAGCCGTTGAGCGGGGGTCGGTATGACCGATCAACGATCAGACCTCGCCACCGCCATGGCGACAGTCGCCACCAAGCTCCTTGGCGATCCTGTTGAGAAGCTGAAGGCCAAGGCCGACTGGCGTTACCGGGGCAAGGGCTCTCTGAGCATCGATGTCGTCAAGGGTACATGGTACGATTATGAGGCCGGCGAAGGCGGCGGCGTCATTGACCTCATTAGGCGCGAGAGGCGTTGCTCGATCGGTGAGGCACTGCGTTGGCTAGAGAACATAGGCGAGTATGTTACGCCAGTGCGACCTGTCGAGGAGCGCCCGGGTCGCTCGTTTTCGCTCCGCGATGCGGCTATGCGCATCTGGAAAGAAAGCATGGCGACCGCAGGAACACTCGCGGAGCGATACCTAACTGATCGCGGCCTAGCCCATGGCACGGCGGTTGCCGACATCCGCTTTCATCCACGCTGCGCGCTCGGCAAGGACGATTACGGCAATCAGCGCTTCGTTCCAGCTATGGTTTCGCTAGTGAGGGCCCCGGGCGACGGTTCCCCGGTTGGCATCCACCGGACGGAGTTGTCGTCCGATGGTCGAAAGATAGACCGGAAGATGCTCGGCCCCTGCCATGGTGGTGTAGTTATGCTCTCGGCGCATGACCCAGATACAGGCGTCGGCATCTGCGAGGGTATAGAAACCGGCTTGGCTGTGATCAAGATGGGTGGTGGCCCGGTATGGGCCTGCCTTTCCGCTGGCAGCCTTGGCAGCTTCCCGCTCTTGGGCGGGGTCCAGCGGCTCACCATTTTCGCGGACAACGACAAGGCCGGCATCGAGGCAGCGCAAAAGTGCGCGCGCCGATGGATCGGCATCGGCGTGGAGGTAGGTATCCAGGCCCCCAAAGCTCGCGGCGCAGACTTCGCGGACGCCCTTGTCGACCATGAACAAGGAGCGGTTGCATGAATACTGTGCCGCTCGGCAATATTGTACCCTTGGCCGCTCCTGCGGCGGAGGTCAGTGAAGACACCATCGCGCTCGCCTTTGCTGGCCAGTACGCGTCGACACTTCGCTTCGATCACGACGAGGGCCGCTGGTACGAATGGGACGGCATTCGTTGGTGCCCAGATCGGACCGCGCGCGGGTTCCACTACGCCCGTGAAATTGGGCGTCGGATGGGTGATGGTAAAAGGCAGATGTGCAAGGCTGCGGTAGCCGCTGGCGCCGAGCGGTTCTGCCGCTCTGATCCTACGTTGGCCGTGACCAAGGAATATTGGGACAGCGATCTATGGTTGCTCGGAACTCCCGGCGGCGTCGTGGATCTGACGACTGGCGATTTGCTGCCTTCCGATCCCCAGTATCGCATCACGAAAATTACCGCTGCAACCCCATCACCCGGCAAGCCGGAGCGATGGCTGACCTTTTTGCACGACACCACTGGCGGTGACCAGCAGGTCATCGACTTCCTCCAGGAATGGTGCGGCTACAGCCTAACTGGCGATACCCGAGAACAGTCCCTGCTCTTCGCGCACGGAGGCGGTGGCAACGGCAAGTCGGTATTCATCAACACGTTCACCAAGCTCATGGGAGACTATGCCATCACCGCGGCCATGGAGACATTCACTGCAGCCAAAGGAGAGCGTCATTCGACTGAGGTTGCGATGCTCGCGGGCGCGCGCCTGGTGACAGCTTCCGAGACCGAAGAGGGCAGGTCATGGGCGGAAGCTCGCATCAAGCAGCTCACTGGTGGTGACCCCATCACTGCGCGCTTCATGCGCAAGGATAATTTTACCTACAACCCACAGTTCAAACTCACCTTTATCGGCAACCATGAGCCAACCTTGCACAATGTCGATGAGGCGATGCGCAGACGTTTCCGCATCATCCCGTTTAACCGAAAGCCCACTAAGCCCGATCGGAAGCTAGAAGAGAAGCTGCGTGACGAGTGGCCGCAAATACTCGCATGGATGATTGACGGTGCCATCCGGTGGCAAGAACAGGGCCTATCTTACCCCGATGCCATGAAGGCCGCCACTGACGCTTATTTCGACGCTCAAGATGTGCTTGGGCAGTGGCTGAACGACTGTTGCGAGCGCGCCGGGTTTGAGGCTGGCGGCCGGCTTTTCGATAGCTGGAAGGCTTACGCCAAGGCCTCCGGTGAAGAGCCAGGCAGCCAGAAGGCATTCACCGGAGCGATGGAAAAGCGTGGCTTCAAGAAGTTTCGTGCCTCCGACACCAATCGCACCCGTTCGATCAACGGCATTTCGCTGAAAAAGCAGGCTTACGATCAGGATCAGGGGTTCCCGGTATGATGGTCTGGACACATTGGACACGTTTGGACGGGTTCTCCCGGTTCCCCTCATACGCGCGCGCCATGAGACTGATCCAGAATATGTGTCCAAACGTGTCCAATGTGTCCGAAAGGGTCTAGTCCCCATGATCTCCCGCCACGCACTCACCAGGGCGGTGGAGCGCATTCCCGGCATCACGACCGAGGACCAGGCGCGCACGCTCATCACCGAGGCACTCACCAAGTCGAGGGCGATCGAGTTTGGTGCCAAGTACGTGAAGCTCGGCACAGGACATCGCCTTGTCATGGAAGGCTCCAACGTCGTGACCGTGCTCGACCGCGATCACAGCATCTTCGCGCTGAGCAGGCTTGCCGAGGTGCGCAGGATCGAGCGGAAGGCTTTGGCATGAGGTGGTCTTGTCAAATATGGAATCAGTGGCTCCGCTGGCGTCTGCATCAGGCGCGCTATTTGTTTTGGTGCCTGCTGCATCCCTACATCAGTGTTACACCAACGGCTTCGACATGCGCTGGTTGGCGGCTTGAGCTGACGCGCTACGGCTTCATTTTGTGGTCGCCAGGGAAACCGCTCGTTCGTTGCGGTCGGCGCTCACACGTCTCTTGGCGGAAGCCTCAGCCGATAAACTTTGCGACATGGAGGGCACTGTGAGGGGTAGGCCGCCTGTCACCAGGGCGAGGGTGCTGTCCTATTGGGAGGACTATGGGCCTTGCCCGGTTATGCAGGTGGTTCGCGTCACTGGTGCCGAACGATCGCACGTAAAGCGCATTCTTCGGAATTTTGCCCCATGCACAGCGATTCCGGCTTGATGTATCGGAACGGACTATGAGCGGGGCTCTAACCGATAAGCAAGAAGCGTTCGCGCGTGAATACCTCGTCGACCTCAACGCGACGCAGGCGGCAATTCGTGCTGGGTATAGTCCGAAAACTGCCGAGCAGCAGGGCTACCAACTCCTTCAGAATACTTCAGTCGCCGACGCCGTGCAAAAAGCGATGGCAGAGCGGTCCCGGCGCACCGAAATCACAGCGGACATGGTGCTTCGAGAGTTGGCGAAGATCGGGTTCAGCGACATTCGCAAAGCCGTAAAATGGTATTCTCAGACCAATGTCGCCGCGATCGACACCGACGCGGATATGGAAGCGTTGGCTGACGAAGGCGCTCTTCGGTTTACCGTGGCCAATCAAGTTGAACTGATCTCGTCGGATGATATTGACGACGACACTGCCGCAGCAATCGCGGAAGTCTCGCTAAGCGGGACTGGGGCGCTCAAGATGAAGCTGCATGATAAGAAGGGCGCGTTAGTCGATATAGGCAAGCACCTCGGCATGTTCACCGATAAGGTCGATATGAACCTAACCGCCAAGATGCTACCCTACAGTGGGCCGGACGACTGCATTTGACCGAGCCTCGCACCCTTTCCCCGACGCAGCGCGCATTCGTCACCAGCGAGGCTTCATACCCGGCCTTTGTAGGAGGCTTCGGCAGCGGCAAAACCGCTGCGGCGATGGCGCGGGCGATGGACCTCAAAATCAAGTGCCGCGAGCAGAATGTAGCCTATTATTTGCCGACCTATCCGCTGATCAAGGACATCGCGTTCGAACGCTTCCCCGAGTTGTGCGAGCGCAAGGGCTGGGCGTTCAAGCTGAACCAGCAGGATAGCGAAATTCGCTTCCCCGGCGCCGGCAAGATCATCTTCCGTAACATGGAGCAGCCTGACCGCATCGTCGGCTATGAGGTCGCGCACAGCCTTGTCGACGAGATTGACATTCTCACGACCGACAAAGCGCGCGCAGCCTGGAACAAGATCATTGCGCGCAATCGGCAGAAGTGTGGAATGCCGAATACTGTCGGCGTCGCTACCACGCCTGAGGGCTTCAAGTTCGTCTATGAGCGTTGGAAGAAGGCGCCAGCGCCCGGTTACGTGCTGTTCCAAGCCAAGACCGAAGAGAACGCAGCGCACCTGCCGGTCGACTACATTCCGAATCTGCGCAACAGCTATCCTTCGAACCTCCTGCAAGCCTATCTCGACGGCGAGTTCGTCAACCTGACCGCCGGCTCGGTCTATGCCGAGTTCGATCGCGCGCTGAACACCTGCACCGAAACCATCCATGTCAGCGAGCCGCTGCACATCGGTATGGACTTCAACGTCGGCAACATGAGCGCGATCATATACGTGTTGCGCGATGGCGAGCCCCGCGCTGTCGACGAACTGACTGGCATCCTCGACACGCCAGCTATGATCGCTTCCATCAAGGCTCGCTATCCGGGTCACGCTATCCACGTCTATCCCGATGCGTCGGGCAACAATCGCAAGTCCAACAATGCCAGCGAATCCGATATCGCCCTGTTGCGCGCCGCCCGTTTCAACGTGCTGGTCGCGCCAGCTAACCCCGCGGTGAAAGACCGCGTGCTGTCGATGAACCAGATGATCCACAGCGAAGGCAAGCGCCGGCTGCTGGTGAATGTAGATAGCTGCCCCGGCTTCGTCGAATGCCTCGAAAAGCAGGCGTATGACAAGAACGGCGAGCCGGACAAATCAGGCGGGCTCGATCATCTGAACGATGCGGCAGGCTACTTCATCCATTATCGTTATCCCGTCCTCTCGCGCGTTGCGGGTCGCCGGGCCATCGCGGGGGCGTAATCATGGGCGTATCCACAACCCATCGGCAATACGACGAGTTTGAACCGCTCTGGAAGCGCTGCGCCGACGTCGTTGCAGGACAGCGTGCCGTGCACCGTGCTGGCGAGGATTACTTGCCCAAACTTCAGGGTGAGGAGCCCAAGGAATACACTGCGCGCAAGTGCCGGTCGGACTTCTTCGGGGCAACGTGGCGCACGATCGCCGGACTCACCGGCATGGCATTCCGCAAAGACCCGACTGTCGCAGTTCCCGCCGCGATCGAGCCGTTCCTGAAGAACATCGACCTCGCCGGCACATCGATGCTCACCATGGCTAAAAGGCTGGTGCAGGAGGTGCAGGAGGTGGGGCGTGTCGGTGTGCTGATCGATCACCCCGTCATGCCTGAGAACGTCACCGCGATCACCGTGGCGATTGCCGAGCAGCTCGGAATGCGCCCGACGATGAAGGTCTACCAGGCCAAGACGATCATCAACTGGCGCTACAAGCAGGTCGGCAATGCGACCGTGCTGTGCATGGTCGTGCTCAAAGAACAGGCCGAGGTCATCGATCCGAAAGACGAGTTCAAGGCCAAGTGCGAGGATCGTTACCGCGTGCTCGATCTGGACGAGGCAGGCTTCTACCGCCAGCGCGTCTACAAGTCGGAGAACGGCAAGGACGAGCAGATTGCTGAACTATATCCCGTGATGGCAGGCAAGAAGCTCGGCTATATCCCGTTCTTCATCGTCGGCGCCGAGGGTATTCAGATCGACTGCGACGAGCCGCCGCTGATCGATCTCGTCGACAAAAACATCGCGCACTATCAGGTTAATTCGGACTATCGGCACGGCGCGCATTACACAGCGCTGCCAACGCTGTTCCTTTCCGGCATGACCGAGGGTGACGACAAGCCCATCTACATCGGCGGCTCGGCTGCGATCACCTCGGCGCACCCCGACGCCAAAGGCATGTTTATCGAATACAGCGGCAGCGGACTGTCCGCGCTAGAGAATCAGCTTGACCGGCTTGAACGCCAGATGGCCGTCCTCGGTGCCCGCATGATCGCCGAGGAAACGAAGCAGGCCGAAACGCTGGGCGGCACGCAGATCAAGCGTGCTGGCGAGAACGCGTTGCTGGCGTCGATCGTCATTGCCGTTTCGGACGTCGTGGAGATGGCATTGACCGTGATGGCGCAATGGGTCGGTGCATCGGGCGAGATCATCTATCAGATAAACCGTGAATTCACGCCGGTCGGGATGGTGGCGCAAGACCTGATCGCGTATATGCAGCAGGTGCAGGCGGGCCTCATGAGCGAACAGGAATATTACGAGCTGCTCCAGCGCGGCGACGTGATCGATGGGCAAAAACCGTTCGACGAGCATCAGGAAGAGATTGACGCAAATCCGCCCGTTGCGCTGCCTGCGCCCGCACCCTCGAATGACCAGATCGCGGCATAGAGTGACCCCCCAAGGCTCCATTAACGGCGAGTACGGCTTCCCCATCGTGGATGCCAAAACCATCCGCATCACGATCGACGGTGACATGCCGCGCGGGGTTGCAGCTTGGGATTGCGATGCCGGCTGGGCTGATGTGCTGGACTACGATGAGAATGGTGCGCTGCGCTGGGCAGATCATGGGCGGTTCGTGACGCGACGGGTTGTCGGCAAGGTTGTGGTGCGGACGGTATGAGCAAGATTGATCCCTTAGAGATTGCTGACTCCTTCAATAACCTAGCTGTGATTTGGGGTAGCATGGCGAAGCACGCCGCCACGATCGCTCACGCCCGCCGCGTTCTTTATGACGCTTACCTAGCCGAAGGCTTTACTGACGGCCAAGCTCTAGAGCTTTGCAAAGTCCTGCACACATGAACGAAACCGAACTCACCGACGCGATCATTCGATCAGCACTAGAGCTTCAACGGCTCAGCCAGCACGAAGAAGCCCGCGCCGAAGCCATCCTGCGGGAGCTGGAAACGGAGCTACGCCAGCTTCTCAACAGTCGCACGCTTTCCGAAGCCAGCAAGCGCGATATCGAGGCTATCCTAGCCGATGCGAAGAACGCCATCTCGGGCAAATACACGAACATCGCTGGCATCCTCGACGTCGAGGGCATTGTGCAGCACGTCGCCGAACGCACGGTCGAGGCGATGAACAATGCGTCTCCGGGCTTGGCGTTCGGCCCGCCATCGGTCGAGACTATCCGGTCACTGTCGCGCGATATCCTGATCGAGGGCTCGCCCGCGTCGAAATGGTGGGCGCGACAAGCCGAGGACGCGACGTTCAAGTTCGCGGGTATCGTGCGCAAAGGCGCGCTCAACGGCGAGACCAATGAGCAGATCGTGCGGAAGGTGGTCGGTGACAACGGGTTGGTAGGCACCTCCCGCCGCAACGCCCGCGCGCTGGTGCACTCATCGATCATGACCGCGGCGAACAGGGCGCGGCTCGAAACCTTCCGCAAGAACGCAAAGTTTGCCGATGGAGTGCGCTGGCTCGCGACGCTGGATTCGCACACCTGCGCTCAGTGCGCCGCACTCGATGGGCAGGCCTGGGACTTCGACGGCAACCCGATCGAGGGCTCCAAGCTCGATTTCCAGATGCCGCCAGCGCATTGGGCCTGCCGCTGCATCGCCACATTGGTCCCCGGCCGGTCAGCGCTGGACGAAGTATTCCCCGGTCTCGCCGACAAGTTTGCCGCCATGCGCGACCGTGCATCCGCGAACGGCCCGGTCAAGGTCGGCATGTCCGACTGGCTGAAACGCAACCCGGCAGCAGCCGAAGAAATCCTCGGCAAAAAACGCGTTGGCCTGTTCCTCAACGGCAAACTCACGCTGACCGATCTCGTAACCAAGGGCGGGCGCGAAAAGACGCTCGCCGAACTTAACGCTCGATAGAAGGGAAATTATCATGGCAGACGAACCGAAATTCACGCAGGCCGACATCGACGCTGCTGTTGCGAAGGCGAATGAGCGGCACGACGACGACGTTGCCGGGCTCAAGAAGAAGGTCGACGACCTGATCGCCGACAACAAGAAGCTCAAGCGGGGCGCCGAGATCAAGCCCGAAGACCTCGCCGACGCCGAAGCCCGTGCCGACAAGGCCGAGGCGCGCATTGCCGAGCTGGACAAGTCGGTCAAAACCCTGACCAGCGAACGCGACAAGGCCGTTAAGGCGCTGGAAACCGAGCAGGGCGCCGGCCGCAACTATGCGCTCGACGCTGAGATCAACGGCGCCATCGCCGCGGGCAATGTTGTCCCCGCCCTGGTTCCCGCGCTCCGGGCCATGCTGCGCGAAGACGCGAAGGCCGAACTGGTCGACGGCAAGTATTCGGTCATGATCGGTGAAAAGCCCGCTGGTGAGCACGTCAAGAGCTTCCTCGATAGTGAGGACGGCAAGGCATACCGCGCGGCCATGATAAACGGCGGCGGCGGCGCTCCTGGCGGCGGTGGACAGGGCGGCGGCAAGTCCATGACGCGCTCCGCGTTCTCCGGGCTAGATGCCGCAGCCAAGTCGGCGTTCGCCAAGGAGGGTGGGACGCTCGTTGACGACGCTGCCTGACCGATTGTGATTCAAGAGGGGTAGGAATCGCAACACCTACCCCTTGACAATTCCAAGACTATGTAAGATTGTTGTGCATCGGAGGCGACTAGGTCGCGCTCCACTCCCGGCTAGGCCGGACCCGCGTATAGTTGGCCAGGCCGACTGCGGTTCCCCAAACCCTAGTCGGAGTGCGCCCCATGGCGAACACAATCACCAATCTCATTCCTGACCTGTACAACGCGCTTGACGTCGTGTCGCGCGAACTGGTCGGCCTCATTCCCGCTGTTACGACCGACATGACCTACGAGCGCGCTGCCGTTGGGCAGACCGTCCGCTCGCCGGTCGCACCCGCTTCGACGGCCGGTGACATCACGCCCGGCGTCACCCCACCCGATGACGGTGATCAGACCATCGGCAACGTCTCGATGACGATCACCAAGGCTCGCCGCGTTCCGGTGCGCTGGAACGGCGAACAGTCGCTGGGCCTCAACAACAACGGTCCTGGCCGTGCGAACATCATGCGCGACCAGTTCGCGCAGGCCCTGCGCACGCTGACCAACGAGGTCGAAGCCGATCTCGCCGCGCTGCATGTCTATGCCTCGCGCGCCTACGGCACTGCGGCAACCACGCCGTTCGGCACTGCCGGCGACTTCACCGACGCGACCAATGCCCTGAAAATCCTGAAGGACAACGGCGCGCCGCAGAGCGACCTGCACCTGATCATCGACACCACGGCCGGCGCCAAGCTGCTCGGCCTACAGTCGCGCTACGACATCGCTGGCGACACGCGGATGCAGAATCAGGGCATCATCGTGAACAAGGCCGGTTGGGATATCCGCGAATCCGCGGCGATCGTCACCAGCACCGCGGGCACCGCGGCATCGGCGACCACCAACAACGCGGGCTATGCGGTCGGCGCCACCGTGATCACCCTCGCTTCGGCGGGCACTGGCACCCTCGTTGCCGGCGACGTCATCACGTTCGCGGGCGACACCAACAAGTATGTCGTCACCTCGGGCGATACCGATGTCTCGAACGGCGGCACCATCACCCTCGCCGCTCCGGGTCTGCGCGTTGCCATGTCGGCCGCGACGAAGGCGATCACCGTGGTTGCCGCAGCGGCCCGCAACATGGCGTTCTCCCGCAACGCTATCGCGCTCGCCACCCGCGCCCCTGCCCTGCCGGAAGAAGGCGATCTGGCCGTCGACCGCGAGATCATCACCGACCCGCGTTCGGGGCTCAGCTTCGAGGTCTCGCAGTACATGCAGTACCGGCAGGTCCAGTACGAAATCGCGCTGGCCTGGGGCGTCAAGGTCGTGAAGCCCGAGCATCTTGCTCTCCTTCTCGGCTGATAGTTTGGGCGGGGCTTAGCGGTCCCGCCCACCTCCTCGACAGGAGCGGACCAATGGACCTCTGCAAGACGATCAAAGTGAAGCCCTGGGGCAAGGATCAAGGCGCATTCGTCGAGATCAACGAAGAAGACTTCGACGAGAAGGAGCACGAGAAGTTTGTCGATCCGCTCGACCATGACGGCGACGGGAAGAAGGGCGGCGTCAAAAAGCCGGCTGCTGAATGAGCGTTCCCCCTCGCTCCTCGTACCGTCTCGCCAAGGGCAAGACTCTGACCGTCACCCCCGGCATCGGAGTTGTTTTCGTTCGCGCCACTGACGGCGGCATCTCGGGCGTCATTACAGTCGCCACCACTTACGGCCCGTACATGGTTGAGCGCGAGTTCACCGTCGATGGAGACGCGACGGCGGTCTTGGCGGACGATACGCTCGGTATGGCCGGTCGCGGCATCGCCCCGAACTCCTTTAACTCCGCTGCCGGCAACATCGCGACCCGCATTGTCAGCGGGCGGATGGAGACGGTCACGACGATGGCCTCGACGACGACGTTTGAGCTGCTGCTCGCTGTCGCCGCTCCCTTCGATGCCGTCCGGCTTGTTTTGGCTGCCGGCTATGATGCGACAGCGACCACGCCATCAGGCGTCATCCTCGGTGCCGCGGCAGTCCCCACGACGGTGCCGGCGGATATCAACGCCGCGACCTGGGTGCAGGACGGGACGACGGTTACGCTTCCCCCTGGCACAGCAGCAACACGCCGCGCTTTCCGGTTCTCCAACTGGCTGCGTGTTGCTTCCGTTCCGCGCACGGATGGCGGCACACTCCCGCTGGTTTGCCTGCGCGCCTATTTTCCGACCGGCACGATCGTCACTTCGGGCGCGGCAGCGGGTGCTGACAGCTTCACGAATTGGGCGACCCACGCGAGCGGGCGCATCTTCCGTATGCGGCAACAGACCGTCAATGGTGTCGGCACGCCCACCGACTTTGTGACCGTCACCGACCGCAGCACCAGTCCCATTGTCGGGGTGCAGTATATCTCGCGCGGCAAGGTCTATTCCATCGCCGGCTTCGGCGACAGCATCACCGAGGGACGCGGCACCTATCTCAACGAAGGCTGGGGCTTCCCCGCCGCTGTGCAGCTCTCGACCGACTTCGGCATCCCGTTCGAATGGTCGGACATGGCATGGTCCGGCGTAAGTTATCCGCGCATTGCGGACCACGTTGCCGATGCGATCACAACGGCCGGGCTCAGGTTCGACGCAGCGTTCCTGCCGGTAGCTACGCCGAACAGCCTTTCGACGACTATCGTCGATGCGGACATCACCACCAACCGCACCTATCGGGCGCAGGCGGTGGCAGCGCTTGCGGCGGCAGGCGTCCCCATCCTCCCGTGGACCGTCCTGCCGGTCAATCCGGTGGTGAAGGACTTCGGCTCATCCGACAGCAAGCGCACCGCCTACAACGCGGAATGGCGCGCGCTGGTCAGCAAAGGCGTGGTTCTTGCGGACTTCGACAGCAAGTTGGCCGGCGTTACCGATGGTGACGGGCAGGTTAACCTGCTGGTCGGCGCGACCGCAGATGGCATCCACCCGAACGACACCGGCAACGCGCTGCTCTCGCCTCTCGCAGTCAATGCCGTGAAGCGCATCCTATCGCCCGAAGCGGGCACGTTGATCACGGCATGACCCTCATCACCGAAGACGGCACCGGCCTCGCGAACGCAGAAAGCTACATCTCCGTAGCCGACGCCGACGCGCGCCACGCCGCCCTCGGTAACACCGCTTGGGCATCGCTCAGCACCGCGGCAAAAGAGCAGGCGCTCCGCAAGGCCGCGGCCTATATGACGCAGCGGTTCCGCCAACGCTGGAAAGGTACGCGGCTCCTGCGCGCGCAGGCCCTCGACTGGCCGCGTTATGGCGTCTGCCTCGATAGCTATCCGGTCGATACCGACGTCGTCCCCACCGATATCGCCAACGCCTGCGCAGACCTGGCGCTGAAGGCATCGACCGAGACGCTGAACGCCGATCTCGAACGCGGCATCGTGCGTGAGAAGGTCGGTCCGCTCGAAACCGAATACGACCCGTATTCCTCGCAGGCCAAGCGCTATCCCGCGATCGACGGGATGCTGAGCCCCTACCTTTCGGGGGGCGGCATGGCCCGCTTGATTCGCGCGTGACCGTCGCCCAGCGCTCCCGAGCCGCTGACATGATCGAGCGTAAAGGGCAGATAGTCACCCTGACGCGTCGTGCGCCCGGTGCCTACAATCCCGCCACCGGCACCGCATCGGTCACCACGACGACCCAGCAGGCCAGTGCGGTCATTCTCCCGTTCTCTCAGGGCATCCGCAAGGCGTCCGGCACCGATGTGCTGGCGACCGATCGCTGGTGCATCCTGTCAGGCCTGACGATCGATGGCGCAGCCCTTTCCCCGCCTGTCGTCAACGACACGCTGACGGATGCGTCGAATGATATCTGGACGATCACCGAAGTCTCGCCGCTCACCCCGGCCGGGCTCGATATCATCTACGAACTGACGATCCGGGGGGCTGGCGTATGACCTTCGCCCTCGACCTCCAGAAGTTCGCGGAAAAGGCGGGCAAGCGCGCTGATATCGTCGTCGGGCAGACGGTCGCGCAACTCGCCGCCACGGTCGACTTCCGCTCGCCTGTTGGCGACGCCAAGTATTGGAAGCATCCCGCGCCCAAGGGCTATGTCGGCGGCCGGTTCCGTGCCAATTGGAACCTCGGTATCGGCGCGATCGATCTGAGCGTGACAAGCGCCGTCGACACTTCGGGGAAGTCGCCTGACCGCGGTGGCAACACCACCGGCACGATCATCGCGCAGATCCCCGAAGAAGCCTCGGGCAAGGTCTACTACCTCTCGAACAGCCTGCCCTATGCGCAGCGGCTTGAGGATGGTTGGTCGCGTCAGGCCCCACAGGGCATCCTCGCGCGCACGGCTGCGGAGTTTCAGTCGACTGTCGATGAAGCGGTGGCCGAAGCCAAGAGGCAGGCACCATGACCGCGCCCCTCATCCGCGCCGCTCTCGAAACCGCGCTCGCCGCGATGTCGCCCGCTCTCAGCTCGGCATGGGAGAACGACGTCTTCACTCCCACTGTCGGCACGCCGTGGCAGCGCATCGACCTGATGCACGCCGACCCGCGTCCGATGGAGCAGGGCGGCAAGCTGCACGAAGAACGCGGCATCATGCAGGTATCGCTGTTCTATCCGTTGAACACTGGCCCCGGCGCCGCAGAGACCCGCGCTGAGCTGATCCGCTCAACCTTCAAGCACGGCGCGCTCTTCACCGCATCGGGCGTCACCGTGACGATCAGCAACACGCCCTCGATTTTTCCGCTCGATGACCCGGCATGGTTTGGCCTGGCTGTCCGCGTTCCCTTTTACGCCCAAATTTGGAGGACATAAGTCATGACCGTAAGTCAGGGCATCAACATCACGCTCGCTCGCAAGGTACAGGGCGCACTCGGCACGGCCGCTTCGGGCTCTGGTGGTCAACTTCTTCGGCGGGTCTCGGCGGCGTTCAACGTCACCAAGGACACCTACGAGAAC
>Ga0075364_10000803_pt1 | contig 16556 bp, 16 predicted proteins | sample EndMetdeltDD1764_FD_71517 | JGI IMG/M metagenome (GOLD analysis project Ga0075364, IMG submission 71517) | Populus endosphere microbial communities from Tennessee, USA - Endosphere MetaG P. deltoides DD176-4 | ecosystem: Host-associated > Plants > Roots > Endosphere | place: USA: Tennessee...
GATCACCGCCCGGATCCGCTCCACCGGCGCCGGGGGCACCTGTCCCTGGGTGGCGGCGACCCACACAGCGAGGTCGCCGAGACGTCCCAGCGCGCCGGGCGGTGTGGCAAGTCCGTTGAGGCGAGCGACCGCCGCCGTATGGGCCTCGATGGAGGGCGCCGCGACAAGCGGTGTCACAGCGAGGCCGCCAGATCACGTCGGGCGACCTTGATCGTCTCTTGTTCGTACAGCTTGCCGATCAGGCCGACCAGGATGATGCCGATGCCGGCCCAGAGCGTCGCGTTGGTCAACAGCGACGACAGCCGGAAGTACCACAGGATGTCAGCGGGAAAGGCGCCGAGTTCGTTGACCGTGGGCATCGCGAGAGCCGTGACGACAACCACCGCAAGGTAGCCGCCACCGGCGATGAGGACCGCGCGATAGCTGCTGACACGTCCGAGGAGGCGACGCGCGATCAGCACGGCGGCGATCGCCGCGAGGATCGAGATGCCCTGCACGACGAAGAAGTAGAGCGTCCGATCGCCGATCGTCTCGCCGTCACCGACGGCCGGTGGCGTCGCCGGATACTTCAGGAACGGCACGAGGCTGTACGAGACATAGCCGACAAGCGCCACGAGGGCTGTGGTCTGAGCAGGGCGAAGGCGTCCGATACGTCCGACGGCGAAGGCAGAGGCCAAGCCGATGACGCCGCCGAGAGCGGTGCCGACCGTCAGGATGCCCGTTGCGAGCCCCCAGGTCGACTGGTTGTCGCGGGAGACCTCGGTCCCCTCGTCGTCGGCGGCGTGCGAGTGGCTGTGCCCGTCGTCGGCGACCGCCGTGTCGGAGGATGTCGTTGCGGCATTGGCCTCCTCAACCGCGATTGCGGCGTCCACGTGAGGCTCGCCGACGAAGTAGGCGACGCCGAAGGACAGGAGTGAGGCGATGAATCCGGCGAGGAGGCCGCGGATCAAGAAGTTACGTGCGTTCATGGCAGGTGTCCGATTCTGGGAAGCGCGAGATACCGGCTGCCCGTGAGGGGCGGCCGGTTGAGGGGGAGTCGATCAGTGGCAGGGGAAGCCGAGCAGGTGGCGTCCGTCGTGGACCCACTCGTGGACGGCATTGCCTGACGGGATCGAGATGGCACCCTGATCGGCGCTGATGAAGAACAAGACGATGGCTGCGATGAGGAAGACGAATCCGGCCCATGGAGCGAGTTGGCCGACGGGGATCGTCGGAATCTCGAGCTCGGGGGTGGCGGTGACCTGCGACATGGATGCTCCTTGTGGGATGAGTGCGTCCCGTGGATGGATGTGACCGCCACTCCGTCGGGTCTGGCTCCGCCTGTGTAGGCGTCACAGTAGCGCGACTGCGCCGGATTCTCACCGGCTTCCTCGGGTGTGGCTTGGCTCATCCTAGGGACGTGGGCCTGCGGCGGTCAACGAGGGGGCACGGTGACACGAACCTCGTGTGTGGAGGTGTCCACCTCGGTGATCGATCCGTTGGCCGGCGGCTCGGGTCGTCGTCCGCTGAGTAGGCCGACGGCGAGGCCGATGGTGTCGCCGTGGCTGACCGCGACGGTGTGGTCGGGCAGATCGCGATCCAGACCGTGCTGTTCAAGGAAGTTCTGCACTCTCACCAGGACGTTGGTGTAGTCCTCGTCGAGCCCCTTCTCGAGCAGCAACGGCTCCACCTCGACGTCCAGCCCGAGCCGTCGGGCGATGATCTGCGCGGTCTCGAGGGCCCTGGTCGCGGGCGAGCTCAGAACCCGGACGACCCCGCGATCGACCAGCGCCTCGGCGGCGTGGCCGGCCTGCTCGCGGCCGAGGTCGGTCAGCGGCGGACTGAGCTCCTGCCCCTGCAGGCGGTCCATGACGTTCCAGGTCGACTGTCCGTGGCGTACCCAGAGAATCATCGAAGCCCCTCGATGTCGGCGACGGCGCCGATGACGGCGACGGCGGGGGCGCCGACTTCTGCCGCCGACGCGGCGTCGTCGATCGAGCCGAGTGTCGCGGTGACCACACGTTGGCTGGGAAGGGCGCCGTCGGCGACCACGGCGGCGGGGGTGTGCGGTGGCATACCCGCCTCGACAAGGGCCGCGCAGATCGCCCCCAGGGTGCGGACGCCCATCAGCACCACGATCGTCGCGCCCGAGCGGGCCAGGGCTCCGTAGTCGAGGGTGCTGTCAGGGTGGCCGGGCGGGACATGCCCGGAGACCACGGTGAAGCCCTGTGTCAAGCCTCGGTGGGTCACCGGGATGCCGGCCAGGGCGGGCGCCGCGATCGCGGAGCTGACGCCAGGGACGACGTGCGTCTCGATGCCGGCGTCGCGACAGGCCAGGAGTTCCTCGCCGCCGCGGCCGAAGACGAAGCTGTCGCCGCCCTTGAAACGGACCACGTGCCGTCCGGACTTGGCATGTTCGATCAGAAGTCGGTTGATCTCGTCCTGGCTGGTCGACCGGCCACCGGGGACCTTCGCGACGTCGATGACCTCGACGTCGGGCCGTGCCCACGCCAGGGCCGCGAGCGGTGCCAGCCGATCGGCGACGATGACATCTGCCCTCTCGATGGCGGCGCGTCCGGCGACTGTCACGAGTCCGGGGTCGCCCGGTCCGCCGCCCACGAGGGTCACCGAGCCGGTGCCGAGGATGCGACCGGTGTCGGGGGCGGTCGGCTGCCCTGTGAGGAGCAGGTCGAACCGTGCAAGGTCGTCCGGCCCGCTGTCACGCCTCTTCCAGGTGATCAGCCCACGGTCGGCGAGGTCTTGGATCGTCGCGGTGACTTCACGTGCGATGACGGTCACCGCCGCGCCGCCGTCGAGCAGCACGGCGACCTGGGCGGCGGCCCGAGCGTCTCCGCCGACCACGGCTGCGGTCATGCCGCTGACATTCAGCTCCATGGGCCGGCCCCGAGCATGGTCAGCAGCTTCCGCGTCGTGTCGGGTCGTCGCACGGCGATGCGGACCCAGGAGTCGTCCAGTCCGGGGAAGGTGTCGGCCCGGCGCACCGCATATCCGGACTCGCGCAGTCGCTGGTGCACCCCGTGGCCGACCTTCGCCAGCACAAACGGTGCGGCCGGTGCGGTGTGGGAGATGCCGAGCTCGGTCAGTCCGTCGGTGAGGACGGCCCGGTGCTGCGCGATGCGGGTCACACGTCGAGCGGCCTCGGCGCGGGCGGTCTCCGAGGCCGTGGCCGTCATCGCGGCGATCGCCTGCGCCGAGACCGACCAGGGTGACTGCTGGGCGCTCAGTTCTGCCACCAGATCGCGGGGGCCGAGGACGTAGCCGGCCCGCACACCGGGGATCGACCACAGCTTCGTGAGGCTGCGGACGATCAGCAGCCCGGGCAGATGGCTGCCGGCCAGGGAGTGCTGCTCGCCGGGGACCGAGTCCATAAACGCCTCGTCGACCACAACAACCCGGTGCGGCGCCAGCATGGCCCGGATGGTCTGGGCGGGGTGCAGGACGCTGGTCGGGTTGGTCGGGTTGCCGATGACCACGAGGTCGGCATCGGTCGGCACCCTGGACGGGTCGAGGGTGAAGCCACTGCCTGGATCGCAGATCAGGTGCTCCGGGCGGTGTCCGGCGGCGGCGAGGGCGGCATCGGGCTCGGTGAACTGCGGGTGCACGACAACCGGACGCTTCCAGGACCTCGCGCGGGCGATCAGGCTGAACGCCTCGGATGCGCCCGCCGTGGCCAGCACCTCGTCGACGGCTCTGCTGTGGCGGCGTGCGATCGCGTGTTCGGCCTCGGAGGCGTCGGGATAGGCCCCGACGGCGTCAAGGCTTGCCCGTAGGGCGTCGTCGAGCCAGCCGGGGCGCGGCTCGTCGTGGATGTTGACGGCGAAGTCGACGAGGCCGTCTGAAAGCTCCTGGTCGCCGTGGAATGCGAGTGGGTCCGCCTCGCTGCACTCCCTGGCGGACGGTTTGACCACGGTCGCCAGCGACGAGTTCTGCGAGGAGCGTGAGGGAGCGCCAGCGACCGAGGCGACCACCAACGCCCCCGTCCTGTAGGCGTGGACGGCGTCGGCGAAGCGCTGGGCGATCTTCGGGTGGCCGGCCCAATGGGTATGCAGGTACGACGCGTGCAACGTCTCCGAGCCGATGCCGTGGCCCTCCCCGTCGAGGAGCCACGCCGCGGTCGACTGCTCGGCCGCATGGGTGAGTTTCGTGCGGTGGAACTCATGTCCCGTGACCCGCGTCCCGGCGACTCCCATCAGCTGGTCGGTGGGCAGGACAACCGACCGGTACGACAACGTCAGCCGGGGAGACATCACGGCCTCGGCGTCGATCGCGCCGACCATCGGGACGCCATCGACCGAGCGGCACAGGTAGAGCAGCCCGGCGCACTCGGCGACGGTTGGCATCCCGGACTCGACCGCGGTCCGCAGCGACTCGCGCAAGGGGGCGTTGGCGGCCAGGCCGGCGGCATGCACCTCGGGGAAGCCGCCCCCGAGATAGAGGCCGCAGGTTCCGGCGGGAAGGGACTCGTCGGTCAACGGGTCGAACGTGACGACATCGCAGCCCGCGGCCCGGAGCAGCTCCTCGGTCTCGGCGTAGCGGAACGTGAAGGCCCGCCCGCCGGCCATGGCGACGACCGGCCTGGACGCCAGCGCACCGCCCGGGGGGTGCACCTGAGTGGTCGGGTCCCAGGGCTCGTCGTCGAGGTCGGGGGCCGTTCGCGCCAGTGCGAGCAGCTGGGCGAGGTCGATCTTCTCGGCGATCTGGGCCGCGAGGCGGTCGAGGGCGTGCGCCGCGTCGGCCCGCTCGTCGGCGGGCACGAGGCCCAGGTGCCGGGACGGAGCCACGATGCCGTCATCGCGCTGCAGCACACCGAGCACCGGCACGCCGGTCGCTTCGAGCGCGCCGAGAACCTCGTCCGCGTGGCGGGCCGATCCGGCCTTGTTGACGATGACGCCGACGATGCGCACCGCCGGGTCGAAGGCGACCATGCCCTGCACGACCGCGGCGATCGAGCGGGACGCGTGCGAGATGTCGACGACGAGCACCACCGGGGTGCGGGTGACGGTCGCTACATGGGCCGTCGACGCGAAGCCGTTGCCGCCGATCTGTCCGTCGTACAGGCCCATGACACCCTCAACGATCGCGATGTCGGCATCCCGTGCACCGTGCAGGAGCAGCGGGACGAGGCGATGCTCGCCGACCAGGTGCGGATCGAGGTTGCGGCCGGGCTTGCCGGTGGCGAGAGCGTGATAGCCGGGGTCGATGTAGTCGGGCCCGACCTTGTGGCACGACACATCGAGGCCCGAGCGGGTCAGGGCGGCCATCAGGCCCGTGGCGATCGTCGTCTTGCCGTGACCCGAGGCGGGCGCGGCGATGACAAGTCGAGGAAGGCTGACCGCAGCTGAATGATCTTTGCCTACCATTCGATGCCTCGTTGGCCCTTCTGGCCGTTGTCGAACGGATGCTTGACGGGCTGCATCTCGGTCACGAGATCCGCGATCTCGACCAGTTTGGGATCGGCATGCCGTCCGGTGATGACGACGTACTGGCGTCCGGGACGGGTGCGTAGCGTCTCGACGACGTCGTCGACGTCGACCCAGCCCCACTTCATCGGGTACGTGAACTCATCGAGGACGTACAGGTCGTGGCGCTCGGCGGCGATGCGGCGCTTGACCTCGGCCCATCCCTCTGCGGCGTCGGCGGCGTGGTCGTCGACCGAGCCCTCCTTGCGCGACCAGCTCCAGCCCGAGCCCATCTTGTGCCATTCGACGGGCCCGCCGACGCCGGTGGTGTCGTGCAGCTCGGCGAGCCGCTCGAGGACCGTCTGCTCGCCGATACGCCACTTCGCGGACTTGACGAACTGGAAGACGCCGATGTCCCAGCCCTGGTTCCAGGCCCGCATCGCCATGCCGAATGCGGCGGTCGACTTGCCCTTGCCGGCACCGGTGTGGACCATCACGAGCGGACGGTTGCGGCGTTGTTTGGTGGTGAGTCCGTCGTCGGGGACGGTGAGGGGGACGCCTTGGGGCATCAGGCTGCTCCCTTCACGACATCCGTCAGCGCGGAGGCGCTGACCTCTCCGAGGGGGACGTATTCGGCCAGCAGATGGTCGGAGAGCTGGCGGGCCAGGCCCATGCGGAACGTCCCGGTCTCGCAGTCGATCACCAGGCTGGCCAGGCCGGATGCTCCCAGGTGCGCCGCGACGCGATGGGCCCGCGCGAGCGCGTTGTCACCGAACGTCGCGCGGCCGTCGGTGATGACCACCAGCAGCGGCCGACGACGTGGATCGCGGACGCGCTCGAGTCGAAGGACGTCCGCCGTCTTGAGCAGTGCCTCGGCCAGCGGGGTGCGACCGCCTGCGGGCAGATCCGCGAGCCGCGACGCTGCGATGTCGATCGATCCGGTCGGCGGGAGGGCCAGCTCTGCCGAGTCGGCCCGGAACGTGATCAGACCGACCTTGTCGCGGCGCTGGTAGGCGTCCATCAGGAGCGACAGGATCGCCGTCTTGACCTGCTCCATGCGCCGGCGGGCCGCCATCGAACCGGAGGCGTCGACGCAGAACAGAATCAGGTTGGACTCATGTCCTTCCTTGATCGCGAGGCGCAGATCGGACGCCCGGAAGTCGAGCCCTCCGCTGCCGGTCGCGCGCCCCCGCGCGAGCTGATGGGGCGCCGCGGCGCGGATCGTCTCGGTCAGGTGGATCGAGCCGCCGGCGCCGGTGCGCGGGGCAGCGCCGATACGGCGACCGGTCTCGGTGATGGCACGGGACCGCCGTCCGGACTCGCCGGCACCGGTTCCGCCGACCGTGAACAGCTTGGGCCGGTACGGCTGCTGCGCCGAAGCAACCGTGACATCGTCCGCCCCTCCCCCCGAATCCGCCGAGGAGTCACGTGTTTGAGCTGATGAGTCGCCCTTTCCCGACGACGAGTCGCCTTCTTCCGGCGGCGAGTCGCTGGTTCGCGCTGGTGAGTCGCCTGCGCCGGTCGAGGCGTCGTCGCCGGCCGAGTCGCCCTCGCTGTCGATGACGTCATCCGGACGAGGCGGTTCTGGTTCGGGCTCGTCGTCACCGAGGATCTGGTCGAGCAGATCCTCATCGATGCCCGGGGCGTCGAAGGGATTGCGGCGACGGCGGTGCGGCAGCGCGAGGCGGGCAGCGGCGCGGATGTCCTCGCGCGATACTCCCGTGCGTCCGTTCCACGCGGCGTGAGCCGCTGCGGCACGGGCCGTGACGATGTCGGCACGCATGCCGTCGACCTCGAACGCCGCGCAGACCTCGGCGATCTTGAGCAGCGCCCAATCACTGAGGTCGACCTCCTCGACCAGCTTCTGCGCGGCCTGGATGCGGTCGGTGAGTGCCGACTCGTCGGCGTCGAAACGGGCCGCGAACCCCTCGGGGTCTGCCTCGTAGGCGAGGCGACGGCGGACGACCTCGACCCGCGCGGCCGGGTCGCGCGGGGCGGCGACCTCGACGGTCAGGCCGAAGCGGTCGAGCAACTGCGGCCGAAGCTCGCCCTCCTCGGGATTCATGGTGCCGACGAGGACGAAGCGGGCCGCGTGCTCGACCGAGACACCGTCGCGCTCAACCGTCGAACGTCCCATCGCGGCGGCGTCGAGCAGGAGGTCGACGAGGTGGTCGTGCAGCAGGTTGACCTCGTCGACGTACAGGATCCCGCGATGGGCGCGGGCCAGCAGGCCGGGCTCGTACTCGGTGACCCCCTCGGACAGTGCCTTCTCGAGGTGCAGCGAGCCGAGCACCCGGTCTTCGGTCGCTCCGACCGGCAGTTCGACGAGGCGGACGGCGCGAGTCTCGACATCGGCGTCGGGAGCGAAGGGGCCGTCGGGTGACAGCGGTCGGGCCTCGCGCGGATCGGATGAGAACCGGTCGCCCGCGATGACGTCGATCGGCGGCAGGATCGAGGCGAGGGCGCGGACCATCGTCGACTTCGCCGTGCCCTTCTCGCCGCGTACCAGGACGCCGCCGATGGCCGGCGAGATCGTCGAGAGGGTCAGCGCGAGGGCCATGTCGTCGGATCCGACGACGGCGCTGAAGGGGTAGTGCTGTGGCATGTGGGGCTCCCGCTCGTCTGCCGACGGACGGTGGATGCGGATGCGTCCACCGGTCAGGCGCGAGGCCGGTCTTCGGACTTCCGAGGAGTGTGCCTCGGTCACCGCAGCGGGCCCTGTGCCGGATTCTCACCGGCTTCCCGATTCTCCCCTCGCGGGGCACCTCGAGCCTTCTGCGGGCCAGCCTAACGTCCGAAGCGTCCTGGCCGGAGATGCGCGGTGATTCTGCGGCCTTTCGGGCTCGATCCGGCACGCGCCCAGGTGGGGTGGGTCGCCCGCGGGATATCGTCGACGTTCGTGAGCACACGGGTGACGGTTGTCGGCATCGGCGCGGACGGCTGGGCGGGACTGACCGCGTCGGCCCAGGAGCTGGTCGCCGGCGCCGCGGTCGTGCTGGGCGGTGACCGGCACCTCGCGATGCTGCCGGACGTCGCCGACCAGATCCGCGAGACATGGCCGTCCCCGCTCCGTGACGGCTTGCCGGCCCTCCTGGACCGGTTCGAAGGCCACGCGGTCGTGGCGCTCGCGTCTGGCGACCCCTTGGTCTCGGGTGTCGCGACGACGCTGGTCGACGTGCTGGGTAAGGACGCCGTCACGGTTGTCCCGGCGCTGTCGTCGGTCGCCCTCGCGCGGGCCCGCATGCGCTGGTCGGCGGAGTCGACGGAGGTGGTGACACTGGTCGGTCGTGACCCGCACCTTGTGGCGCGGTCGTTGGCGCCGGGGCTGCGCCTGCTGGTGCTGTCGTCGGACGGCGCGACGCCCGGCGAGGTCGCCGCCTTGCTCACGGCGGCCGGCTACGGGGCCAGCCCCATGACGATGTTGGCTGATCTCGGCTCGGACGCCGAGTCGCGGGTCGATGGTCTCGCAGCCACCTGGCACGACGAGACGGCTCCGGCCCTCAACGTCATCGCCGTCGAGCTCGCAAGCTCCGGCGCCCGCCCGCTCGGATTTGTCGCCGGGCTTCCGGAGGATGTCTTCGAGCACGACGGGCAGATCACCAAGCGGGACGTCCGAGCGTCGGCGCTGGCTCGTCTCGCACCGGTGCCCGGACAGCTCCTGTGGGATGTCGGAGCCGGTGCGGGATCCGTCGGCATCGAGTGGCTCCGCGCTCACCCCACGTGTCGGGCGATCGCGATCGAGTCACGCGACGACCGCGCCGCCCGCATCGTGACCAATGCCTCGACCCTCGGCGTCCCGGCCCTCCAGGTTGTCACGGGCCGGGCACCCGAGGCCCTCGCGGACCTGGAGCGACCGCATGCGGTCTTCGTCGGTGGTGGTGCCACCGAGCCCGGCCTCGTCGATGCCTGCTGGGACGCCCTGCTGCCGGGCGGGCGTTTGGTGATCCACGGCGTGACGCTGGAGACCGAGGCCTTGCTCGCCTACCGCTACGCGAGGTTCGGTGGTGAGCTGACTCGTCTGCACATCGAGCATGCGGCGCCCATCGGCACGTTCACGGGCTGGACGCCGGCTCGGGCGATCATGCAGTGGGCTGTCACCAAGGCGGACGAATGACGATTCACTTCGTCGGGGCCGGCCCCGGCGCCGCCGATCTGCTGACGCTGCGCGCGGTCGCGATGCTCAACACGGCGGATGTCTGCGTCTACGCCGGCACCTACCTCGACGAGGCCGTGCTGGCGCACTGCCGCGACGGCGCCGAGCTCGTGGACACCCAGGACCTCGACCTCGACCAGATCACGGCCCGCCTCGTCGACGCGCACGCGGCGGGTCTCGAGGTCGTCCGGTTGACCTCGGGTGATCCGTCGATCTACTCCGCGCTCCACGAGATGACCAGGCGGCTCGACGCGCATGGTGTGCCGTGGGATGTCACTCCCGGGGTGCCGGCGTATGCGGCGGCGGCCGCCCTCCTGGGCGCTGAGCTGACCGTGCCGGAGGTCGTCCAGTCGGTGGTCCTCACGCGAACGCAGGCCCGGTCGACCGCGATGCCGTCGGGGGAGTCCCTGGCGGGGTTCGCCGCGACGGGGGCGACGCTTGTCCTGCATCTGGCGATCACCCGCACCCGTGTCCTCGCCGGCGAGCTCGCTGCGTCATACGGTGCCGACTGCCCGGTCGCGGTGGTGGCCAACGCCAGCCAGCCGTCACAGGTTGTTCTGCGCGGCACGCTCGGCGACATCGCGGACCAGGTGGAGGCCGCGGGCCTGCGCCAGGCCGCAGTCATCCTCGTGGGCAGGGCCCTGGCCACCGATGTCCGGGGTGCGGAGTCCTACCTGTACGACCCCAACCGCGACCGCGGGCTCAAGCGACGGTAGATCGGACGCCCTGAGCGTCGAGTAGGGCTTCGGCCGCTGCCCGCGCGGCATGTGTGCTGCCCCCACGCACGACGCTGTAGGCGCAGGCGCCATCGAACAACATCGTCAACTGCACCCCCAGGGGCGCCGGATCGATGGCGCCTCCTGACCGGGCCTGTTCTTCGAAGAAGCGGTTGAGTTCGAGCTTGTAGCCCAGCGCCGCGACGCTTGCCGGATGAGTGCGGTCCTTGAGTTCGGTGGCGGCGTTGACAAACGGGCAGCCGCGAAAATCTGGGCTGGCCGACAGCTTCTCGACGGAGTCGAAGATCGCCAGGATGCGTTCGCGTGGCGGCAGGCCCTCGCTGCCGGACCACCCCGCCGCGAGGGTCGCGGCGCGGGCGCGGAGCATCTCGACGACGACCTCGTCCTTGCTGCCGAAGTGCTGGTACATCGAGCGTTTCGACACTCCGGCGACCGAGCACAGCCGGTCGACTCCGACGTGGATGCCCTCGTTGTAGAACAGCTCTTCGGCCGCGCGGAGCAGCCGTTCGCGCGGTCGGGGCCTGGCGGTGGTGGTCACGTCGTCGATTCTAGACGGCCGTTTGGCAGAAGTACACCGATCTGTGTACTCTCGATCCAGAAAGTACACAGATCGGTATACAAATCTCGACGAAGGATCACGCCATGACCACGATCGACCAGCAGATCGCCCTCGTCACGGGCGCAAACCGCGGACTCGGCAAGGAGTTGGTGACGCAGCTCCTGCAGCGCGGAGCCCAAAAGGTCTACGCGACCGCTCGCGATGTGTCGACGATCGACACCGCTGACTCGCGCATCGTCGCCCTTCAGCTTGATGTGACCGACCCCGAGTCGGTACAGCGCGCGGCCGACGCCGCTCAGGACGTCACCCTCCTGGTCAACAACGCCGGCATCATCACCGGTGGTCAGGTGTTGGATGCTGACCAGTCGGAGATCCGCCGGGAGTTCGAGACGAACTTCTTCGGTCCGCTCCGGGTCACGGCCGCCTTCGCCCCGCACATCGTCGACAACGGTGGCGGAGTGATCCTCAACGTCCACTCGGCGCTGTCATGGGTCTCCTTCGGCGGCACCTACGAGACCACGAAGTCTGCTTTGTGGAGTGCGACCAACGCCCTGCGGCTGGAACTGGCCCCGAAGGGCGTGCAGGTTGTCGGCTTGCATGTCGGCTTCATGGACACCGAGATGGTGGCTCATGTCGACCTGCCCAAGGCGGCACCGTCCGATGTCGTGCGGCAGGCCCTCGACGGCATCGAAGCCGGCGAGTTCGAGGTGCTGGCCGATGACGCGAGCCGGCAGGTCAAGGCCGGGCTGAGCGCGCCGATCGAGGCGATGTATCCGCAGGTGGTCGAGCAGTCGGTCTAGCGGCCGATGATGGTGCGGCCCGCCTCGATCAGGCGGGCCGAGACCTCTTCGGGCTCGTCGCCGAGATAACCCGACACCATCGCACCATCACGCAGCATGATCAGCTGCTCTGCCCGCGTGGCAGCCCGGTCGACTCCGAGTTCGCCGAGCATCTCGATGAGCTGTCCGGTCAGCCACAACCGGTGCTCGCGGATGATCGTGCGACCCGGATGATCGGGGGCGGACAATTCGGCGGCCGCATTGATGAACGGACAGCCGCGAAAGTCCTCCGAACAGCTGGCCCGGCCGACGAGGTCGGCATACCAGCGCAGGACGGCCGCGGAGTCGTCCAGCTCCTCGCGCTTGGCGAGGACCATGTCGCGCTCGTGGTTGGAGCGAGACTCCAGATACGCCGCGACCAGGTCGTCCTTGGTCGGGAAATGCCGGTAGAACGTGACCTTCGAGACGTGAGCGGCTGCGATGAGCTTGTCGGCGCTGACCGCGCGGATGCCCTCGTTGTAGTACTGCTCGATCGCCGCATCGAGGATACGTTCGCGGACCGGCTTCATCTCGATAACGCTCATGCTGACTCCCTCGCGGACTTGTGTCGTCGGTGGCGGCGTGCTTTCATAATTGTAGACGTACTAGTAAGTCTACAACGAATCCAAGGAGCACGCCATGCCGGAGAGCATTGTCTACACCGCTGTATCCACCTCGACCGGCGACGGTCGCAATGGTCACGTCCGATCCAGCGACGGTCTGATCGACGCCGACGTGCGCACCCCGAAGGAGATGGGTGGCGCGGGTGGTGCGACCAACCCCGAGCAGCTCTTCGCCTCAGGCTACGCGGCATGTTTCCACTCGGCGCTGAAGGGTTCGAGCAAGATCCACGGCGTGAAGATCGAAGACTCCGCGGTGACCGCCGAGGTGGGCATCGGCCCCAACGGTCAGGGCGGCTACGAACTGGCCGTGACGCTGCACGTCGAACTCGGCGGCGGAATCTCGCAGGAGGACGGCGAGAAGGCTGTCGCCGCCGCGCACCAGGTCTGCCCCTACTCCAACGCGACCCGCGGCAACGTCGAGGTCAAGCTCGAGGTTGAGGTCGCCTGACCCGCAGCCACCGAATGTGCCGATCCGCCGGTCACCCCTCGGGGTCGGCCGGCGGTTCTGCGCCGTCGTCGCGGTCGATACCTGCGCGGTCTGCCCATTCCAGCAGCGGTTTGATGTCGAAGACGGCGTCGTCGATGCCCGCGTGCAGGTCTCCGATCTCGGCCAACCGTGGTGGCACCGTCGCCAGCGTGAAGTCGTGCGGATCGAGGTTGTCGATCTCCGACCACTCGACAGGGGTCGAGACACGCCCATCGGCGAAGCCGCGGACAGAATAGGCCGCGGCGATCGTATGGTCACGGGCGTTCTGGTTGTAGTCGACAAAGACCTTCGACGGGTCGCGGTCCTTGCGCCACCAGGTCGTGGTGACCTCGCTCGAGCGACGTTCCACCTCGCGGGCGAAGGCCAGGGCAGCTCGCCGCACGTCGGCGAACCCGTGCTCGGGCGGGATGCGCACGTACACGTGCAGACCCGTCCCGCCGGACGTCTTCGGGAAGCCGACAGCCCCTAATTCGGCGAGCACCTCCTGGACGACATGGGCGACCCGTTGCACCGTCGCGAAATCGCAGGTGTCCCCGGGATCAAGATCGATGCGCCATTCGTCGGGCTTCTCGACGTCCGCGCGGCGGCTGTTCCAGGGGTGGAACTCGACGGTGGACATCTGTACCGCCCAGATGACCGTCGCGAGCTCGGTCACGCAGACCTCGTCGACATCGCGGTCGAAGCGCGGGAAGTGGATGCTGACGGTCTCGAGCCACGGTGGGGCCCCGTGGGGCACCTTCTTCTGGTGCACCTTGTCACCCGCGAGCCCCTTCGGGAAGCGGTGCAGCATGCACGGGCGCTCGAAGAGCGCGTTGACGATGGGCTCGCCGACCGCGAGGTAGTACTCGACGAGGTCCAGCTTGGTCCAGCCGTGATCGGGAAAGTAGACGCGGTCGGGGTTCGAGATACGCACGATGCGCTCGCCGACCTCGATCTCGACTGATGGGGACGCCATGGGGTCACGCTAGACCTGATCGGTGGTCAGGGTCGCGGAACTCCCGTGGGATTCGGGTAGCTGACCGCGCCGGAGTGTTCGATGCCGCGTGCGATGTCAACGATCGCGTCCTCGACCGTGATGGCGCGTCCGGTCGACTCGCGATCGAAGCCGGCGGCGCAGACCCGGTCGGTGGTGTCCTCGATCTGAGCGCGCGCCGCGCGGCCGGTGTCGGTCAGCTCGCCGGAGGCATCAACCCATCCGCGGGTGCCGAGCCTCCCGATCGCGTCCGTCCATTGGTCCGGCGACCACCCGCGGACGGTCCGCTGTTCGGCGGGGACCAGGCCGGCGGCCACCGACAGGGCGTTGGCGGTGCAGCCGTCCAGGCCCGCCGCCGTGAGCACCGCGATGTGGCAGTCGCCCCGGTACTCGCGGATGACGGTGGCGGCATGCCACAGGCGTCCGATGTCGTCGCTGGGCACGGGAAGATCGCGATGGGCGCCGGCCAGCGGCTTGCCCGCGAAGTCGAGGCCCGTCGTGACCAGGTGCAGCTCCCGGGCGATCTTGGCGACATCGCTGCCGGCGAGCGCCGGGGCGAGGGTGTCGCGGGCCAGGTCGAGCCGCGCCGCCAGGATGTCGTCGCGGGCGGCGAGCCCCCACGCGTCCGGCAACGCACGCTCGACGATCGCGGGCGCGAAGCCGTGGAACAGCGCCGTGACAGTGGTGGCCGTCGGAGTGCCGATCGCTGCCGAGCGAGAGGCGAAGTACCCCATCCAGGAGCCTTTGAGGCCTATCGCCTCGTACCGGGCCTTCGCGTCCGGCGCGAAGTAGACGACGTCGTGGATGGCCTCGATCGCCCGCCAGAAGGGCCTGCGCTGCGTCATGCCGCCCAGTGTCGCTCATGCTGCGTGAGTAGTGTCGCCGAGGTGACTGCCTTGACCCAGAACACCCGCATCCTGCTTAACTCTCGGCCGCACGGCGAGCCCACGGCCGAGAACTTCCGGTTCGAGACCACGCCGTTGCCGACGCCCGGGGACGGGGAGGTCCTGCTCCGCACGATCTACCTGTCGCTCGACCCCTACATGCGGGGCCGCATGAACGACGCGAAGTCCTATGCCGCCCCCGTCGAGCTCGGCGCGGTGATGGAGGGCGGCACCGTCGCGGAGGTGGTCGAGTCCAACGACCCGTCGCTAGCCGTCGGCGACATCGTCCTGTCGCATCTGGGCTGGCAGTCGTACGGGGTGCAGCCGGCGCGTCATGTCCGCAAACTCGACCCATCGCGCGCCCCCGTGTCGACGGCGGTGGGTGTGCTGGGGATGCCCGGCTTCACGGCCTACGCCGGCGTGCTCGAGATCGGCAAGCCGCAGCCAGGCGAGACCGTGGTGGTGGCCGCCGCTGCGGGCCCGGTCGGATCGGCCGTCGGCCAGATCGCCCGCATCAAGGGCGCCCGGGCGGTTGGCATCGCCGGTGGACCTGACAAGGTCGCGTACCTACGTGAACTCGGTTTCGATGTGGCTATCGACCACCGTTCGCCGACCTTCGAGGACGATCTCGCGGCGGCGGTGCCCGACGGCATCGACGTGTACTTCGAGAACGTCGGCGGTCACGTCTGGGACGCTGTCCTGCCGCTGCTCAACACCTATGCCCGTGTGCCGCTGTGCGGTGTCGTCGCGCACTACAACGACACCGAGGCTCCCGCGGGACCCGACCGGTCTCCCTACCTGCTGCAATCGATCCTCACCCGGAGCATCACCCTGCGGGGCTTCATCCAAAGCGAGTTCGTCAAGTCGCACTACCGGCAGTTCCAGACCGATGCCGCCGGCTGGATCGCCGACGGTTCGCTGCAATACAAGGAAGACATTGTCGAAGGTCTGGAGAACGCCCCCGAGGCCTTCATCGGCCTGCTGAAGGGCAAGACCTTCGGCAAGGCCCTGATCAAACCTCGCGAGGCCTAGGGGGTGGAGCGGGGGGTCCAGGACTGGCCCCGCGCGGTGGCCTTTGTGCCGCTGGCTCCGATGATCAGCAGGCACTTCATGTCGATGGTCTCCGGGTCGAGGTCGCCCAGCGTCGTGACGATCAGGCTCTCTTCGGCGCGGCCGACGTCCCGGCCGATCACCACCACGGTGTCGGGGGAGCGGTGCTCGAGCAACACGGCTTGCATCTCGGCGACCTGGGTGGTGCGCGACCGCGATCGTGGGTTGTAGACGGCCAGGACGAGGTCGGCCGCGGCCACGGCGCGCAGCCGCCGGACGACGAGGTCCCAGGGCTTGAGGCGGTCCGACAGGCTCATGACCGCGAAGTCGCCGCCGATGGGCGCCCCCGCGCGGGCAGCGACAACCTGGACGGCCGACAGCCCGGGCAGCACCCGGATCGGCACGTCGGCGTAGGCCGCATCCTCGGCCGCCTCGAAGACCGCGGCGGCCATCCCGAAGATGCCGGCGTCACCTCCGGAGACCACGGCGACCCGCTCACCGGACAGCGCCAGGTCGAGCGCCTGCCGGGCGCGATCGATCTCGACGGTGTTGCCCGAGGCGTGCCGGGTCAGGCCCTCACGCTGCGGCACGCGATCGACGTACGGCGCGTAACCGATGACGTGCTGGACGTCCGCGAGTGCCTCGGATACCTCGGGTGTAAGCCACCGATCGGGACCGGGTCCGAGACCGACCACCAGCAATTCTGCGCCCCGCGGCCGGTCGGGCCGGGGCGTCTGCGTGGGGGAAGGACGGGGCTTGGTGTCGCCGGGGACCACGATCAGCGAGAAGTACGGGACGCCGGCCGGGTCGACGTCGGCGACCGGCAGCCACCGCTGCTCCGGCATCGAGGCACGCTCGACGTACAGCGCGCCC
>Ga0075364_10000806_pt1 | contig 16533 bp, 12 predicted proteins | sample EndMetdeltDD1764_FD_71517 | JGI IMG/M metagenome (GOLD analysis project Ga0075364, IMG submission 71517) | Populus endosphere microbial communities from Tennessee, USA - Endosphere MetaG P. deltoides DD176-4 | ecosystem: Host-associated > Plants > Roots > Endosphere | place: USA: Tennessee...
GTCCAGCAGATCCTGTCGGGACTGACGCTCTACGTCGTGCCGATGCTGAACCCCGACGGCGCCGAACGCTTCCAGCGTCGCAACGCGCAGCACATCGACGTCAACCGCGACGCGCTGAGCCTGCAGACGCCGGAGGGCCGGCTGCTGAAGCTGCTCCGCGACCGCTTCGAGCCGCGGCTCGGATTCAACCTCCACAACCAGTCGTGGAGCACCACCGTCGGCGATCCGCCGAAGCCGGCGTCCATCTCGCTGCTCTCGGTCGCCTACGACAAGGAGCGGTCGGAGAATGCCGGCCGCCGTCTGTCGAAGAAGGTCTGCGCGGTGATCCGTGACGCGCTCGAGCCCTTTGCGTCGGGGCAGATCGGCCGCTACGACGACGAGTTCGAGGTGCGCGCGTTCGGCGACAACCTCACGCTCTGGGGAACGCCCGTCGTCCTGATCGAGACCGGCCCGTTTCCGGCGGCGACGCCCGATCCGTTCCTCGTCAGGCTCAACTTCGTGGCCATCCTCTCGGCGCTCGACGCGCTGGCGACGGGCGCGGCCGACAAGGCGGACCCGAAGCGCTACGAATCGCTGCCGGTCAACGAATCGCGCGGCTTCTACATCCTGATCAGGAACGCCACCGTCGTCCCGGGGACCGGCGTGAAAGCGTTCCTGGCCGACATCGGCATCTCGGGCAACCGGCGTGTGCGCGCGGCCGCAGGCGAGCGGCAGATCGTCGTGCAGACGAGCATCGGCGACCTCGGCGATCTGCGCACCTATTCGGGCCTGCGCGTCATCGACGCCGGCGGACTCGTCGCGGCGCCGCTGTGGGATCCCGACCTGAAGGAGGATCAGGAAGTGGATCTCCCGAGCTGGTCCGATCAGCCGTCCGCGCACGTGATCGCGCCGGGGCAGCCGGCCGAGATCGTCCTGCTGCGTCCGCTCAACGATCCGTCGCGTCCGGCGTCACGCTACGTCGTTCACACCATTCTCAAGTAGAGGGTCATCGCATGCTTCGCATCTTCGTGCTCTCGATGGCGGCGGTCGTCGCGGCGCAGGACATTCCCGTCCTGGAGCGGGCCGCCCGGCAGCCGCAGGCCGTCACCGTGCTGCGCCCGGCGCGCGTCTTCGACGGCGAGTCGATGCACGAAGGCTGGGCGGTCCGCGTCCGCGGCGACCGCATCGAGGCGGCGGGGCCGGCGGCGTCGGTGGCCGTGCCGGGCGCGACGGCCGTCGACCTTCCCGGCGCGACGCTCATGCCGGGCCTCGTCGAGGGACATTCGCACGTCCTCCTGCATCCGTACAACGAGACGGTGTGGAACGACCAGGTGCTGAAGGAGGGGCTCGCGCTGCGTGTCGCACGCGCGACCAACCACCTGCGCGCGACGCTGATGGCCGGCTTCACGACGATCCGCGATCTCGGCACCGAGGGCGCGGGCTATGCCGACGCCGAGCTGAAGCAGGCCGTCGATCAGGGCATCATCCCCGGCCCGCGCATGCTCGTGACGACGCGCGCGATCGTCGCGACGGGCAGTTATGCGCCGAAGGGGTTCGCGCTCGAGTTCCGCGTGCCGCAGGGCGCCGAGGAAGCCGACGGCAACGATCTGATTCGCGTCGTCCGCGACCAGATCGGCCACGGCGCCGACTGGATCAAGATCTACGCGGACTACCGCTGGGGCGCGCGCGGCGAGGCCGCGCCGACCTTCTCGCTCGACGAGATCAAGCTGATCGTCGACACCGCGCGGAGCAGCAACCGTCCGGTCGTGGCGCACTCGAGCACCGCCGAAGGCATGCGCCGCGCCGTCCTCGGAGGCGTGGAGACGATCGAGCACGGCGACGAAGGGACGCTCGACGTCTTCAAGCTGATGAAGGAACACAACGTCGCGTTCTGCCCGACGCTCGCCGCCGGCGACGCGACGACGCAGTACGCGGGATGGAAGAAGGGGGAGCAGCCCGAGCCGCGCGGCATCGTCCGCAAGCGCGCGAGCTTCAAGGCGGCGCTCGATTCAGGCGTCACCATCCTCAGCGGCAGCGACGTCGGCGTCTTCACGCACGGCGACAACGCGCGCGAATTGGAGCTGATGGTCAACTACGGCATGTCCGCGACCGAGGCGCTGAAGAGCGCGACCTCGACCGCCGCGCGCGTCCTGCACTGGCAGGAACGGATCGGCATGGTGAAGGACGGCCTGCTCGCGGACCTGATCGCGGTCGACGGCGATCCGACGAAGGACATCTCGGCGCTGCGCCGCGTCAAGTTCGTCATGAAGGGCGGAACGACCTATGTGGCGTGGGGCACTACGAAATAGGGTGCTGAGCGCGTGGACGCTCGCCTCGATGTCGATCGGACGGCGCCCTCTTGATACGCATCACTTCGCGCGCACGATCGTGATGTTCCGATATTCGATCGCGGTGTGATCCCCCTGCAGCAGCAGCGGGCCCGGCGCGCCTTCGTCGCTGTCCAGCGCGGCGCCGGTCGGACCCGGAATCTCTCGGTTCGAGATGATCGTCGTGCCGTTGAGGACGACGGTGACCATCCGGCCGACGAGCGTGATGTCGAACGTCTGCCACTCGCCGGGTTTCTTCGCGGCCGCGTCGGAGGGCTCGAGGAAGCCGTAGACCGCGCCGAGGCTTCCGACCGCGAGCTCGTCGCCTGAATCGAAGACCTGGACTTCGTAGCGGCCGCGCAGGTAGACGCCGCTGTTGCCGCCTGCCTGATACCGGAACTCGGCGTGCAGCTTGAAGTCGGTGAACGACGCGTCGGTGACGAGATTGCCGCCGGACTTCCTGTTGCGCAGGATGCCGTTGTCCGCTTCCCACTCGTTGGCGCCGCCGGTCACGTGCCAGCCCGTGAGATCGCGGCCGTTGAAGATCGGCTCCGCCGTGCCCCACTGCGGCGCCGAAGCGCGGCGCAGCGCCGGGGCGCGGACACCGGTGAACGGGATCGGCGCGGCGCTCCCGATCGTCATCGTCCCCGTCAGCCGATCGTTCTCCAGCCGCGCGGTCACGGTGACGGGCCCGTCGGCGCGCTCCCACTGCAGTGGAATCGTGAACCGCAGCTCGCTGCCGGTGACCTGCACCTCGGAAATCGGCCGCGCGCTCCCCGAGAGTCCGACGAAGCGTCCGACGAGCGTCCTGGTCCCCGAGTGCTGCACCTCGAGCCATCCGCTGCTGCCGCCGTTCGGCCGCTGGAACGTGAGATCCCATCTTCCGATGATCGCCGGCGCGTTCTCCTGAGAGCGGGACGCGCCGAAGGGGGCGAGAGCGGCGAGCAGCAGGGCCATCATCATCGGGCCATTCTATGATGGCGCTGCCGTGATCAGGGCATCACGCTCCTGCGCGAGATCGTCGACGGCTCGCCGCAGCAGCGGCCCGCGTTCGGCTACATCGCTGCCGAAGCGGACCTGGCGCGTGCCGCGCGCAGCAGGAACTGACGGACTGAAGGAGGTTCGACGCGGCCGTCACCGCTCGAGAAATCGTGAGCGCCCGTCGTCGCGATCGAACAGACTTACGAGGGTTTGCGGTAGACGACCTTCCCGTCGAACACCGTCATGACGACGTCCGCCGCGTCGAGCTGTTTGGGGCCGGCGAAGATGTCGCTGGAGAGGATGACGAGGTCGGCGAGCATGCCGGGCTTGAGCGTGCCCTTGCGATGATCGTCGAACGAGGCCCACGCGGCGCCTGACGTCCACGCGTTGATCGCGGACTTCAGCGTGAGCTGCTGATCGGCGTGCACCTCGGGCCGGCTGACGGCGGCGCGGAGCGACGCGAGGGGATCGAGCGGCATGGTGGGCCAGTCGCTGCCGAACGCCAGGTGCGCGCCGGCGGCGCTGAGCGAGCGCGCCGCCCAGCCGGACGGCACGCGCTCGGGACCGAGCGCCTTCGACCAGGTCAGCAGGCCGCCGAGCGTGGCGTGCAGCGGCTGCATCGACGCGCCGACGCCCAGCGACCCGAAACGGGGAACGTCCTCGGGGTCGATGACCGAGAGCCCCTCGATGCGATGCCGGGCCGGACGGCCGCCGTCCGCGCGTTTGGCCACCGCGGCGTAGGCATCGAGCGCGGCGCGAACGGCGCGGTCGCCATTGGCGTCGATGGCGATCTGCCAGCCGCGGGCGTCGAGTGCCGCGACCATCTTTTCCAGATCGGCGGGCGTCAGCCGGACGTCGCCGGCGGCCGCGCCTTTCGGCGCGTACGGCGCCAGCATCGCGGCGGTCTGCGACTCGACCGCGCCGTCGAGCGCGATCGTCGCGAGTCCCGTCTTGAGCAGCGGATCGTCCGGGTATCGCTTGGCAATCGCGTCGAGATCTTCCGGCGGCGTCCGCTGCGCGGGGACGGCGGCGTAGACCCGCAGCGCCAGCGTGCCCGCCTCTCGTGCGGCGTCGTAGAGGTCGAGATCGCCGGCGGCGGCGCCCAGGTCCTGGACGCTGGTGATGCCCTGGCGGCTCGCGTCGCGGATGGCGAGCTGCAGCGCCTTCGCGCGCTCCTCGCGCGTCGGCGGCGGCACGACGCGCTCCACGAGCGACATGGCGGCCCCCTTCAGCAGCCCCGTCGGCTCGCCGCGCCGATCGCGCACGATGGTGCCGTCCTTCGGATTGGGCGTCTTCCGCGTGAGGTGCGCGGCCTGGAGCGCCTTCGTGTTGACCCAGAGCGACTGGCCGTCGGCGGAGCGCAGCCGCGCCGGACGATCGCTGACGGCCGCGTCGAGCTGCGCGCGCGCCGGCTGATCGGCGAACGCGTCGTACGACCAGCCGCCGCCGACCACCCACGCCGCGTCGGGCCTCGTCTCGGCCCACGTCGTGATGCGCGACTGGATCTCGTCGAGCGTCGCGGCGCCGTCGAGGCGGACGCCGTCGTGCGCCAGGCCGCCGGCGACGAGCGAGACGTGCGCGTCCTCGAATCCCGGCAGCACCGCGCCGTGGCGCGCGTCGATCACCGTCGTCTGCGGACGGCGGTAGCGCATCACTTCGCGCTCGCTGCCGACCTTCAGGATCTTGTTGCCGCGGATGGCGACCGCGTCCGCCATCGACCCGAGATCGTCGGCGACGTAGACCTTGGCGTTGTGAATGATCAGATCGACCGGCCCGCTGCTGTCGTCGCGCTGCGCGCCGACGATGAGCCCCGCGATGAGCGTCGTCCCGACGATGGCGACGACGAGGATTGCGGCAAGACGGGCGGCCATGGCCTGAGGGCGAATTCTATCATCCGCGCCGGGGGCGTCCGCATGCTAAAGTTCCGCCTCGCGTGCCGGCCACTGACGGAATTGTGCCGCCAACGACGGAACCGTCGGACGAGGGGCTGGTACGCGCGCTGGGCCTGGGATCCGCGGTCCTGTTCGTCATGGGCAGCGTCATCGGATCGGGCATTTTCCTCACGACCGGGAGGATGGCCGAGGCGCTGCCCTCCCCCACGCTGCTCCTGGTCGCCTGGCTCTCCGGCGGCATCGTCGCCCTCACCGGCGGGCTCACCTATGCCGAGCTGGGAGCGATGTATCCCCGCTCCGGCGGCGTCTACGTCTACCTGCGCGAGGCGTTCGGGCCGCTGCTGGCGTACCTCTATGGATGGGCGGCGCTCCTGATCTTCTTCAGCGGCGGGATTGCCGCCGTGTCGGTGGGCTTCGCCGACTACGTCAGTTATTTCCTGCCGTCGCTGTCGCCGGCGCGCGTGCTGTGGAGCGTGGCCACGCCGATCGGACCGTGGACCGTGTCGCCGGCGCAGATCGTCGCGGTGATGTGCATCGTGGTGCAGGCCGCGGTGAACTACGTCGGCGTGCGCAGCGGCAACCGCGTCAACGCCATCGTCACGGTCGCGAAAGTGGCGGGCCTGGCGGCGCTGCCGATCATGGCGCTGCTGATGGCGCGGACGTCTCCCGAGTGGACGCCGGTCGTGCCGGCGGTCGCGCGTCCGCTGGCGGCGTTCGGCGTCGCGATGATCGCGGTGCTGTGGGCCAACGACGCGTGGTATTGCGTAACGTGGATCGCGGGCGAGATGAAGCACCCGCAGCGCGATCTGCCGCGGGCGCTCCTGATCGGCATCTCGCTGCTGACGCTGGTCTACCTCACCGTCAACGTCGCCTACCTCTACGCGCTCCCGCTCGACGAGCTGCGCGGGGTGAGCCGGGTCGCGGAGAAAGCGGCGACCGCCATGGTCGGGAGCGGCGGGGCGACGTTCGTCGCGATGACGGTCGTGATCTCGACGTTCGGCTGCAACGTGGCGGCGATTCTCGCCGGCGCCCGGCTGCTGTTCGCGATGGCGCGCGACGGCGTGTTCCTGCCGGCGGCGGCGCGGGTCCATCCCGTCTACCGCACGCCGCACGTCGCGATCATCGCCCTGGCGTCGTGGGCCGCGCTGCTCGCGCTCTCGGGCACCTACGAGCAGCTCTTCACCTACGTCGCGTTCGCGTCGAGCCTGCTGCACACGATCGGCGCGTTCGGCGTGTTCCGCCTGCGCCGGCTCCGTCCCGATCATCCGCGTCCCTATCGCGTCTGGGCGTATCCCGTCGTGCCGCTGATCTTCATCGTGACGTCGGGCGCGTTCGTGCTCAACACGCTGATCGAACGTCCGAAGGAATCGCTCGCCGGCGTCGCCTTCCTCGCTCTTGGCGTGCCGTTCTACTATTTTTCGCGCGGGGCACAGCGGACGGGCGCCAGCGGGTGATCCACGCGACCCTCGGATGAGACATGAGATTCGCAATCCTCGGATCGGGCGCAGTCGGCGGGTACTACGGCGCAAAGCTGGCGAGAGCGGGCCATGACGTCACGTTCGTCGCGCGCGGCGCGCACCTCGAGGCCATCCGCGCGCGCGGACTCGAGATCAGGAGCGCCGCGCTCGGCGACTTCACCGTCCACGCCCGGGCCGAGCAGGACACGTCGCGCGTCGGAACGGTCGACGTCGTGCTCTTTGCCGTCAAGGCGTACGACAACGCGTCCGCGCTGCCGCTCCTCGCGCCGATGCTGGGCGGCCAGACCGCCGTGCTCACCGTGCAGAACGGCGTCGACAGCGCCGCCGACGTCGCGTCGGCCGCCGGCGAGGCACGCACGCTCGGCGGGACGACCTACATCGCGACCGCGCTCGAGGCGCCGGGTCTCATCGTCCAGACCGGCACGCACCGCCGCATCGTGTTCGGAGAAGCGTTCGGCGATCTGCCGCGCTTGACCGATCGCGTCAGGGCGATCCACGACGCGTTCAGCGGCGCCGACATCCAGTCGTTTCCCGTCGAGGACGGCCGCGTGCCGGTCTGGGAGAAGTTCGTGTTCCTGGCCGCGCTCGCTGCGTTCACCGGCGCCGCGCGCCTGCCGATCGGTCCGGTGTGGGCGGATCCGTTCACCAGGGCGCAGTTCCTCGCCGGGTGCCGCGAAATCGAGGCAGTCGCGCGCGCCGAAGGTGTTCCCGTCGCGGCCGACGTCGTCGATCGCATCGTCCCGTACGTCGAGGGGATCCCGGGGACGATGCGATCGTCGCTGTTGATCGATCTGCAGGCGGGGAAGCGCATCGAGGTCGAGGCACTGCAGGGCTCGGTCGTCCGGCGCGCGGCCAAGCTCGGCATTGCGGTGCCGATCATGTCGACTCTCTATTCGGTCCTGAAGCTCCACGCCGCTGGTGAGTCGCGGTAGACTCGATCGCATGAAGAGCGTACTGATCGCGGTTCTGGCCATGTCGACGACGCTGTCGGCGCAAGGGAAGCAGGAAGATCGCATCCGGATGTGCGGGACGGTGATGAAGGAGATCCTCGACATCCCCGACAACATTCCCTCGGACCTGCTCGAGAAGGCCGAGTGCCTGATGGTGTTTCCCGGCGTCAAGAAAGCGGCGCTCGGCATCGGCGGCAGCTACGGCCGCGGCGCGATGACCTGCCGCACGGGCGCCGACTTCAAGGGGCCGTGGAGCGCGCCGTCCTTCATGGCGCTCGAAGGCGGCAGCATCGGCTTCCAGCTCGGCGCGGAGTCGACCGACTTCGTCCTGCTGGTCATGAACGATCGCGGCGCGTCGTCCGTGCTCAGCAGCAAGGTGAAGCTCGGCGCCGACGCGTCGGCCGCCGCGGGGCCGAAGGGCCGCACGGCGGGCGCGTCCACCGACGCCGTGATGCAGGCGGAGATGCTCACCTACTCGCGTGCGCGGGGCCTCTTCGCGGGCGTGTCGCTCGAAGGCTCGACGCTGCGTCCCGACAACGACGCCAACACGCTCGTCTACGGCAGCCAGATTCCCGCGAAAGAGATCGTGAAGGGAACCATCGCCGTGCCGTCGGCGGCGAAGAACCTGATCGATCTGCTCAACGCACGATCGCCGCGGAATCAGTCGAAGTAGCGCGGTCTGAAGAGCCTCGACGACGCCGGGTCTTCAGACCCGGCGTCGCCGCTTCGGGAACGTCGGTCGTCGTTACTCGTGGTAACGCAGGTCCTTGCGGACTCGTTTGTAGGACCCGTCGGCGGCCGGCTCGAAGACGTGGCAGTGGTCCATCTCGCCGCCATAGACGTGCAGCGTCACTGACGGCGTGGGCGCGGCGTTGCCCAGCGTGTGGTATTCGAAGGGCGGAATGAGGCAGCCCGCGGTGCCGCGGCCGGCGACGACGCGGTGGCGCTGCTCGAAGCGGAAGGCGCCGTCGCGCTCGGATACCAGATCGTACTGCGCGACCTCCATGTAGCCGTCGACGACGCACTCCACGCACCAGATGCCGGCGTGATCGTGCAGCGCCGTCTTCTGTCCCGGCCCCCACGCCATCACCACCATCGTGTACTGTCCGGACGGATCGCGATGGAGGAGACGGCGCGCGTAGGTGTCGGGCCGCGGCGCCGTGAGCGACGCCGGCAGGTCGAGCGCGCCGTGCTGCATCGAGTCGATCAGCACGGCTTTCACGAGTTCGGGCACGCGTGCCGACGACGACTCGCCGAGGATGACGGCGTCGAGACGGGTGCGGATGTCTCCGGAAGGTGCCGTGGTGCTCATGGTCTGGCCGCCTCCGGCAGCGCGCGATACGCCGCCATGCCTCCTGTGACGTTCACGATGTCCGTCAGGCCTTCACGCGCGAGCAGGCTGGCCGCCAGGCTCGAGCGGTAGCCGCCTTCGCAGATCGTCGCGATCGCGGCGTCCTGCGGAAGCTCGTCGAATCGATCCGGCAGTTCGCCGGCGGGAATGTTGATCGACCCCGGCACGTGGCCGGCCTGCCACTCGCGAGCCGAGCGGACGTCGAGGACGAGCACGCGACGCGAATCCGATCGCAGATCGTCCGCCGCGGCCTGCGCGATCTCGGCGGCCGGCAATCCGGCCGCGGACCATGCCTCGAATCCGCCGTCCACCAGGCCTTCGACGCGATCGAAGCCGACGCGCAGCAGCTGCACGGCGGCGTCCTGTGCTCGACCGGCGTCCGCGCCGATGAGGATCAACGGCGTGGCGGCCGGCAGGACCCATCCGCCCCAGTAGCCGACCTTGCTGCCGTAGCCCAGGTTGATCGCGCCGTCGGGGTGTCCCTGCGCGAACGCCTCCGCCGATCGCAGATCGATCAGGATGGCGCCGTCGGCCGCGAGCGCGGCGGCGGCCGCGGGACGGATGCCCGGCAGGCGGCGCATGCCGTTCACGAGCCCAAGGAGCTCCGGACCTTCCTGATTCACGCGCTTCATCCGCGCGAAGTACGCGGGACGGCCGGGCACGTCGGCGAGCAGGGCGGCGGCGAAGGCTTCGCGGTCCGCGTAGCGAAGCATCGGATTCTGCTCCGCCTCGCGGCCGATCGTCGACGAGGGCTCGCTCGCGATTCCGGCGCCGCACAGCGATCCGGCGCCATGTCCGGGGTGCACCTCGACGCGTGGATCGAGCTGCATCACGCGCTGGAGCGAATCGAAGAGCCGGCCGGCGAGCGCGCGGGTCTGCGCGTCGCCGACGAGATCCGGCCGGCCGACGCCGCCGACGAAGAGCAGATCGCCCGTCAACAACCGGTCCGGCTGTTCGGGCGCGTGGACGGCAAGCGCCACGTGCTCGAAGGTGTGGCCCGGCGTGTGGAGGAACGTCAGCGCCACGTCGCCGAGCGTGAAGACCTCGCCGTCGCGCACCTCGTGATGATCGAACGCCAGGCCGGCGCCCGGGCCGGCGAGGACGCGGGCGCCGACGGAGGCCAGCTCACACGCGCCCGACACGAAGTCGGCGTGGACGTGCGTCTCGATCGCGGCGACAATCGTTCCTCCAGCCTGACGCGCGGCCTCCACGTAGATCGAGGCGTCGCGCCTCGGGTCGACGACGGCCATCTGCCTGCTGCGGTCGCAGCCGATGAGAAACGAGGCCTGCGCCAGACCCTCGTCATAGAAGCGCTGGAACATACGATAAGATTTTTTGATGCGCGTCTCCCGGGATCATACACCGCCGGCATGAGCCTGATGATGATCGCCGGCGTGATCGGCGCGGGGGCCGTGGCGGGCTGCCTCGGCTCGCTGCTCGGCCTCGGCGGCGGCGTGTTCCTGGTGCCGTTCCTCAACGCCGGCCTCGGCCTCGACTTCAGGGTCGCCGCCGCGACGGGACTGATGACGGTGATCGCCACGTCCAGCGTGGTGTCGGCGGGACGCGCCGGCCGCAACCTGATCAACCTCCGCCTCGGCATGCTGCTCGAAGTGGCGACGACGGTGGGCGGACTGATTGCCGCGTTCACCGTCGCCTACCTCTCGAACCACACGCTCGCGCTCATCTTCGCGTTCGTCACCGTGGCCATCGCGATCCTGATGCTGACGCGGCTCGATCGCCGCAACGTGCTCGACGCGAGCCTCGTGCCGGGGCCGCTGGGCGGACGCTTTCACGACGAGGACACCGGCCGCGAAGTCGTCTACCAGGTCAAGCGTCTGCCGCTCGGCATGACCGCGTCGTTCCTCGCCGGCTACGTGTCGGGCACGCTGGGCATCGGCGGCGGCATCCTGAAGGTTCCCGTCCTCAACGCGTGGTGCGGCGTGCCGATGCGCGCGGCCGCGGCGACGAGCGCGCTCATGATCGGCGTCACCGCCGCCGCCTCGGCGCCGCAGTACTTCGCGCGCGGCGAGGTCAACCCGCCGGTGGCGGCCGCCGCGGTGATCGGCGTGCTGATGGGATCGCAGCTCGGGTTCCACGTCGGCAGCCGCGCACCGGTCAAGTGGCTGAAGATGCTGATGGCGGCGGTGCTGCTCGCCGTCTCGGCCTTCTATTTCGTGAAGGCGTTGGCATGACCGCGCGCGCGGACGAGGAGGCGATCGAGCGTCTCGAGATCCAGGTCGGGCGTCTGCTGAAGGCCGGCGTGTGGCTCGCCTCGGCGTGCCTGGCAGGCGGGCTCGTGCTGTGGACGATCACCGGCGGCCCGGCCGCCACGACGCTGCTGACCGGCGGCTTGATCGTCCTCATGCTCACGCCCCTCGCGCGCGTCGTCGCGTCCTTCGTGGCGTACGTGAAGCTGGGGGATTGGTTCTTCGCGGGCCTGACGATGGTCGTGTTCGCCGTCCTCGTCGCGGCCTGGCTGTTGAAGTCCTGATCGCGTCGAGCGGCGGTGGAGCAGACGTGACGGCGGTCCGGGTCTAGAGCTCCGTCTTCGCGTCCGGGCCGAAGGCCTCCGGGCTGGAGGGGATGCCCGACTGCGTGACGGCGACCGCGGCTTCCACTTCGCGCATCCGCTCGCTGGCGGCGGCGCGCATCTTGTCGAGCAGGACGACGATCCGCTGCGCCTGGCGCACGACGGTCGAGAGGTCGCGCTGCAGGTTCGGGTCGGGATAGTTGCGCTCGAGCAGATCGCAGTGGCCGATGATCGTCTGCAGGGCGCTGTTGATCTCGGTCGCGATCGACAGCGTCAGATCCGACATCGCTTCCATCGAGCGGTACTTGCCGAGCGAGATCTGGAGCTGCTGCGCGATGACGGCGACGGCGAAGATCTCGGCGATCGGCTGGATCGCCGCGGCGTGCTCGGGACGGTAGCCGTGCGTGCCGCGCTGCACGAGATTCAGCGTCCCCACCACGCGTCCCTTGGACACGAGCGGCACGATCATCGCCGAGCCGAATCCCGACGTATGGAGGATGTTGGCGTCGAGGAAGTCGACCGCGACCTCGGCGACGTCGGGCACGATCAGGGCCTCGCGCGAGCGGACGACGTTGCCGAGGAGCGTCTGCTCGACGCGGAAGACGACCTCCGGCCGCGGGCGCGTGCGCCGCTCGTCCTCGTGGACGCGGGCGGTGTAGGTCTGGAACTCCTGGCCGTTCTCGGTGAGCAGCGCGAGGCCGACGCGATCGCAGGGGACGATCCGCGCGATGCGCGAGGCGAGCGCCTGGAAGGCGAGCGTCACGTCGACCGATCGCGCGATGATCTCGAGCATCGCGTTCTGCGTCTGCAGCTGCTCGATCTCGCCGAGCGTCGCTTCGTGGGTGTGCTCCTGGACGCGGATCCGCTGCGCCATCGATCCGATCCGACGCGTCGCGAGCGAGGCGAGGATGAGCATGACGATCCAGGCGGAGACGACCTGGACGAGCACCACCGGACGCGTGGGAATGCCGCCGGCGACGAACCAGGCGACGGCTTCGATGGCGCCGAAGACGGCGACCAGGCCCCAGATGGCCCACACCGGCGCCTGGTGATCGCGCAGCGAGATCATCGGGGCGGCGTCATGCGGTAAGCCGAGGCCACGGGCCGGAGCGGCCGATCGAACCACATCGGCCGCCGCGAGCCGTCCGGCCCAGGCGCGGGACGTGTCCGCTGCATCCATTCTTTATACGCCTCGTGCGCCTTTTCTGTATCCACCTCGATGTCGCCGTAGCGATCGTCGGGGCCGGCCTTCTCGAGCCGCACGCGCTGGTGCCAGCAGTGCATGCCGCTGACCGGATCGGGCTGTACCGGGAACGTCAGGTTCTGATGGACGCCGACCTCGCTCCACCAGATGCGCTGGCTGTCGGGATCCGTGCTCGCGAAGGGCCTGGCGCCGTGCACCTGGCGCATCGAGTAGGTGCCCCCCTGGCCGCGCGCGATCGTGACCAGCGCGGTCGCGTTGCGCGCGCCGCCGATCTCGTCCTTCAGCCGCCAGCGGCCGAGGTGATGCGACATCCCGAGAATGCCGGGACGGATGCCTTCGGTGACCCATACGCGTGTGACGAACCATCCGATTTTGGTCCGGACGCGCGCGAGATCACCTGTACGAAGGCCATATCGCGCGGCATCACTCGTCGAAATCCACAGCGGGTTCGTGTGCGAGATTTCGTACAGCCACTTCACGGCCGACCGCGTGTGGACCAGCGTCGGCAGGCGAAAGTTCGGCAACAGGTCGAACTCCCCCTCCTCGCGATTCAGGTCGCGCCAGTGCACGTGGCCGGGAACGTAGCGCGGGATCGCGTGCTCGGGCCAGCCCCAGTCGGCGAGCGTCTTCGAATAGAACTCGAGCTTCTTCGACGGCGTCTTGAACCCGTCCTTCTCGTAGCCGCGGCTGTAGGCGTTCTCGGACACCTTGAACACGCCGTACTTCCGCATGTACTGCAGCGGCGTCAGCGACTCCTTCGCTGCGGCTTCGGGGAGTCCGGGCACCGAGTGGTCGAACATCCAGCCGTAGTACTCGTCCATCGTGATCGGCTGGCCGGCGCGATGGGGACTCTCGAAGAAGGTACGGATGCCGAGCGAGCCGTCGGGATCGATCTTCCAGCTCAGGGCGATCCAGAACTCCGCCTCCTCCCAGACTTCGCCGGGGTTGGCTTCGTGTGTCGCCGCGACCGGATCGCCGCGTTTCTCCCGCGCCACGCGCAGGACCGGCTGGCGGAACCCGAGCCACTGGCCGGCGTGCGTCTCCTGGCTCATCGTGTCGTGACGCTCGGTGCCGAGCCCCATCGGCAGGATGTAGTCCGCGAACCACGCGGTCTCGCTCCAGGTCGGCGTGAGCGCGATGTGGAGCCCGATCTTGGCGGCGTCCTGGAGCACGTCCATCCACGAGAAGCCGTCGGGATTGGTCCAGAGCGGGTTGTAGACGCGCGTGAAATACACGTCGAGCTTGCCGCGGCCTTCCTTGAGGAAGTGCGGGAGCAGATAGCTCAGCTCGTGGAACGAGAGCGGGAACTCGCGCGGGAAGAGGAGCTCGTTCCAGTACTCGGGCGGCGGCGGCGGGTTGGGGTGCTTCGGCACGAACTTGTTCGTGACGTGCAGGTTCATGCCGCCGGTCGTGCCGATGCTGCCGGTCAGCACGACGAGCAGGTAGAGGCAGCGCGTGATCTGCCAGCCCCAGAGATTCCCGGCGGCGGCGGCGCGCCAGCTGTGCGTCGAGAAGCGATTCCCGGCGCGCGCGATCGCGTGCGCGGCTTCGACGATGCGCGCGGCGGCGACGCCGGTTTCCTGCTCGGCGAATTCCGGCGTGAACGCCGCGTACTCGGCCTTCAGCGCCTCGATGAAGCCGTCGAACGTCACCGGACGCTCCGGGTGCATCGCCTGCAGGTAGTCGGCCCAGTTCACCCACGTCTCGACGAACGCGCGATCGTAGCGATCCTCCTCGAGCAGGATGCGCACGATGGCGAGCAGGAGCGCCCCTTCCGTGCCCGAGTAGGCCGGCAGCCACAGGTCGGCCTTGGCCGACGTGTTCGACAGCCGCGGATCGATCGTGATGACGGTCGCCCCCTGCGACTGCGCTTCGACGATCCGCTGCGCGTGCGGGTTGAAGTAGTGCCCGGTCTCGAGATGCGACGAGAGCAGCAGGATCGTCTTCGCGTTCGCGTAGTCGGGGCTCGGGCGATCGGCGCCCGTCCAGAGGAAGTGGCCCAGGCGCGCCGACGAGGAGCACACGTTGGTGTGGCTGTTGTGGCCGTCGACGCCCCACGCCTGCAGCACGCGGTTGGCGTAGCCGTCCTCGCCGGGACGGCCGACGTGGTACATCAGCTCGTGGCGGCGGCCCTCCTGGATCGCCTTGCGGATGCGCGCGCCGATGTCGCTCAGCGCCTCGTCCCACGTGACGCGCTCCCACTCGCCGGCGCCGCGGGCCCCCTTGCGGCGGAGCGGATAGAGGATGCGGTCGGGATCCTCGAGCTGGTTCGGCGTGACGACGCCCTTGGCGCACGTGCGTCCGCGGCTGCCCGGGTGCATCGGGTTGCCCTCGACCTTGCGCACGTCCATCGACTGCTTGTCGACGTAGGCGAGCAGGCCGCACGCCGACTCGCAGTTGAAGCAGATCGTCGGGATGATCCAGTAGTGCCGCCGTTCCTTCTTCGGCCAGCTCGTCGACTCGAAGTCGACGTAGTCGTCCCACTGTTCGGGCGGCGGGTGCGAACGGAATTCGTTGGCCATCAGCTCAAGGGGACGCTCTGTCCCGCCTCGACCCAGATGTAGTCCCACGCGGCGCTGCCGGCCAGCGCAAGCACGCTCGCCATCACGATCAACCCTGCCGAGACGAAGCCGACGACGAGGCCGGCGGCGACGACCAGCGGGAAGACGCATCCCGCGGCGATGGCGCCGCCCCAGAACAGGCGGGCGTAGGCGCCGCGGCGAATCGTCTTGATCGCCAGCTCGTGGTGCCGCGTCGGACTGAGGATGACGAGGTTCTCGAAGACGAGAATCGCCAGGTGCGCGAGCACGCTCACGGGGAACACGTAGAAGACGACCGCGCCCGCGATCTCCGACGCGCCGCCGCCGTGGAACACCACGACGGTAATAACAAGCGTCGCAGCCCCGGCTATTCCCGACTGCGCGACGAGGTCGAGCGCGGCGGCATGCCGTCCCTGCCAGAGATCGCGGCCGCGGCCCTGCGCGAAGAGGTACCCGGTGTACGACGTGGCCAGGAGCGCGACCGGCAGCGCCGGGATCGCCAGCACGTCGATCACCCGCGTCCATCCCATCCACCCGCTCACGAGCCAGACGCCGCTGATCGTGCCGTGCGCGGCGAGGAACCACGTGCCCCAGACGAGCCAGGATCGCCAGTTCGATCGCGTCAGGATGTAGTAGAACCGCTCCGGGCGCTCGAGATCCACGATCAGCACGATCGTCGTCAGCGCGATGAAGACGACGGAGATCAGCGGCGCCGTGACGGCGACGAGCGTGGTGCGATCGCCGAGGATCCAGAGCAGCGCCGCGATCAGCATCACCCCGGTCGCCACCGCCTTCATGAAGAGATAGAGCACCATGTCGATGCCCCACGGCTTCCTGTGCGGCGTGTCGTAGTCGACGCGCGGATCGCCGGGCGACAGCGGATCTTCGTCGGGCGCGCCCACCGGCCGCAGGTGCACCTGTCCTTCCTTGAAGTAGAGCGGACGCACGGCGACTTCGGGCTGGATGACGCTCTCGTCGGCGCCGAGATAGAAAATCTTCGGCCCCGTGCCCTTCTCCGGTTTGCGCACGGCGAACGCTTCGTGCTGCACGATCTTCGCGACCGCGCTCGACGGGTCGTCGAGATCGCCGAAGATCCGGCACTCGGTGGGGCAGACGATGACGCACGCCGGCAGCAGCTGGTTCTCGACGCGGTTCGCGCAGAAGTTGCACTTCTCCGCGGTGTGCGTGTTGGGGTCGATGAACAGCTGATCGTACGGGCACGCTTCCATGCAGGCGCGGCAGCCGATGCAGCTGTCGCCGTGGAGATCGACGATGCCGTCGCGGCGCTTGAAGAGCGCGCT
>Ga0075364_10000807_pt1 | contig 16518 bp, 14 predicted proteins | sample EndMetdeltDD1764_FD_71517 | JGI IMG/M metagenome (GOLD analysis project Ga0075364, IMG submission 71517) | Populus endosphere microbial communities from Tennessee, USA - Endosphere MetaG P. deltoides DD176-4 | ecosystem: Host-associated > Plants > Roots > Endosphere | place: USA: Tennessee...
GTCCCACGGCCCTTCGAAGCCCGCCGGGCTTTCATCGATGACGAGGATATTGGACACCCGTTCGCGCAGCAGGCCGAAGGCGGCGGCAAGGCCGCTCTGTCCGCCGCCGACGATGACGACGTCGAGCACGGGGTTGCCGTTTTCAGGGCGCCTGCGCGTCCAGTCCGGGCCGCCGTGGCCGATCAGCGCGAGCTGGCGGGCGAGGTCCGCTTCCAGACCGGCAAGCCCGCTCACAGCGCGTCCTCCAGCCGCAGCCGGACGATCTCGCCCACTTGTTCGATGGCGGCCGCCAGCTCGGTATCGCGGTCGTTCTGCAGGCGGCGCTCCATCGCGGCGAGGATTCCCGCCTTGTCGGTCAGCCGCACGCAGATCACGAACGGAAAACCGAAGCGCTCGCGGTAGGCGGCATTGAGCGCATGAAACCGCGCGAATTCCGCCTCGGTCAGCCGGTCGAGCCCGGCGGAAGCCTGTTCCGCCGTGGATTCGACGGTCAGCGTCCGGCCGATCGCGGCCTTTCCGGCAAGTTCGGGGTGCGCGCGGACCAGCGCCAGCCGCTCGGCCTCGGTGGCGTCAGCAACGACCTGCATCATGCCGGCGTGAAGATCGGCGAACGGCCGGCGCCGCGCCGCGCGCTCGACCACCCACGGGCTGTGCTCGAACAGGAAGCCGAAGCGCGCCGCGAATGCCTCGTTGCTCATCTCCATGATCGCCGCCGTGCTCATGCCGGATGCACTTCCAGCCAATGCCGCGCGATGTCTATCCGCCGGGCGATCCAGGCGTCTCCCGCCGAAAGCACGTGATCGATGAACTTGGCCACCGCCAGTGCGCGCGCCGGACGGCCCGCGATCCGCCCGTGGAGTCCGATCGACATCATCCGCCCGCCCTCGGCATGGAGCAGGTCGAACGTATCGCGCAGATAGCGGAAGAATTGCGCGCCTTCGGTGAAACCGTTGTAGGCGACCATCTTCATGTCGTTGGCATCGAGCGTATAGGGCACGATGAGCTGCGCCCGGCCGTACCGGGAATCATAGTAAGGCACATCGTCGGCATAGCTGTCGGCATCGTAGAGAAAGCCCCCCTCCTCCGCGACGATCCGCGCCGTATTGGGGCTGGTTCGCCCCTGATACCAGCCGAGCGGCCGCGAGCCGGTAACCTGGCTATGCAGCGCGATCGCCTGCGCGATGTGCGCACGCTCCTCCTCTTCGGATACGTGCTGGTAGTCGATCCAGCGCAGCCCGTGGCTGGCGATTTCCCAGTCGGCGGCCTGCATCGCCGCAACCGCCTCGGGATTGGTCGCCAAGGCCTGCGCCACGCCGAAGACGGTCACCGGCACGCCGCGCGCGGTGAACAGGCGGTGGAGGCGCCAGAAGCCCGCTCTGCTGCCGTATTCGTAGAGGCTTTCCATCGCGATTGCCCGCGCCGGATGGCTGGGCGCGCCGACCATTTCGGAGAGGAACGCTTCCGATCCGGCATCGCCGTGCTCGATGCTGCGCTCGGCGCCTTCTTCGTAATTGATGACGAACTGCACCGCGATCCGGGCACCGTTCGGCCAGCGCGGATCGGGCGGGGTAGCCCCGTAACCGACAAGGTCGCGGGTCATCGAATATCCTCCCCCACCGCGGGAGGTGGCAGCGCGAAGCGCTGACGGGGGGAGCACGGCAGCAAAGCGACGCTCGCGCATGCGGCGCACCCTCCACCACCCGCTATGCGGGCTGTCCCTCTCCACCGATGGGAGAGGATCGGAGCGTATACGTTACCCACGTTCCAATCCCTCGACGAACCGGACCATCGCCTGCAGCGCCAGCTCGGCATCGCCGACCATCACGTCCTCGGCCGGATTGTGGCTGATGCCGCCGGTGCAGCGAACGAACAGCATCGCCATCGGCGCGAGCGCGGCCATTACCATCGCGTCGTGGCCGGCGCCGCTGACGAGGCGGCGCGGCGGCAAGCCCAGTCCGCCGACCGCCTCGGCCAGCCGGTCGGCGAGCGCGGGATCGCAGGGGCTGGCCGCGAGGACCTGGGTTTCCTCGACACTGATGCCGATGCCGCGATCGGCAGCGACGGCGTTAAGCGCCGCCACGATCCGCGCCTTGGCGACGTCGCGGACGTCATCGCTGCCCGCACGCACGTCGACCGTGAAATCGGCGCGGCCGGGGACCACGTTGGCGGAACCGGGCGCAACCGCGATCGATCCGACCGTGGCCACGACATCGGGCGGACCATCGCGCGCGATCCGCTCGACCGCGAGCACGGCTTCGGCCGCGGCGGCGAGCGCATCGCGGCGCAGGTGCATGGCGCTGGTGCCGGCGTGTCCCGGCGTTCCGGTCATGCTCACCGCCAGGCGACGCTGCCCGGCGATGGCATCGACCACGCCGAGCGCGAGACCCTCGGATTCGAGCACCGGCCCCTGCTCGATATGCACTTCGAAATAAGCGCGCACGCTACCGGGCGGATAGGCGGCCGACAGATAGCTGTCGGCGGCGAGGCCGAACCCGGCAAGCGCTTCGTCGAGGCGGACGCCGGCGGCATCGCTGATTGCCAGTTCACTTGCGTGCAACGTCCCTGCGGCGGCCCGACTGGTGAGCATCGAGGCGGGAAAGCGCGATCCCTCCTCGTCTCCGAACGCGATCACTTCGATCGCGAACGGCAGGCGCCGGTCCTTCGCCCGCAAGGCCTCGACGCATTCTATGGCGAGCATGATGCCCAGCGGGCCGTCGAAGGCGCCGGCATCGCGCACGCTGTCGATATGGCTGCCGATAAGGAGCAGCGGACCGTCGCCGCCCTCGTAGAGGCCGATCAGGTTGCCCGCCGGATCGACCCGCGTGGTCATTCCCGCATCGCGCATCCACTGTTCCAGCTGGCGGCAAGTCGCGGCATGCGCGGGTGTAAGGTAGGCGCGGTAAAGTCCGCCCGCATCGTCGCTGAAGGGCGGTACGGCGAGCTGACGGCAGCGAGCGACCGCGCGCTCACCTCCGACGAGGGCTGCCGTTGCCGGCTTGGCTATCGCCATGGCAGCCCTCATCCCCCGCTGGAAAGCCAGAGGAAGCGCACCACGAACAGACCGGCCAGCACCAGCAGCAACCAATCGGCCCGCGTAAGCTGGCCGCGTATTCCCTTGAGCACCGCATGGGCGGTGATGCCAAAGGCCAGGCCGTTGGCGATCGAGAACGTCAGCGGGATCATCGCGACGGTCAGGAAGGCCGGGATGGCGCTGAGCGGGTCTTCCCAGGCGATCTCGCCCAGCGGCAGCAGCATCAGGCCGCCGACGACGATCAGCGCGGGCGCGGTGGCCGCCAGGGGAACAAGCTGCGCATAGGGCGCGACGAACATGGTGAGCAGGAACAAGAGCCCAGTCACCACCGAGGTCAGCCCGGTGCGTCCTCCGGCCTGGACGCCCGCCGCGCTCTCGACATAACTGGTCACCGTGCTGGTGCCGGCCATCGCGCCGACCATCGTCGCGGTGGCATCCGTGACGAGGATGCGGTTGAGACCCTGGATCTTGCCCGTCTCGTCCATCAGCCCGGCACGCTTGGTGACCGCGACCAGCGTGCCGATGTTGTCGAACAGATCAACGAAGAGGAAGACGAACAGGATTTCGAGCAGCCCGCCCGACAAGTGGAGCACGCCGGGCAGATCGAGCTTGAAGAACGTGCCGGTGATCGTCGCCAGCGAATAGGGCTCGGGCTTGAATTCGAGCTGGCCCATCGCGGCGGCCAGCAGCGTCGTCAGGACGATGCCGATCAGGATCGCGCCGCGCACGTTCCAGATGCTGAGCCCGCCCATCACCAGCAGCCCGAACAGCGCGAGCGCCGCGCCCGGCGCGTGAAGATCGCCCAGCGCCACGAACGTCGCCGGGTTGGCGACGATGATCCCGGCGTTCTTGAGGCCGATGAAGCCGATGAACAGGCCGATCCCGCCCGCGACCGCGGCGAACAGGTGCATCGGGATCGCTGCGACGATAAGCTGGCGTATCCCGGTCAGCGTCAGGATCAGGAACGCCACGCCGGAGATGAACACGCAGCCCAGCGCGACCGGCCAGGGCACGCCCATCTGCTGGACGACGGTGAAGCTGAAATAGGCGTTGAGCCCCATGCCCGGCGCGAGCGCCAGCGGAACGTTGGCGTACATGCCCATCAGGATCGAAGCGAAGGCCGCGGCGAAGCACGTGGCGGCCGCCACCGCCGCGATCGGCAGGCCCGCCTGACCCAGGATCGCGGGATTCACGAGGACGATGTAAGCCATGGTCAGAAATGTGGTCGCGCCCGCGAGCACTTCCTTGCCCGCCGAAGTGCCCCGCTGCGAGAGCGCGAAATAGCTGTCGAGCCTGGACTGGGCCGGTGACGGAACCGCTGCGGCCACTGGAACCTCTGGATGATCCGCCTGCGCTGGCAACGTCATGACGCCTCATCGTTCGTTAACCCAGGCGCGATCATGCGGCGAAACCGCGCGCCGATCCAACGCAATGATTGGTACGTAGCGTTCTAAAAAATAGGTCGCAATGTGCGAATCCGTAGCTCTCTTGAGAGATACCGCGGGAGCGCTATGGTCGGCCGAAAGAACGACGAGAGGACAAATCTTGCGGAGGCTGACTTGGCCCGATTGAAGCAGACGTCCCTTGTCCTTCTCGCCGCTGCGCTCGCCGCCGTCGGCGTGTGTCCGGCCCAGGCCCGCGAACGGCCGATCGAGATTCGGGCTGTGGTCGTCACCGCATTCGAGATCGGCGAGGACACCGGCGACACGCCCGGCGAACTGCAGCGCTGGGCGACCGCCTTGCCCACCACGCTGCCCTTCGTCGGCGGCGACCGGCCGCTGCGCTATGATCCGGTGCGCAAGGTGCTGGTGCTCAACACCGGCATCGGCACCAACCGCGCGGCGACCGCGACGATGGCGCTCGGCACCGATCCGCGCTTCGACCTGACGCGCGCCTACTGGATGGTGGCGGCGATCGCCGGGGTCAATCCGAACACTGGCTCGGTCGGTTCGGCCGCCTGGATCGGGGACCTCGTCGACACCGACTACGGCTATGCGATCGACCCGCGCGAGGCGCCGGCGGGCTGGACCACCGGCATCTTCGCGCGCGACAGCGCCCGGCCCTATGGCGAACCGCGCGGCGAGACCAAGTACAACCTCTATCCACTGAACAAGGGCCTGCGCGACTGGGCCTATGCGCTGACCGCCGACGTCACCCTGCCCGACAGTCCGGTGCTGGCGAAGCTGCGGGCGGGCTATCCCGAATATGTGGCCGCGCAGTGCCCGCCCGTGGTCACCATCGGCGACGAGGCGACCGGGCAGACCTTCTGGCACGGCAAGCTGATGAACGACCACGTCGAGCGCTGGGTCGCCTACTGGACCGGCCGGCCCGCGAGCTTCGTCATGACCGGTATGGAGGACACCGGGATCGCCCACGCCCTGGAGGTGCTGCAAGGCCAGGGCAAGGCCGACGCGAAGCGGCTCATGGTGCTGCGCACCGGCAGCAACTATTCGGTCCAGCCCGAAGGCAGCGACGCCGCGCAGAGCCTGTCGGCGGAAGCGAACGAGCTATCGGCGCTGATACCGTCGGTCGACGCGGCCTACGGAGTCGGTTCGCGCGTCATGGCGGAGATCACCGAGAATTGGCCGAAATACCGGAACGTGGTTCCGTCAGCCCCTGCGGCAACGATGCTCGACCCAGCCAGCTGCAAGCCCAAGCCGCGCTGACGATGGCGCTCACCGGCCACCGCGCGGAGCTGCTCAGTGTGCCGCACGATCCGCGGATCGCGGGCCACGAAGCCGTGGTCCATCACGCTGACGGGCTGCTGGTGATCGAAGACGGGATCATCGTCGCGGCTGGCGACTATACGGCCCTGGCGCCGCAATTTTCCGGGCTTTCGGTGCATGAGCATGCGGGCAAGCTGATCACCCCCGGCTTCGTCGACACCCATATCCACTATCCCCAGACCGACCGCATCGCCGCCTTCGGCCACCAGCTCCTCGACTGGCTCGACCGCCACATCCTTCCCGCCGAAGTGGCCTTTGCCGACGCCGCGCATGCGAGGGAGACGGCGAGCTTCTTCCTGGACGAACTCCTGCGCAACGGCACGACCAGCGCGCTCGTCTTCGCGACGGTTCACGAAACCTCGGTCGATGCACTGTTCGACGCCGCGCTGGAGCGCGGGATGCGCATCGTCTCGGGCAAGGTGCTGATGGACCGCGGCCCCGAGTACTTGCGCGATACGCCCGGCCCCGACCGTACCGAGAGCGAAGCGCTGATCGCGCGCTGGCAGGGGCGCGGACGGCTCGGTTACGCGGTGACGCCGCGCTTCGCGCTGACCTCGTCCGACGCGCAGCTGGCGATGGCGAGCGAGCTGCTCGCCCAGCACCCCGACGTCCTGCTCCACACCCACCTTGCCGAAAACCCGGCCGAGATCGCGGCAGTGGAAGCGCGCTTCGGCGATTGCCCCGACTATCTGGGCGTCTACGAGCGCTTCGGCCTGGTCGGCCCGCGCTCGGTCTTCGCGCATTGCATCCATCTCGGCGCCGGCCCGCTCGCACGGATGGCGCATGCCGGCGCGGGCGCGGCGCTGTGTCCCACATCGAACCTGTTCCTGGGATCGGGGCTGTTCGATCTTGCGGCGCTCGACCACGCCGGCGTCCGCACCGGCCTCGGCACCGATATCGGCGCGGGCACGAGCTTCTCGATGCTCGCGACGATGGGCGAGGCCTACAAGGTCTGCCAACTGCGCGGCGGCGTGCTCGACCCGTTCCGCGCGCTCCATCTCGCGACGGCGGGCGGCGCGGAAATCATGGGTATTCGCGACCGGATCGGCGCGCTGGAGCCCGGAATGGAGGCGGATTTCCTCATCCTCGATCCGGCCGCGACCCCGCTTCTGGCGCGCCGCACGGCCGGCCGTGATCTGTCCGACCAGCTGTTCGCACTGCAGATCCTGGGTGACGACCGCGCGATCGCGGCGACTTATGTGGCCGGCAGGCTTAGGCACGACCGTGACGCCGCGCTACCGCTCCGCGGCCGCCCTGCACTGCGATTGCACCGTAGCAGCGCGCCCGATAATGCCGGCCCCAAGCTGGCCGCAACGGGAGGGACCTGCCAATGACCGACACAAACGAGATCAAGTTTCGCCACATCGGCTACGACCACTTCCTCGCCAATATCGAGCGGCTGGCGGTGCAGATCGAAGCCGAAGGCTGGTCGCCCAACTTCATAGTCGGTGTCGGCCGCGGCGGGCTTGTTCCGGGCTGCTTCCTGTCGCACCGGACGGGCATACCGCTCCTGTCGATCGACCATTCGTCCAAAGTCTACGATTTCGCCGAGGCCCTGCTGGTCCACCTGGCGGGCTGCACGAGTTCGGGCGAGCGCTACCTGTTCGTCGACGACATCAACGACAGCGGCAAGACGATAGCGCATCTGCGCCAGACGCTGCGCGACAACGGCTGCGATCCGGGCAATGTCCGCTTCGCAGTGCTGATCGACAACAAGAGTTCCTGCGAGACCGTCGATTACGCGGCGCAGGCAATCGACCGGACGGTCGACAAGGACTGGTTCGTGTTCCCCTGGGAATCGGTCGCACCGGGCGAAACGCTCGCCGAGGAAGCCAAGGAAGATCCCGATCGCCTGGCGCTCCAGCGCGACGAATAGGACAGGATGAAGATGCTGCGACAAGCCAAGCGGATCTGCGTGTTTCTGGGTGCCAGCACGGGAGTCTCGCCCGCCTATGGCGAAGCGGCATACAGGTTCGGCGGTTTGCTGGCGCAGCGCGGCATCGGCCTGGTCTACGGCGGCGGATCGATCGGCCTGATGGGCCTCGTCGCCGACGGTGCCTGCGCGGGCGGAGGCGAAGTCATCGGCGTCATCCCGGAGGCGCTGCGCGCGCGGGAGCAGGACCACAAGTGCCTGACCGCACTCCACGTCGTCTCGACGATGCACGAGCGCAAGGCACTGATGGCCGATCTCTCCAGCGGCTTCGTCGCGCTGCCCGGCGGCATCGGCACCTTCGAGGAACTGTTCGAGGTCTGGACCTGGTCGCAGCTCGGTTATCACAGCAAGCCTTGCGCGCTGCTCAACGTCAAAGGCTACTACGATGCGATGCGCCAGTTCATCGACCACGTCGTCGATGAAGGCTTCCTGCGGACCAAGCACCGCGACATGCTGATGATCCACGACGATCCCGAAGCGCTGCTCGATGCGATCGTCGCCTACCTTCCCCAGCCCGAGCCGCGATGGATCGAGCGGGAGGACATCTGATGCGCCGCATGGCCACCGCCGCCGCGATGCTGCTTTCCTGCGTCCACTCCGTTCCCGCCCATGCCGACGAAGCCGCGACCGCCGCACTGTTCGACCGAGTCGCCAGCCAGCCAGCGCGGCTGCGCGTGTTCCTGCAGGCGATGCCCAAGGGCGGCGACCTGCACAACCACCTGGGCGGCAGCCCTTATGCCGAACAGTTCCTCGACTGGGCGGCCGAGAAGGGCATGTGCATCTCGCGCAAGAACCTGACTTTCACCCCGCCGCCCTGCGAGGGTGCCGACCTAACCCCGGCGAAGGACGTCGGCCGCCGCGACGAGGCGCTGTACAAGGCGATGATCGAGGCAATGTCGACGCGGGCCTGGGCGCGGGGCGTCGGCGTCAACGACCGCACCGGCCACGAGGATTTCTTCAGCTCGTTCGATCACTTCTCGCCGGTCGGAGCGGCCATGCCCGGCGCCATGCTCGCTGCCGTAAAGCAGAGCGCGGCAGCCAACGCGCTGACTTATGTCGAACCGACACAAGATCCGCGCGCGATCGTCGAGGCGGCCCGCATCGTTGCCGGCAAGCCGTGGAACCCGGATGACTTCGAAGCGGCACTGGCGGGCCTGGCGCCCGCGCTGCCCGGCCTGATCGACCAGGGCATCGCCGAGACTGACGCCTGGGAGGCCGATGCCGCCATGCGGCTAGGCTGCGACAGACGGCCCGAAGCCGCCGCGTGCCGGGTGATGATCCGCTATCAGACTTATGCGTTACGCGGCCTGCCCGCACCTGTCGTATTCGGCCAGCTCGCCTACGGCTTCGCGATCGCCGAGCGCGACCCACGCTATGTCGGCGTCAACATCGTCATGCCCGAGGACGGACCGGTCGCCATGGCCGATTTCGACCTTCACATGCGGATGCTGCGCTTCTTCGCCGCCCGCCATCCCAAGGTGAAGATGTCGCTTCACGCGGGCGAGCTCGACCTCGGCCTCGTCCCACCGGCGGAACTGAGCCATCACATCCGCGATTCGATCGAGATCGCCGGCGCCCACCGCATCGGCCACGGTGTCGATATCCCCTACGAGACCGACGCACCCGGCCTGCTCGCGCGGATGGCGCGCGATCGGATCGCGGTGGAGATCAACCTGACCAGCAACGACACGATCCTCGGCGTGCGCGGTGCCCGCCACCCGCTGGCGCTCTACCGCGCGGCCGGCGTGCCGGTGGTGCTTTCGACCGACGACGAAGGCGTGTCGCGCAGCGACATGACCAACGAGTACTTGCGCGCCGCGACCGAGCAAGGGTTGCGCTACGCCGACCTCAAGACGGTCGCCCGCGCCAGCCTCGAATATGGTTTCCTTCCGGGCGCCAGCCTGTGGCAGGACGCTATGGCCGGCACGCGCGTGACCGCCTGCCGGGGCATCGCGCTCGATCCGCACCCTTCCGGTGGCTGCGCCGATCTGCTCGCAGGCAGCGAGAAGGCGCGCTTGCAGTGGCGGCTCGAAGCGGACTTCGCCGCCTTCGAGCAGACTATCGTCGCGCAGAAATTCTAAGGCCCCTTCCCGCTCAGGACGATCATCGCATGACCGACACCGTCACCATCACCACCGGCCCCTTCACCTTCCGCGCCCGGTTCGAAGATGCCCTCGCCCCGGCAACGTGCCGGGCGTTCCGCGCGCTCCTGCCCTATGAGGAGCGGCTCATCCACGTGCGCTGGAGCGGCGAAGGCGTGTGGGTCCCGATGGGCGACCGCGAATTCGATCTGCCGTGGGAGAACAACACCAGCTATCCCGCGCCCGGCCAGTTCATCTTCTATCCCAAGGGCATCAGCGAGACCGAGATCCTGCTGGCCTATGGCGGAGTGCAGTTCGCCAGCAAGGCCGGGCAGCTTTCGGGCAATCACTTCCTGACGATCTTCGATGGGCTCGAGAACCTTTCCGTGCTCGGCAAGATGACGCTCTGGGACGGCGCGCAGCCGATCCGTTTCGCGCTCGACTAAGATGATGACACCTCTAATCTCGTTCGTCCCGAGCGAAGTCGAGGGAGCCTGATCGAGCGAAGTCGAGAACTTTAGAAGTAGCCGGCCTCGACTTCGCTCGGAGCGAACGGTCGGTAAGGCAGTTTCCAAGGTGTTTCGATGCGCATTCTTCTGACAGGCTCCTCGGGCTGGCTCGGCCGCTTCCTGGCTCCGCGGCTGCGCGAGGCCGGTCATTCGGTGATCGGGCTGGACGTCGCGCCCGGCGCCGACACCGATATCATCGGTTCGGTCGCCGATCGCCTCACCGTCGATCGGGCATTCGCGCTGGGCGCCGAGGCGGTCATCCATGCCGGTGCGCTGCACAAGCCCGACATCGCGCGCTATCCGGCGCAGGCTTTCGTCGACGTCAACGTCACCGGAACGCTCAACCTGCTTGAAGCGGCGAAAGCCGCAGGCCACGATCGCTTCGTCATGACCTCCACGACATCGCTGATGATCAGCGACGCGATCCGGTCGGAGCGCGGCGACGTCGCGGTCTGGCTCGACGAGAACGCAGGCCCGCTCGCGCCGCGCAACATCTACGGCGTGACCAAGCTCGCGGCCGAAGGGCTGTGCCGGCTCCATGCCGCCGAGCACGGGCTTGCCTGCATCGTCCTGCGCACGGGCCGTTTCTTCCCGGAGGACGACGATACGCTGGCGCAGCCCAGCGGCGAGAACCTCAAGGCGATCGAGTTCCTCAACCGCCGCCTCACGGTCGAGGACGCCGCCGACGCGCATATCGCCGCGCTGACCCATGCACCCGACCTGGGCTTCGGGCTGTTCATCGTCTCGGCGCCGACGCCGTTCGACCCGTCGGAAGCGACCGAACTCAAGCGCAATGCCGCCGCGGTGATCACACGCCATTTTCCCGATGCACCGGCGCTTTTCGCGCAGCGCGGGTGGGTGTTGCCGACGAGCATCGGCCGCGTTTACGATGCCGGCCACGCCGAACGCGAAATGGGCTTCCGCTGCCGCACCGGCTTTGCCGAAATCCTGAATGCCATGCGCACCGACAGCGAACTGCCGTTCCTGCATGACCCCTCGTACCTGTCGCCCAAGGAGCGTGCGGATCAGGGCGGCGGCGCGTAGCCGAGCTGGACAAAGTCGTTCTCGATCTCGCGCAGGCAGACACCGGCCGCATATGACAGCGTCCGCGTCGATGCCGCGCACAAGGCGACCGTCATCGGTCGCAGCATCGGGTCCGAAATCCGTGTGAACGACAGCCGCCCGTCGTTGACCTCGGTGATGACGTCGAGCGAGGTCAGGATGCCGATACCGACGCCCTCGAGCACCAGCGAGGTGATCATCTGGATGTTGTCGCAGGTCACGGCCTTGTCGAGCACCACGCCGGTCGCCCCTTCGAGCACCGCGATCTGCTGGCTGACGGCGAGCGGCTCGCACGGCACAATCAGCGCCGAACCGACGCAGGCAGAAAACCGCGCCTCCTTCTGCTCGCCGAATGGATGGCCCGCCGGGGTCAGGAACCCCAGCACGACTTCCACGAAAGTGCGAACGGTCAGATCGCGGACGGTCTGCGGCTCCAGCATGATGCCGAAATCGACCTCGCCGCGCACGATCGCCTGGCGCACCTTGTCGTTCTCCAGCACGCGGATGCCGATGGTTATCTCGGGATAGCGCGCCTTGATCGCCTGGACAGCGCGCGGGATGTAGCCCTTGGCCAGGGCGTCGATCACGGCGATGTTGACGTGTCCGCGCTTCAGGCCGCGCAAGTCCTCGATCTGGCCGCGAACCTCGGTCAGGCTCTTTTGCCAGTTCGCCCCCGCTGCCATCATGATCTCGCCCGCGGCGGTGAGCCTGAGGCCGGTCGGCAGGCGCTCGAACAGCGGCATGCCGATCTGCGCTTCGACGTTCAGGATCTGCCGGTCGATGGCCGATGCCGACACGTTCAGCTCGTCGGCGGCCTTCCGGATCGATCCCAAACGCCCCACGGCCACGAAATAGCGAAGGAAGCGCGAGAAGACCGGCATGGTGCCCTATTTTTTGCAACGCAACGTCGAGATTATTCTGTTTGATCGCAACAAGTCAACTCCGTACCCCTCGGGCTTCAGATATTCGGGCAGGCGTCTTGCGCGGAGGTTGATGCAGCCGCCGTGATCGAGGGCGCTTAGGAGATCGGGGTGAAATTCTTCTCGCGCAATTCCCGGGTTCGCGCCTTGACGACGGGAGCCCTGACCGCGCTGACGCCCCCCGCCGCCGCCTTCGCGGCCGAGCCGCCGGTTCCCGCCCTGCCCGCGGTCACGCCCATCCCCGTCAAGGTCGTCGTCGTCGCCAATTTCGAGCCGGGCGAGGACGTGGGCGACGTGCCCGGTGAGTTCCAGCTCTGGGCGGAGCGTGAGAAACTGGACGAAGTCATCCCTGTCAAGGGCGCGCTCCACCCGCTGCGGCGCAACGCGAGCGGCCTGTATGGCATTCGCTGGGGCAGTCCCGACACGATGGTGGGCGGCGTCGCCGAGCAGTTGATGAGCCTGCTGGTCGATCCGCGCTTCGATTTTACCAGGACATACTGGCTGTTCACCGGCATTTCGGGCGTCGACCCCGAAGTCGCCTCGGTCGGCAGCGCCGCCTGGTCGCGCTGGGTCGTGCAAGGCGACACGCTGCGCGAATTCGACGACCGCGAGGTGCCGCAGTGGCCCTACGGCCTCTTCGCCATCGGCGCCAAGGCGCCGAACAAGCTGCCCGACAATCCCGACAGCTTCGCCGGCATGACCGATGCCGGCAAGCTCGCCATGTCGGTAGAGCTCAACCAGGGCCTGGCGCAGTGGGCGTTCGACATGACCCGCAAGGTGCCGATCCCGGACAACCCCGCGCTCAGGAAGGCCCGCGCCGAATGGAAGGGCTTTCCCAACGCGCAGAAGCCGCCGTTCGTGCTGATGGGCGAGACGCTGGGATCGGTCCGCTATTGGCACGGCCCTTCGCGCACGCAGTGGGCACGCGACTGGGTGAAGCTGTGGACCGGCGGCAAGGGCCGCTTCGTGATGACCAACATGGAAAGCCAGTCGATGGCGGGCGCGATGCAGATCGCCGCCAAGCAGGGGCTGGTCGACCCCAGGCGCGTGCTGGTGCTGCGCACCGCCAGCAATCCCTCGACTCCGCCGCCCGGCGTGAGTCTTACCGACAGCGTCGGCGACGAAGGTCCGGGCCAACTGGTCGCTTACGAAGCCAACTACCGCGTCGGCGCTCCCGTGGTTCACGAATTGCTGAACCGCTGGACGACCTACCGCGACGCCATTCCGACGGCCCCGACACCATGAGGCGAAGGGCCACTTGCTGAAACGGGTTCGCGTCCTGCGGAAAATGAGGGTCCGGGGCGCGGCCAAGACATGAAGGTACTCACGGCAACAAGCCGGGGCCTTCTCGATCTATCCGGACGGCGGCCCGTCAGGCGGGCTGCATCGACCAACTCGCAGCGGAGAGGAGAACATCAGACGGATCGGAAACGCCGCGGGGCGTTTCCGCGCCCAAACAGGGGGTTACGAATACCATGGCGAAAATTGCTTCACTCCGGGCCGTTGTCGACAACGCTACAGGCCGCAAGCCGCTGCTGGCACTTGCCGCGACGCTGCTGGCCTGCACGGCGATGACGTCGCCCGCCTGGGCAGACGAAGCTGCCGATGCGGCCGCCGACGAGGAGCCCGAGAACGAGATCGTCGTGACCGGCGCGTTGGAGGCACTGCCGCTCAAGGATGTCGGCTCGATCTTCGGCTTCGAGAAGACGCTGGTGGAAACGCCGCGCTCGGCCTCGACGGTCAGCAGCGAGCAGATGGAACGCTTCGGCATCACCCAGATCTACGATCTGGTCAGCCAGGTGCCCGGCACTTTCACCAGCTCGTTCTTCGGCACCGGCGGCGCGCTCGATATTCGCGGCACACCTGGCGAGGTCTATTTCCGCGGCATGCTGCGGCTGGAGAACCCAGGCAACTACCCGACGCCGATCGGCGCGGCGGATCGCATCGACATCGTCCGCGGCCCGGCCTCGCCGATCTACGGCCCGTCGAAGACCGGCGGCTACATAAACTTCGTGCCCAAGACCGCGCGCGCGGCCAACGGCACTTATGCGGACGAGGCCAAGGGCTTCATCAGCTACGATGGCGGCAGCTACGGCCGCAACGTGCTGAAGGGCAGCGTCACCGGTCCGGGCAAGATCGGCAATCACGAATTCGGCTACAGCCTCTACGGAGAGTTCGAGGATTCGGACAGCTACTACCGAAACATCTTCACCAAGAACACGCTGCTTTCGGCCGCCTTCGACACGAACATCACCGACAGCCTGCGGACGGAGTTCGGCGGCCTGTATCAAAAGTTCAAAGGCACGCAGAACAGCGGTTGGAACCGCATCACCCAGGACCTGATCGACAACAGCAACTACATCACCGGCAATGCGGGCACCAGCCTGGACACCAACAACGACGGCAAGCTGTCGCGCGAAGAAGTCTATGCAGCGAACGGCGGCCAAGGCCTCACCAACTTCGGTTCGTTCGGCTGCGGCGGCGGGGTCACCGGCGACGGCTGGACCGACGCGTGCCTGATCGCCAACTATCCGGACTTGGCGCTGCTCAATCCCGGCACGACCAAGCTCAGCCGCAAGAACACGCTGACCGGCGTGGGAGACAAGCTCAACAACATCCAGAAGACCGCCTATTTCGACCTGATCTGGGACGGCCCGGACGACCTGCAGATCAAGAGCCAGCTGTTCTACGACGGCACCGACAACCTAAACGAGAACCTTTACGGCTTCTCGCAGATCATCAAATCCTACGTGCTCGAGGGCAAGATCGTCCTTGCCAAGAAGTTCACCACAGACTTCGCGAAGATCTCGATCCAGGCCTCGCCGTCGCTGCGCAAGACGCGCTTCAACTTCGGCGACGACTTCGGCGCCGAGTTCTGGAACCGACCCGACGTCACCACCGGCTACACGGCGGCTTCCACCCGCCTGCTGTCGACCCAGTGCGACTGCGACTATTCGGATCGCCTGAGGGGTCACTACCTCGATTTCGGCCTTGCGGGCCTGATCGACCTTGATTTTGACTTCGGCCTCGACATCGTCGGTGGCCTCCGCTGGGACAGCATCAAAGCCAAGTCAACGGCCGACCTGGCAAAATACGATCCGACCAATATCGTCCAAAACCTCTATGGCTTCGGTCCCGCATTCGCGCCGTCCCAGTCCGGAACCCAAGACGGCTGGTCCTGGAACACCAGCGTTTCGTACAGGACGCCGATCGGCGTTATTCCCTATTTCACCGCCGCGCGGCAGACTACCATCGTCGCCGGCGAGGGTGCCGAGGTCCAGCCCCGCGCGATCCTCAACGGCACGTTCCTGTCGGCGTCGACGCTTTACGAAGCCGGCATCAAAGGTGATTTCCTCGATAAGCGGCTGTACATCGCGCTGTCGGGCTACAAGCAACAGCGCACCGACGTCGTGTCGGACAGCCCGCTGACCAACCAGGTCATCAAGACCAAGGGTTTCGAGGCCGAGATGCGCTGGTCGGTCGATACCCACCTGCTGGTGACCGCGAACTACACCTACATCGACGTCATCAACAAGGCGGCGCTGGACGCGGGCCTGAGCGGAACCGGATACTTCAACTACTACGGCATCGGTGATCTGATCAATGTGGCCGATCCTTCGCTCTTCCTCGGCGGCAGCCAGATCGGCAACGTTTATCCGGTGACCAAGTCGCAGGCACGTCGCCCGGGCATTCCGCACAATGTCGTGTCGGCGACGGCGACCTACGCCTTCGACAACGGCATCGCCGTCAACGGTGACCTCAGCCACGTCGACTCGGTCTTTTCGGGCTACAACCAGAAGGTGAAGCTGCCATCCTACTGGCTGCTCAACCTCGGCGCGTCGTACACGACCGGGCCCTGGCTGTTCCGCGCGGTGGTCAAGAACGTCAACAACGCGCGCTACTTCCGGGCCGGCGGCCAGGACCTGTTCGGGGCCGACATCGCCCTGCCGCAGCTGCCGCGTAACTTCCAGGCAACGATCCAATACAAGTTCTGACTTACTTCGGGGGCGGCCCCGCGTCGCCCCCTCTCTCTCCGCCTCTCTCCGCGCGCAGGAAGGGCATGCCAGCCTAGATGGGCCTGACCGTCATCAGGAACGCGGACCAGATCGTCTGCATGGACGACCACCGCCGCGAGATCGCCGGCGGCGCGGTCGCGTTCCGGGACGGCGTGATCGAAGCCGTCGGCAGCGCCGCGGAGCTGGCCGAACTGGCGGCCGGCGCCGACGAAATCATCGACGCGCGCGGCTGCGTGGTGA
>Ga0075364_10000808_pt1 | contig 16500 bp, 12 predicted proteins | sample EndMetdeltDD1764_FD_71517 | JGI IMG/M metagenome (GOLD analysis project Ga0075364, IMG submission 71517) | Populus endosphere microbial communities from Tennessee, USA - Endosphere MetaG P. deltoides DD176-4 | ecosystem: Host-associated > Plants > Roots > Endosphere | place: USA: Tennessee...
GAAAACTCCTCTGTCTTTCTCCGCGCTTCGCGGCCTCTGCGTCCTCCCTCCTATCTCCCTCGCTGCGTTTCGCGGCGTCTCCGCGCTGATCAAAAAAAATAGGCTTGAGGCATCCAGAGCGTTATCCTCATTTCCTCCCGGTTTTAGGGCAGCTCTAAGAGACTGTCCATCCTGTCCCTGGCTATACACAGGAACTCTTCAAGACCCTAGCTTTCTAGTTTTTTGGGGGAATAAAAAACGCCTCTCGGGGAGAGAGGCGCAGGCAATAAAAAAGGTGATTAGGATATTATGGATATGATTAACAGTTTAGATCCGTTAATCAGTATAAATTATAACAAACTTGATAGTTTAATTAAATTTAATTTTGACAGAAATTGTAATTAATTATTTATTAGGTATTTAAGAATGTCTTGCTCGGTTGTCCGGGCTCTTCTCGGACGAGACGAGGAACTCCGAATCCCGATAAATTTTCCTGAATGTAGTGGATGAGTTCCGCTCCTCGGCTCTCCGGCAGCGCGAAATGACCTGCGCCTTGCACGGGATCGAGTTGGTGGAGGTAGTAGGGCAAAATCCCTTGATTGATGAGGCTTTCTGAGAGAGAAAGCAGGGTTTTTTCGTCATCGTTGACTCCTCTTGAGAGAACCGATTGGTTCAAGACTAAAATCCCCCGCTTTTGGATTTGTTTAAGAGCTGCGATGACATCTGCGTCGAGTTCGGCGGGATGATTGCAGTGGATCACGAAAATGATTTGTTTTGAAAGAGATGAGAGAAGATCGAGAAAGGGGAGGTCGATCCTTTCGGGGATTCCTAGAGGAAAACGTGTATGGAAGCGGATTCTCTTTAAATGGGGGATTTCATCGAGAGAGCGGAGCAAGGAGGCCAGCGTCACGTCGCTTAAAGAAAGGGGGTCTCCTCCGCTCAAAATGATTTCCTGGAGACTGGGGTCTTGGCGGATCAGGAGGAGTTCCTGATCAAACCCTTTTTCCTCTGTTTCATAGGGGAAGTTCTGCCGGAAACAATAACGGCAATGCATTGCGCAAGCGCTGGTCGAAATGAGGAGCGCTCTTCCGTTATACTTATGTAGAAGTTTTTTCGATTTTTTGAACTGGTTGTCTTGGACCGGATCGGCTACGAATCCTGGGGTCGATTGGAGTTCTTCTTGCAGAGGCACGAATTGCCGCAAAAGGGGATCGTCCAGGGAGTTTTTCTTGATTTTTTCCGCCAGACGCACGGGGAGATTTAAGGGAAAGCGAGGTTTGTCTAAAAGCTTTTTTCGATTTTCGGCCGACAGCTCCAAAAAATCGGAAAGGGGTTCCAGACGCGTAAAATTCTGCCGCTGGATTTTTCGCCAGAGAGGGATTGATTCATTCATGACCGAAAAGTTTAAAGAGGCGGCAGAGGAATGTCAACTTCTGTAGGCTTCAATAAAAGATTTTGAAGCGCGGCCTTCCCTTTTTCCATGTTTTTTTTAGGGGCGGGGACTCGGGTGATGTCTGCGCCAAGATGGGTGAGTTTGCCAACCGGGTCTTCATACCCGCGGTCGAGATAATCGACATTTGAGATTGTGCTGACATCCGGGACGAGAAGGGCCGCCATTACATAGGCGAATCCGGCGCGGAGATCGGGGATCGAAAAATCTTTTGCTTTGAGGGTCGTGGGTCCTTTAACGACTAAGCTATGGTGGTGGTTGCTGGAGGCGAACCGGCACTGCTTGCCGCCGAGGCATTGGGTGAAAAGTTCGATATCGGCGCCCATTTCTTTTAACATATGGGTGTAGCCGAACCGGTTTTCATAAACTGTTTCGTGGATGACGCAAGATCCTTGCGCCTGGGTCATCAAAACGACGAAAGGCTGTTGCCAATCGGTCATAAAACCAGGATGAACGTCTGTTTCTAAATGAAGACCTCCGCGAAGCTCTCCATCATAGAAAAATTCGATGCCGTTTTGTTTGACTTGAAACTGGCCGCCAATTTCCCGAAGCTTATTGAGAAAGGCGATCATGTTTAGGTGTTCGGCCCCTTCGATAAAAACTCTCCCCTTTGTGCTGATGGCAGCCATGGCATAAGAGGCGACTTCATTTCGGTCTGCAAGAACGGTGTGTTCGACTTCTTGGAAATGATTGGTTTGCTGGATGCAGATCGTCCGGTCGACGTCGACCCGAATGTGGGCGCCCAGTTTTTGCAGGAAGAGGATCAGGTCGATGATTTCCGGCTCGATGGCTGCATTTTTAATCAGGGTCGTTCCCTTAGCGCGCACCGCCGCGAGGATCGTGTTTTCGGTTGCGCCAACTGAAGGATAATTGAGCGTGATGATCGCCCCTTTCAGGCCTTGGTGCGCCTGTGCGAAATAAGCGCCCTCTTTTTTCATTTCCCTGTATTCGATCCGCGCGCCTAAATTTTGCAGGGCGTTGATGTGTAAATCAACGGGGCGATTCCCAATCAAATCTCCGCCGACGGTCGGAACAATGATATCTTCATCCGTTCTGCCTAAAAGAGCGCCGATCATGAGGATGGGAATCCGGTTTGAGCCGGAATAGCGCTGGGGGATGTAAGAAGTTTTGAGGCAGGGGGTAAAAATTTCGAGCGTCTTTTCTTGTTTATTCCATTTGATTTCCGAGCCGATCTCTTTGCATAAATTCACAGTGATTTCAACATCGCCGATGTTTGGGACATTGTAAAAAGTGCATTTTTTATCGGAAAGAAGAGAGGCGACGAGAAGTTTTGTCATCGCATTTTTGGCGCCAGCCGCTTTGATCGTTCCCTGCAGGGGCTTTCCGCCCTTCACCTTTAGAATTTCCATTTCCCCGTCCTCGCTCGTCGGACAAAGAATATACCAATTTGAAATTTTAAAGCATATTTTACGAAATTATTTCTTGTGAAATCCAATTAAGGTTACGCGGAAAACAAACCTTTTTCCCTCCTACGGTGAGAGAGGAAGGCAGCAGTCCAACCGCCGATCGTTCATAAGAAAAACGGAGCGCTTTCTCAGGAGATTTTTTTTGCTGGATTTGCAATGCGGCCCAGCTCATCGTTTTTCTTCCGTTGATTTCGACAATCGGTTGTAAGCGGGGACGATCTGTTTTGTAAACGTAAGCATCGATTCCTATGTTTCCTAAAAATCCCCTGTTGACGATTTTGTCCACGAGAGGCCGCGCAATTTCGAGATGTTCTTTCAGCGCCCAAAGATAAAGACCAAAAATTGTTTCCGTAGGCCCGGCTATTGTCGCTTGATAGGTTCCCTTTGCTTCGGTTTCAAAGACTGTGGCTCCGAGAAGACGGCCCGCTTTCCATTGGGTGCTGAAATCAAAAAGCCTTTCAACCCAAGGCTCTCCGATGAGGGCAAGTCCTTGATCGAATTGAGCGCGGAGAAACGATTCTAGGGAACGGGTGCTGCCGACATGGAAATGTCCGTTCCCGGCTGTCCCAAACGCGGTTTTTAGAACTTTGGGTCCGGGCGTTTTTTCGATCCAGGAGGAAACGTCCTCTTTCTTTTCCAGCAATGCGGACCCGGGCAAGCGCGGCGATTGGGTGTAGGAAAAAATTTTCGAATTGATCTCCCTCAATTGGTTTATAGGAGGGATTGAATAAGTGCATCGATGCTTCTCGGCCCAATTTTGAATCGCGGGGGAGGGGCCCCAGTCTGAGATTGGGTCCGAGATCGGGGCTGGCGTTAAAAAATTGTCTAACAGGACAAGGCGCGGGTCGGGCTTTTCGGGCAAATCGGAAACCAAGACCCGGTCATTTTCTTCGGCAAAGAGCAGGGGGAGGAACTGGAGTTGGAGAACGGCTGGATGGGAGCGCATCCATGCGGTCAGAGGCTTTTTTTCGCCGGTTTCCAGCTCGCGTTCAAAAAAAGTATTGCAGATGTGGATTAAGGACATTTAACGACCTTTATGCCATAATATCCAGATATGCAAACACACAACCCGATTTTTCGCACTGGAATTGGTCAGGACAGCCACCGGTTTTTGCCGGCCGATTCTTCTAAACCCTGCTTGATTGGCGGAGTTATTTTCGACGGTGTTCCAGGATTGGACGCCGAATCGGATGGCGATGTTATTTTTCATGCGCTTTGCAATGCGATCACTTCTCTTACGGGCGTCCCTATTCTTGCAGGGATTGGACGCGATTTGTGCCGGAAAGACGGGATCACCGATTCTCAAGTTTATGTTGAAAGGGCCTTGCAAACGTTGGGCAAACAAACTCTTGTCCACGTTGCTTTTACTCTTGAAGGAAAACGGCCTCATCTTGAGGAAATGATTCCAGCCATGAGAAAAAAGGTCGCCTCCGTTCTCAAAATGCCCTTCGCTGCGGTGGGCATCACCGCCACTACAGGCGACGGGTTGACCGATTTCGGCTGCGGCGATGGCCTTCAATGTTTCTGCGTAGTGAATTCCGTAGAAAATTAATTTTATTCCTATTCCTTTCCCAAGTATGATTCGGTAGCTCCCTTTACTGTTGACAAAACGGGTTCTAAACAGTATGGGAAAAGAAACCTTTCACCGAGTTATTTATGAAGATTTGGCTCAGCGTTCTCTTCGTATTTTTATCCTCCGTTTCTCTCTTTGCGCAAAGCATTCTTGGGTTTTGGAAGAGTTTCGATGAAGACACCGGGATGCCTCAGTGTGTTTTGGGTTTTTATGAATACGAGGGGCTCTATTATGGGCGGATCATCGGCTCCTACAATGATGAGGGAGTCATGTTCGACACCATTTATGACCCGAAAGAAAGAGCTCCCGGGATTGTAGGAAACCCTTATTATTCGGGGTTGGACTTGGTTTACGATCTCGCTGATACGAACTACATTTATAAAGGAAAAGTCGTCGATCCGAAAAAAGGGAATGTCTATAACGCGGAAGTGTGGGTTGACGAATACGGCAATCTCATTCTCCGAGGGAAACTCCTTTTCTTCGGAAGAAATAAAAGCTGGGTTCCCGCAACCAAAGAGGACTTTCCCAAAAAATTCAAAATGCCTGACATGAAAAAATTCGTCCCCGTCATCCCGCAAGTAAATTAGACTTCTTGCCTAACCTCGTTTGGCTGTTTAAATCGCGCTTTTTGGCAGCTTTCAATCCCGTCTATGGAGCAATTTTTGAATCATTTTTCATCTCGGGGCCTTTCAGGTGGAAAGGGTCTGAAGAATCGGGAGTTTGAGACTGCGGAAACACGAGAAGGCCTGGGAGGCCTTCGCAGTGCGGCGCCAAGCTGCGCAAATTTTTGCATCTGGAGCGAGCAGCCTCCTCAAAGACGCATCGTCTTTGAGGTAGTGAAGACCAGAAATTTGCCGCAAAGCTGACGCAGTCAAAAACCGATTCTTCAGATTATTTCGGGAGATCGATTTGGGGCTTTTGCTATTTCATTTGCTAATAGAAAAACATCTCGTTCTAGATTTTTTCGGGCTTGTTCTCTGCGTTTTAATAAGCAAAGATCCCCTTCTAAACTAGCCCTTCGTCTTTGCTCTTCTTGCTGAATCGTTGTAGAAACTAAAAATAAGCGATGTACCTTAAACAATTCCTCGAGAGTCGAGTCATTGCCGAAAGGTTTTGCAAAAATTTGGAATTTTTCAGTCTCCATGTCTTGTTTGCAAACTTGAAGTTTTTTGACATATGGCTTTGTTTTTTCAGCAATTTTTCTGTGATCATCACTAATAGTCAGAGCTGGCACAGAAAGCGCAGTCGCCAAGCCTGCTGCCCCCAATAAATAGGGTATTATAGCGACGCCGCTGTTGATTACTAATAGGAGTGAAATAGCGAAGGGCGCCACACAGAAACTGAAGAGCAGCCCAACGGCTCCCGCTACAGCGCATATATTTTCTATCCTTTCTGCTTTTTCTAGTAATCGCTGGTTTTTCTGTATTCTTGAGTCCAGTGTTGACGGATCATCGATCTTAATTCTCATGATTTCGCGATCAACCCCATTCCACTCAATGATGTTTGGACTAGTTTCTCCAGACTGTCGAGATTGCGGAAACTTTGTAGATTTTTTTTGAATTTCACTGCATTCTGACTGGATGCTCATAGATTCCTTTTGAATAAGGTTAGGTTTGGTTAATTATAATAAGTTATAAATAATATGATAATATAATTAAAATAAAATCCTAATTATATCTAAGAAAATTGAAGAATCGGTTTTTGACGGCGTCAGCTTGGCAGCAAATTTTGGCTGTGCAATAAAGGTTAGGTTAAATTTTACTTAGTATCCTTCTTGGCCAGTTTGACTTAGGCCAGAATACGAGAACTTGTTGCCCTTGGGGCTCTCTAACTTTATCCGAAATGGGTAGTGGTAAAGGCTTTGCGCAGCGCCGCGAGAGGAAGATGAGATGCAAGGAAGAGGTCGCGTCCCTAGCGAATAAGCTAGGACAAGGATCGATGACGCCGCAGATCGGCTTCTTCCGCAAGCAGGTGCCAGCGCCTTAGAAGCTGTACTAAAACCGCACCGGATGGGTCTTTCGGCTCTTTTTGCGATCTTTTGCGCGGCTTCATCTTGTCTATGGTTTCAGCGTATGTCAAGATGAAGCCCCGCAAAATCTCATCAAAAATAGCTCAAAATCCCCATTTCCTCCCCGGTTTTAGTACAGCTTCTTACTTGTTTATACCCAAATTTTTAGCCTTTAATAAACATCGAGAAGATATCTTTTTTCTGTGCGGAGGGTTTTTAAATAGCGGCGGGCTTCTTCTTCCGTTTTACCGCCCTCTTCCTGGACGATTTTATGGAGCGCTTGTTCGACGTCTTTCGCCATGGCCTCCGCGTCTCCGCAAACATAGAGATAGCTTCCCGTCTCAAGCCAGTTCCAGAGAGTTTTTTTATTTTCAAGGAGGCGGTGCTGCACGTAAATTTTATGGGCCTGGTCGCGGGAAAAGGCGAGATCGAGCCGAATGCGCCCTTGGGCTTCGAGTTCTGTCCAAAAATCTCCGTAATAAAAATCTGAAGCTCTGTTTCTTTCGCCGAAAAAGACCCAATTGCGCCCTGGGGCCTGAGTGGCGATGCGCTCTTGCAGGAAAGCCCGGAATGGGGCGATTCCGGTCCCGGGGCCGATGAGGATGATCGAGGCATTAGGATCGGAGGGGAGCGTGAAGTGGTTTGAAGGTTGGATGTAGATGGGGATTGGGGTCGAGCCGATGTCTGCGCGGTCGCAGAGAAAATGGGTGCCGACGCCGAAACGGGTTTGGCCGTTCATCGTATAGCTGACGTGAGCGACTGTTAAGTGGATTTCATTGGGGAAAACTTTTGGTGAAGAGGCAATTGAATAAAAACGGGGCATTAACGGCATGAGGCATCTGCAAAGTTCGGGGGGCGAAATCAAAGCGGGATGGCGTTCGAGAAGCTCAATGAGAGTGTGGGCTTGCAGATAGGCGCTCAGTTCGGTTTTTTTTTCAGGGAGGAGGAGATCGGAAGAGGGGGAAAGGAGTTTAAAGAGAGAGGAATTGATCCGGCTGATGTTTGCTTTGTGGAGAAGATAGTCTTTGAGAGAAAAGGTTTGATTGGAGCGGGAATCCAAAAACGATTCGGAACCTGAGGCTTTGATCAAATGAAGGATTCGGTCGATGGAAATAGGGTCGTTTGAGGGCAAGATTGCTACGCTATCGCCGACTTGGAAGGAGAGGGAAGATTCGGGGACGTCAAGTGCGATATGGTAGGTTTTTTTAGAAGATGAAGGGTCTGTAAGCAGAAACCTCTCTTTGATCCGGGAAGAATAGGGGTTGGTTCTCGAATGCATAATTCTATAGACAATCTGCGAAAAAATATTTACATTGAAGCATAAAAGAGAGCCTGCGGATGAAGTGGTTGGTATTGATTGGATTGAGTCTCTTCTTAAATAGCTGCGACAATGGCAATTCCTACACTCGGGGGTATGTCATTTCGAAATCTCACTTAGAGCCCGAAGCGGAAGCTGCCGCAAACGACCAAGAAATCGAACCTGCTGGCGAATCTACGCTCGATTAAGAAACTGTACTAAAACCGCACCGGATGGGTCTTTCGGCTCTTTTTGCGATCTTTTGCGGGTTTTCATCTTGCCTATGGTTTCAGCGTATGCCAAGATGAAGCCCCGCAAAATCTCATCAAAAATAGCTGAAAATCCCCATTTCCTCCCGGTTTTAGTACAGCTTCTAACGAGGCGCTTCCGTTGCTGGAGCCAAGTCGCGGCAGTTCTTTTTTTCCCAGCCTTTTTTCAACTGATCCATCTTTTTATTTGAAATGCCTCCGAGCATTTCAATGGCCGCCATCAGACGGACCCTTGTTCTATCTTTTCCGAGAAGAGTGACCGAATCGAAAAGCGGGGGGCCTTGCAGTTTGCCCATCACCGCAGCGAAGAGGGCGGGAATGATCACTTTTTTATAATTGATTCCGAACGCCTCTGCCGCGTCATGAGACGCTTTTTCCAACCCGCTTCCCGTCCAATTTTCTTGTTCATCCATGCTCCAAATCATGGCTTGGAAAACACAGGCGATGAGATCGGGCGCGGAGCCTTTTGGACAAAGCATATCCGGCGTCGTTTTCAGCTCGTTGATGAAGAAAAAATCGCAAAGCAGCAGAAAATCGGCAAATGTCTTGATCCGCGTGTGGACCAACGGCATTAATTTTCTCATGAATGTTTCGCTGAAATTCCATTCGCAGAGGCGGTTCCACAGTTTGTCTTCGGGGATCGTTTCGATGATTTTCTTCTGGTTGACCCAGTTCAGTTTTTGGATGTCGAAGAAAGCGCCGGAAATCCCGATCCGTTTTGGATCGAAATTTTGAATGATCTCATCCAGCTCATAAATTTCCCGATCGTCCGGCATGCTGTAGCCCATCAGAGTCAGAAAGTTGACCAGCGCCTCGGGCAAGTAGCCGCTATCGCGGAAATAGAAAATCGATGTTGGGTTTTTTCTCTTTGAGAGTTTTTTCCCATCCTTGCCAAGCAGCAAAGGCATGTGCATGAAAACCGGCGCTTTCCATCCGAAGGCCTCATAGAGGAAGATGTGCTTCGGAGTGGAGCTCATCCATTCATCTCCGCGGATGACATGGGTGATTTTCATCAAATGGTCGTCGACGACATTGGCCAAGTGGTAGGTGGGAAATCCGTCTGACTTCAAAAGAACCTGATCGTCTATGTCCGCCCAAGGAGTGGTAATGCGCCCTTTGATCTGATCGTCGAACACGCATTCGCCTGTCAGCGGGATTTTCAAACGGATCACGAAAGGCTGTCCCGCCTCTTCCCTGACGCGCACTTCTTCAGGGCTCAAATAGCGATATCTTCTGTCGTAACCAATCCGCTTCCCTTGGATGGATGCGACCTCGCGCATTTCAGCCAGCTCTTCCGCTGTAGCAAAACACTTGTATGCGTGGCCCCGTTCCAGAAGCTCGTAAGCATGCTTTCTATAAATTTCCGTCCGCTCCGATTGGCGGTAAGGGCCGTAAGGGCCGCCCACGTCTGGACCTTCATCCCAAAGGATTCGGCACCAGCGCAAAGCTTCCATGATATTTTTTTCATATTCGGGACGGCTCCGCGTCTGGTCGGTGTCCTCGATCCGCAAAATGAATTGACCCTTAAAATGGCGAGCAAAAATTAAATTAAAAAGGGCGATGTAAGCGGTTCCTACATGGGGGTCTCCAGTAGGCGAGGGGGCGATGCGGACGCGGACGGTCATAAAACTCCAAAAAAAATAGTCCCTCTATTTTGGCACCCCCCCGACTTTATCTCAAGGACTGAGAGACCTTCTGTTTTGTTGTAAATTAGACGGACAGCCGCTGAAATCGAGTCCACCTGCATTGCTTGGAAGTAGTAAATGTTAATAATTGGTAAAAAATTATTTAAATCAAATCGCAATAAACGTGATAAATAAGACAAAGAGAAGGATTATGACGGCATAATCCTTTTTCTTGGGCTAACTTAGAATATTTTTCTAGGAGAGTTCCATTCAACTCGGATGACTCTCTATGAGGATATTGAGGATGAGCAGCCCCGTTAGCTAAAATCAAATCTCTGATCGTAAAATTAGAAAGATTTTTTCTGAGATCTGCAGGGCTTTGTTTTTTTTCTGTAATACTTCGCGCTTGAATGACTACAGCTGCTTCATTAGAAAAATTCAACTTGTTTCGGTATAAGCAGCCCGTACGATCTAAATCAGAATAAATCAAACAAAAGCTATCATATTTTTCTACTTCGCCTCTCAGGGTTAGCCCTAAATTTAAAACGATTGGGATTCGCTCTATCTGCAGTTTATTTAATAGAAAATAAAGACTCGGGAAAAAGGGGGCGCAGGCTCGGCCCACTTCATCTCTTTTTATGAATTCATTTTTTAGATTTTTTTGGAGATCTTTTTCGTGAAGAGAAGGGGACTGGTTTTCTGTAAATTCTTGAATCCATTTTACAGATAAATCCGACAAGACTCTCTGAGTATTTTTAATAAGAGTTTTAACGTTATTTACTCCCATTTTTTTTTGTTGAACAATAAAAGATACGTCATTTATTTTCCCTTGAGCGGCGAAAACTCCATTTTCATCCAGACCGAATTCCATTTTTTTAGTAAGCGAAAGTATATAACATGAAACTATCAAAATAAAATCATCGCTAAAATGGAAGATGAATTCATTCTTTTCAAGGAATGCCCGTATTGTAGATCGATTTAATTTTTCATTGAGAAAACAAGGGAGTTTGGCTGCACAATCAGATAACGCCTGCTTTTCTTCGGAGAAAGTGCTGTTCTTAATCAGAACCTCAGCTAACGCAGCCGCACGCACCTGGCAATTATTGTCGCCTACGATCGGATCAAAAGAAGACATCTTCTTTTGCCTAAAAGAATGGACTGCATCCTCTGCCAATTCAATGAGTTTTAAATATTTGCTAATTGCCGCGCGGAGTTCTAAAGGAGTTAGAACTAGGTTAAGATCTCCAGGGAAAAGATTTAAAAAATAGTTTTTTATTAATTTCATTTTCCATGATGCGTAAGTATTAAAAAATTGTAATAAATTTATGTATTTGAAATAAAGTGAAAATAACTTTTTGTGTTTATTTGATATATATTTAACGAATTATTAGAAGCGGCTGATTGTTACTTCTTCTCAGCGTTTCTCTTCGGCGGAGATGAGGAAAATGAGGTCCTTCATGGAGTTGAGGGCTTCAGCGAGTTGGAGGTCGCTATGGCCAAAAAATTCGACCGGGTCCGAATCGTAATTCTTCTTGCGCAGCTCCGTCAGGAAGCTTTGGTAGTTTTTGTTTGTTTCGATGCGGACCTTCGAGTTAGTTTTGAGAAGCTCCATGTGAGAGTCGTAGGTCTTTAGTTTTGTTTGGAGGTTGTAGCGGTACATGGGGCCAAGCTGAAGACGGTGGAAAGGGGAGATGTCTGAAAGGTCGTCGTCGAAGTGGGCTTCGATTTCGTCGTTTTCAAGGGGGAATTTAGCGTGCTTTTCGCCGATATCGAGTTCGGAGAGGATGCCGGGGACGACGATGTCCGAAAGGACGCCTTTGAGTTGAGGGCTCTTGCCCGAGACGGTGTAATATCTGCCGCGGGTTACTTTATATTCCCCTTGGGGGTTGATTTTCGGGTTGTTGATCGGGTCTAGGGTGAAGGTTTGAAACGACCCTTTGCCAAAGGTGTGTTCATCCCCGATGACGACGGCGCGGCCGTAGTCTTGGAGGGTTTGGGCGACGATCTCGGACGCGGACGCGCTTGCCTTGTTCACGAGGACGAAGAGAGGACCCTCCCAGACGGGTTTGCCGTCGATCTCGCGCAAGTGCTGCAGCCTGCCTGAGTTGTCTTTAATCGAGACGACGATGCCTTTATTGATGAAAAGCCCTGTGACGCTTACGGCCTGCGCTAGCAAACCCCCGGCATTGCTCCGGAGATCGAGGATTACGCCTTTGAGTTTGTGGTCTTTTTTGAGCTGTTCAATGGCTTTCCGGATGTCTGAGGCGGAAGAACTCTTTGAGTCTTGATAGAATGAATAGAGGCGCAAAATAGCGATGGTCCCATCCCCATAAGGTTCGAAATGGGTCTCGAGCCGGGTCTCTTCAAGGACCACCTCGTTCCGGACCAGCTCGAGATCGAATTGATCGGTCTGGCGGGCGCTTCCTTCTCCTGTTTCTCTCAAATAGGTCAAGCGGACGGGGGTCCCTTTTTCTCCGCGGATCAATTCGACCGCTTCCGTGATGTCCATGCCGATCACGGGTTCTCTGTCGACTGCGATGATTTTATCGTTGATTTTCAGTTTGCCGTTTTCACTGGCAGGGCTGTTTTCCAAGATGCGGACGACGGAGAGCCCATCGAGGTCGTCGCGGAGTTGGGCGCCGATCCCGAAGAGCCTTGCTTGGACCTGGATCATGAATTGATTGGCTTCTGTAGGGGTGAAATAGTTGGTGTGGGAGTCGAGGGCGGATGTGGCGGCTTTTAAAACATAGCTGAGGGCGAGTTTCTGCTGCTCTTCGGGAGTGCTGCCGATCATCTCCGCTTCTCTATTGATTCTTCGCTTTAGCAGCCTCTGGACAAGCCTCTCCCGGCTTTCGCTTCCCAATTTTTCCGTGGCCTCTAATTGAAGAGACTTAATCCGGAGCAGCCGATCGGCTAGCTCCTCTTTTTCTTTCGCCCAACCGAGATTTTTAAATTCTTCGCTTTTAACGCCGTTGACCAGCGCTCTTTGCGCGATTTCCCCTTCCAATTCATTCCTTCTTTCGATGGCATTGAGCAGGGTGCTGTGGATTTCAAAAAAGGAGGAATAATTACCGCTTTTAAAATGGGATAGGATTTTTAAAAGAGTGGCTTCGTTGGGATGAGTCCAAGGGGCCACTTCCCTTTCGAGAAAATACGTTTTTGTCGGGTCCAGCTCGTCGAGAAAGTTTTGAAGGGTCCTTTCGATCAGGTCGGGGGTCAATGCCTTGTGGCAGACGTGGGCTTTTAGAATTTCTTCGATTTTGGTTTTTACATCCCGATGGGTCAGTTGGGGGGGTTTGCATTCGAGGCATGAGGCGAAAGCCAAGATCCAAAAGAAAACAGCTCTGTAAAGCATAGGGCCTTGAAGTTTAGTCAATTGCAGTTTTAGGGGGTGTTTCGAGCGTCTTTTCCCATAGCAAGAGCGTGAATATAACGAAAAGGGCTGTTTGGCGCCATTGGAAATTTTTGAAATTAAGTTATTGATAATGAAATATTTGTAGGTTTTGGTTTCTGGGTTTATAAAAAGTTTAGAAAAGAAGTGTAAAAATTATGGTTTCCGATTGATTTCAAGGCGTTAATATGAAATAATCATTACTTAAAGAAGAAAAATAATAAAAAATGAAAGAAATAGTGCCCATTTATATAAAATTCTTAACAAAGAATAGGGCAGGAACTTACGGAAGTTAATGAAAAATTTTAATTTGGAGGAAGGAACCATGAGCGAAGATTCCGCATGGGGCCATGAAGGTCAAGCAACAGATTCAGCGAAAGTGGTTTCGATCACTGAGGCTGCTCGAATCAATAATGTGACCCGGCAAGCGATTTATGTAGCCATTAAGCAAAAGAAACTTAAGGCGACAAAAGACTCGACCCGTTGGACCATTCATTTAGACGATCTCGAAGAATATCGCCGGAATAAATACTCCCGGACAAAATCGATGTTCGATGGAGAGCTTTTATTTGATAACCGAAAGGGTTATTTTTCGATCAATCAAGCGGCTAAACTCTTGAATGTGCCTGCTCAGAAAATCTATTACGCAACGCGCGTAGGTCTTTTAAAGGCTTCCCGTAAAGGCGCTGCTTGGGTTGTTCATAGCGACGACATTAAGGGTTATCAAGAAAGTTATTTGAACCGAAAGCCGAAAGTCGGTTAATAAATTGAATCTTCAATTTTAATCGCCCATTAATTCATCAGGGGCGATTTTTTCGCACTAAAATTCAAATTATTTCTTACCATTTTAATTGAAGATGAACGCCGCCATTTTGGTCGAAGAAACCTCCTTTATCGGGGTTGACCGAAGAGAGGACGTTGTACTCCAGTCCCAATGAAAAGCACTGATAAGAGAAACTCAGCCCAAAATCAAGCGAGAGAAGTTGCCAGGTATTCTTTCTGCCGATTACGGAAAAAGGGATAGATTCCCCTTCAAAAGCGGCCTGATAGCGGTTTCTATCGAGAGGGCAGAGCATGACCCAGCCAAAATTGACTAAAGGGGAGATGCTCATTGTCTCGTCTCCGTTTGTGTCTTGGACTTGAAGCCCCACCCCTACCTCAGAGCGGACCGTGGTATTGCGGACAGGGTTTACATCGAGATTGAGCCCCGGGGCCCCGGATTCAGAAAAACCCTCCGTTCTTAAATACATCAGATCGACGTTAGCATAAGGGTAGACATGGGCGAGGGGGGAGCCGAAAAAATAGGCCCAGGAAAATTGTCCTACCACATCTAAAGCGCTGAAATCCGATTTGGCGTCGAGGTTCGTCGTGACGAATTCGATGTGGCGCGTTGCGTCGTAGAAATCGCAGCCTGCAAAAAGGGAAAGCCCTAGGTAAACATTTTCTTTCTGGAGATCTGTGTAAGCGGCTCCATAATAGCCATTGATTGTAGCTCTGCCTCTGTCGTGATGCCAATGGATGTGGGTATCGTTCCATGCACCGCCGATCCCAAAGGTCCAATTGTCACGGAATTGGGCGTCGATCCCGAACGCGATGCCTCCGCTATTTGAAGTGAATCCGATTTGAAATCCGCGTCTTGTTTCTTCAAGGCCGTTCCCAAAAGGTTCGATCCAAATTCGATAAGGATTGCCGCAACTGTCGCAACTGCCCGGAAGATAGGGCCTTCGATGGAAAAGAGAGATCAGTTGGCCTCCTAAGGCCATTTGGAGTTCGGCAAAGGCGCCAAATTGCGCCGGATGCATTTGGTCGAGGGCATCGTTAATCGTCGCAAAACTTTGTCCGGCTAAAGAGTCGAGGATGGCCAGCAAAGCGGGATCGATTGCGCTGGCCGAACTTAGCGCATTGATGTTCTGGCCTACGCTTTGCGTGTTTGGATTGCTAAAGGGGAAAAATAAAAAGGGTTGGGTGATTTGGAGCGATAGGATTACGCTGGTCGGTGTGTAGCTAAGGGAGGGAACAAAATTAGGATCGGTCGAACTTACAGATGAAAAAGTAGTTCCCAAAAGAGAGGTAGAATTGAGGATTGTATAATTGACTGCAATTCCATAAAAACCGGAAGAGGGAACAACGGAAACAGCTCCTGTTAGAGAGGCTGTTCCCAAAACATTTAAGCTCGTATTGCTTTCTGGGGCTACGCCGATTGTCAGCGTGGGAGTTCCTGTCAGGCTCAAATTGCCGTTGACGGTCAAGGTTCCCGCGCTGCCGCTGCCGGGAATGAGTTGTCCGCTGTTTGAAAGAGCTCCCACAGTTCCTGTTCCGCCCAAAGTTCCTGCGGCTCCCACAGTCACAGGCGAGCCTGAGAGAGAGCCGTTCACAATCAAAGTGCCGTTGGTGACTGAAGTGGGGCCTGTGAAGGCAGGGCTTGAGCCGGAAACAATCAAAATCCCCGCGCCGGTTTGGGCAAGGCTTCCGCCGCCGGTTAAAACGCCGCTATAAGTTCCTGTTGCTGTTTGATTGAAAGTAACGCTTCCGCTATTTGCGATGTTTCCTTGCAAACTTGATGAATTCCCTTGTAAAGACAGTCCGGCGTTCACTGTCGTTCCTCCTGTGTAGGAATTCGTTCCCGTGAGGTTGAGCGTTCCCGGCGCTGCCCCGGCGATTGCCAAAGAACCGCTTCCTGAAATTGGACCTGAGAGAGTGTCTGTGAACATCCCTAAATTGAGCGTGGCTGCCCCGGTTAAAGAAACAGCGCGCGATGAGGTAATTCCCGCTGTTGTTTGCAGGATCGCTGCGCCGATCGCAAGGGGACCGGAGGCTGCGCCAAGCGCGCTATCAGCTCCGATGATTAAAGTTCCTGCATTGATCGTTGTTCCCGAACTGTAAGTGTTCCCAGCGGCGAGAGTTAAAGAAGCTGTGCCAATTTTTGTAAGCGACCCTGAACCGGAGATTGTTCCTGATAGAGAAGAGGCAAAACCTTGCGTGTCGATTGTGGCGCTTCCCGTCAAAGAAATGGCGCGAGAAGAATTGAGGGCCCCTCCTGCTTGAAGAGTGCCTGTTCCGATTACGATGGGATTGGCTGCGATTCCTAAAGACGTGTCTCCTGCGACATTGAGTACACCGCCTTGGATCGTAGTCGTGCCTGAATAAGTATTAGCTGCGGTAAGGGTCAATGTTTTTGAGCCGGATAAAGAGATGCCGCCGCCTGTTCCTCCGCCAGCTCCTTGATCGCTTGCGATAACTGTGGAGAGGGTTAAATTTGTCGTAAGGAAATTGAAGTTTAATGTCCCGCCGGAGCGCAAGAAAAGATCGGGGCTTAACGCCACGCCTGCGGTCGCTCCGCCAGCGCTTCCTGGGGCGCCTCCAGTGACTGTGTTGCCCGTAAACGAACAACTGTCTCCGATGGTTAATGTTCCCCCGTTGAGGATGTGGACTGCGCCTCCCAAAGCCGCGCCTCCGCCTCCTCCGATCTCCCCCCCCATAT
>Ga0075364_10000810_pt1 | contig 16493 bp, 16 predicted proteins | sample EndMetdeltDD1764_FD_71517 | JGI IMG/M metagenome (GOLD analysis project Ga0075364, IMG submission 71517) | Populus endosphere microbial communities from Tennessee, USA - Endosphere MetaG P. deltoides DD176-4 | ecosystem: Host-associated > Plants > Roots > Endosphere | place: USA: Tennessee...
ATGCATCGCGCAGACATTAATTTATGGAGTAATCTGATCTACTTTTTTAAAGTTGAAACTCTTTTTTAAGGTCTCTTTTCCATACGTATCACCAATATCTGCTTTTGTTGGAAACGTAGCAGTATGTTGTATCTGAACAGATTGATACAGTGGTGTATTTTCTTCTGTCTTGGCGGTAAGCAGATATACTTTGGTTGGAAGATTTCTGAATTGATAACTACCGGTTTTATTCACTAAACGGACACGATAAGGATCTGCTACTTTTTTCGTCGGATCATTTTTATCTTGGATAGTCACAATAATCGTCGCATCAGGAATAATGATACCGAGTTCCCCACTTAAGTTTCCTGTCACCATATTCTCTGCTGGGTCTGTTCTCTTCGTTTTTGCGCCAGTAATATTGCTCGCTTCACTTTCATTTCCTTTTTCATCAACAGCTTTTACATAATAATAATAGGAGGTTAATGATTTCAGATTGGTATCTCGGTACTCTGTGCCAGTCACTGGTTTTGATTGAAAATTTTCTCCTGAATTGCCACCACTTGCCGCGTCTCCTTCAGATCGATAAATAATATAATGGGCTACTTTGTTATTATCATTTGTCGGCGCCCAGATAAGTTTAATCTCTTGGTCGCTAATCGTACTTGATTTTAGGTTAGTAACTTTATGAGGTGGCATCGTATCATTACCTACCACAGTTTTTGATGGATTTTGAGACATTGAAACAGGTGTCGAACCTTGTTGTGTTATGTTGTTTTTAGCAGTGTTCTTTTGTGTTTGGGTGTAAAAAATAACCGCTCCTCCAACAAGCAATAGTCCACCAACGAGAAGAATAATTTGCTGTTTTTTTAGCATCATCGTTTTTTTATCATACAGCAAACTCTTTACAATTGACAAGCCTGTTTTGTATGATATCTTAGTATGCCAGATCTACCACCAGTACCATCAGAATTGCCATCTGAGCCTCCTCCTTCCTATTCTGGATTTAGCATGCCGCAAGAAAATAAAAATATGCTCATTTTTTTAGCACTCCTTATTATCGGTGGGCTCCTCGGCTTTTTATATAACAAACAGCAGTCGCTCGGACAACAAACAGTAACGGTTGTCGGAAATGCTAAACTGACAGTTAACACAAATAAAGCAATTATCGCCGGATCGACAGAAGCAATCGATAACACTTCTGAGAAAACACAAGCAAGTGCTAAAAATGAAATAGACAAGATACGAACAGCCCTCATAAACCTTGGGCTTTCTCAAAATCACTTTGTCATCAAACAAACATATGCACCAAGTGACTATTATGATGACGATGACTTCCCTCAATTTGGCAAAGCAACCTATGAAGGACAAAACTATGCTGCATTATCACTTTTTGAAGTAGTACTTGAAGGCAAAGAAGTAAACGACATTGATAAATATCTCAAGGTACTCAAACTCTACAACGCCTCTCCAACAGTTACCTACGCCATAATCGATCGCCACCCTTACGATGTGGAGATTAAACAAAAAGCTATCGAAGATGCAAAGAAACAAGCAGAAAGTCTCGCAAACAATAATCGTTTAAAGGTAACAAGATTGGTGTCAGTTGTTGAGCACACCTCTCAAGAAAAAACACAAACGACTGAAGCAAAATCTACCTCACCAGAAAAACAAGTGACGTTTGATGCTTCATATGAAGTCACCTATGAACTGGGCCCCAAACTTTTTCCTTTCTAAAGGCATCCTTGACAAAAGAACTATCTAATCTTCATACTAATGATATGAACGAAATGCCCGTAACCCCTCCTGATGAAAAAGTACACAGTTTTCATTTTCATCTCGCTGCAAGACCTCATAAAAGTATTTTCTTTATCATTGTCGCTTTAATCGTTGGCGTAATTATCGGACACTATTTTTCAAAACCTACCCAAACAATCAGTGTTGTGGGAGCAGCGCAGCTTGATGTACAAGCAGATATGGCAACAATCTCGGGATCATTTGAATCAACAGCAAAGAAGAAGGATCAAGCGCTTTCGGAGAATCAAAAGAAAATCGCAAAATTAAAAACAATCCTTGCCAGTCAAGGTTTGTCTGACAAAAATATTAAAAATATTAACAGCACTACGATCGATGATACAGAAGAATATGAAGTACCTGTGCCTCTCTCTACCGATACAACTATGCCTACACCCACACCTGCTTGTTTAGGAAATTGTGCTGGAGGCGGAGGTGGATCAGGAGGAGGTGGCTTCGTTGAGAGAATACCAAATACAAATAGTTATATTTCGACAACGGATTTTGAGATTGTGCTCGCAAAAAATGATCTGGGGAAAAGAGAAAAATTGCAAGAGATACTTGAAACAGATTTAGAAATACAGAATATCGATGCGCTGTATTCTATCGGTGATAAAACTGCTTACGACGCTCAATTACGACAGAAAGCGCTTAACTATGGAAGAGCACAAGCAGATCTCCTGGCAAAGTCAACAGGACTTAAAGTGAAAAGATTAGTGAGCATTCATGAACAAAAAGATCCTTATGGAGAAGGTACAGTCGACCAATTTGAATCATCAACACCTGAAATTCCTCTGTTCGCTTCGTATGAAACATCGTACGAACTTGGACCGGGATGGCTTCCTTTTTAAGGAAAACTCCTTTTATTTCTTCTCAAAATAAGCATCTAATACTTTCTTTGCGATGGGCGCTGCTTGCTGTGAGCCTTCTCCCGAAGATTCATTGAGGACAGTTACGACAATCTCAGGTTTATAAGCAGGAGCGAACAGCGTAATCCATGCATGAGGCAAAGTCTTTTCTCCTCCATGTTGTGCAGTTCCTGTTTTACAGGCAACGGAGACTTGTCGCATATCGGCACTCGCTGATGCCACTTTGAGATAATTTTTGCCGTCAACTTTTAACTTCGCATTCTTAACTTTAAAATCATAAATCGGAAACGCTACTCCACCAGGACTACAGCTGGCAATCATTCCTTGGCGAATAAGTGCAAGCGTTTTTTCAGAGACCAATCCTTGTTTATTAATTTTTGGATCCTTACTTTTCAACAATCGTGGTTGATAAAATGTCCCACCATTGGCAATGGTTGCTGTCCAACTATTCACTTGCAATGGTGTCGTCAACAAATATCCCTGCCCGATACCAAAATGAAACGAATCACCCAAGTACCACTTCTCTCCAACTTCTTTTTCTTTCCAATCCTTTGTCGGCAACAAGCCAGCTGCTTCCCCACCGATATCGATTCCGGTAAGATAACCAACGCCAAATGATCCAGCTGTTGCAGATAATTTGTCGGCCCCCACTTTTTCTGCAAGTTTATAGAAAAAAATATCATTCGACCTGGCAATTGCCTTAACTACATCCACCTGTCCTTCTTCTTTCTTTCCGTGATCGGTGTAATACCAGTTAGCATAAGAGAATTCTCCGACCTTTAATACACCAGTATCGGTAATCGAATACCCTTTATCAATTACGTGATTTTCAAGACCGGAGACAGCGGTCAGTAATTTAAAGGTTGACCCGGGAGGATAGGTTCCGCCAATTGCTCGATCAAGTAGTGGTTGCTTATCATTATCCGAGATCACCGCTTTCCAAGAAGTATACGCGCTGTCAGTTGCTGTCTTGTATGTTTTGTCACGAGTGAAGAGATTGGGGTCAAACGATGGACGAGAAATTAATGCCAAGATCTCTCCATCCGGACGGGAAACAACAATCGCACCTTTTTGAATATCTTTGGATGCTTCATAAATTGCCTTTTGTAACTTTGCATCGATGGTAAGTGTGACATCAAGACCGGGAAGTGGATCTGTTTCTCCGAGTGAACGAATCTTATTACCAAACGCATCCACTTCGATTAATTGTTGGCCATCTTTCCCTCGAAGCATTTGCTCATATGATCGCTCGACACCGCTTTTTCCAAGCCAATCAGTCGGTTGATATTCGGACGACTTCTTCTCTTTATATTCCTCTTGAGAAATCTGGCCGATATAGCCAATGACATGGCCCAGGGACTCCTGATATGGATACTCACGAAGCGAATCAACTTCAATATTTTGCGCGCCTTTTGCAATCAAGGGCAAGGCATCTTCTTTGGTAATTACTTCTGTTTTAAACGATTTCTTTGCTGGGTCGTTCTTTTTATCATCGGCAACAATCCGACGAAACCCTGGCAAATTAAGAACAAGCGGAATGCCATTGCGATCAAAGATTACGCCACGAGGAGCATGAATAATTTGTGTACGGATTCTATTTGAATCAGAAAGTTGTCGATATTTTGCTCCCTCGACAATTTGGAGTGCAAATAATTTGATAACAAGAATGACAACAACAATAACAAGAATGCTGGGTAACAAAAAATCTCGGGTCGTAAAACTACGAGGCGTATCATCGTAGGTTCGTCTTTTTACTTTTTCCGTTTTGATATGTTCACCAAAAAGAGGTCCATGTTTCATAAGGTATGTTCTTTGACTTTACGTTGAAACGTAACAATCCCAAAAAGGAGCATCGCAAGAAACGCACTAATCCCTGCCTTAAAGAGAATGTTCTCGTATCCAAAAACGAAGAGAAAGATTCCTGATCCCAGAAACGCTGCCATGATGACAAAGGGGTAGGAATCAATTTCATACTTTCGTTGGTACAAAAAGACAAGAAAGATAAAGAGCAGGAAAAATAAACTTGTTGCACCCACGGGATGTACTGTGGCTATATCAAACCATATACCCACAAAAAAAGCAATGAGAAAGACGGTCATATCCCGCTTCGCAATTGCAAAACATAACAAACAAATAAGCAACAACGGAATTGTCGTTATCGTACTTTCAAGGACAAATGAGATGAGCAATAAGATGCTTAACAGAATGGCTATCATGATTATTTGTTTTCTACCAAAACAAAAACGAGTTTCAATTTTGCAATATCAACGAGACTTTGAATCTCCGCTTGCTGAAAAAGAGCACTGGCTTTTTTGTTGACTGAAATCACTTTACCGACAACGAGTCCGGGAGGAGAACCATTGCCATCTTTATCACTATCCCCTTTCGTTTTGACGACATCATTTTTCTCGAGTTTGTCTGAAAGAACAACATTGTCGAGCAAGATTTCTCCATCGCGACCTTTTATCACACCAAGAGCTGAGGTCTTTACTGTTTCGGCGGTAAACGACGTATGCGGATGCATCAACAGTTCAACAACAGACAGATGCTCCGAAACGCGGACAACTTTGCCGATGATGTTTTCTTTTACGACGACACTATTCCCAACTTTTATTTTGTCCCGTGTTCCTTTATCAAGGATGATTTCTTCATCATGCATACCGATGATTTGAGCTGGTAATAATGTGCGAGGTGAAGGTGAAGTGGTTTCAAATTGATCTCGTAATGCTTGGTTTTCTTTTTCAAGTGATTTGTGTTTTGCAAGTTGGAGCAAAAGCTTGCTGTTTTCTTCTTTCAGTGACGAAAGTTCTTGTGAGTCAGTAGTGCCGCGAGACAACAAAGGAAAGATTACTCGTTGAAAAGGCACCATCACTTGTTCAGTCAAACCAGTTGTTCCCCGACCGAAATTTGTTTGGGCAAAGAAAAAAACAATGAGAGTAAAAATGAAGAAAAGAAAAAATACAGAAAAAAATTGTCCCCGCCGTTGCATAGAGGTATTGTAACATACGTTAGCCAGCACCTCGCATGCATAACAGGCACTAAATTGTTAAAGAATAATTCCCTTGATAAATATCTCCCAACAATAAGAAATAGGCATCTTCAGGAACACTTGCTGTTTTCGTAAACTTCCAATAGACATTGGATTCTTCCGCTCCCGAAACATTATGATAATCATTCGTCACAATTTTTTCTGCATGAAACCCTGATAAGAAAGCAAGTGCACGCAACGCTCTTTCATCAGGAACATATCGATCGTAAAAGTGCTCTAAATCAGGACTATCAGTAATCAGTCCTGGCAGCACATTTTTTAAGCCTTTTTCGGCTACAATATTTTTTGTCTGTTCAACATGCTCTTTGTATTCACCTTTCGTTGGATCGGGAAAATCCATAATGACAAATCCGTCATCTTTAATGACTCTCTTTGCTTCTTTAAAAAAAGTAAGAACATCAGGAACTGTCGTATTATGCATAGCAGATCTTCCTAAACAATAAGCCGCATCAAATTGTTTATCAGCAAAAGGCATAGAAAACCATGAACCAGTATGCACATCTTTTTGCGGATCTCGCTCTTTTATCGCTGCAATATGTTTTGGCATCATATCAATACCTGAGACATGATGCTCTGCTTGACCATCGATAGCATCAATAAGACGACCGGTACCACAAGCAATATCCAAGACTTCTTGTTTACCTTCCAATTCTCGAAGCAATAAATCTTTTTCAAATTGTTGGTTTTCTTCATTTGGCTTATATGAAGCAAAATCTATTTTTGTATAGACATCTGCTAATGACACCTGCGGCTCTTTTGGATCAAACCCCAAATACGTAAAGGCTGTATCAAACTTTGGTTGAAATGATGGATTATCACCGACATATTCTCGAAGTCGTTTGCGCATTCGTTCAACCCCCATCTGGGGGGCAAGTTTTTGAATAACTGAAACAATTTGATCATCGGTGTCTGCACGAAGTAATGTATAGGTGAGAAGATCCGAATAGAGAGATTCTGCTCCGAGTAAAAAGTTCGGCAGATAGGTCGAGACATCACTGTTTTTTTCGTCAGTGCTCAGTAATTTTGGCAACGCAAATTGCTCGAATTGTTCTTGCAGCCCCTGACCTTTTGAATACATCTTATTTCGTTCATCAAAAAATAAAGCGTAAGGAAGAAACGTAGGATGGCCACTTTCCGTTGCAGCTCGATAGAGCTCATCGGTAAATTTATCTTCTAAACGAAATGAAGGATTCTCACTCGCCATTTCGAGACAAGCAAGCATACGAAGATTACAATCAAACGCTACTGTTCGCTGTAATGCAGCATCATGAGGATAAACATCTTGTGCAAATTTTGGCGCTTCACTTGCGATTCTCTCGATTATCGTACCAATACTTGCTTCGATCACTGGTCTTGATTGAAACGCACGAGTATCCTCGATACCCCTTGCGGTATCAAAGCTTAATAACATATCCACATGTTTATAGAAATCAGGAAAGTCTTCCTTAGCAAGAGATTCTGAGGAGATATCTCCCAATTCATCCATAACCTCTTTGCGCGTTCCTCTTCGTTTCACCGGAATGTCCATTTCAAAAGAAGTTCCAGCAAATGCTTTCATAGAAGAATTTCCCCATCCATCGACGTTGCCCGAGTATCCTTTAAATCGATGAGCAAGCGTTTTTGCATTCCACAAAGGTGATCCTAATCGAGCTTCTTGTCGTCGTGGTTGGAGGATTTCTCCACTTTCATTCATTCTCTTTATTATATGGAGTTCTCAGAAGAAGTTCAAAGTTTAGATCCCTCCCCAAGCCAGATCGAACCACGCTTTCATCGTCTTAGCAATTTGAGGATGATGAATGAGAATGCCAACGAGTGGCTCATCTTTCTTAAAATGAATAATCGCAACTTTATCTCCATAGATATCAATCTCATGCTGAAACGGAAAACGTTTGCCATCAATTTGCTTTGTCGTTCGATATGATTCTTTACTTTCTTGCATATACTCTTTACTCGCAGGACCGGAGGCCACAATTACTTTTGCATGAATTTTGGCTTTGACTCTTTTCTTAACATAGGTTGTGGTAAGCCAGGTAAAAAGTTCTGGTTCAACAACCGAGGACTGTAAGAGCGCAAAAATTGGCTCACCGACGGTAAGCGTATCGGTGTAAATTTCTTTTAACCCTTCGACCCCTTCATAGACACGAACGACTGGTTTATCAGTCGAGTGAGTATAGCTGAGTGCTAATCCGGGAAGTAAGGCATTTAAATTTAACTTGGTGTTTTCAATTACTTTATAGTGTTTGTCTGCAATCTCTTGCAACTTACTCGGCGATGCCGGGCGGACATGAAGTTTTTTACGGACATCTTGTTGAATAACCAAGCCTTTTTTTGTCAACGAATGTACTGCTTTATAAACAGTGGGGCGTTTAAGTTTGCTCTCACGAATAAGTGTGGTTATCGGAATTTCTCCGAGTTTGAGTAATAACTCGTACAAAGAGCTCTCTGTCTCCGTTATGCCGATATTTTGAAGAAAGGACAGTGACATAATGACAATTTAGTTATACCATACAAAGCTAAGATTGTCAATCATTTTGTTTCCTTAAAGCAACATAATTCGATAAAATGAGTGGATTAGCCTTATTTTAAGTATAAATTCTCGAGTGAAAACAATTCAATCTTTGACACCATGCTTTGACAATAATCTTACTATGGGTTATATTTCCTCCATCATTACAAAAGATAACTTATTTTCTAGTTCTCATTTTGTAGCGATAGCTCTTTAACATTTGATCGTGGTAGAAATTCTTTTCTCATTCTTCACGCGAAGAATAGGTTCTTATAGGTGGATCTTTGCAAATAAGGATATATCTTTATTGGTAAAGATCCCCTATAAGCCCCAAACAAGAAAGGAGTTTTTCCAACAAGCAAACCCCATCCATCCATCACAACAAGTTATTTCACCAAACAGAAAGAGGAGAAAAAGAGATGAACATCATCTCGAGGGACGACGCCCAGCGGCACATCGGTGGCAACACGGTCATCGCGCTGCAGGACGGCTCCATCAACTCGACCGACGTCACCCAGTGGGTCTTCGACCCCGCGGACGGCAGCATCCGGCGCCTGGACAGCAAGTTCTACGTCGTCCTCGTGACGAACGAGCTCGGCTACCCGGCGATCAAGCTGGTCGAGGAGCCCAACACCCCCGCCCCCGAGGACGGCAGCCCGAGGATCGTCGGACAGATCGTCGTCGAGATCAACTCGAACGGCCTCATCCGGACCAGGGAGACCAACGGCTTCGACGGAACCACCATCGAGGTCTTCAACACCTCCCTGTCCAAGGGAGAGCTGGCGGACGGTGCGGAGATCGACACCTACGGTGACGTCTTCTACACCAACCCGAAGCGACTCGAAGGAGCCGTTCAGCCCGTGCTGGTCAAGGTCGAGTTCCCGAACGAGGAAGGCATGACGCCTGCCAAGTTCGCGCAGATCTCCACCGACGGTCGCTCCCTGAGCGCCCTGGCCAAGCTCGGTCTGCTGAAGTAACAGCGTTCTGACAAAGGAGGGCGATGCTTGCCATACCACGATTGAACGGATGTGTTTTCGTAAATATTGAGCGAGATTTTTTCGACTCAAAAACCCACATGGGATCATTACGTAATACATCTGCTCACATGGTGAGTGTCGCCCTCCGCAGTCGGAAAATTTTTTGTTCCTTTTGGAACTCGCACATTTGGTGCGTTATATTATTTTTTACTTCGGAGGGCTTTTTCTTTTTTAAGACTTTGTGAGAAATTCCAGCTCGTGTAAAAAAGCGTTGGTAAATCAACAGTATCTGCAGTAAGTAAGGGCATGCAGGTTTCAAAGAAATGTTCTTTGTTAGCAGCAAAAAAAGGCAATACTTCTTCGCTAGTCGGTAACTGCTGCTGATAATCCCGCTTAAAAAATTCTTCTTGCTTCATTGCATGTGTATGCAAAATACGAGACTCATGCCTCGTTTCCGGATCTATTACTTCTGATAAGGTACGTGGTAATCTCCCATCTACTGTTTTGATCGCATCATTTTCCACAAGCCTTTCGACAGCAAGAAGCACTATTGAAGACATGGTGTCAGGATTACTTTTGAAACTGCCCATCGCATCAGCGAATAATTTCTGGTGCGTTTCAAATTCAGACCCAATTTCAATTTGAGGTAAGCCTAAGGGTTCATCAATAGTTGATTTAAGGGAGGCTGCTTTAATAAGTCCTGGAATCATCGCATAATCTCGCTGACTAAAAGCACCAGTTCTCTTCATCTGTTTTTTTATGAATTCTGGATCGACATAATATAAATCATCAAAATCTGGATAAAAAAGACTTGCAGCAATCTGCATGGCAGGCAAATCAGTGGGTTTAAGCTCCGGATAGTAAGGTTGAGCAGCGGAAAAAAGCGTTTTGAGGACAGCTGTTACTTGAAAGTTTTCTTCAACATGATAGGGTTTCCAATCGAGGAGACGGTTCCCAGCACGAGAAGCAGTCCCATATGTCTCTGCAAGTTCTTCTCTTCGAGTAGTAATAATATTGCGAGCAGCGGATTCTTTTAAGTAACGAGACGAATCCAAAGACTCAACTCGTTCAAGCATTACTTAAGTCCCCCAATAGTAAGAGGAAGGATTCCTTGTTCGAGAAGAGACTCTCGAATAACCGTCCCTTGATATGATGATCTTTCTAACTCTTTAATTTCTAACGCTCTCACATTATTTGCACGGAAAATATTATTTACCCAATCATTGTTGCCAACAACGACATCGGGTTTTCCGGCTAATTTTAGCGTTTCATCGCACCATCGTTGATCTTTATCATAGTCATCAAGATCTTCATCGTAATCATTCAGATAAACAAATCGATAATGACTTTGTATCCTTCTCCGCCTGAGTCCTTCATGAAGCATAAACTTTCTCAATTCAGCTGAAAAGGGATTCTTATCAGTATCTCGCTTATTTGCACTGCCAATTCCAACAATAACGTGATCAGCCACATGTAACGCTGCCTCCAATAAATAAAAATGTCCGGGATGTGGTGGCTGAAAGCGTCCAATAACGAGAGCAGTGGTATCTTGCCCTGGTATTCTTTCTTTGCTGAAACGAGATAAACAACGTTTTCGTTTTATCTGAGTATGTAAGGATTCTTGCGGATCCCCAAAATAAGGTTCTAACGCTTTTAGTAAACGGGGTTTCTGCTCTGGGGAATAAATGATAGATTCGGCATTCCTCATAGATTTATATGTTATAGATGATTTGTCTTGTTACTTCAATCCCCCAATGACCTTTACGCGAGAGAGTAGATCTTCGTTCTCAAGAACTTTACCTGTCCCCCGAACAACTGATGTCAAAGCATCATCGGAGACGACGACTGGCATATGGACTCGTTCGACGATGAGTTGATCAAGTCCTGAAAGCTTGGCTCCTCCACCGGTCAGTAAGATTCCTTGCTCAAGAATATCTGGCAAGAGTTCAGGCGGTGTTTCTTCCAAAACATCAGCGATTCCTTGAATAATTTGTGCCAAAAATGGCGAGAGGGCTTCGCGAACTTCAGATGCTGAGATACGCAAACTTCGTGGCAATCCGGTTTCAATATCTCGTCCTCTGACAATAATCATCTTATCCCCTTTTTCGACATTCTCCTCCCCTTCTGCTTTTTCTTTCTTCTCTTTACTCTTCCCTTTTTGTGCATAAGCGCTGCCAATTTTAATCTTAATATCCTCGACAGTTTTTTCTCCTAACAATAATCCGTGGCGAAGACGAATGTAATGAAGTATGCCTTGATCCATGTCGTCTCCAGCAACTTTAAGAGACCGCCCGACAACAATTCCTCCTAACGAGATAACCGCTATCTCAGTCGTGCCACCACCGATGTCGACAACCATGACTCCTTTGGATTGAAAGATAGAAATATCCTCACCAATTGCAGCGGCCATCGGTTCTTCAATCAGATAGGCTTCTCGTGCACCTGCGCTCAGCGCAGCTTCCCAAACTGCTCGTCGTTCAACTTCTGTTACCGCTGAAGGGATGCCGATAACAACTTTTGGTCGAGCTAATAACCGAGGAAGCGGGTTTGCCATCTCATGGACTTGCTTGATATAAAACGAAATCATCGCCTCAGTCGCATCAAAGTCTGAAATAACTCCCCCCCGCAACGGACGAATAGTCAAAATAGAAGCAGGTGTCTTGCCAAGCATTTTTTTGGCATCTGTTCCAATGGCGATAATTTGTTTGGTCTTCTTATGACGAGCAACAACTGAGGGTTCACGAATGACAATGCCTTTGCCCTTAACAAAAACCAAGGTATTAGCAGTACCTAAATCGATACCGATATCATGAGAGAAAAGAGAAAAAAACTTATTGAAGACATTCATCATTAGCCTGCTCATTCTACCAGCTTGCCCAGCATTTGCCAATATGATAGGATAAAAATAATTCGATGAAACTCTTGAATCGTATTATTTCCTATTCTTTCTACACTCTCTTCTTTCTTGTCCCACTTATTTTTTCAGGAAGTACGTCAGAACTTTTTGAATTTAACAAAATGTGGATCTGCTTTGGATTAACGATCATCATAACGACGGCATGGTTTTCAAAAATGATTCTCCAAAAGAAGTTTGTTGTGCAACGAACCCCACTTGATATTGTTATCGGACTCTTCTTTCTTTCGCAACTCATTTCAACACTCTTCTCGCTTGATCCCCATGTTTCATGGTGGGGTTACTATTCTCGATTCAATGGTGGTATGTTTTCAACTATTTGTTACATCATGCTTTATTATGCCTTTGTTTCCAATCTCAGTATCAAACATGTACTCCGCACCATTTCTGTCAGTTTGGTATCAGGACTACTCGTAGCACTCTGGGGATTCCCTTCACACTTTGGAGCAGATCCTACCTGTTTAGTTTTCCGAGGGACCTTTGACACTTCATGTTGGACAGATGCATTTAAACCAACGATTAGAGCATTTTCGACACTGGGACAGCCAGCATGGTTTGCCGCGTATCTTTCAGTGCTCTTGCCACTCGCAATGGTCTCAGCACTCACTAATAAAAAATCACCTTTCAAACTCTGGAGCTTTATTGCTATCGCAATTCTCTTTTATGTCTGTCTCATCTTTGCAAACACGAGAGCTGGGTTCCTTGCGTTTATTGGCGCTGATGTTGTCCTTTGGAGTTTACTCTTTATCACTAAAGTCTTCCCCCGCAAATTTTATCTGCGCTATCTCGTCATTATTCATGTCCTCTTTCTCGCTGGCAATGTCATGTTTGGTGCCCCGATTAATGGCATTGGAGGATTAAGTCTCTCCGATCTAAACCAACGATTTGCCTCAATAGTCCCCCAAGCACTTGCAACGGCAGAAGCTCCCCAAGCAGTAGCAGTCCCAACAGCAGCAGCGCCTAACATCACTGATTCTGGCAATATCCGTTTACTTGTATGGCGAGGCGCCATAGAAGCATGGAAAGCCAATCCTATTTTTGGGACGGGTGTTGAAACATTTGCGTTTGCATACTATAAATTCAAACCGCAAGAGCACAATCTTACTTCAGAATGGGATTATTTATATAACAAAGCACATAACGAATATCTCAATTATCTAACGACAACAGGACTCTTTGGACTGGGAACATATCTCGCTTTTATCGGATTCTTCTTGTTCTTATTCGGCAAATATATTTTTGCCAAGATGAAAACAAATGAGCACGAACATACTGCCATGAATATTGCGTTGGTCAGTGCGTTCGTCTCCATCTTAATCTCAAACTTTTTCGGCTTCTCTGTCGTTATCATCAATCTCTATCTATTCCTTATTCCAGCGTTCTTCTTGATCTTAAGCGCTAGTCTCAAACCTGCACATGTGTTCCAGTTCCCTGCTGAAGCAACAACGTCGTCAGGTGCTTCTCACCACGTTAATCCGTATCAATGGACCGCCATTGGTTTCTTCGTGATCACAGCAGGATATCTTTTATTAGGACTCTTTAGTTATTGGTATGCAGATATGGCGTATGCACTTGGCAATAACTTGGATAAAACAGGCTCCTATCAAGAAGCCTACCCCCAATTAATGCAGGCAGTTAAAACGAAAGACAGTGAGCCCGTCTATAAAGATGAATTGTCGATCAATCTTGGCACCCTCGCGACTGCGTTATACTTACAGAAGGACGCAAAGAACGGCGAACAATTTGCCAAAGAAGCAATCGGACTGAGTGATCAAGTAGTGCAGATGCATCCAAACAATATTGTCTACTGGAAAAACCGTGTCAGACTTTTCTATACTTTGGCACAAGGTGATCCAGAACATGCCGGACAATACTTACAAGAAGCACTCTTCTCGATTCAAAAGGCGTATGAGCTGGCACCAACAGATGCAAAGATTGCTTACAATCTCGGTGTGCTTCTTGGGCAAAACGGTCACTATGAAGAAGGAATCGCTATTCTGGAGAAAACGATTCAACTAAAACCCGACTACAAAGATGCCTATGCTGCTCTCGGACTTTCTTATCATGCAATGGCGATCGATAAAGATAACAAAGTAGTCAAACCTGAAGCACAACAAAAAGCGATTGAGATTAACAAATATATTCTGAAAAATCTTGCCCCCGATGACAAACAAGTAAAAGACAATTTACGATTATGGGAGCAAGATAAATAGCGCGCTGTTTACAAATTGCTGAGTTCATCCTATAATTGCCTTCATGAATATGTTTAAAATTCTACAAGCACCAAATCCAGTCCTTTCTCAACAGGCCAAACATGTAGCCAAAATTGATAAGTCAATTCAGCAACTTCTCGAACAAATGGAAGAGACATTAGATCACGCGACAGACCCAGAAGGCGTTGGATTAGCAGCTCCACAAATTGGTAAATCATTACAACTTTTTATTGTTCGAGAATCACCCGATGCGCCTCTTTTAACATTTATTAATCCAAAAATCGAATCCACATTTGATCAACCTGCGCAAAAAAAATTAGCAAACGAACCAGAAGCAAAAGAGAAAAAAGGCGTCCAACTTGAAGGCTGTCTTTCCCTCAAAGATATCTGGGGTGTCGTCCAAAGAAAATATGGCGTCGTCCTGTCTTACCAAGATGAACATGGCACCAAACATCACAAAAAGTTTGATGGATTCTTGGCAACAATCCTCCAACATGAGTGCGATCATCTGCAAGGATTCCTTTTTACCAAACGAGTTCTTGAGCAAAAGAACGAACTCTATCACTCTGTCAAAAATAGTAAAGGGGAAGTCGAATTTGAAGAAATAAATATATGAAAATCGTCTTCTTCGGTACACCGCAATTTGTCGTACCAATCTTGGAATCTCTCCTTAAAACCCATGATGTTATCGCACTCGTCACTACACCTGATAGAAAAGTAGGAAGAAAACAACTCCTTACTCCTTCACCAGTGAAAGCAGCTTATCAAACATATTGCGAGCAACCCTTAGCAAAAAAGTATTATCCCCCACGTATTTTTACCCCTGAAAAACTGTCAACAATAGCTGAAGAACTAAAACTCTTACAACCAGACCTTTTTATTGTCGCGGCATATGGGAAGATTATTCCAAAAGCAATTTTGGAAATCCCATTGATGGGAGCGATCAATGTGCATCCATCACTGTTACCAACCTATCGAGGACCAACGCCAATTCAACAAACTCTCCTTAACGGTGACAAAGTAACAGGAGTAAGTCTGATCAAAATGGATGAACAAGTTGATCACGGACCACTTCTGGCAACAGAATCATATGAAGTCCATCCAACAGACACCTTTGAAACCTTGGCAAACCATCTCTTTGGCAAAGCAGCAGAGATTCTTCCGCACGTTATCGATGCCTTTGCAGCAGGAAGTATCAAACCAATGGTGCAAGAAGAGGAAAAAGCTACCTTTACCAAACTGATTACCAAAGAAGATGGTGCTATCGATTTAGAAAAACCACCAACTAAAGAGAAACTAGAACGAATGACACGGGCATACTTCCCTTGGCCAACTGTTTGGACGAAGATAACAATAAAGAATAAAGAAGTGCTCATGAAATTGCTTCCGGGGAATAAAATTCAACTTGAAGGGAAAAATCCAATGACGGTGAAAGATTTCATCAACGGTTATCCGGAGACGAAAGAACTACTGCAAGCAATCCTTTTATAACTGCTAATGCCAATCAATAGGAGACAATTTATGCGCTTTTAAATAGTCATTACATTGACTGAAATGATGTTTATTGTAAAACAGTGAGACAGAATACGGTGATGGATGACCAGAGGTTAAGACGAGATTATTTTGTCGATCAATCACTTGTCCTTTATTCGCTGCATATCTCCCCCATAACAGATACACGATATTTTTTCGTTTGGTATTCAAAGCATTAATGACAGCATCAGTAAATTGCTCCCATCCTTTCCCGGCATGAGAGGCAGGAGAACCAGCTGCAACGGTTAACACACTATTGAGCATCAGCACGCCTTGTGTGGCCCATCGAGAGAGATCACCTGAGGCAAGCGGTGTAATCCCCAAATCATTATGAATTTCGTGATAAATATTTTTCAGTGAGGGAGGAAGTGGCACCTTTTCATTAACGGCAAAAGAGAGACCAGTGGCTTGTCCCATACCATGATAAGGATCTTGACCCACTATAACGACTTTCACCTCATCAAAAGGACACAGATCAAATGCGCGGAAAATATTTTTTGCTGGAGGGTAAACTTTTTTGGTTTGATATTGTTCTCGAACAAAATCTGTTAATGATGCCCAATAAGGAGTTTCAAACTCAGAAACTAAGGCGTCTTTCCATGTTGGATCAATTTTTATCTGATTCATCGTTACTCTTTATATAATGGATTATTTATACC
>Ga0075364_10000812_pt1 | contig 16485 bp, 18 predicted proteins | sample EndMetdeltDD1764_FD_71517 | JGI IMG/M metagenome (GOLD analysis project Ga0075364, IMG submission 71517) | Populus endosphere microbial communities from Tennessee, USA - Endosphere MetaG P. deltoides DD176-4 | ecosystem: Host-associated > Plants > Roots > Endosphere | place: USA: Tennessee...
GAGACCCTTGGGCGCGAACTCGGTCTCGATGCCGGAGGACCAGCCGTGCTCGTAATCGGCGACTTTCGCGGCAGCGTCTCGTGCGGCCTGATCGCGTTCGACGGTTCTGGGGGCCGCGGCTTCCTCGGTCATTGCGCCGCCTCCACAACCCGCGACACTTCGGCCAGGCGTGTAAGCGACACCCCCGCCAGCGCGCCGCGCAGCGTCTCGTTCACCAGCGGCCAGTGCGGGCGGACCATGCAGGCGCTTTCGACCGAGCAATCGTTGCGCCCATGCTCGACACACGCGGTGAGCGCGATCGGGCCCTCGACCGCCTCGACGATGTCGGCCAGCGTGATCGCCGCCGCCGGGCGCGCAAGCTTGAGCCCGCCGCCGACCCCGCGCGACGAACGCAGCAGGCCCCCGGCAGTCAACCGGCTGACCAGCTTCTGCACGGTCGGCACCGGCAATCCGGTCTCTTCGGCGAGCTGGCCCGCCGAAACGCGCACGCCGCCGCAGTGCCGCGTGGCGGCGGCCATGACGACGACGGCGTAATCGGCCATACTGGACAAGCGCATATTGCGACCCGTTCTCAAAATCGGAGTGATTCGTTCCGGTTTGCAGTTAGGGACGCAGTTGCAGCAATTCAACCGAATTTCCGCTTAAAAATCGGCTGCTGTCTGGAAAGCGTGGGCGCGCGGCGGCTATGGTCTGGTCGATGCTCTATTCGCTGCTGCGCCCCGTCCTGTTCAAGCTCGATGCCGAGCGCGCCCACGGGCTGGCGCTGGCTTCGCTGAAACTGATGCCGCGCAGGCGGGCGATAGCGGGCGGGCCGTTGGCGGTGAGCGTCGCGGGGCTCGACTTTCCCAATCCGGTCGGCATGGCGGCAGGCTTCGACAAGGACGGCGAGGTGCCCGATGCGCTGCTCTCGCTGGGCTTCGGGTTCGCCGAAGTGGGATCGATCACCCCGCTGCCGCAGCAGGGCAATCCCCGGCCGCGCCTGTTCCGGCTGGAGGAGGACCACGCGGTGATCAACCGCATGGGCTTCAACAACCACGGCGGCGCAGCGGCGATCGAGCGGCTACGCGCGCGCAGCGGCAGGCCGGGAATCGTCGGCATCAACATCGGCGCCAACAAGGATTCGCCCGACCGCATCGCCGACTATGCGCTAATGACGCGGCTGTTCGCACCGCTGGCGAGCTACCTGGCGGTCAACATCTCCAGCCCCAATACCCCCGGCCTGCGCGCGCTGCAGGACGAAGGCGCGCTGACCGCCTTGCTCGACGCGGTGGCCGAGGCTCGCGGCAACTATGGCCCGCCCGTTTTCCTGAAGGTCGCACCCGACCTGCAGCCCGCCGACATCGACGCGATCGCCCGGATCGCCATCGACAAAGGGCTGGGCGCGCTGATCGTCTCGAACACCACGATATCGCGCCCGCCGCTGAAATCGGCACATGCGGGCGAAGTCGGCGGGCTTTCGGGAGCCCCCTTGCGCGATCTCGCGCAGGAGCGGCTGCGCGACTTCCGCAAGGCGACCGGCGGTGCCTTGCCGCTGGTCGGCGTGGGCGGCATCGCCAGCGCCGAGGACGCCTGGGCGCGTATCCGCGCGGGTGCGAGCCTGGTGCAGCTCTACAGCGCGATGGTCTACGAAGGGCCCGGCATCGCCCGGCGGATCACGCGCGGGCTGGAAGCGCTGATGCGGCGGGGCGGGTTCAGTTCGATTGCGGAGGCGGTGGGAAGCGAATAGCGTCGGGGGGATGCTATCCTTTGCCCCTTCTTCGTCTTCCGATGGCTTTTGGCGGGCCGCGGCGTTCCTCCTCGCCCCCCTGCTCCTCGCCGGCTGTGCGACCACGCAGAAACCCGCGACCACCGCCACCTACCCGGCCGGAATGGTCAGCGCTGCCGATCCCCGCGCAGCCGAAGCGGGCGCGGCGATCCTGCGCGCGGGCGGCAGCGCGACCGACGCGGCGCTGGCGGTGCTCGTCACGCTGAACGTGGTCGAGCCGCAAAGCTCGGGCATCGGCGGCGGCGGCTTCGTCGTCGTCGATGACGGCAAGGGCAGCCTCGACACCATCGACGGCCGCGAGACCGCGCCTGCGGCCGCGACCGGCGAATGGTTCAGGCTGAACGGCCAGTACCTGACCGTACCACAGGCGATTCCGGGCGGGCTCAGCGTCGGCGTTCCTGGCAATGTCCGGCTGATGGCCGAGGCACACGCGCGGCACGGCAAGCTGCCCTGGAAGGACCTGTTCGCATCGGCGATCCATGTGGCACGCAGCGGCTTTGCGGTAACCCCGCGTCTGCGCGACTATCTGGCCGGCGCGCGCACTACGGGCGCGCTCAGCGCCGAGGCGCGCGCGCTCTACTATGGCGCCGACGGCGAGCCTGTGCCGGTGGGCGCGGTGGTACGCAATCCCGCCCTCGCCGCCTTCCTCGAACGGCTGGCAAACGAAGGCCCCGAGGCGTTCTATGCCGGTGACAATGCCGAGAAGATCGCCCGCACCGTATCGGCCGCGACGCTCCATCCCGCGCCGATGACGACCGCCGATATCGCCGCCTACCGCGCCAGGCCGCGCCCGCCGGTATGCAGTTTCTACCGCCGCTACCGGATCTGCGGGATGGGTCCGCCCTCGTCGGGGGCGACCACGGTATCGGCGACCCTCGGCATGCTCGAGCGCTTCGACCTGGCTGCGCTGGGCAAGGCGTCGCCGACCGCCTGGCACCTCATCGCCGAAGCCCAGCGCCTCGCCTACGCCGACCGCGAACGCTACCTCGCCGACAGCGATTTCATAGCGGTGCCGGTCGCCGGGCTGATCGCGCGCGATTATCTGGATGCGCGCAGCCAATTGATTTCCAGCGATAAGGCCATGCCGAGCGTCTCGGCCGGCACTCCCCCCGGTGCGCCCGTCGCGCAGGCCGACGGGCTGACCGCCGACGTTCCCTCCACCTCGCACTTCGTCGCCATCGACCGCGGCGGCCAGGCGGTCAGCCTGACCTCGACGATCGAAAGCGCGTTCGGATCGGGGCTGATGGTGAACGGCTACTACCTCAACAACGAACTCACCGATTTCAGCCAGATCCCCGAGAAGGACGGCAAGCCCGTCGCCAACCGGGTTGAAGGCGGCAAGCGGCCGAGGAGCTCGATGGCACCCACGCTGGTCTATGCCCCCGACGGCACGCTGCGATTGGCGGTGGGCGCGGCCGGGGGCGCGACGATCCCGGCGCAAGTGCTGCGCGCGATCATCGGCGTGATCGACTGGAAGCTGTCGGCGCAGGACGCTCTGGCACTGCCGGTGATCTTCGCGCCCGGCGGCGACACGGTCTTCGTCGAGCAGGGCAGCGCGCTGGAGGCGATGATCCCGGCGCTCAAGGCCCTGGGCCACGCGCAAGTCACCGCGCGCGCGATGCCGCTCAAGGCCAACGCGGTCGAAGTGGTGGGCGGCAGGCTCGCCGGCGCCGCCGATCCACGCAGCGAAGGCCGCGCGGTATCACAATGACGATACTCCTGGCGGCGATCTTGCTCTAGGAACCGATCGAACGACACGGCGAGAGGCGAAACCCCGAGTGCAGCTTTCCGATTTCGGCGCCAGTCCCAACCTCGTCGCGCTGTTCCTCGCCCGCGCCGACGCGCTGGGCGACAAGCCGTTCCTGTGGTCGAAACGCAGCGGCACATGGCAACCCCTGAGCTGGTCCGAAGCCGCGCGCCGCGTCTGCCTCGCCGCCGAAGGGCTGCGGCGGCTGGGGCTGCAAAGCGGGGACCGCGTCATGCTGGTCTCGGAAAACCGGCCCGAATGGTGCCTCGCCGACCTTGCGATCATGGCAGCGGGCTGCATCACCGTGCCCGCCTATACGACCAATACCGAGCGTGATCACCTGCACGTGATCGAGAATTCGGGCGCGAGCGCGGTGATCGTCTCGTGCGCGAAGCTCGCCAAGCCGTTGCTGCCCGCGGTGCTGCGCTCGAACAGCGTCGAGCACGTGATCGCCTTCGAGGAGCTGCGCCACACCCAGTCGGGCCGCGCCGATTTCCACGACTGGGCAGCGCTGCTCGAAGGCGATGCGGACCAGGCGCGCGGCGCGGTCGAGGCGCGGGTCGCCGCGATCGGCCGCGGCGATCCGGCCTGCATCATCTACACCAGCGGCACCGGCGGCGCGCCGCGCGGGGTGCGCCAGCACCACGGCGCGATCCTGTGCAACGTCGCGGGCGCGGCGGCGATCATCGCCGAGGACTTCGGCTGGAAGAGCGAGGTGTTCCTGTCGTTCCTGCCGCTCAGCCACGCCTACGAGCACACCGGCGGGCAGTTCCTGCCGCTGGGGCTCGGCGGGCAGATCTATTATGCCGAAGGGCTCGAAAAGCTCGCCGCCAACATCGAGGAAGTCCGCCCGACGATCATGGTCGTCGTCCCGCGCCTGTTCGAAGTGCTGCGCGCGCGGATCATCAAGCAGGTCGAGAAGCAGGGGCGCGCCGCCACCTACATGCTCGACCGCGCGCTCGCGATCGGCGAGCACAAGGCACGCACCGGGCGCAAGCGGCTGCGCGACCGGCCGATGGACCTGATCCTGGAGCATGCCTTCCGCCCGAAGATCCGCGGCAAGTTCGGCGGCCGGATGAAGGCGATGGTATCGGGCGGCGCGCCGCTCAATCCCGAGATCGGGACGTTCTTCGACGCGCTGGGGCTGACGCTGCTGCAGGGCTACGGCCAGACCGAGGCGGCGCCGGTGATCAGCTGCAACCGGCCCGCCGCGGGCCTGAAGATGGACACCGTCGGCCCGCCGCTCGTGGGGGTGGAGGTGAAGATCGCCGCGGACGGCGAGATCCTGGTGCGCGGCGAACTCGTCATGCACGGCTACTGGTGCAACGAGGCGGAAACGCGGCGGGTGCTGCGGCCCGATCCCGGCGATCCGGCCGATCGAGGGCCCTGGCTCTACACCGGCGACATCGGCCACTTCGACGAACGCGGCCGGATCATGATCACCGACCGCAAGAAGGACATGATCGTCAACGACAAGGGCGACAACGTCTCGCCTCAGAAGATCGAGGGCATGCTGACGCTGCAGCCCGAGATCGCCCAGGCGATGGTTGCGGGCGACAAGCGGCCCTACCTCGTCGGGCTGATCGTACCCGACGCCGAATGGGCGCTCGCGTGGGCGCGGGCCGAAGACGAAAAGTTCGATCTGAAAGCGCTGCAGGACCTGCCCGCCTTCCGCAGCGCGCTGCGCGAGGCGGTCGACCGCGTGAACCGCGACCTGTCGGTGATCGAGAAAGTCCGCCAATTCGCCTTCGCCGATGAAGCATTTTCGATCGACAACGAGGAAATGACTCCCAGCCTGAAGATCCGCCGGCACAAGCTCAAGGAGCGGTATGGGGCGAGGCTGGACGCGCTCTACAAGGGCTGATCCCGATTTATCTTGACATTTTGTGCCATTTGGGTTATTATATCGTCGGGCGCAGATTCTCCCCGTACCGGGGAGGAATGGAGAGGGCGGCTTTTCGTCCCTCTGGACTGTGTCAACCCTGTCAACACAGTGTCAACCGCGCGCGCCGGGCCTGAAGGATGGCGCAGCTCCGCAGCGAGACAAGCTTTCAAGGCACCAGCGTGGTGAACAGCCAGGTCGCGAAGATCACCAGGTGGATCACGCCCTGCACCATCGTGGTCCGCCCGGTGCCCAGCGTCAGCGACGCCACCAGCAGCGTCAGCGCGAGCAGCACCGTGCCGCGCATCGACAGCCCCAGTTCCAGGTGCAGATCCATCGCCAGCGCGGTCACCGCGACCGCGGGGATGGTCAGGCCGATCGTCGCCAGCGCCGATCCGATGGCGAGGTTGAGGCTGGTCTGGACGCGGTTGACGCGCGCCGCGCGCAAGGCGGAGAAACCCTCGGGCGCGAGCACCAGCGCGGCGATGATGATGCCGACCATCGCCTGCGGCGCACCCGCGGCTGCGACGCCGGCCTCGATCGATGGCGACAGCGCCTTGGCCAGCAGGACCACCGCCACCAGCGCCGCCGCCAGCATCACGCCCGCCGCGCCGGCCTTGGCGCGCGCAACCGGCGCTTCGTGCGCGCGGTCGTGCTCCTCGGGATTGAGGAAATGATCGCGGTGACGGATCGTCTGCGCACCCACGAACGTCGCGTAGACGACCAGCGAGATCACGGCGACGAAGGCGAGCTGGGTCGGCGAATAGAATGCGCCGCCCGCACTGGTCGTGTAGTTCGGCAGGACCAGCGTCAGCACCGCCAGCGTCGCCAGCATGGCGAGGCCGGCGCTGACCCCCGACTGGGTATAGGACTGCTCGTGATGCCGCGTTCCGCCGACCAGCAGGCAGATCCCGACGATGCCGTTGATCGTGATCATGATCGCCGCGATCAGGGTATCGCGCGCCAGCGTTCCCGAGCCGCTCCCCTCGCCCAGCATGATCGAGACGATCAGCGAGGTCTCGATGACGGTGACGGCAAGCGCGAGGACCAGCGTGCCGAACGGCTCGCCCAGATAATGCGCCAGGACTTCGGCATGATAGATCGCCGCCATCACCGCCGCGGCCAGCACGAGCGCCAGCGCTGCCACCAGCGGCAGGCTGGCCGGCTTGCCCAGCGCGATCGCCGCCACGCCCAGCAGGGGCACGGCGATCGACCAGGCGGCAAGGCCAAATCTGGGGAATCTCGCCGCGCCAGGCCTGGGTTCATGCAGCGCGGTTTGATCGGCGTCGGTTCGTGCGGCGTCGGTCATGCCGTACTATAGGCACAGGTCGCCGCTTACGCCAACGGGCGGGCGGGCTGAAGCTCAGGCTGCTTCCTTCTCCACCCACTCGGGATAGAAGCAGGGTTCGCGCGTCGACCAGCCCGGTGCGGTGGCGGCGGCTTCACTGATCGAATGCAGCAGCTGCTTGCGCCGTTCGGGGCGGATCTGCGGCAGCGCAGCGGCGGCGCAGAACGCGGCGGGCAGCCACGGCCGGACCGGCGCGCCCAGCAGGCGTTCGTAGAGGAATCGCACCGCCGAGAAACTCGACAGCCGCTCTTGCGCGAGGTCGAACGCGGCCAGGCGGATCAGCTTGCCGACGAATTCGTCGATCCCTTCGAGGCTGTCCTCTTCGGGAATGGCGCCGCGGAGCGTTTTCAGCTCCTGGTAGGCGACATATTGCGAGCGGATCGAGGCGATCTCCTCTGCATCGCGCGCCCACAGCTTGAACGCATCCTGCCGGCCGAGGCCGATGTCGAGGCTGCGCTTGATGTAACGCTGCTCGCAAGGGCTGAAGCCGGCGAATTCGCGCAGCTCGTTGATCGCGAGCGAGGCCGTACCCGTTCCACTCATTGCAGTAACCCCCGTGCGCGGGCCGGAGGGCCCGACATGAGCAGTTCACCACAAGATGGTTATCGGATCGTTAAGCACACTCCGAATAAATGCTGCATCTGCGAAAAGATCAGATCAGGCCCGCCAGCGGGCTCGACGGATCGGCGTACTTGCGCGTCGCCATGCGGCCTGAGAGATAGGCGTGGCGGCCAGCCTCGACCGCCAGCTTCATCGCCCGTGCCATGCGGATCGGGTCCCTGGCCTCGGCGATCGCGGTATTCATCAGCACGCCCTCGCAGCCGAGTTCCATCGCCACCGCCGCATCCGAGGCGGTGCCGACGCCGGCATCGACGAGCACCGGCACGCCGGCGCCCTCGACGATGAGGCGGATCGTCACTCGGTTCTGGATGCCGAGGCCCGAGCCGATCGGCGCGCCCAGCGGCATCACCGCGACCGCTCCGGCTGCTTCGAGCTGCTTGGCCGCGATCGGATCGTCGACGCAGTAGACCATCGGCAGGAAGCCCTCGTTCGCCAGCACCTCGGTGGCCTTCAGCGTCTCGCGCATGTCGGGATAGAGCGTGCGCGCCTCGCCCAGGACTTCGAGCTTCACGAGGTCCCAGCCCCCCGCCTCGCGCGCCAGGCGCAGCGTGCGGATCGCCTCGTCGGCGGTGAAGCAGCCGGCGGTGTTGGGCAGGTAGGTGATCTTCGCGGGGTCGATGAAATCGGTCAGCATCGGCGCCTTGGGGTCCGACACGTTGACCCGGCGCACCGCGACGGTGACGATCTCCGCGCCCGAGGCTTCGACCGCGGCGGCGTTCTGCGCGAAGTCCTTGTACTTGCCGGTCCCGACGATCAGCCGCGAGCGGAACGTGCGGCCGGCCACCGTCCAGGTGTCGTCGCCGCCGCCGACGAAATGCACGATCTCGAGCACGTCGCCGTCGGTGAGCGCGACTTCGGACAGGCTCGAGCGCGGCGCGATCTCGCCGTTGCGCTCGACCGCGACCTTGAGGGGGTCGAGTTCGAGGCTGCGGACGAGATCGGCGATGCTCGCGCCCGCGGCGGCCCGGCGGGGCTCTCCGTTGACGGTCAGGGTGAGTTCTGCAGACATGCGCCTGCAGATAGCGCTCACGCCGCGCGGCGCAAGTTCAGGATGTGCGCGACCGCCAGCAGCGCGACGCCGCCGATGGTCAGCAGCGCTTCGTTCGAGCCGTGCCCGGTCGCGAGCGCACCCGCCATCAGCACGATCCCGCAAGCGCCCAGCGCCAACGGTCCCAGGGCGCCGTGGCGCAGCGTCCCGACGCCCAAAGTGAGGATGCCGACGACGATCGCCAGCGCCAGGCCGACTTCGTGGATCTCGGGCGCGAGCAGCAGCCCGCCGCCCAGCCCCAGGGCCGACACCAGCACCAGGCCCAACAGGCAATGGAGCGCGCAGAGCCCCGAAAGCAGCACGCCGAGCCGGTCCAGCCGGTCGCGAATCGAGAGTAAGGCGCGGGACATCGTCGGTTCCATCTATGTAATGTTGTAACATACTGCAACACTTGCGGTTCCGCGCTTGCGCTTTTGCGCGCGCGGACGCAGGGAACGCGGCCATGATAGCGCCGCGAAACGAGACCAAGAGCAACGCGCTGGCCCTCGCCCGGTGGCTCTTCGTCGTCGCGGCGCTGGTGGCGCTGATCGTCGCGGTCGGCGGCGTCACCCGGCTGACCGAATCGGGCGTGTCGATCACTGAATGGAAGCCCGTTACCGGCGCGGTCCCGCCGCTGAGCGAAGCGCAGTGGCAGGCGGAATTCGACGCCTATCGCCAGACCCCGCAGTACCAGAAAATCAACGGCCCGGCCGGCATGACGCTTTCGGGCTACAAGTTCATCTATTTCTGGGAATGGCTGCACCGGCTGCTGGCACGCGCGATCGGCAGCGTGCTGGCGCTGGTGACGATCATCTTCACGCTGCGCCGGCGGATGCCGCCCGGCTACCTGCCACGGCTGCTGGCGCTCGTCGCGCTGGTAGGGTTGCAAGGCGCGATCGGCTGGTGGATGGTCGAATCGGGCATCGTCGATGACGTCAAGGTCAGCCATTTCCGCCTTGCCGCGCATCTCCTCACCGCGCTCTTCACGCTGGGCGGAATCGTCTGGACTGCGCTCGATCTCGCCGCGCTGTCCCGGCGAGAGCCACGCGCACGGCTGACCGGCTTCGCGGTGCTCGCGCTGGCGATGCTGAGCGTGCAGCTGTTCTTCGGCGCGCTCGTCGCGGGACTGCGCGCGGGGCATGTCGCCGGCGACTGGCCGCTGATGCAGGGCCGCTTCTTTCCCGAAGGTATCGACTGGTCGGGCGGAGCGCTGCACGCGTTGCTGAACGATCCCTACCTCATCCACTTCGTCCACCGCTGGTGGGCCTGGGCAGTGGTGGCGGTCCTTGTCGTCATGGCCCGCAAGCTCAAGCGGGGAGGACAGCGGCCGCCGTCGATCGCGATCCACAGTGCCTTCGGGGTGCAGATCATTTTGGGCATCTTCACCGTCTGGTCGGGCGTTTCGCTGTGGTTCGCGGTGGCGCATCAGCTCGTCGGCGCGCTGCTGGTCGCAGCGACCGTCTGGGGCGCGCACGCCTTGGGACGCAGGACGTGAGCGCCCCGGAAGGGCCTGCGCTGATCTGGTGTCCCTTCCCCGACGCGGCCGCCGCGGCCACCGCAGCGACCGTCCTGCTGGACGAACGGCTGATCGCCTGCGCAAACATCATACCGGCGATGCTGGCGCTGTTCGAATGGAACGGCGCGCGCGAGGAAGCGAGGGAGGCGGGCGTCCTGTTCAAGACCGACGCCGCGCTGCTGGCGCGCGCCGTCGCCCGGCTCGGCGAACTGCACCCTTACGACGAGCCCGCGATCCTCGGCTGGCGCTGCGATGCGGCCGCGCCGGGCACCGCGAACTGGCTCGCGGGCCTGCTCCGATAGCCCCGCATACGGTAGAGGTATTATTTTACCTCCTCCCAAACACGCTGCAAAGCTTGACTTATCGGGCACTTTCGCCGAATGGCGCGCCTTCGCCGCGTCCTGGCCCACCCGGATTCGCAGCTCAAGCATAGGGAATTGACCAAGCCATGAAGGCTCTCAGCAAGGTCACCCGGTCGATCAAGCCGGCCGAGGTGGAAAAGAAGTGGCATCTGATCGATGCCGAAGGCCTGGTGGTCGGCCGCCTCGCCGTAATCATCGCCAACCGCCTGCGCGGCAAACACAAGCCGAGCTTCACCCCGCATGTCGACTGCGGCGATCATGTCGTCGTGATCAACGCCGACAAGGTCCGCCTGACCGGCAACAAGCTGAAGCAGAAGACCTACTACAAGCACACCGGCTATGCCGGCGGCATCAAGGAAGTGACCGCCGACAAGGTGCTGAACGGCCGCTTCCCCGAGCGCGTGCTCGAAAAGGCGGTCGAGCGCATGATCCCGCGCGGTCCGCTGGGCCGCGACCAGATGCGCGCGCTGCATCTCTATGCCGGCGGCGAGCATCCGCACGCGGGCAACCAGCCCGAGGCGCTCGATGTCGCCTCGCTCAATCGCAAGAACAAGGTGGGCGCCTGATGTCCGATAACACCGTCTCCACTCTCGCCGATCTCGGCGCCCTTGCCGGCGCCGCCGCCCCCGTCCAGGACGCCGTTCCCGAAGCGCCGATCGTCCGCACCGGTCCGCCCGCTCCGATCCGCGAGCAGGAACTCGACGCGCAGGGCCGCGCTTACGCCACCGGCCGCCGCAAGGACGCCGTCGCCCGCGTGTGGATCAAGCCCGGTTCGGGCAAGATCATCGTCAACGGCCGCGACCAGGAGGTCTACTTCGCCCGTCCTACGCTGCGCCTCGTCATCAACCAGGTGTTCGACGTCGCCGAGCGTGCCGGCCAGTACGACGTCGTCGCCACGGTCAAAGGTGGCGGCCTCTCAGGCCAGGCAGGCGCGGTCAAGCACGGTATTGCCCAGGCGCTCAGCAAGTTCGAGCCGCTTCTGCGCAGCGCAGTGAAGGCCGCCGGCTTCCTGACTCGCGATCCGCGCGTCGTCGAGCGCAAGAAGTACGGCCGGGCCAAGGCGCGCAAGAGCTTCCAGTTCTCGAAGCGCTGATCCGCTCTTCCTTTTCGCCAAACGATGGGGCGGTCCGGCAACGGGCCGCCCTTTTTCGTTGAAATGACCGTCGTTCTCGCGCCCGACAGCCTCGCTGTCGGATTATTGTCGGCCAGCTGTCGTTGGGCAAAAACCGTTGTACGCATAACTGCACGGCGAACGATGGAGGCTTATCGATGATTGTTCAGAAGATGCGGCTGGAACGTGGTTGGTCGCAGCAGCAGCTTGCCGACATCAGCGGCCTGAACGTCCGCACGATCCAGCGGATCGAAAACGGCCAGTCGGCGAGCCTCGAATCGTTCAAGGCATTGGGCGCCGCGTTCGATGTCGACTTTTCCCAGCTTCAGGAGGACGCCGTGCGCGATATAGCCAGCAATCCCGAGCAGACCGAAATCGCTCTCGCCTTCAACCATGTTCGGCGGGTCCGGAAGTTCTATGTCGGCCTGATGGTGTACGTCGTTGTGATGGCGGTGCTCGTCACCATCAACCTCATGACCTTCCGCCATGTCCTATGGTTCGTATTCCCCGCGCTCGGCTGGGGCCTTGCCCTGGTGCTTCGGGGGTTGACGCTGTTCAACGTCATGCCTTGGTTCGGTCCCGCCTGGGAGCGGCGCCAGGTCGAGAAACTTCTCGGCCGGAAACTTTGACGATCGCCATGGTGCTCAATGCACCGGCGGGTCGACCGGCGGCACCATGGCCACGGGCGCAACCGGCTCGTCGGGCCTGCGCGGCGGCATGGCATTCTCGGGAACGTCGTCGATCATCATCGCTGCGCTCGGCACGTCGGCGAGGTTGCGGACCTTCACGTCGACCATCCCGCCCGAGAGCGTGATCTGGTTGAAGCTGGGCGGGGTCGAGCGGATGCGGCGCGAGAGGGTGCCGGCGCCGATCATCCGCAGCGGGCCGTGCGGCGTGTGGGCGACCATGTCGAAGGCGTCGTGGACATGGCCCGACAGCACTGCGAGGACGCCGCGCCTGGCGAGTTCGTCCAGCGCGCGATCGCCGCCGCGCGTCAGCAGCTTGCCGTCGTGCCGGCGCTCGGTCAGCGGATGATGCGCGGTCACCAGCACCTTGGTGCCGGCGGGAAGTGCGTCGATCGCCGCCAGCGTCTCATGCAGCGCCTTGCCGGTAATCCAGCCGTTCGACCACGGGAAGCGCAACTGCGCCCGCGCGGTCGTCTTCAGCGGCACGATCGCGAGCCCGGTCAGCCCGATCTCCCGCTCCACCACCCGCGCCATGCCGTGAAACCGGCGATAGGGATCGGTGAAGCGTTCGATCAGGTTGAAATAGGGCATGTCGTGGTTGCCGACCTCAACTGTGACCGGCCGGCCGATCGCCGTGATCCATTCGGTCGCGGCGCGAAATTCGCTGCGGCGCGCGCGCATCGTCAAGTCGCCGGTGATCGCAACCGCGGCAGGACGCTCGCTGGCGATGCAGCCTTCGACCCAGGCCAGCGCCTGGCGGTCCTCGAGCCCGAAGTGGAGGTCGCTGAGGTGGAAGAGGACAAGCGGCTCGGCCATCACGGCACCGCAAGCAGATCGACCGCCAGTTCGGCAAGCGAAAAGCGTTCCTCGCTGCTGCCGGTGCGGCGCTCGCCGTCGATCATCAGCTCGATCGGCTTGCCGTCCGACGACCGGCAGAGGACTTCGCGGTATCCGCCGAGCTCGTCATGCGGTCCCTGGCGGTAGTCGCGCTTCAGCAGCGCCAGACCCTGGAGCAGGTAGTCGCCGAACGTCTCGGCGCCATAGCCGGCCACTTCGATCCGGCCATCGGCGGGCGTCAGCCGGATTCCGGCATAGCCGCCATCACGACCGACCGGCGGTTCGCGGAGTTCCAGCATCGAACCGGCGACCGACTGGCGCACCGCTTCGGCACCGGTCGCGGCCACTTCGGCAATGTCGCCTTCGCGCAGGCCCTCGCGAACGTCGCTCCACACCGCGCCGGGGCCGGCGAGCAGCTCGATCAATGCAAAGCCCTGGCTGCAGCGCACCGCATTTCGGCGCACGGCGCGCGCTGCCCCAAGCAACGCCGCGATCTGAACCGCGTCACGGTCGCCGTGCAGGCTGCGCGACAGGAGGTTGGCGGTGCCGCCCGGCAGTACCAAGACTTTGCCGCCCCAGCCGACAAGTCCGGTGACGAGCGCGTTGATCGTGCCGTCGCCCGCGAAAATCGCGAGCACGCCGACGCCTGCCGCAGCAAGCGCCGCGTCGCTAGGCAGCGATTCGGACTGGATGTCGACGATCCGTGCGGGCGCGCGACCTGCCGCAGCGAGTGCGTCCGTCACCGCCGCTACGGCACCCGCATCGTTGCTGCCGCTGGCGGAATTGACCACCAGCCAAAGGATCGGATCTTCAGCCATGCAACCAGAACCGCCCGGCCGCGGCAGGGTTCCTCACACGCGGCCGCTCAGGATCAGCCAGGCCGAAAGCGCGTTCGTCACACTGTAGGCGCAATATATCCAGCCCCAGCCGGCCGATCCCGAGGCGACCATCAGCATCGCCGCCACCAGCATCAGGAATTCGACGCCCAGGCTGAAACGTCCGCTCAACAAATGGAAGAACCATGGCGCCCGGCCAAGCAGCGGATGGCCGCTTTCCAGCACCGCCTTGTGCATCGCGAAGTTGGCGATGCCGAGCATGAAGAGCAGGAAGATGGCCATCGCACCCCCGAAGCCGCCGTCCCGGATGGACGATACGCATTCTAACGACAGCCGGTCAAAACGCCAGCGACGTCAGCCCGGTTGCAACAGGCCTTCCCTGGCGATCCTGTCCTTCCAGATCTTCGGGGCGAGCTGGTGGACGTTGTTGCCTTCGCTGTCGACCGCCACCGTCACCGGCATGTCCTGCACGGTGAATTCGTAGATCGCCTCCATGCCGAGATCGGCGAAGCCCAGCACTTTCGCCTCGCGGATCGCGCGCGCCACCAGATAGGCCGCGCCGCCCACCGCCATCAGATAGGCAACCTTGTGCTTGGCGATCACTTCGGTTGCGGCAGGGCCACGCTCGGCCTTGCCGATCATGGCGAGGAGGCCGAGGTCGAGCATCATGTCGGTGAACTTGTCCATCCGCGTCGCGGTGGTGGGGCCCGCCGGGCCGACGACTTCGCCCGCAACCGGATCAACCGGGCCGACGTAATAGATCGCGCGGCCGCGGAAATCGACGGGCAGTTCCTCACCCTTGGCCAGCATGTCCTGTATCCGCTTGTGCGCCGCGTCGCGCCCGGTCAGCATCTTGCCGTTGAGCAGCAGCAGGTCGCCATGCTTCCAGCTCCGCACCTCCTCGGCCGTGAGCGTATCGAGATCGATGCGCTTGGCCGCCTTGTCGGGCGTCCAGTCGATCTTCGGCCAGTCGTCGAGCTTGGGCGTCTCCAGGAATGCCGGACCCGACCCATCGAGCGTGACGTGGGCGTGGCGCGTCGCCGAACAGTTGGGAATCACCGCGACCGGCTTGCCCGCGGCATGGCACGGCCATTCCTTGATCTTGACGTCGAGGATCGTCGTCAGTCCGCCCAGCCCCTGCGCGCCGATGCCCAGCGCGTTGACCTTGTCGTAGAGCTCGATGCGCAGCGCCTCGGTATCGGTCTGCGCGCCGCGCTCCTTGAGATCGTGCATGTCGATCTCGTCCATCAGCGATTCCTTGGCGAGCAGCACCGCCTTTTCGGCGGTGCCGCCGATGCCGATGCCGATCTGCCCCGGCGGGCACCAGCCGGCGCCCATCTGCGGGATCATCTCGAGCACCCAGTCGACGATCGAATCGCTGGGGTTCATCATCTTGAACTTGGACTTGTTCTCGCTGCCGCCGCCCTTGGCGGCGACGTCGATCGAGACCTTGCTGCCCGGCACCATCTCGACGTTCAGGACACATGGCGTGTTGTCCTTGGTGTTGCGGCGGGTGAATGCGGGGTCGGCGACGATCGAGGCGCGCAGCTTGTTTTCGGGGTGGTTGTAGGCGCGGCGCACCCCTTCATCGACGACGTCCTGCAGGCTCTTGTCGCTTTCAAGCCGGCAGTTCTGGCCCCACTTTAGGAACACGTTGACGATCCCGGTATCCTGGCAGATCGGCCGGTGTCCTTCGGCGCACATCCGGCTGTTGGCGAGGACTTGCGCCATCGCGTCCTTGGCGGCGGGGTTCTCCTCGCGCTCCCAGGCGGCGGCGAGCGCGCGGATGTAATCCATCGGATGGAAATAGCTGATGTATTGCAACGCGTCGGCGACGCTTTCGATCAAGTCCTGCTCGCGGATGGTGACCATGCCCGACATGTTGCTGCGCTCCTGAAAACCACGGGATTCGTTCACCCCATAAGCCCGACCGACGGTCGCCGTCAAAGCGCTTGGCGAGCCTCGGCCGTTGGCCTAGAAGGCGCGGCGAATAGACTGCCCGTCCGAAGGAAAGCGAACGCAGGCAGGATCAGGGGTTTGCATGCGATGACAGTAAGCGAACGACGGCAAGCAGGCGCATCCGATGCCGCCCGCCGCGCGATGATCGACAGCCAGTTGCGCACCAGCGGCGTCAACGAGCCGTGGGTGCTCGCCGCCATGGCCCGCGTCGCGCGCGAGGACTTCGTGCCCCAGCCGATGCGCGCAGCGGCCTATATCGACCGAGCGGTTCCGCTGGGCGATGGCCGCTTCCTGGCGGCGCCTCTGGTTCACGGCAGGATGCTGGCCGAAGCCGCGCCGACATTGAACGACAACGCGCTGCTGGTCGGCGACGGCAGCGGCTACCTCGCCGCGCTGCTGCGCCCGCTGGTCGGCTCGCTCGACAGCGTCACTGCGGGCGAAGCGTCGGCCAGGCGGCGCAAGGGTCCTTACTCGCTGATCATGATCGACGGCGCGATCGAGGAACTTCCCGCCGCGCTCGGCGCGCAGCTCGGCGATGGCGGCAGGCTGGTCACCGGACTGATCGTGCGCGGCGTCTCGCGGCTTGCAACCGGCCGCAAGGTCGCGGGCGAAGTCGCTCTGCTGCCGCTCGCCGAACTCGGCATTCCCGCGCTTCCCGAACTCGCAGCGCCGAAGCGCTGGAGCTTCTGACGCATGAGCCGGCAGGCCGGACGCGCCGGACTATTGTCCGGCATCGCGCTGCTGGCGGCCGCCCCGGCGGCGCCGGCCTATGCCGACGACCTGCGCAG
>Ga0075364_10000814_pt1 | contig 16454 bp, 15 predicted proteins | sample EndMetdeltDD1764_FD_71517 | JGI IMG/M metagenome (GOLD analysis project Ga0075364, IMG submission 71517) | Populus endosphere microbial communities from Tennessee, USA - Endosphere MetaG P. deltoides DD176-4 | ecosystem: Host-associated > Plants > Roots > Endosphere | place: USA: Tennessee...
CTGCGTCTGTCAGCAGCAGGCCGCATTCCGTTTCGCGCACCAACTTCTCGAATGGAGGAATGGGACTGAGCAAAGGCTGCAACCCAGCGCTCATGGCCTCGATCGGTGCAATGCCAAAGCCTTCGTGGTGGGACAACGAAACGAAATAGCTCGCCTGGGCCAGCGCCTCGTGGATCTCCGCATTACTGGGATTGGCATGCACGTGAACCCGATGTGCGATGCCCAGTTGTTCGGCATGCTGGCGCAGTTGCTCGGCGGACAGGTCGTACTCGCGCCCGAGAATGCGCAACGACCAACCTTCTTGCGGCTGCCGGTCACACAAGGCCGCGAACATCTGCAGCGTTTCGTGCAGGCCCTTGTTCACCGACCAGCGGCCGAAGTAGACGATGGCCGGGCGCAGCACCGGCGAGCCGGCTTCACGGAATTTGTCGACATCCACACCGTTCTCGATGACCTGCAATCGCGGTGCACTGGTGATGGCACGAAAGATATCGCCGTCGTTCTGACTTGTACCAACAATCCGGCGGTAACCCAGGCAGCTCGTGCGTGTGGCGCTATGAAAAAAAATGCGCTTGAGACGTGCCGCATACGCGGTATGAAAGAACCCGCCATGGGTCGATGCAATCAGCGGTTTCCTATGCAGCCAGCGGGTATTTGAGAGAAAGTCAAAGAAGAAATCCACCCCATGCACATGAATCAGGTCATAGTCAGCCAAGTGCTGCAGCACATGAGGACAGAACGGATAGCGCTCCGACCCACGGTACCCTAATCTGAAAACGGGAACGCCGTCGATGACAGCCTCCGCCGGCAGCGCGGCGCCAGGCTCTCTGAACAGCCGATCCAGCGTGATGACGCTGGGCTGGTACGTGCCTCGCTGCCGCTGATGGTCCGCAAGGTTGCGAACTACTTCCTCCATGCCGCCGATGGATGGAATGTATTGGCGGACGATATGAGCAACCTTCATGTCAGGCATGGTTCCATGGTGTGTTTCGACGGGGGTATTCCGGAATGACGCGGTTCACGCGCGCGGGCCAAAGTCAGCACACCGAACAGGAACCACAGCAGGCCCGCTGTCTTAAGAGCAAAAATAGAAGTGCCGCTGATGGCCAGGTTGGCGCAGAAATACACCAGCACCATGGAGCGGAACCAGCGGCCCTGGTCGGAGCGCATGGGCAGAAGACACAGCGCCGCAACCAGCGCAAGCACCAGCGGTGCACCGAAGCGCGAAAAGATGTAGGCATAGCCCATGTCACCATTGGCAGGCAAGGGGCCCGACAAGCCCATCAACAGGGCGCCATCGAACTTGAGCAATTCATGGCCGCTGCGAGTGATGCGACCCATGATGTTGTCACCCCCGCTAGGGATGTATTCGGCGATGCCCAGCACCACAGCCAGCGTTACCAGGGGAATCAGAATGGCGCCGCGCCCTATGAGCCACAACGGCAGCACGCGCATCACCAGCAAGGCGGCAGTCATCAACAGACCGAACCGGGAATCGGCCAGGACAATCACCGCCAGGGCAACCGCCAGAGGAATCAGTGACCGGAAGATTTCCGCCTTGGGCTTGCTCAGGATCCAGGCCAGCAGGATGACCGCAAAGTTGCCCATGGAAACCGGCTCCAGAAACACCGAGGAGGCACGGTGAGAACCCAGCAGGGAAGGCAGGAGCGTGCGGCCGATCCCTTCAGGGCGATAGCCGTTCAGCGTGAGCATCTGTCCATCGAACATGGCGGCCTTCTCACCGATGTTGCCCAGGTTCACGTAGAAGGAAAACGTGTTGAACCACGCGGCATACAGATGGGTGAAAGCGGCCTCTACGATGCCAATCAAAAGCACGACCACGGCGATCCGTTTCACGAGCGAGTCGGCCAGGCCCGGGTCGGCCACATAACGCCCGAGGCTGAGAAAAAGAAACGGGATGATCAGGTCGCGAACCCCCTTGGGGTCTGGCTCTGCACGAATCACCCAGGCGAGCAGCAGCCAGCCCACCACGAACAGGCACATCACCAGTGTTCCAAGGGGAAACCGGCGAAACTGCAGCGCAATGCACAGCAGGTAGAGCACGACCTCCACCAAGGCCACCAATCCCGGCGAGACGCGCAGGACGTTGGCGTTGAGGAAACTCAACACCAGCAGATAACACGTACTGCCAAGCAGCAGCACGAAAAGCCAGCGGCGGTCGGCCAGCCCGACGACACGGGTTCCAGAAGGCGTGAGTGGCATTGAACTCATAGCCCGGTCAACCGCCGCGTGGCGTCACGTGGCAACGCTGAAACCAGGTCGCTCACAAATGCAGACTGCTGCATGAAAGCATTGGCGCTGTCTCGGTCGATGCTGGAGATGCGGAACAGCAATCCATCAGAGATCTGGCCTTGGAAGCCATGACGCATCTCGATCAGCTTGCGCGATACGCTCCCCAAAGCCACCTCTCCTCCAATCAGTGACCAGTACGTCACGGGCTCCAGTCGCGAGTTGTTGAGTGCGCTCTCCAGTCGCCGGACCGGCAGAATGCCCTGACCCGTCTCAATGGTTGCGGTCCTGTTGGATCGAATGCTGAAACCCTGCGCCGGATAGCACAGTTCAGGGTGATGCAGTTGCAGGTTGCCTCGCTGGCTGGCACCGTATGCCAAGGACAGCATGATCATGTAGCCGTCGTCACGCACATACACGCGGCTGATGGTCTGGTCATAGGCTCTGCTGGCTGATGCCTGCAATTGCGGGTTGATGATCTGGGCCGAGGGGGCCCGCCGCTCCCGCCAAGGTCCGAATTCCGAAGGAATGAGCTCCCCATACTGGATGGTCGGCTGACCATCGGCGAGCTTTTCATCCGGGTGCAGTACGTAGGTCAACATGGCGGTCAGCGCCATGACCACCAGAATGACGTAGGGAGTTGCTGATATACGCATCGTTCAGTGCCCAACGGCAGCCAGTGCGTAGCGGTGATGGCGCTGCCGGGCCTCAAAACCTTGCAAGGTTTTGTCCACCAGCAGGATCAACAGCAAGGCGCTGAGAAACAGCACCATGCCCGCGAATCCGTGCAGGAAGCCCTGCCCTGCGGCATCGCCAAAGTGGTAGGTGATCAAGCACAACGCAATCACGCGGATGACGTTGGCCACAAAGGAGATCGGTGCAATCAGCAAAGCCAGACCGATGTTGCGCACCCATGAGTCACGCTGCACCAACTTCAGGTACAGCAGCCCCAGGGCCTCCAGCGTCAACAACGTATGCAGACCGGCGCAAGCATCTGCCACCAGCAGCATGTATTGCCCAATCCTGAGCATGACCCCAGTACGCCCGATGGGATACCCTGCCCAATACAGGATGTGTTCTGCGGCATGCGACACCGCCATCTTCATGGGCATGGTCACCGTGTCCACAATCACCGCCGGCAGCGGGACCATGAACAGAAGAAAGAAGACCGAGAACCACTGAGCCTTGAGGGCGCGGCTTCCGCGCAGCAGCAGCAACACCCCGACCAGTACCCAGACGAACGACCCCACCTGGAACACCAGCACATCCTGAGAACGCCCCACAAGGTACAGCAGCATGCCGATCACCAAGACCGGCCAGCCCCAAGCGCTAGGCCGGCCTGTTTGAGCGGCCTTCTCCATCTCAGTCCAGTTGTGACGGATCAACCAAAGCCCGACACACAGCACCACCGGGCCGTGCATCTGTTCGTCCTGCGCCCAGACGCCCCGGAACAGGGTGGTCAGCGTGGGCGCATACAGACACGCCAATCCCATGGCGACAGGGCTCCAATAACGCCAACCCGTTTTAGGCATCATTGAGGACACTGCCCAACATCGCCACGCCGTTGTCTTGCAAGCGGCGACCCAGTTGCTGGACGGCAGGCAAGCTGCTCTGGTTCTTGCGCGCCACAACCATGGCCGTGCCGGTGCGCACCGCAATCAATTCCGCATCGGCACAGTCATCGGTGGCTGGCGTGTCCACTAGCACCACATCGTATTGAGCGGCGGCGTTCTGCAGGAGCTGGCCGAAGGCGGCACGCCCTAGAAGCTCTTGAGGATTGGGCGGTGGATGGCCCGCCGCCAGCACGTGCAGGCAGCGCAGGTCTGGCACGGGCTGAATGCCGTCGCCCTCGCTGCGGTCTGCCAACAAGGACGAAAGCCCGGCCTTTCCCTCCGTATTGAAGAGAGCGCCCAGACGTGGATGGCGCAGGTTCGCATCGACCAGCAGCGTACGCTGCCCTTGCTGCGCAAAGACCACCGCCAGATTGGCAGCAATGAAGCTGCGCCCCTCGCCGCGTGCCGGGCTCACGATGGCCATGGCCCGGGGCAACTGTCCCGGCTGCAGCCAACGCAGCTGAAGTTGGCTGCGCAACGCGCGCAGGTGCTCCCCCATACGACCGAAAGGCTGAAATGCGGCCACCAGCTCCTGGCTGATCCGCGTCTGCCCGGGCTGCAGATAGTGATAGTCGAACTGCTGACTGAGTGCGTAGTCAATATCGTCCTGTTTCAGCAACCCCAGCACTTTGGCCGCCTCGCCAAACGGAAGCTTCTCCCGCTGCTGATGGCCCGCAATGCGCGCAGCGTCCTCACGGCTGAGCCGACCTGCGGCAATCAGTATGTCGCCCATGTTGCGGCCACCAGTGGACGAGCCAAACGGGGTGAACACCGAGGCGGGCTCATCACCGCGCTGGCGCTGAATCGAGTCGGCCAGGCGCTTGCGTTCCGCAGACAGAATGGCGTTCATGCGGCGGCTCCTTTTGCCAAGTGTTTCTGCTGTGCCACTGAGGCACCGATCTGGCCAAGCACGGGCAGACCCAAGGCATCCATCAGGTCGCTGGCGCTGCGAACCCGACGGTTGAAAAGCTCCAGGGCCAGCGCAAGGCCAATACCCAGGACCGTACCCAGGATGACGGACACCAGCGCATTGAGAAAGACTTTGGGCTTGGATGCGGCCATCGGAACGGCCGCCGGAGTGAGCAAGGAAATATTGGTCTGGTTTGCCTGGCTCTCCAGATTGGTCTGCGAGGCGCGGCCACTGACCTGTTCGTAGCTGCGCTGTGCGGATTCCACTTCACGCCGCAAGACGGCCAGATCGTCACGCTGCTTGTTGAGTTCGAGCACCCGCGCTTTTTGCGTCGCCAGGGCCGCCTGCAGTTGATCCTCGCGCTGTTTCCCTACCTGATAGGTCGTCTCGATGCCCGCAAGAACGCGCTGCGTTTCAGAAGCCAACTGGGACTTCAGGCTGTTGAGTTCCGCACGCGCTCGCTGGGCCTGTGGATGCCGCTCCCCCAGGTTGGTGAGGGAATCCCTCAGCTTGGCCTCCTGCCGGGCCACATCCGTCTTCAGGCCGTTGATCACCGGGTTCTGAAGCACTTCGGTCAAGGTGTCGGACTTTCCGCCGCGTTTGCTCTGGCTATCGGTGAGTTCTCCCTGCATGACCGTCAACTGGCTGCTGGTTTCATTGAGCCGCGCAGTCTCATAGTCCAGCCGCTCGTCGGCCGACGTGATTCCATGCTCCTGTTGGTAGCTGCTCAATGCGGCCTGGGTCTGCTCCAATTGCGCGCGTGCCGCCTTGGTCTGGTCTTCAAAGAAAGCAGCGAACTGACGCGCGGGGGCTACACGCAATTCGAGGTTGACTTCGATATAAGCCTGCGCGTACGCATTGGCCACTGCGGCTGCAAACTGAGGGTCAGTCGCCGAATACGCGATGTTGATCACATTGCTTTCCCGTGATGGCAGCACATCCAGGTTCTTCATGAGCATTGCCGACAGCCAGTTCACCAGATCGGCTTGGCCACCCGTGGCATCCTGCCACTGCTGTCGCACCGTCAGGTTTTGATCCAGGCGCAGCTTTCGAACGACAGCCTGTGCCACCCGGGAACTGTTGATGATGTCCAACTGCGTTGCCATATAGCCCGCCGCGGCATTGCCCATGACCAAGCCATTGAGCGCGTCGGGCGATTTCACATCCACCACCACTGCAGCGGTCGCGGTGAACTGCTTGGGGAGCACCAAGGTAACGCCGACCACCAAGGTCACGACCAATGCCAACGTCAGAAGCACGACCCACCACCGGGCCTTCAGGGTGAGCAACAGTTGTTGAGGTGTCATAGGGATTTCGAGTGAACTCAGAACAGGCTTTCGCGAACGTAGATGACGTCGTTCGCCTGCACGGTGTCAGTGAGCTGAGGTTCCAGCGTGTGGACCTTGCCATCCGCCAGTTTGCGGTTCAGGCGCAACCGCTTGTCGGTGCCACGCGGGGTGGGCCCCCCTCCCAAGGCAAGGGCCTGCATCACGGTCAGGCCACGCTCGATGCGGTAGGAGCCAGGGCGTTGCGCTTCGCCATAGATATAGAACATCGGCGCGCGGTGTACGTAGACGGTGTCGCCCGCTTGCAGAGTGATGTCGTCATCCGGGCGATTGGCCAAATAGATCTGCGTGATATCCACCTCTTGGCGGAACGACTTGCCATTGCGGATGCCCGAGACGATGGCAACGTCATCTCCTTGTGGAGAGGCCCCTCCGGCCAGCGCTAGCATGTCGCTCAAACGCAGGTTAGTCGTCTCCAGCGGGAAGCGGCCGGGCCGGTTGACCTGCCCCAATACCGACACCTGATTTCCACGCACCTGCAGCAGCGTGATCGACACCTGTGGATCCTTCAGGAAATCGCCCTTCTTCAGTGCGTCTGCGATTCGCTTTTCTGCTGCGGCGATCGACACGCCTCCCAGTTCTACCGCGCCTACCAGGGGATAGGTGATGCGGCCGTTCTCGCTGACGCGTGTCTCCAGGGTGAGGTCGGGATTCTGAAATACCTGGATGCGGATCGTGTCACCCGCAGTCAGCGGGTAGTCGCTCGCCTCTTGCGCAAGAACGGGGACGCCCAGAAATGCTGTCACCGAGGCCAGTAACGCCAACACACGAGACAAGCGCGCGAACAGGGAAAGTGGAGAGGTCTGCATGACGGATGCTGATGAAAAGAAGCTCATTTCAGTGCAGACACGTCTTGAGCCGAAGCAGTGGCGAGGGTTGCCGAAGCAGCCTGCGAGGACACCACTGCAGCAGGTACCGCGTACTCACCCTGATAGGTGATGGCAGTCTTTTCGCGCAGCGCCTTCAACTGCGCTGCAACCACCTCGGACCCGCGTTGGTTGACCAGAAAACGCTCGATAGAGCTTTTCGCATCATTGAGGGAAACAGGGTTGGTGACAGAGGCCATCAATTGCACGAAGGTCGCACCTGCCGGCGTAGACATGACGGCGCTCTGTCCATCGCTCAAAGCTGCCATGACGGGCACGACTTCCAGCGGCATCTGGTCAGCGCCGCGGGTCACATTCCCGGCGGTAAAAACAACGTTCTTTGCACGCAACTGACTTGCCACCTCTTGGGCAGAACGCCCTTGCGAGGCCCAGCGTCGCAGCTGCGAGATCCAATCGACCTGGGCATCAGGAACGAACAGCTCCTGCATGGTGTACACCCGACGCTCACTGAACAATGCGGGGTTGTTCTTGTAGTACTGCCGGACCTCTTCGTCGGACGGCCTGCTCACATTCGAAGCGATTGCCTGGGCATAGGCACGCGCCAAAATGTCTTGCCGAGCAGAATCTATCTGAGCCACCACTTCCGGCGTGCGGTGCAATTCCTGCTGAATAGCTTGTGAGACCGCCAATTGCTGGTCTATGAGACGCTCCAACACATTGCGTTTCAGATGATCCAACCCTCCGGCGCTGGTAGATACAGGCGCTCGTGCCAGCACTTGATCGATCTGATGCACAGATATCTCGTCTTTACCGACTTTGGCTGCAACCTGCGTCGAAGCGGACGAGGAACCGGAGCTACCGCAGGCCGTCAGGAGAAACATCACGGACAGGCAGCCCATACCCGAGAGGCTGCGTTGGACAGTTTGGTACTGTGGGGACATGGTGGGTTCCGAGATAAAACTGAGTAAGTCGTGATCAAAGGGCAAACTGCACCGACAGGTTGCCCATGTTGGAGCGGTAATCGACTCCCGGCACGTTGGAAGCGCGGTCGGCACGTTGCACAGAGGCGCTCAACGTGAGATAGGACTGTGGGCGCCAAGTCAAAGCGAGTGATGTCGTCCGCGCGGTGTCGCGTCGATTGCTGCCACCGGTGATATCAATGAATTCCCGCCATGACACGTTGTGATCAGCGCGCACGGAAACCTTTTCACTGATCTGCCATATCGGCCCTACGCTCAGAGAATCGCTCTCGCTGTAGTTCGTGGTCGCCGTCTGGTAGCTCGACAACCCGCGCTTGTAGGCGGCATTCCAGCGCACCTTGGCGGTCGGATTCCAGCTCAACAGCAACTGGCCCGTCATCCCGCTGAAATCGCGTTGCGCAAAGTTGGGTTGGCTGCGGCGAATCCATGCGACGTCGGTAGTGGCGGTGGTTTTCTCGGAAAACTTCCATAGAAATCCGAAGTGATGCTCTTGCTGCCTGAACTTGTTGTCAGAGGTCGTTGCAACAGAAGGAGATCGATTGAGATATTCGCCGTCGCTGTTCCGGTACTCGTAGCTCAAGGTACTGCCGGACCGCATTACGTACCGCACACCGGCGTCACGCGAATTCATCTCAGAATCATCCTCTCCTATCAATTGCTGCTGATTTCGGGTACTGGTTCGCCCCAGGCCCGCCGTCAATCGCCAGGCTCCGCCGAGGTCGTACACGCCATCCCATTCCGTACTGCGCGCATCACGCCGGTTGCTGGTGCTGGGGCTTTGCACATCAGCGAAACTGTTGAGCGTCTGCTCGCGCCGGCTGGACAGCGTTCCGGTGAATCTGGGCGTGAACGCCCAGTGCCAGGAAGCGCTGTAGTTCTTCGCCAGAAAATCAAGCTCGTCAAAATGTGAAAACTGATGATCCACCAAGTGGTAAGCGAGCTCCCACCGCTGCAAGCTGAAGGATTTGGTCGCACGCAGACCCAAGGTCGTGGTGTGCAGCGTTTCGCTCCCATCGCCTCGGCCCGACATCGCCGACAAGTTGCCTGCCGATGGGAGGCGAAAGAAATTGCTGTCATGCAGTACGTTGCGTGCCATGATGATTTTCAGTTCGCTTGGATCTGGCGGCTCTTGAGCGCAGACGGATGCGCTCAAAGTGGACGCAGCAAGTGGAAGAAGGTAAATACCATAGGTTTGCAGCCGCATTTCAATAGGCACTCTGATCCTTGGCGACCAGACGCACCGTCTTCAAGATAATCAGAATGTCGAGCTTGAGCGACCAATTACGCAAATAGTCCAAATCGTAGTCAATACGCGCCTGCATCTTGTCCAAAGTATCAGTTTCTCCACGAAATCCATTGACTTGTGCCCAACCCGTAATTCCGGGCTTGACCTTGTGGCGGACCATATACCCCTTGATGAGCTTGCGGTACATCTCGTTATGCGCCACAGCATGGGGACGCGGGCCAACAATACTCATGCGCCCTTGCAGAACATTGATGAATTGCGGCAATTCATCCAATGAGGTTTTGCGCAGAATAGCGCCCAGCGGTGTTATGCGACTATCATTTTTCTGCGCCTGCCGGATCGTTCCCCCATCTTCTGTCACTTTCATGGATCGAAACTTGTAGACCATGATTTCCTCACCATCAAGGCCATACCGACGTTGCCTGAAGATAATGGGACCTGGAGAGGTGAACTTCACTGCCAGAGCGACACCAAGCAGTATGGGAGAGATCATCAATATAATCAGCAACGACAATATGACATCGCTGGATCGCTTGAGAAATCCATTTCCGGCTCTGAATGGCGTATCGCAGACAGAAATCACCGGCATACCATAAAGTGTTTTCCCTTGACCCTGAATCAGATCCGTGAAAAACATGTCTGGCACAAAAAAAATGGATGCCGTGGTGTCCTTCAATTCATCAAGTGCCTTGAGTATTCGCGGCTGGGCATCCATGGGCAGCGAAAGATAGATCTGCTGCACATGTTGTTCTCGGACGATGGCGGCTAACTGCTCGAGATCACCCAGCACCTTGATATGGCTGCCTGGCTCCGGCCGCCCCGGAGAGCGGCAGTCCACAAAGCCCACGAAATGCTGCCGCGAATAAGGAGAAGAGCGAATGCCTTCCGCCAACGACAGCCCTTGGTTGTTGACACCCACCACGACAGTGCGCTCCCGGGGCCCCTGCAAATTCAGAAGTACAGGGCTGGCCACACGGATAAGGCTGTGCCCGACGACCTCGATAACAGGCACTAACCAGACCCAGTGCCACAACACACTCCGACTGAAATACTGCCGGTAGTCAATTACGAGAGCAAACACCGAAAGTACCGCCAGTACCCCCACCCAATTCAGCATCACATCCAAAATCAGAGAGGGCAATGAAAGATGAAGGCGCAATTTGCTCGGGAAAGTCAAAGCAAACGCCAGCACGCCCAAAATCAGATAAGGCGTTGACAATCCAAAATCGAGAAAATGTGCCAGTGTCCACAAGGACGCCACCACCACAGCGGGGCTCAGCAAAGCCTCCAACCAAGTCAGTGCACTGTCATATCCCCCTTGAGACAAGGCCTGCGGACGCGACAGCCCAACGTTGCCAATGGCAGCAGGGCCTTTGGGTGCAGTATCGGAAATCACATCGAAACCGCACTTCTCGAGTGCGCAACATTGCCGGTAACACGCTGCGCAGGCAAAGGACTTGCGCCATGCGCCCCCAGACGCGCAACCGCTTGGGCCCGGTTGGTCACCTCCAGCTTACGGAAAAGTCGCTGGAGGTGATTTTTCACGGTGAACTCGCTGATGCCAAGAATCAGTCCGATTTCAGGATTGGTTTTGCCCAAGGCAACCCAGTGCAATACCTCCGACTCCCGCTCGGAAACGCGATGATTGCGCCCCCCTGAATGGATCGTTGAGTCCGAAAAGTGTTTACGCGGTTCTTCATAAACTGCGGCTTCATGGGGAAGATATTCCACCTGCCGCAACGCCACATCAAGGTAAGGAACCGCCAAAGCCATCGCTGAACGATGGCTCTCGCCATAGGTAGAGGTGGAAAAGGCAGCGTAAAGAGAAGTCTGGCCGCTGCGCCGATCCTGTATACCGTGAACGATGACAGATCGCATACCTTGCAGCGCCTTGCCCAATTGGCAGGAGACGAGGCTTACCCCTCCTGGAAACCCACCCATCTTGCAGTTCGCACTGTAAGGACGCCGCCCGAACGTGATCCAGCGGGAGTGCAATTCACGTAGAAAGGGATCGATGACAGCCGTATCAGAGTTGTTGGAATGGACCCCAGCCATCACGGAGACCACATCGTGGCGAAAATCCTCGAAATCAAAGCTTCCCCAGGCCGAGACAAGGATGTCGTGAGGCAAGTAATCCTGCATATCGCCTTGCAACCACGCAAGCACGTCAAAGTGGTTGCGCACCTCGATGGAGCGGCCGATGGCGCTCTGATACGAATGCAACTGCTCTGAATTAAGGGATTGCGGAAAAGCCATAATTTTATTAAGTTTCAGTTATTACTTTTTCAAGCACTTCTCGAGTACCTCGAATAAATGGAGAGGCTCGAAATTCTCCATCCTTCAGGTAAGCATCTTGATGAAAGTATCGAAACTAAATTCCTCGCGAATGCCTCGTTGATCCGCAAGAGCAAAATGCCATCGAACTCACGATCATCCTTGCGCTCGCTTGCGAGCAATGGCGCCAATTGCCACCAATCCCGCCAGAATCATTGCGTACGACTCTGGCTGGGAGATCCGAGGGATTCCATTCATGGCGACGTAGGACCCGTCTATTGCGAATGGAGAACTCGGGCGTGCCAGCGCATTCGTCCCCGTCAAGGAGGTCAAAGAAAATGCGCCTGTTACGCTGGACGGCGCACCCGTAAATTCCGCCGACCTGCTGGTGTCTGGAGCATATTCATCCAGTGGCAATGTCTTTGCCAGCTGTTTGTCGTAGCTCCCTGTCAGTACAGAATCCACGCTGCCTAGCGCAAAACCACGGTGCATGCTCTCCCAAGACTGCCCGGTACCCCATTCAATTGCAGCAGGCTCGCTCCAAGCAGGCACTGATTCAGCCTGAGCCATCGATAGGCCACCCAACTGTGACAGAGCCAGTGCGGCTGTCCAAATTGTTGATTTCATAGGGAAATTCCTAGAAGGGTTTTTACGAGGTCAAATGTAGGGAAGGCTTTGTTGCAGTGCGATAGTTCGTTCAGACTAATGCTGGGCACTTTTGAGAACTAACTCGATGCGCAAGAATCATCCGTATCAACTTGTTAATTCCAACTAATGAGTAGAAACGTTTTTTGACATAATTTCAGAATGAGCGCACTGGATTTGATGATTTCGTGTAGTGATCTGATTGATGAATGGGTGGTGTTGCACGGTCATGCACCAAAATCTTCAAAAATGACACAAGCCAAGAAAACAAAAAAGCCCGCAATTGCGGGCTTTTTTGTTTTCTGCTGAGCAGTGGAAATCACGCCATCTGCGGCATCTGTTTCATAGCTACGGACTGAACACGCCGATGCCGCCGAGAAGCAAGCCAGATGGCGATCAAGCCCACCATCAACATGGCATACGTTTCAGGTTCTGGCACCGGGCTGACAGATGCAATGGAGGAATTCAGATAGAAGTTGCCTCCGTACGCCTGGGAAAAATTGCTGCTCGCATCGAAGGAGACAAGGCGGGACGCCAAAGTGACCGTGTCGAACAGGTTGGCTGTGATGGTTCCGGTGAAGTTGCCAGTAGATACGTAGGACAGCAGCAGATCCCAGCTGCTTGCACCCACTTGATAGTCCCATGACAACGTACCCACGCTGCTGCCACTGCCACTGGAGAAGGTCGTGGAATCCCCCGTGAGGGTGACGGCTGAAGCGGAGCCCAAGCCCAGGGTGAAGGTAAGCGCGAGGGCTGAAAGAGCTTTGTAAATCGAAGTCATGAACAACTTCCTCATAAAAATGATCTATGCGGGAGTTTAGAAACAAGCGTTTCCGCTGTCGCTAGTGCCTTCAGACTAAGGACGGGGCAGCATCGCCCGGCATGAGCCCGCCTATAGACCGTCCATGAAGTGGGCCAGCCACCATAGAAAATGCAGAGCGTATCGATGGAGCCGCGTTACTTGGACAGAGGCGGTCCGCTTTCCTTGATCTGCACCACCCGTTGCGGGTAGGGAATGTCGATCCCCGCCGCACGCAGACCTTCGAGGATGGCAATGTTGATCGCCGAGCGCAGGTTCACGGTTCCTGCACTCGGATCGCTCACCCAGAAGTTCAGGCTGAACTCCAACCCGTCCGGCGCAAAATTCACCAAGTAGGCGACAGGCGCGGGCGTCTGCAGTACCCGGGGTTGCGCAGCTGCTGCGCCACACAGAATCTCCTGCACCTGGGTCACGTCGCTGTCGTAACCCACGACGATGTTGGTGGTCACGTTGAACTTGCGATCGGCATCCGACAGATTTTCCACCCGCTGCGTGATCAGGGTCTCGTTCGGCACGATGGATTCGCGGCCGTTGCCGGCACGGATCAGCGTGTAGCGGGTCTTGATGTCGGTAATGCGACCCTCGAAGCCGTCCACCCGCACGTTGTCGCCGATACGCAGCGACCGCTCCAGCAGAATCACGAAGCCGCTCACGTAGTTGGATGCCAGTTTCTGCAGGCCGAAGCCCAGCCCCACCCCCACCGCGCCGCCCAGAACCGACAGAGCGGTCAGATCGACCCCGATGGCCGACAGGGCGAACAGCATGCCGATCATCAGCAGCAAGGCACGCGTGGCATTGACGGCCACCTTGCGCATCGACAGGTCGTTGACGGTGTTGCTGAGCACGCGCCGTTCGAAGGTCGAGGACACCCAGAGCGCAATCACCATTACCAGCCCGGCCGACAGCACGCCCTGCAGCAGCATCAACAGATTGGTGTTCGTCTTGCCGAACACGATGCTGATGCTGGCCAGCTCCTCACGCACCAGCGGCAGCAGCCCGATGATCCACAGTACCGCCACGACCCAGGCCAGCCAGGACACGATGCGCTCGACCAGACGCATGAGCGAGGACTGCGGGAAGGCCGTCGCCAGCACCCGCGCGAAGAAGCGGATCAGCACCAGGGAGGTGAGCACCGGCACGGCCACGCGCAGCAGGAACACGGCCTGGTAATACGCCACGCCCACCTTGGCCGCATAAACCAGGGCCAAGGCAAGCAAAGGGAACATCAGCCCATCGAACGTGCGCCGCCCGAACCAGACGGAGTCCGCCGGCTGCTGCCGGCCAACGGCGCGGCTGATGAAGTAGGCGGCGGTGATGCAGACCGCCAGCACCGCCAGTTCCAGCCAGGTGCTGGAGTTGTTGAAGTCACGCAGCAGCTTGTCGAAAAGTTCCATGTGGTCCCGCAGAGCGTCTGCACGCTACCTGTCTGCCCTCATCCAAGAAAAAAATGGCCCGGCCCTCAGAGGTCGGCCAGCACCCGCAAATGGGCTTCCACGCTGCGCGCCAGTGGGTCCATCATGTATCCACCTTCCAGGCACGACACGATGCGTCCCTTGCTGAAGCGGCGTGCCACGTCCTTGATGCGCTGGGTGATCCAGGTGTAGTCCTGCTCGGTAAGCCCCAGCTGGCCCATGTCGTCGTCGCGGTGGGCGTCGAAGCCAGCGCTCACGAAGATCATCTCGGGCTTGAAGGCTTCCAGGCGCGGTATCCACATCATCTCGACGATCTCGCGTACGTCCATGCCCTTGGTGTACGCGGCCACAGGCACATTGAGCATGTTGTCGGCCGGAGCCTGGTCGCCGCAGTACGGATAGAACGGGTGCTGGAAGATGCTGACCATCAGTGCACGCGGGTCGCCGGAGAGGATGTCTTCCGTGCCGTTGCCGTGGTGCACATCGAAGTCCACCACCGCCACACGGTTGAGCTTGTAGCGCTGCAGCGCGTACTTGGCGGCGATCGCCACGTTGTTCAGAAAGCAAAAGCCCATGGCCTTGTTGCGCGTGGCGTGGTGGCCGGGCGGCCGCACGCAGCAAAAGGCGTTTTCCAGCTCGCCGGCCATGACCGCGTCCGTCGCGGCCAGCGCGGCGCCAGCCGCCCGCAGCGAGGCCGACCAGGTGTGGGCATTGATGGAGGTGTCGGTGTCGATCTGTGCCAGCTCGGGCCCTCCGGCCAGCAACTCTTCGGCAAGGCGGTCCGACAGGCCACGCAGAGACGCCACATACAGGCGGTCATGGGCCAGTTCGATGTCAGTGAGTGAAGCCTCCGGTGCCTCGAAGCGTTCCAGCGCATCCGCCACGCCAGTGACCAGCAATCGGTCCTCGATGGCATCGAGCCGCGCCGGACATTCGGGGTGCCCTGGGCCCATCGCGTGCTTCCAGCATTCACGATGGGTGAAATAGCCTGTCTTGCTCACAGTGATTCCCCGTGTCTCGTACTTTTTTCGGATAACGTCGTGCCATGCACGCACAGCACAAGATCAAGTCTCTTCTGAACCAGCTTAACACGGTGATCGTGGGCAAAACGGCCCATGTACAGGACTGCGTAGCCTGCCTTCTGGCCGGGGGCCACCTGCTCATCGAAGACGTTCCCGGCGTCGGCAAGACAACCCTCGCCCACGCGCTGGCACGCACCTTCGGGCTGCAGTTCTCACGCGTGCAGTTCACCGCCGACCTCATGCCCAGCGACCTGACCGGCGTGTCGGTCTACGAGCGCGGCAAGGAATCGTTCGTCTTCCACCCGGGCCCGGTGTTCGCCCAGGTGCTGCTGGCGGACGAAATCAACCGCGCTAGCCCCAAGACGCAAAGTGCCCTGCTCGAAGCCATGGAAGAAAAGCAGGTGTCTGTCGAAGGCGAGACCCGGGCCCTGCCCCATCCGTTCTTCGTGATCGCCACGCAGAACCCGCATGACCAGCTGGGGACCTTCGCGCTGCCCGAGTCGCAACTCGACCGCTTCCTGATGCGCATCTCGATCGGGTACCCCGACCGGGCGGCCGAGCGCCTGTTGCTGGCGGGCAGCGACCGCCGCGACATGGTGGACAGCCTGCTGCCGCTGCTGTCTCTCGAAGAATTGGTCGCGCTGCAGCAGCAAGTGCTGGCCGTGCACGCCGCCGATCCGCTGCTGAACTATGTGCAGGATCTGATCGCCGCCACCCGCTCGGGCCGTTGGTTCCTGCAAGGGCTGTCGCCGCGCGCCGGCATCGCACTCATGCGGGCCGCCAAGGCCCAGGCGCTGATCAGCGGGCGCGACTACGTGGCGCCGGACGATGTGCAAGCCATCCTGCCGCAGACCATCGCGCACCGCCTGGTGCCAGTGGGCGACGCGGGGCGTGGTGCCGTCGAGCAAGTGCGCGCGATGGTCGACTCCGTCCCCCTGCCCTGAGCGGCATCGGCATGCCCGCCTCACTGCACGCAGCGGCCAACGCCTCGCAGCCCCAGGCCCGGCCGCCAGCCTGGAAGCGGTTTCAGCCGCTCGCAGCCTCGTCGCGCCGCTTTCAACACTGGTGGCAGGCACGCCTGCCGCGTACTGATACCGTCACCCTGACGC